>Ga0209262_10000112_pt1 | contig 49948 bp, 67 predicted proteins | sample Lowcelwee11metaG_FD_187171 | JGI IMG/M metagenome (GOLD analysis project Ga0209262, IMG submission 187171) | Freshwater pond sediment microbial communities from the University of Edinburgh, under environmental carbon perturbations - Low... | ecosystem: Environmental > Aquatic > Freshwater >... | reverse complement strand
CTTTATATTCAAAAGGGAGTTCTATAGAAAGGGAGAAAGAACGTAGCATCTGTCTTTCGTCAACGACTAGTTTCTCAGCCACCTCCTCCATGACAATATTAACAAAATCTTTAGGGGAGATTTTGATGAATTCGTCATAAATATGAGAAGGAGATTCCACCTTCAAGGCGTAGTTATAGATTTTCTCGATAAACTTACACCATGTAGAGATGCGTTCTGTATCAACATTACCTTCTAAAGCACGGAACTCTAGGCTTCCATATTTCAACAGGGCCTCTACATTCAAGGCAGAATACCTCATCATATTCTGACGGATGTAGCGCACTACATCATGATCCGTGTTTCTAAACATCCCTGAAAAACTACTGAGAATACCTTCAGCATCTGCTAATCGAAGACAGAAACGATTAGCCCTTCGTACAGGGTGGCAGAATTCCATCATAGGCTCTTCCAGGAGAAGATACGTATAGATGAAATTCAGCACTTGAGTCCAAGTGAATTGCTGCACATTCACATGCACATGAACGCTGGTACGAAAGCTAAACACCAGATTAGAATTCGCCTTCTGGAATTCACTGTTAAGGAGGTTAACCATCTTAGGGACAAACTTAAATGGACGCGGCTTCGTGAATATATATTCACGTCCATTTCTCAGAGAATTATCCTCGACGGATGTCCAATAATTATTCTCTAGCCGAGGTAGATTATCCCCTTCCACCTCAATCTCAATTCCGATATCCCCCTCGGTCTTTTTAATTGCAAGAAATTCGTACAGTTTTTGCATAACCTTCTCCTAAAAGAGCACTTAAAAACTCTTTATCTCGTTTGAAACTTACCACCAGTTTACCATCTTTGACTACTACATTGCCAACATGGTTGGTTTTGTAATACACACGGTTCTCTGTTGAGACACAGAATTGCCGATCAAATGCAACAGCGGCGGCGTCTTCGCTATCTACAAGCTTAACAGCTTCTTCTAAAGAAGGATATTTCCCTTTAATCGTATCTCCAATCTCAGGGCAATCCAGTGTCCAGATATACCCTTCCAGAATGGCTTTACCACATGGAATATCTTTCACAGGATATTCGACAGAGATGTTCTCTCGACTAATTCCGACATTCATCTTTCGTACAGGATTGCGAGTGAGAAAGACAACAGTGTCCTTAACATTCACCATCCCTAAACGATAATCAGGAGGGGAGAAGTCGGTCATGTTAAACATCTTACGTTCTTTTTTCTGAGAAATCAGATATTTGAACGTAACACTTTTATCCTCATGAACATTAGTCACGAAGATAGGTTCACCTTTGTAAGTGACAATGTTTGCATGATATTGTTGAGTGATATCTGCTCGACTTAATTCAACAGGGACAATCTTACCCATAGCAAACCTCAATATTTTCAGCTTTGAGGATTTTACGAGCAGATTTCACATCACTCGTATTAATGATGTCTTGAATGTCCCCGTATTTGTCGAAGAGATTCACACCGTTCATCACTTGCTCAACACCTTTGATTGTGTTCCGATACACCCAACGCATCAGAGTTTCACTCTTGAGCCAGGCGTTCGAGAGGGTACGATACTCCACACCATAAGGCTTATAGCGTACAGCCCCTGCCTTACCGTACATTTCACGACGCTTGGTGTCCTTGTCATATTCCAGACTAGCAAGGCCAAGCCAGAAGTCCAAGTTACGAGCGACTAAGTTACAGTCATTGCGGTGGCCAGGATCATAGATGTCAACCCCGGCGGTCCAACCAATGTGGACATGACCGCTAGCAGTACGGAAAGAACGCTCGCCATCAGGACGAGGATTATCCACGCCAGTCCATGCATTATAGTCAGGATCACACCCGAGTTCAAGAGCTTTTTCAGGCTGAGTTTTGAGATAGGAAGGATCAAAGTCTGCAACAGGCGTGATGGCAATCTCATATTTAGGCACCATTTTCTTCATCTGATCGAACACGTCCTGCACATTGAAACAGAATTCATCTTCTGTTGCAGCAGGATCAATGTTAAACTCCAGTGCCATACCATCCACCTGGACAGCACCATTACGCACTTTATGCGGATTTTGTTTATCCCCTTTGATGAGGGCAAACGCACTCTTGAACACACCTTGTTGTTTCACAAACACTTCGGGATCACACCCAATCAGAATCTTACTCATGTTAATTCCTTTAAAAAACTTTCATCAAACCAGAAATACACTCGGTAACCATAGGGTTAGTTGCACAAGAAGGACACAAACAATCACCTCCAGAAGTAATTCGGTTCCCTGCATCAGTAGCTGACATTACATCACTACAAAAAGAACAACGGGGATATTTCTTTTCCCACTCTTCCGCCGTAAGAAGATGTCCATTATGATCTTTGAACATCTGGTCAAAAGGGGCTTCATCCTCTGTATTCTCTTCTGAGTCTTCAAAGATGAATACAACACTTCGAGGGATCACTTTGAAGAACCCACCTTCACCCTTCATGGTACTGAAGGCACCGATATCTCCAGTGATTTCTTCACCAAGTTTATGCTGAAGAGGATCATTATTACGAATGTACAGCCGCAGAGGGGCGGATGGTTCGTTGGGGTCCATCAGATTCAGATACTTGGCTCCATTCCTGTCACGATTAACAGCAATAAGCTCCATCCGCACCTTCTTAGCCCCCGCATAGCGCTCTACCAATTCCACGGATACGCTCTGCGAGGGTTGGACTTTTCCCCCTGCTGTATCCTTCTTAACAACATTCAATTTGGGACGTTGATTTTGCTGTTGCTGTATACGATTATAGTCATTAACCGCATGTCCTTTCCACGGAACATGTTGTACAACTATCGGTACAAAAGAAGCTTTCTCTTCTTTGACAATCATATCCTCAATAACACCCCAGTTATTGAACGTGAAACGATAGTGCATATTCGTTACAAGAGGGATCACTTCGCTGATTAAGAAATTCTCACGAGCACAAATTTCTTTAATCATCCATTCTTCAGACGCCCACAATAATGTAGTCTTGTCCGTAGAGCGGGCCATGAATAGGGGACGTTCATGATTACGAAGAAGGTTGAGTTCGTTCTCCCATTTGTCATACCACACGAGGGAATATGCACCGTCAACAATATCGAGGACGCTACGAAGACCGTTCTTGTTGATGTGATGGTACAGATTTTCACTGTCAACAATGAAGTCGGCAGGATCATCCAACTTATGCTTATTACGAAGTGTACCATTATGTACACCCACAAGCCCATCAAACTCAAACGGGTGAGCGTTCTTTCGATTTACTGCCCCCTGTGTGGCATAACGATTGTGACCAATAAGGATTTTATTAGATCGTTTCATGTTCTTTTCATAGGACTTAGTGTCCATAAGAAAATTAGGAGAACCAATTTCCTTAGACACAAATACATCGTTGTCTTTGGTAATGAAAGCAACACCTGTACTGTCCTGTCCCCGCAACTGGTCAACCACCAGCATTTGATTGAAGATACGCTCTTCTTTAGGGCCGATAAACCCTGCAACGCCTACGATGCCACAAATAATAAAATCTCCATTAGGTTAGGTTGAGAAAGAATTCAACGATGGCTTTAGCTGCCTCATCGGTGAGCATAGGGCCAGAATTAGCCTCAAGGATACGGAATTCCCTTTTGGTGTTGGCAACAACATCGAAGCCAACGTAGTCGATTCCAATGGCTTTAGCTGCTTTTATGCAAGCCTTGTCCATTTCTTCAAAACCCTTATTAGGCTGTAATTTGAATTCCCATTCGTCCCCTACATCTTTCTTGAAATAGTGTCCAACCACAGTATCTTTGAACACCACAACACGATATTCGTATTTGTTGGGAAAATATTCGGTGAACAACTTATAACCATCAGGGATGTCGTCCACCTGGTCATAGTATTCAATATCCTCTGCCTTACGTCCAGTCAAAGACTTACGAGCTACTATAGTTTCCCAATCCTTAGGGATTTTATCTTTCGATGTTACATAGTCAACAGTAGGAACACCTATCTCCCGTAGTTTGTTGAATGTTTTTATCTTGTTGATGCAGATATTTGTGGGAATCCAATTGTTGATTATATTTTTATATTTTACAACTGTCCCCATCCCATACGCAAACACGTAGTCGTATTCACGAAAATCGGTACGATCTACATCTTTCATACGAAAGACATCTGCCTTCATCCCATTGAACTCAATCCATTCCTTGAGGTCTTGAGCGGAATGCCCACAAACGTAATGGAGAATTGCGATTTTCATAGCGATAGACTCCACACCATGAGTGCTGAAGCTCCAATCGCAAAGAGTGAATAATATGCTACCCAAAAATTGCGAGTATCAAAATTATACCCACCAAGCCAAGCAAGTAGTGCAAATATTCCTAAAGAAGATAGGAAAACGATAATCTTCTTTTTCATCACACACGCCCCTTGCTGAGTTTACCATTACGCCAATTAGTCAATCCACGCCCATATGCTCCAGCCTTTTTCTTCTCTTCCGCTCTCTGACCCGCAGTGAATTCAGAATGTTTACGACCAGGTCCTTTCTTAGAGAAATGAGGCCACGGACGCTGGGAATACAGGCTTTTCCGTAGAGAAGCAAGCCATGCTTTGAATTGAGGAATGGTGGGGATTTGAATCTTTTTGATATCTTCAGAATTATATTTAGCCATGATAGCTCCTTGTTAAAAATGGTGCGCCCGGAGGGACTCGAACCCCCATAAGACAACTTAGAAGGCTGTTGCATTATCCATTATACTACGGGCGCTGTTGATTAGTGAGAAAGATGTAGAACTTCCACTTTACGTTGACGAGAAGGATATGCTTCAGCAAAGAACAACCAAATGTATGACTGAACTTCTTCACCTTCGTTGAAATATCCTTCAGCAATGAAACGACATTTCTTACCAGACATATTCATCTGGTAGTTTTCTTCCGGTTTATTTTCAGGTTCAACATACAACTCAACATCTTTAATGTTGATACAAAAAAAATGTTTATCTTTTACCACCCAGATAAGTTTATTTATTTCAAAACGAGAAGATGCACAGTAAAAGGGTAGAGGAGCTAGTGAAAACTTATAAACCAACTTATCTCCTTTACGGAGAGAACTTACCTTAGCAGCATCCACATTTCACCTCTTCTTCAAAAAAGAAACGTTGCAACAGGGTGTCAAAATATTCACGCATAGATTTGTAATGCGGAGCAGTGAACTCAGGGTGAGGCTGGAAGCAGAGGCAATTGGTATGTGGATAGTACACCACTTCAACATCCTCTTCAGACACTTCACGTTTGAGAATATTCCCTTCCACCCACTCCCTGTCTCCCCGAAGGCCACTAGAAGCCACCAGGAGGGCGTCAGGAGAGGGTTTCATCATCTGGTGGTGGGTAGATGACACCATGATGGTTTCGCCCGTCTCAAGGTCTGTAATCTGATGATCCCCCAAATGCTTGGTGACATGCTGATACATGGTGCCGCCGCTCATCACATTGAGGAACTGACCGCCTCGGCAAATACCTACGCAAGGAACGCCGTCTTCTTGGAAACGCTTGAAGAATACAGCCTCTTGCGCGTCTCGGAATGCATCGTTATGTGTTTGGGGGTGAACCTCCGCACCATACATGTGAGGGGAGACATCAGCACCACCTGTGAAGCAAGCAATATCGGCTTGTTGAGGATCGAAAGTGAGAGTGAACCCTAGAGATTTGAACAAGGAAATGTACGCTTCGCTTGCCTTAACAATGTATACTTTTTTACTCATGATAGCTCCTGGCTAGTTATTTAAAAAAACAGTTTGTCAAGTTCGCACGCTGCTGCGAAGATTGCTTCTTCTTGGATTGGAACAGCCCGTGCTCCCCAACCTTCCTTCACTTCTTTATATTTCAATAAATCCTTTAGGACAGTATCTAACTGTTTAGTTTTATCATCTTCAAAATTAGCAATGTGCTCTGCAATTCCAGCTGCCTTCCCATTCTGGATTGCAGGAGGTTTTTCTTTAGTAAGAGTGTAACCCTCCCTAAAGAACTTAACAATACCCTCAAACGATAGTCCCCCGGAAAACACACGATGATGATTTCGGATTCCAGAGAATGCATACCCATTGTGTTGCTTATTAACACATTGAGACAAGAGATAGGCTGAGTGACCACTATAGCCTTCATCAATTATCTTTTGGAACAAAGGCAGTTCTGAAGAGAACTCACTACCTCCACGAAGGGCCACGGCAGCACCAAACAAATCAGGCATTGGCTTGGAAACATCCATGAGAATCCCCCACTTCATCGTTTGCCCAATGCTCTTATGAAGGAAGCAAGCTTTCCAGGGGCTTTGAGTGGTGATGTATTCCACAAACGCACGATAAGATGGTCTACTCTTCTCCGCTATACCATTAAGGTGACCCCCTACGTTCAATGCCACTTGGTCATACTTGTGGCTGTAGTCATAGTGAGGAAGTCTTGCATGACAAGCATCCCTCACTTGAAACTTGAATACTGATTCTTCAGAACCAACTAAATGTTTGGCATAGGAACATGTACCTGCATTTCCAACAACCTGCCTCGTCAATTCTTTGAGAATCAGCGGGATGTGAGAGGAGTCAATAACAGGTTTCTTAACAGGTTCTTTCTTAGGCTCTTTAGCAGCAGGCTTTGCTAAATACAAATCAAACCTATTTCTGTAGTATCCAGGGCCTGCTGGCTTTTCAAGTTCATCTACTAAATAGAGAATTTGAAACCCTAGAGGTTGGCCCAAGTGTGATATGCGTGTAATTTGGAAGACTTTACCTGCAATAATAGCATCCTCTCCCTGTTTACCAACCACCCAATCCCCAACCACCGCATCGTTAATATCCCTCTGTTTCACAGGAGGAGGGGGGACAAGGGCTGCCATAGGAATAGCAGGCTTGGCCTTACGTACACGCCGAAGGAGACGCTCATCGAACATCCATCGCATTTCATCAGGAAATAGCCTATATCCTTTACAGTGACAATCATCCAACCAACCGTCTTGACTTGTGACAGTAAATACTTTATTCAGATATTTGTCTTTTTGACCCTCTCCAATTCTCCCACCGAATTGCTTTTCTACATCATCCCAACGAATCACCTTCACCCTGTCCCCAACTTGGAATTTGAATTGGTCTTTCTTGGCAGGCTTGGCTTTAGGAGCATCTTCAGGCTTTTTCATCTTTAGTTCCTCTTCAACAAGATCAAACATAACAATCGGATAAATCCATTTAGGTTTTTCATTCACCCGAACCCACCATCCGCCATGTTTTTCATGAAAGTATGAATCACAGATGGTATAAGTCTTCCCATCACCGATAAATCCCTGTAGAAACTCGTGTTCACCCTCTTTTACGCCTTCGGCCTTCCTTACAAATTTCACTTTCTGACCAACTTTAGGCTCAATTTGCATATCCATGTCGAATTCCCTTCAAAAAGTAGATATTATCCTCCAGGGGGGATAGATAATTATCTAGATAGAAATATATACTAGTATATATATAGAGTCGAAGACTCGTTAGACTAGGTGTGCGTTATAGCATCCTTACGGTAATGATTATTAACCACTACACAAGACAAAGCCCAGCATTCTGCTGGTGTCCAATTCTCTTTCGCTCTCACGTACAGATACACTAGGACGATTTGACGCATGATAGCTCTCTCGTTCCAGTGTGTACGTGAGAACTGAATACTGTCCTTCTGCGTTTCTTCTCGCTTCTCTGACAGAGAGCCTGATGAATTGGAGATGGGTTGTGGGGATTCCCATAGCTTCTTCCATTGTTTGAAACAAAGAAAAAACAAAAGGGCAGCTAGAGGCAAGAAGCCAACTAGCTGCATGTATTGGTAGATGTTCATTTCACCATCTCAACACTTTTGAGCTTCCCTGTTTCACCATCAAATATCACTTCGATTTGCCCTGCACAACTATTTGCCATTTGTGTATTTGCTTCTGACGGTGTAGGATGCAACCAACTTGCACAGTGAACATCCCTATAGATATTCTGGTACATCACCACATCCGGCTTAGGCTCTGGTTTGACACGATACTCATAATCGTCACGCCACATTGGATTAGCGATGTCAATCCATTCAGGTTGTGCATAGTAATGCTTAAACTGAATCTTAGCCCCATCTGCCCATGCCTTAATCACTTCAGCATGTTTGTGAGGAATTAGTTTATTCTTGTTGCAGCAAGATACACCAGAACGAACAGCTTCACGGCACAAGGCCCCATTCTTATTGCACATATCTTCTCCTTCGTTGACAATGAATTTGGTGCATCCTGTTGGAATTGAACCAACGATCAAGGCATTATGAGTACCCTGCTTTAACCTCTAAGCTAAGGATGCAGGGACGTGCTAGTGCAATCCACGTCTTGAAGATTCTTACATGCACTTGAGCCGGCATTCTTCTTTATCAGATGAAGCGCAAAGCCCTACAGATTTAATTGGTGGTCCGGGGTAAGAGACTCGAACTCTTATGCTAAAAGCGTCGGGGCTTAAACCCGATGTGTCTACCAATTCCACCAACCCCGGATAGATTGATTAGATGCGCCTGATTGCAGTGTAGGGCAGACGACTTTCCATCGTGGCCCTTCGTGCCCAATAGCGCACTACGTTGATGAATCCTACACTCATTTTAAAACCTCACATTCAGTTCAGCCACGTTGATAAGCTCACCCGTATTGAGCGGCACCTCAGTACGAAAATCCCCGTTCGCCTCAGTGCGTGCATTGATCTTCATGCGTTTGATGGACAGGCGGACATTGCCCCATTCCACGCCGACACCGAAGACCTCGCCGAAGTTCTTGCCCCACTTGTATTGATACGAGCGATGGCTGGAGGCAGGAGAATTGCTGTCCAGCGTGTAGACCTCGACATCCATCTTGTTCTGATATAGGGCAATCCCGATTTCAGGAGAGACAATCACCGGCTTTCCGAGCATGGCGAACGGGCGGAACTCAGGCGCGAAGGTGACGGCTACACCACGTACAGACAGAATAGACTGGTAAAGCGAGAACTGACCACATCCGTCAGAAGTGCAACCAGTAGGTGACTGTGGAGCATAGTGTTCATCCTGCACAGCCTCTGCATCGTTCGTGAAACTGCCCATGTAGAATCCATACACCCGCCAGCGCACATCTCGCCCCCATACATCCATTTTATCGGTTATCCCGATAGATGCGTAATTACCGCACAGATTCGGGCTGTGAGGAAATCTCTGTTGATACCAGATACCATCTTCTGATATCTGGCCACACGCCACCCCTGCACCTACCTCAAGATTGAGAGCTAATGCAGGGGGAGTAGCAAGGAAGAGGAGCATGATGGCTCCGAGTAATTGCTTCACGCTTGCACCATGTCATCATAGCGCATACGAGCATACGGATTGGTGCAGCCGTCCTTGATGCCAATTTCCTTGGCAGTCTTGAAGGACAGATGGGCATTCCAAACCGGTACTTTCACAGTACCCACCTTATCTTCCAGGCACCCATTGATGTGGATGGCCAGAGACTGTCCCTTCTCGGTGAAGGCGCTCTTGGTAATCTTGATACGCTCAAAAGCAGAACGCATAGCAGTGTTGACGGTGATGGTGGTTTTCATGATGGTTCCTTTGATTACTTGACGTTGACTTGGGACAGGGCTTCTTCGGCATGAGCACGCAAACGGAAGATGTCAACCGAACGGTACTCTTGAGTGTCGAACAGCTTCCAATAGCCATTCGACCAACGAACTTGATAACGCATGGTTTCTCCTTAACGCAGTTCAGGGATGTAGATGGTGTTGAGCGTTTCAAAGCTCCCATCTTCGTTGATCTTCTGCACCGTAGATGTACGGGCTAGGCCACGATTGGACACATTCTCAGTGTCCGGGTGGTTCACAGGCCACACAACGGCACCATGTCCAACGGACAAATAATGCACATGCTTGAAATGAACCTTCTTCTTCCCTCCCATTTGGTTGGGAGCGGGAAATGGCCAGGTGGATTTGTTCATGTCTTTTCCTATTGACAGGGAAAATCTTCCCATTGTTCACGAAACCGAATGAGGCTTCCTTCAGGAACATTGTGAATGTTCCCGAATTGACCTTTGCACTCAATCACATTGAGCGTATAGCCCTTGTCCCTGCACAATTGCAGATAGGGCTCCATCTGCCAGATTTGGGTGAAAGTGTTGGACACAATCACGTCAATACCGCGTTCAAGATCAAACGAGGTTCGGTCAAGGCACCACGAATGAGCACGTTGGATCAGTGTCTTGTCATACTGATACTTTCCATCTTTGATGAAATACATATCAGCTTCGTAGTGAGAAGTGGGACGCATCTGCTGATAGATGTAATCTTTCCTCAGTGCGTTTGCCAGCGTGGATTTACCACTGCCAGGTAAGCCACGAATCAGCGTCAGAGTGGGCATGATAGCTCTCGCTTTAGCGGAACTGGAGAGAACCGGGGATGTGATAACCACCCTTGTTCTTGATGGTTTCGTAGTCCTTGAGGCGAGTAGCAAGGATGCTCTCAGCCTTCGGATGTTTCGGGCAGTTCTTCCCGTTGCTCATTCCAGCGGGACGCGGCTTCCCGTGGGAACGAATGCGCTTCCTGAGAAAGCTGTTGTTGTTGAATTCATGCAGTTTCTCTGCTTTGCGTGCGTCAATTGCGGCCATGGCAGGCTCCTTTTATTCATAGGGCACAATAAATTCCTCTAGCTTGCCCAACACTAGGGAATAAAAAGGAAACTGTTACAGCCAGAGATACACGGGATGGAAAAGCTTCCCAATCCGATACCCCCTCTGTCCCCAAGAATGCTGGGACGGACTCCCATACCTTGAGAAGAACCCATCCCCATAAACAAATCCATAACGCATGTTACGGAAGAAAACACTGAAAATAGATTGTGACGGATAAGGCATGAGATGCTCCTGTTTAACTGCTTATGGCAGGAGCATGATAGCTCCAGGTGTGCCAATGCCCCTAGCTCTTGTTTAAAGGGCTATAGAGGCGATGGGATTGAAGGGCTAAGGGGTAGCCCTAGGGACATAGAATCAAACGCTTGTAGGCGCTAGAATCCAAGCCATAGGACATTATTACTAATGTCCTACAGTTTAGCTTCCTGCTAACGAGGGGTAGTCATTAGAACTAGACTACCTATGTACAGTGGATATTACACCACTTTGGCTTCCACTTGGAATTCAGTATCCAAGATGGACAGGACATCTTCCAGCGTAGCGCCGGCCTTCACCATCGCCTTGAGCACATCGCCCATCTTGAGGCCGTTGTTCTGGGCCTTAGTGATGATGCCCTTGATTTGGGTGTTGAGGCTTTCCACATTGAAGGGCTTTTGTTCCACTTCAATATGGCGTTCGGCCCATGTCCAGATGTTGTTATGCGGGTCTTGCAGGAATGCCACGCTATTCGCATGTGCTTCCTCGTACCGCTTCTTGCTCTTCTTGACAAAGAGGCGGAGGGCATCATCGTAGCTGAAGCCGGTGAAGTGTTTGAAAAACACAACGGCAGCTTTCCGATTGACCGGGGAGAGGACGTTCAGAATCTGATTGACATACTGAATGTCACCCGTTGCATGAGTGGCTTCCAACACATCACGAGAGAGAGGCTTGAGGGTTTCCTTAGTGATGTTCTCGGAACTGGCAATGGCAGCGAGTGCCAATCCGAATGCCAGGGCGAAGGCTTCACGGTTGAATTGAGCTTGCATTGAAATTCTCCTAGGTGAATTACATGTTCACGTACAAGGTGAACATGCGTACATGGAATATGTACGCCAGTAAACACTAATAGTTAATGTTTACTAACTTACAGATTACAAAGCTACATCAATAAACACCCTAACCGTTCCTGGGTGTATGTTTTGCAGATTGATTATGTACTCTTGAGTGGGTACGCCATCTCCGTCAATTACGGCAACCACTTCACCGTTTTCGTTTACACATGTAACCCTTGTTTGCATGGCTATTCTCCTATAAAAAATATGTACGTTACTAGCCTCTGTCACAGGCTAGACGCTTACATATGCTTAAAGCACGTAGTAAGCCCCCTATCGTTGCGCCGTCATTGTCAGGTCATGGATTGCATTGTCATGGCTGTATGCACATAGGCTATCCACTATGCACAGGGAAACATGATAGCTTGATCCATGCGTCACTTGAGAATGATTCGCATTGATATTGGGGATGAATTGTTAATGACCACTCACATATGCACTGTAATTGGCCCTAGAGGTACGATGACGTAGGGTTCTTAGTGGCTCTGTAAGTAAGTACTCACACTCACTATCGGGCATGTTGATTTATGGACAGGCACGCTCTGCCCTACCCTCGGATAGCCTATAGGTAGGGCTTTGCTGCGGTGCGTCATAAACGCTCATGCTTGCGATAGTGCGTACTTACCTACACTCCACATTCATGCATACGGATTGTTAAGGAACATGCACCATGAGGTGCACAGAGCCTAACACGATGGCTAGGCACAGCAATACATGCAATCGCCATGCCAACCCTCATTATGTCGCATAAATGCAACAGACAGTGGATAACTATATACATATACACACGTTATGCACAAGGGCGTGACATTATTGTCACGTATGTAAAGACATTAATGTCAGACAGTGACAAAGATGTATAACAATATTGTCAGTAATGGTATATGCCGAAGGCGTTATATATACATATGCCGATAGGCGCATATAGCTGGAAACCCGCATAAACCCTCACTCTAATGCCTGTGTGGCATATGAAAGTGAGGATGTGAGTGCATTTGACACTCATTTCTATTCGCATTTACAGACTGTACTGAGAATTATTCTCATCTGTAATTGCCGGAGGCGCTCTAGGGGTATGCAGGGGGTAGGGGGAGGTGCTGTATGGTGCAATGCACCTTCTATATTTCTCACCGAAATTACAACATTGGTAGGCAAAAGTTAAATGGCCAGTGAAAGTCTCAGGAACAACAAATAAAGAATTCCTAATACGTGTGCTTTGCACACATAAGAGAATGTAAATGTCCCGCAGGGACGTATAAGAATAAATGTACGGAGTACGATATAATAAGGAATACGACATATGCGACATAGTAAAAATTTTTCGGAGAAATAAATGGCTAAGATTTCTCTTAATAAGCCAACGAGTGGATATAATCTAGCAGCGATAAATCAGAACGCTACAGATGTTGAGAATGAGTTGAACGATAAGGTGCTCTATAGGAACAATCCTAATGGAGAGCCTAATCAGATGAACAACCTTCTTGATATGAATGGGTTTGCGATTATCAATGTTGATTCACTTAATGGAGTGGATGCGACAGAGCTTGCTGATTTAGCAACGTATGTAGCGACAGCTACGGCAGCGGCAACAGCCGCAAGTGCAAGTGCAACAGATGCAGATGCAAGTGAAGTAGGAGCATTAGCTTCAGCTACAGCCGCCGCTGGAAGCGCAGCAACAGCAGCTACATATTCTTCAATGGGACTAGGCGGGGCAGCAGCTTTTGACTTAGGTAGTATAACAGATACAGTGGTGATATTCCCAACTGACTGGGGGACGGTAATTTAAATGAGTACACAAATTCAATTTCGTAGAGGCACAACGGCCCAACATGCTACGTTCACAGGCGCTCTTGCTGAAGTGACAGTAGATACAGACAAGGATACAGTAGTTGTCCATGATGGAAGCACAGTAGGGGGAACACCTCTCGCTAAGGAAGTTGCTGTTGTAGCGTTAACTGGAAATCAGACTGTTGCAGGGATTAAGACTTTCTCTTCAGCCATCCAAGGAAAGATTACTGATCTGGACGGTGGACTGATTGGGCAAGTGCCTTATCAGAACGGAGCAGGAGATACAGCATTCTTAGCTGCTGGTAGTTCTGGACAATTCCTAAAGAGTAATGGAGCAGCAGCTCCTGAATGGGCAGCGCCTTCTATTGCTCAAATTCAATCTCTTACAGCAACAGTTGCAGCTAATGTATTAACTATTGCTGTTGGATCATTAACATTAGATTTCCGCAGCACTACATTAGGAACAGGAACTGCCACAACAGTTACAAGTGATCCTGCTGATCTAGTGATCTCTAGTGGATCGACACTAGGAACTACGAATGCAGTACAGTCTGATATTGCTATTCTTGCGTTGAACAATGCTGGAACTATTGAACTGGCTGCTGTCAATATGGATGGTGGAGTTGATCTCTCTGAGACTGGGCTAATTAGTACGACAGCAGAAGGTGGAAGCGGTGGAGCAGACAGTGCTACAGTTGCCTATTCTACAACAGCTCGTACCTCATTGGCCTATCGAGTTATTGGTATTGTTCGTTCTACACAAGCTACAGCAGGGACATGGGCCACTAGTCCTAGTCTTGTGCAAGGAGCTGGCGGGAATACACTCATCAAATCAGCTCCGAGCATGGTGCGTCTGCGCACTGCGAATGGGTACGGCAGCACGAACGGAAAGATTCGCCGCTGGACCACTACGGTGACCAATCAGGGCTCCGACATCACCTATGCCGACAGTGCAACGCTGGGTGGCAGTTTCACGATCAACACATCCGGTCGATACGCCATCAGCTACAGCGACCAGTTCAATACTGGGGACCAGGCGGCCATCACCGTCAATGATTCTGCACCTACTGCGGCCTACGTTTCTGCCGACAATCTTGCATCAGCTCAGACCGGAGGCACAAACGCACCAATCCACGTCAGTTGGTCTGGCTATCTTGTCGCAGGTTCTGTGATACGGGCGCGATCGGGAAACGGATCGCCATCAGGTATTCAGACTCGTGATGAGCAGTTCACCATTTGCAGGATGGACTAATGGTTGACAGTGCACATGATATAATTGATGCGTCTATAAAAGCTGCTCCAGCTATTGCTGGGGCTGCTTGGAGTATGTGGGGATTTTCCCTACAGGAGCTTGCAGCATTAGCCACAATTACTTATACTGTTCTTATGATTTTCTTTCTTCTGAAAGACAGATATAAGAAATGGAAACGAGAACGAAAGAAAGACTAATATGATTCCAATAGTTGCAGCATTGGCTCAATGGGGACTTCCTCTCCTAGGTAATGCCATTATGGCTAAAGGGAAAGACGTAATTGAAGAGAAGCTAGGTGTTAATATCGAAGAGATGATTGGGACACCTGAAGGACGTATTAAACTTAAAGAACTTGAATACTCCAACGAAGAGATGCTTCGTCAATTCACTTTGGCTACACGAGAGCAAGAACTTCGTTCTGATAAGATGTATCTGGATGATGTAGACAGTGCACGTAAGATGCAAATTGCTGCACTAGGGCAAGAAGATGTATTCTCTAAGAGATTTATCTACTGGTTCGCAATAGTGTGGAGTGTATTTACAGCCATCTATATTGGATTCATTACGTTTGGCAGTATTCCTGCGGCAAATATTCGCTTTGCGGACACCATTTTAGGATTCCTCTTAGGTAGTGTCCTTGGCGTTATGTTCCAATTCTTCTATGGAAGTAGCAAGAATAATCAGAACAAAGATGAAACAATCAAACAAGTGATTGGACGTATCAAATGAGTATGGTAATTGAGCAGGATGCGTTCTTGCAAGATGTTGCCAAACTCATCATCTTTACTAAAGAACGAGGGTTTGGTATTACAGGAGGCGAGTTATATCGTACTCCTGAGCAACAACAGATTTATGTAAAGACAGGACGCTCTAAAACATTCAACAGCAAGCACCTTAGCAGGCTCGCTATTGACTTTAATTTCTTCGTTGATGGTACCCTATGCTATGACGTAGAAAAGCTCTCGGAGATTGGAAAATATTGGGAGAGTTTGTCTCCTAAGAATTCTGCTGGAATGTTCTGGAATAGTTTTAAAGATGTACCGCATTTTGAAAGGCGAGTATGAGTGAGACAGTAATACCTACTCGTTCTCAAATGTTGGATAGTGAAGGACGGCCTCTAACACAGTCTCTCTTTATTGAGATTGGATATACAGACTCTTCTATCTATACGTTGAAAGAAGTAGATCACGAATGGAACGGTAAGATGTATCCTTCGTTGAAACGTTTGTATCTCGAAGAAGAAGACCCTACGGAATACCGATTCGCAACTAAATATCTCCTAGGTTGGAAACATTGGCAACGCTTGTGCGGGAATAAGATAATTCTCAAGCATATTGAAGAATGGCGTTTTGAGCTTGAGATGAAGCTTAGAAGTCGGGCTGTTGCAGAGATGATTAAAAATTCCAAAGCTGGAAAGATTCAAGCCTCTCAATGGCTTGCTAATAAAGGTTGGGAAGGTAAGGGTAGAGGTCGTCCTTCCAAAGCGGAAGTGGAACGTGAAAAGAAAATGCAAGCATGGATTAATAGTGAATATTCTGCTGACGTTATTAGATTGAATACAGGAAGTTAATATGCCAACACCGGGTAAACCAATTCTAGGTGGAATGTCTGGAGAAGCTGAGAAGAAAATTCGAGGCCGAGAACAGCAACTAGAAGACATGGAATCTAGGATTCTAGGGACACAGACAGAACGCCAAAAGAAGAATGAAGATTCTGCTAATGGTCGATATCGCTTAACCACAGACGATAAGAAATATTAATATGGCAAGAGCAGAAGATACATGGCTCAGGGATGCCAAGGAACGCCTTGAGAGAATGCCTGAAGAGGCAAAACAGATTAGGCAAACGGCTCTTACAGACTTGTATTATTTTGCTCGTTTGGTTAATCCTGGCTATATTTATGGGGATATACATAAACAGTTCTTTAAATGGATGGAAGACTATTCCTTGTTCGGTCAAGGAAAACTCCAGACAGCTAATAAACTGATTATGCTCCCTCGTGGACATTTGAAGAGCCATATGGTTGCTACATGGGCTGCGTGGATAATTACACGTCACCCTGAAGTAACTATTCTATATCTCTCGGCCACTTCCGAGCTAGCTGAGAAACAGCTTTTCGCTATTCAGAATATTCTAGGGAGTACAGTGTATAATCGCTACTTTCCTGAATACATTAATCCACAAGAAGGTAAACGAGAAAAGTGGAGTCAACGGAAATTTTCCATAGACCACGAAAAGAGAAAGAAAGAAGCCATCCGAGATGAGACAGTAGCTACTGCCGGGTTGACCACAAATACAACTGGTTGGCACGCTGACATCATCCTTGCAGATGACCTTGTTGTTCCCGAAAACGCATATACAAATGACGGACGGGAAAGTGTTATGAAGAAAGCTTCTCAATTCACTTCTATTCGTAATGCTGGAGGATTCACACTAGCCTGTGGCACTCGTTACCATCCTGCCGATGTCTACCAGACATGGAAAGAGCAGGAGTATGAGGTATATAATGATGAAGGCGAAGTAGTAGATAAGAAACCTGTTTGGGAGATTCAAGAACATCAAGTAGAAGTTGATGGTGTATTTATCTGGCCGAAAACTATGCGTAGTGATAAGAAGTTCTTCGGGTTCGATGCCCAAGTCCTTTCTAGAATTCGAGCAGAATATACAGATAAAACACAATTCTATGCACAGTATTACAATAACCCCAATGCAGATGGTTCCAATCGTATTAACCGAAGTAAATTCCAATATTACGATAAGAAGCATCTCTCGCAAAGAGGTGGGGATTGGTATTACAAAAATCATCGACTTAATGTATATGGGGCAATTGACTTTGCTTTCTCTTTAAGTAAGAAGGCGGACAGCACAGCTATTGTAGTAATTGGTATTGATTCTGATGGATTTATCTATGTACTTGACATCGTGGTGTTTAAAACAGACAGAATTAGCGACTACTTCACAAACATTGCAGAATTACATTCCAAATGGGAATTCAAAAAGCTCAGAGCGGAAGTTACAGTCGCGCAAAGTATTATTGTCCGTGACCTTAAAGACAAACTTCGAGAAGAAGGTTTAAATCTCTCCATCGACGAATATCGTCCTACACGTAATGAGGGTAATAAGGCAGAACGTATTGCTGCGGCTCTCGAACACAAATATGAGAATATGGCTATTTGGCACTTCAAAGGTGGCTATACAGATATGCTAGAGGAAGAACTTGTATTAGCAAATCCTCCTCATGATGACATTAAGGATGCTCTTGCATCTGCTGTAACAATCGCTATTAAACCTAAACGTTCCAGACTGAATGATCTTAACACAAACAATGTTGTTAGATTTCACGGACGATTTGGGGGAGTGGCTTACAAATAGTAAGGAAAGTAAATGGCAAAGAAACCATTAGAAATCAGAAAAGAGTTCGGAAGCGATAGTATTTCCGAACACGTCTCATTTACATGGGATAGGTATAATCGAAATCGAGATACAAAGATAAAGGAATGGCAAGAACTCCGTAACTACATCTTTGCGACAGATACCCAAACAACGTCTAATAAATCACTCCCTTGGAAGAATAGTACAACACTCCCTAAACTTTGTCAGATTCGAGACAACCTTCACTCCAATTACATCTCGGCACTATTCCCGAATGATGATTGGTTGAAATGGGAAGCCTATTCTCAGGATGCTGCAAATAAGACCAAGGTTACAGCTATTGAAGCCTACATGGGTAATAAGACCCGGGTAGGAGGCTTTAGAACTGAGATTAGTAAGATTCTGTATGACTATATCGACTATGGAAATGCATTTGCTACATGTGACTATGAATCGTCTTATATTCTGAATGACGCTAATGAAAAGGTTGTAGATTTCATAGGACCTAAGATTCGTAGAATCAGTCCTATGGATATCGTATTCAACCCTCTGGCCAGCTCCTTCAAAGATTCATTCAAGATTGTACGTAGTCTACGTAATATTGGTGAGTTGATTCTCATGGCTCAAAATGAGCCTGATAATGCGTATCTACAGAATGTCTTAGCTCAACGTAAACGAATGTTTGAGCATTGTGGTAAATTTGGCGTAGAAGACTTTCAGAAAGCAGAAGGACTGCTCGTAGATGGTTTTGGGAACTACTATGACTATCTTCAGAGTGGATATGTAGAGTTCTTAGAATTCTATGGTGATATTCATAACCAAGATACTGGTGCTGTAGAGACTGGAAGGCATGTTGTTGTTGTTGACAGAATGTATGTCATTAAGAACGAGCCTATCCCTAGTTGGGCAGGTTCTGCTCCAATTTGGCATGTAGGTTGGCGTACACGTCCTGATAATCTGTGGGCTATGGGTCCTTTAGACAATCTTGTGGGGATGCAATATCGCATTGACCACTTAGAAAATCTAAAAGCTGATGCTATGGATTTAGGGGTGATGCCTCCCCTTGTTATCTCTGGTGATGTAGAAGAGTTTGAATACGGCCCTGGTTCTGAAATTCATATTGATGAGAACGGGTCGGTTACAGAACTTGGTAAGAACATCCAATGGGTGCTTTCTGCTGAAACAGCTATTGATCGTCTAGAGCAACGTATGGAAATGTACGCAGGTGCTCCTAGAGAAGCTATGGGTATTCGTACCCCCGGTGAGAAGACAATGTTTGAAGTGCAACAGCTTCAAAATGCTGCTGGACGCATCTTCCAAGAGAAAACTACTACGTTTGAGATTGAACTCCTAGAAAAAGCCTTGAACGGAATGCTCGAAATCTCTCGTAGGAATTTCGACCAAGAAGATGTTTCTAAAGTGATGGACAACGACTTAGGAGTACAGAAGTTTGTCAAGATCACGAAAGACGGTATTACTGCTTCTGGCAAGCTCCGTCCTATCGGTGCTAGACATTTTGCTACCCAGGCTCAACTCCTTCAAAACCTTTCTATGGTCTTTAATGGGCCAATGAAGGACATCATCATGCCTCATACAAGCTCTGTTGCACTGGCTCAATTGCTTGAGGATGTTATTGGATTGAATCGTTATCAACTATTTAAGCCTAATGCTGCTGTATTTGAACAGCAAGAAACTCAACGCTTGGTTACTCAAGCTGGAGAGAATTTACAGGCTGAAGATGCTATACCGGATGTGGTGGCTTAATGAAAACAGTATGGACTAAAGGGCTTTCGGAAGAAAGTATTAAAGAGGTACGCTCTGATTTTAAAGGATCAGGCGTACTTCGTACACGCCTTGCGGCAATTCTAAAGGAACGCATAGAGAGTAATAATGTCTCATTACGTTCCAAAGACGCATACAATATTTCTAATTGGGCATACCTTCAAGCAGATGGAGTTGGATACGAAAGAGCTTTAAATGAAGTTATTTCTTTAATTATTGAAGATTCTGTCGAAAAACAGTAAAATTTTCGATATTAGTATACACAAAGTATATATACTTACAGTGAACGAATGAGTGAGTAATAACGAACGAATGAGTGAACGTAAGGAATAATAATATAAATATATGAAGGAAGGTAGTGAGTATCGAAAGATACGAACGACTGACTGCGTTTTAGAAATAAATCTGCCGAAGGCAGTATACTAATAGTATATATGAGCGGACTTGGTATAGTGGTTGTGCCTTGTCCTTCCAAGTCAATGAGGAGGGTTCGATCCCCTCAGTCCGCTCCATTGAATCCGCCCCGTTAGCTCCAATTGGTAGAGCAGCGGTATTGTAAACCGAAGCGTGTAAGTTCGAATCCTACACGGGGCACCAATTTATGTATCTCTCATCCAATGGCAGGATACTGGTCTCCAAAACCAGTCATCGTGGTTCGAGTCCACGGGGGTGCGCCACTAATGCTCTGACCAGAGCACTTCTTAGAAAGTAACAATAGAATGTCTACCGACACATCTATTTTTGGTAATAATCAAAATGATGGTGGCAACCCCACCGACAACGCTGGAACTAGCAATTCTGGCAACGCAAATCCTGATGCTCAAATCACAGACCTGTTGAACAGCATTAAGAATGAGCGCGGAGAGCCGAAGTACAAAACACTTCAAGATGCTATTGTTGGCCTTAAAAATGCACAAGACTACATTCCCACGTTAAAGCAAACGCTTACCGAAAAGGAACGTGAAGTTGAAGAGCTTCGTCAAAAGGCAGCCAGAACAGCAGAACTTGAAGAAACAGTACGTCGCCTCACTTCTGAAGGAACGAACAACGGAACACCGCCGAAGAACACTTCCCCTGAAGATATTGCTGCATTGGTGAAAACTGCTGTAGAGGCAACTCTTACAGATCGTGAGCGTGTTACAACGCAACAAGCAAACACTAAACTTGTGGTGGACAGTCTTAAAGCTAAATTCGGTAATGATGCCGAAAAGCTTTATGTCCAGAAAGCACAAGAGCTTGGTGTTAGTATTGAAGAATTCAATCGGCTTGCAGCTAATACGCCCAAAGTGGTTCTCACCGCTCTTGGTGTTACAGAACAAACCCGTTCTCCTAACACTTCGTCCACTCCTATGGGTGGTACAGTAAATACGTCAGGCATGGCGCCGCGTAAAGAAAGTTCTGTTGGTCGTAGTCAGAAGGGTGTTCTTGTAGGGGCAACCACACAAGATTTGATTCAGGAATCTCTTAATGCCAGAGAAATGGCAGAAGAGCTTGCTGGTCAAGGTCTTTCTGTATATGATTTGACTGATCCCAAGGTATACCGAAAGCACTTCGGTAAAGTTTAATAAAGAAAAATAATGAGTCAAAATCGTACTAACTCTACGGCGTTTATTGAAGCGGAACAGTATTCTGCTTTTATTCTCCGTAACCTCCATGATGGAATGCTCCCCGGATCGTTCTATCGTGATGTTTCCGACTTCGGTTCTGGCACCACACTGAATATCAAGACAGTTGGTTCCGTGACCATTCAGGATGGAGCTGAAGAAGTTCCGTTCGACTATAGCCCGATTGAATCTGGCACAGTGACGATGACCATCACCGACTATATCGGCGATGCTTGGTATGTCACCGATGAGCTGCGTGAAGACGGTGCTCAAGTTGAGGCCCTGATGTCGGCTCGCTCTAGCGAATCCACTCGCGCTATCCAAGAAGTGTTTGAAACACGTTTCCTGGCTAAGTGCAATTCGGCACAGACAAATGCCAATGCGAACACCATCAACGGATGGGCTCACCGCATTGCTTCGGCTGTTGCTACTTCGGGTAGTGAGAACACAATCACCCTCGACCACTTCATCCGTATGAAGCTGGCCTTCGATAAGGCTAATGCTCCTATGGCTGGTCGTGTGGCTATTGTTGATCCTACAACTGCTGCTACGTTCAACAAGCTCATCACTATTACATCTGCCGTTACCGACTTCGGTAAGAGCATGATGGAAGGTGGTTTCGCTCGTGACCACACGTATGTAATGAACCTCTTCGGATGGGACATTATCACTTCTAACCGCCTGCCGAAAGGTAGCTACGGGGATGGTACAACTACCGTTACTAACGGAGTTGCTAACGTTTTCCTGTGCGTGGCTGACGATAACACCAAGTCTATTATGGCTGCATGGCGTCGTATGCCCAAGGTGGAAGGTGAACGAAACAAAGACCTGCGTCGTGACGAATTTGTTACCTCCGGTCGTTTCGGTTTCGGCACTCAACGTGTTGACACCCTCGGCGTTGTGATTACTGACTATACCAAGATTTAAGGAGTAATTAACAATGTCTTATGAAAATACATCTGGACGTAATGTTCACACGCAATATGGCACTCGTACTACTGGGGGTGCGGTCGGTAACGATCATTCGCAATCCAGTATTCAGACTGTCACGTATCACCTGACTGGTGAGATGCTCAATAGCACTTTTGATGTTCCGGTCTATGTCCCGAAGGGAGCCTTGCTCCTAAAGGCATTCCTGAATGTGGATGAAGTGTTTGTTGTGTCTACGAGCGGTACAGTCGCTATCGGTGGTACTGCCCCCGGTACTGACGGTATTGTTCTAACCGAAGCCAAGCTTGAAGCTACTGGTGTTTCTGATGTGACTGCATTGTCCATTGGTACATGGGCGGAAGATGGCACAGGGACTACGGCTGCTCAGAAGATCACCAAGTCCATCACTGGCACGGTTGGTGCTACATCCGGTAAAGCCCAGCTTGTTATGCAATGGGTTGTCCGCGATAAGGTCTAACCTAAAACATAAGGGGCAAGCTTTAAAAGGCTTGTCCCTTTTTTTTATTTGAAAGATAACACATGTCTATACAACATGCTGATATTGCTGATGGAGACATCCATGAGCCGAAGGGTGCGAGTACAGCTTTAGTCGGTACATCGTATGTATCTGATGGCAGTGGAAGTGGTTCTTGGAAGCCTGTGCAAATTGCCCAAGCCGCTTGTATAAAAGGGTCCACCACAGGGGATACCACTGGGGTAACTACTGCGTTTAAAACAATCAATAATACATCGCTCGGAGGGACTCTTGCTTGGTCTTTAAATACGAATCAAGGGATGACTCCAGATACGACTGATGGATATATACAAGTTGCTGAATCTGGAATATATTCTATTCTCGCCACGCTTAGTATTGAACCCGCCTCTGCTACTTCTATTTGGGAACTTACCGTCGGCGTGGATAGTGGTGCCGGTGTTGTAAGTAAAGAAGCTGCAGTGCTGGCCATTATTCGTACATCTTCCACTGCTGATACATATCAAATCACTCTTAATTGCTTGCCGTCTCTTGTTGCAAATGATAAAGTCTATCTGATGATTCGTGAGACAACAGGTGGAGACGAGATGGAAATTGTGAGTATGAATTTTAATCTTGTGAGAGTTAGTTAATATGGCAAAGCTTACGTTACTAGAGCTTGTTACTGACATTCTGAACGACTTAGATTCAGATGAAGTCAACAGTATTTCGGATACTATCGAGAGTCAGCAAGTAGCACAGATTGTTAAGACAAGCTACTTTGAAATGATCGGTCATCGTAACTGGCCTCATCTTCGTAAGCTTGTGCAGCTCGATTCTGTTAGTGATCTAACAAAACCTAATTATTTAAAACTTCCTGAACTAGTTAAACAATTAGAATTCTTCAAATACGATAAGTATACATTGACGAACACTAAGACAGCTATCATGGATGTCAAGTGGAGAGAGCCAGATGACTTTTTACGTATCGTCTCTGGACGCGACAGCACACTCTCTACAGTCACCACTGTTAATGATTTCAGTGGTGTAAAGCTACTGATTGTAAACAATCAAGCGCCTTCTTACTGGACATCCTTCGATGATGAATACATTGTATGTGACTCCTATGATGTTGGTGTAGACACCACATTACAATCCTCTAAAACACAATGTCTCGCTTATGTGGACCCCGCTTGGGTTCATGAAGACGATGCCATTCCTGACCTCCCTTCGGAGGCATTCCCTGCTCTTCTTGAAGAAGCAAAGAGCACAGCATTCCTTGCCTTGAAGCAGGTTGCTAACCAGAAAGCTGAACAGAAAGCTACACGTCAAAATAGATGGCTCTCTCGCAAAGCTTGGCGTGCTCACGGTGGAATACAATATCCTGATTACGGAAGAAAAAGTGCTAAATGAAAGAATATCAAGTAGAGTATAAGGGGTATTATGTTAAACCGCATCAAGACTATCCTTCAAGCTATATCGTTGTAACGACTGGACGCGGTGGTAAAATCCCTTCGGTATTAGACGGAATGTTCACTAGCAGGTCAATCGCTAAAGAAGAGATTGATAGATACATGGCAGGTAAGCCTGAAAAGGAGAACGATACTAATGAAACCGTCAAAACGAGCAGAAGTAAATAACTTCATTCAAGGTCTTATCAGTGAAGCGAGTCCATTAAACTTTCCCCCTAATGCGTCTAAAGACGAAGAGAACTATGAACTAAATCGAGATGGTACACGGGATCGTAGACTAGGAATGGGATATGAAACCGGATATACTCTCAGGAATATCCCTACAGCATCTGCTGATATCAAGACAACAGTCACTAGTAGATATCGTTGGTTGAATGCTAATGGTGTCCCGGGTACTGAATATTTAGTTGTTCAATTTGGGCGTCATCTTCTTTTCTTTGATGCAACAGATTCGATTATTTCTACAGATGGTTATTTAGGTACAATTGAGTTAACCTCTCTTCCATCCAATGTGGTGTTTTCTTACGCTTCTGTTGAGGGGCTGTTGATCGTTGCTGGAGGTAGTGAGCTTATAGCGCAAGTGAGTTATGATGGTACGACATTCTCTTTTGAGACATCCTCCCTTCAAATAAGGGATCAATGGGGTGTAGAGGTTACAGGTGTTCCTCAGTATGAAACTGATGTGCTATATCGAGGAGCTTCTGATGCAAAACATTATTACAACTTACAGAATCAATCTTGGGGGATACCCAGAAAAAATTCAGCAGGAACTCTTGTTGACCCTGTGTCGCAATACAACACTGACCTAAGTAAATATCCGAGTAATTCGGAAACAGTGTGGACAGGTTTGCAATTCCAGCCTGTAACTGCTGGTTCAACGTTTGAACGTATCTACACTAATCTCTATGATGAGACATTTGGAGGGGATGTAAAGGCTCCCAAAGGATATTACATCATTGATGCATTACGTAGGGGCCAAGCCCGTATGGATGCGTTTGCCGCTAATTATGCGCGATTCTCTGCTACACTAGCAACCCCCACTGTAACACTTCCTTTAGATTATACCACTGGAGGTGCAACAGTTGTTGCCGAATATGCTGGGCGTGTTTGGTATTCAGGGTTCAATGGAGAAGTAACGGATGGTGATGCACGTAGTCCTAATTTGACCAATTACATACTCTTTTCAAAGTTGATAAAGAGTAAGTCAGATTTCTATAAGTGCTACCAAGAAGGCGATCCTACATCAAGAGACAATCAAGACGTTATAGATACAGATGGAGGATTTGTTCGCATCTCTGGTATGGGGTCTGTGATTGGAATGGCTACTCTAAAAACATCTCTCATTGTCATTGCTGATAATGGGGTGTGGTCTATTGACGGTGGCTCTGATTATGGATTTACTCCTACCAACTATAAAGTAAATAAGCTCTCTACGTTTGGTGGTATTTCTTTTAGGTCTATTGTTGCGGCAGGGGAACGTATATTCTATTGGTCCGATACTGGAATATATGTAATTGCTAAGAATCAATATGGTGATTTAGAAGTTAGTAATTTAACTGAAGCTACGATTCAAACCTTTTACGAAGAAATTCCTAATACATCTAAACTGAACACTAAAGGTCAATATGACCCCGTCAGCAAGAAAATCAGATGGCTGTATAAGACAGGGAGTTTATTCGGAAGCGATTCGGTAACTAAAGAATTAATTCTTGACTTGGTAATCAATGCTTTCTACGTTAATCGTATCATGAAACTTGATACGAACGATGTTGAAACTATTGATCTCTTCCAGTCTAGTTCTTTCAATCGAGGTGAACAACTCAGCCTAGTCTTCGTTGGAGAAGATTTAGTTGAGGTTTCCACCGATCCTGTTGTAGTGAGCGAAGATATCCGAGAAGCTGGGAATCAGTCTACACGTTATATCGTTCTTCAGAATGTCGCTGGTGTGATTAAATTTACATTCGCGTACTATAACAATGTTGATTTCATTGATTGGATTGACGTGGATAGTGTAGGTAAAGATGCTTTTGCATTCTTACTTACTGGGGATCAAACTGTTGGTGATTCAGCCATTTCAAAACAGATTCCTTACCTAGTTATGTTCTTCCGCAGAACAGAGAATGGTGTGACATCAGACTTAGTTCCTAATTACCAATCTGGTTGTCTCATGCGTTGTCAATGGGACTTCTCTAATACGGCCAACTCTAAGAAATGGTCTGATTTGGTTCAGACATATCGTTATCGAAGAGCTAGGTACGTTGAGGGATTGGACGATGAGTATGACACTGGCTTTGCTGTTATATCAAGTAAGAGTAAAGTGAGAGGTAGAGGTAAGACATTCGCTCTTTATCTTTGCACAGAGCCATTAAAAGATTGCCGTATTGTCGGCTGGAGTATTACAGTAAATGGAAATCCAAACGCTTAAAGAGGTCGTTTACCAGGACGATAATTTCAAATTTTCTTATAGTACGGTAAACGATATGGCGTTTTTGCACTGTACCGTTTATCACTATTCTCCTTCCGTTTTGAAAAAGATGATTAGCGAGTTAGGTATTTTCTTAGAAACCACTTCAGAACGTGGAATCAAAACTGTAGCAACTCTCACAGAAAACCCTAAGTTCATTGAATCTCTTGGTGGAATCCATTATTCCACCATTGAGAAGGATGGAATTAAAGCGGAGATGTATGTATGGGAATAGAAACAGTTGCGTATATCGCTCTCGCTTTAACTGCGTATACGACCTACGAGCAAGGAGAGCAAGCAAGAAAAGCTCAATCTGCTCAAGGAAGAGCAAGAGAAGAAGAAAAGAAACTTCGCTCTGAACAAACTGCTCAGAATGCCGCTGCTGCGGCTGCTGAACGTAGACAACAGGTGAGGGAAGAGAGAGTGAGACGAGCTAGAATCCAACAAAGTGCTGTTAATACAGGTACTGCTGGAAGCTCTGGCGAACTAGGGGCGACAAGTGCTCTAGCTACCAACCTAAGTGTTAACTTAGGGTCTAATGCTGGACGCGTAGCCTCTGGAGAGAGACAGGGACAATATGCTCAGAACTCTGCAACTTTCATGGGAGAAGCTTCTGACAGAACTTTCGATGCGAAGACATGGGCTGGTTATGGTTCATTGACTTCACAGGTGTTTGGTGCAGCAGGTGGGTTCAAAACCATCTTTAGTAAGGCTGGAGAAAAACCTACAGCGAGTACGGGATAATATATGGATTTAGATAAGACTTTCACACCGGAAGCGGCTATGGATATTGATTCAATGGCCAATGTTCCGACTTTAAATACACTCCCCTTGGGCTCTATCCGTAATAGAGCTGCCACTACTGCCCTCTTATCTAGCTCTCCGGCAGATGTTGTTCAAAATTATCAGCTAATGGTCAAAGAGGGGCAGGAGGGGCAGAGTGCAGTGCTGGGTGACTATAACAAACGTATTCTTGAAAGCACTGAGACTGCTGATATGCAGGGGCTTATGTCTGTTCTTTCTGATCCGGCTGTTCCTTATGAGAAAAAGAAACAGTTTGTTCAGGGTGTTAGAACGGATAAACTCCTTCGAGATTCTTCCACCACTCTTCTTTCTAATTCACTGGTTGCTCCAGTGGAGGGAGAGAATTACGATCAAGAAAACGCACGGATTTCTACTGCTGATGCTATTCGTGAAATTCATGATGCTCGTGTACAAATACAAGGACTTGTAAATGCTCATGGAGCCTCTCTAGAAGGTGCTAATGTAGAGACTGTGGGTGATATGGCGGCCCTGTGGGTGATGCCATTTGGCAACAGTATTAGCACAGGGAAAGTAGCTAAAGGAGTTGCTAAGGCTGAAGGTCGGCCGCTTACGTTTTGGGAAACAGTGAAGGGATTTCTTGCACCAGGTTCCTCTACAATGGATATGCGTAAACGCTTAGAGAGTATGCCTCCTGAGAAGCGTGTTGCGTATGCTCAGTCCCTCATTCAAGGGATTAAGGCAAATAGTGGTATCCTCTTCGGCGAAGACAATCAATTTGCTCAGTTTGATAAAGCTGTTGCAATATTTGAAGAAGGTGGCTATTCTGACACACAGGCCTTCTTAGATAACATCTCTCCATTGTTAGATGTTGTGGGGCTTGGGCAAGTTATGCGAGGGACCTCTAGAGGCCTTAAAGCTGAGAAAGCTGCCAAGGCCGCGCAAGAAGGCGAACAGGTTATTAAAGCAGAACGGGAACTGGTCGATGATCGTCCCCGTGCTGGAATGGATAAGCAAATCCCGTTCTTCGAGAACAAACTAGAATACGTTAACGATCAAGTTAAGCGTATTGAGCAGAATGCTGTTGTTCGTAAGGAGAACCCTGCGTCCCCTGCTAAGGTGATTCAACAAGGTAATCCTGAACAAGCACGTAACATCCATGCTGCTGTTCACACGTCAGAAGGAGATGAGATTGCTGAAGCTACTTACGGTGCTTCTAAAGTTGATGCTATTGTTTCTGACACGGTCCCTCAAGTCGTCACGGAATCTGGAGCGGTAACAGCTAAGGTTAGCGATATTGAACGTAACCTCCGTAGAGAATTGCAAATCAATGACGAACTGGTTGATCTGATTGAGAACACTGGTGCGACATATTACACTAAGGCCGAGAAAGCCCAAGCTAGATCGAATATCGTAAATGATTTCGGTGCTGTTGAGGGGCTCACCATCAATGATGCGATGAGCAGCTTCACCACTGAGGGTGGACGGATTAAGATTGGCGCAGTGTATGGTACGGCAGATGGTGCGTGGAATAGGGCAGAAGATGCCTTTACGCAAGCGAGGTTTGCCCTTCGCAGCCGTGGAGTGTTGGATAGCGAAATCACAGTCTTGAAGAAACAAGGGCTGGATTACGTTCCTGTGAAGATGGACGAGGTTAAAGGAGTTGATGGGAATTATCTGATCCGTGTAGAAACGAATCATAATATTGACCCTACTGACATCTCTAGTTTTGAACAGTTTGATGTAAAACGTAATCTGTTCGATAGAATCGGACCCACTGTATCTCAGAGTACAGGAAGTGTTTCCCGTTACCTGTTCGATGCAGCTTCTATGCTTCACCCTACTTATGTAGGTCCGGCAGTTGTTGCTAGCGATAGGTCTGCTAAGTTTGAGAAATTCATGCTGGAAATGGCTAGCGATTTCTCTGACAAGTATATGGGATTCGACAAAGCACGTAAAGCAAAGCTTGACGATTACATCCGTGAAGCCAACTATAATGGTATCAAGTTTGACCAAGCTGATTTAGTTGCCCGTGGATTCACAGGTGATGAGATTGATGCGCTTGCAGCTTGGAGACGTTATTGGGATGGTCAATTCTATCTGGAGAATTATGATGTTGTTAAGACACTCAACTCGCACGGATACGAACTCTTCCGTAATCAAAACACAGAGCTTTATGTTAAACCTGTTCCGAAGAATCAAAACATTACGCGAGTATATGATCCTGCTCAAGACGCGGTTGTCACCATCTCTAAAACAGAAATGGACAATCTGTATGCTTCTGGAGGAACCTATGCTAAACTGCGTCGTCCTACCGACTTTAGTGGCGACGTTGCGGAGCACATGATTGTTCGCAACACAGCGACTGAATACACTCGTCCGTTCAGAGACATGGATCAAGTTCTCAACTACAGAGAAGGCTATTTCCAAATTCATTACAACGCTCCCAAGTTTGTGGATCAAGCTACAAAATTTGATACAACAGGGAAGCCTATTGAATGGAAAACCGTCGCTGTAGCAGGGGATACCAAAGAAGCTCAGTTCTTCGCTGATCGTTCTGCTGCCACCAACGGAATGCCTAAAGAACATTTCCGTGTACGTGGTGACATTAAAGCCCTGCAAAGAGATTCTGACGCTTGGTGGGATTTGAATTCTGCCAGTGGACGTGTTGCTCAAAGGCACCGTGGAAAGCTCTTAGAGGACGCTAGCGGGCTTAATCATCTAGGGGATGGTAGTTATATAGCTAACCCTGTAGACAGCGCTGTACGGGCTGCTAAGAGCATTTCTGGACGTACTGTGAGCCGTCCTATGCTGGAAGCAGCTAAGGCACGGTTTATCAACCAATATGGTGACGCTCTTCCTTCCAATGGTATTGGCGGGAGAGCTTGGCCTCGTAGCGTGTCTCAGATTACTATGAAGGGTGCAGATACATCCAAGTTTGTAGCAGACGCTCGTACCACATACGAATACATCAATTATCTGGAAAACGGATACATGAACACTCTTGATGATGTATTTAAGTGGGGATTGAATGCTATTGCAGACATGGCTGGTCAAGCAGGATTGAGTAAAACTGAGAGAGCTATCACGGCTGTTGGAGGAAGTGCTCCAACTAGCTTGGCTAAGAACTCTGTGTTCATGGCGTATATCGGAACTAATCCGCTACGTCAGTGGATTATTCAGCCGCACCAAGTTATCCGTACTCTTGCGTATAACCCGCAAGGATGGCTATCTGGAGCAACTCCCAAACTGGCTGCTACGTATTCTCATCACATTTCTGGTCTGAAAACTACATATACGAAAGAGGAGAGAGCTTTCGTTGATTTCATAGATCAAAGTGGGATGTTCGACTCCGTGGACAAGCAGAACCTAGTTCGTGGAACACTAATGGCAGCCGCAGATAGCAGTAATGTTGCTCTTCGTAATGCTAAGAAGTATACCACAACACTCACTCGTCAAATCGGTTTTGACATAGGTGAGATGGCCAACTTGCTTGGACATGCATCTGCTGTGTATGAAGCTAAAACTCGTCAAGGGATTAATTTGGCAAATAAGGCCGAGCGTGACTTAGCCTATTCAGAAATCAGAGCTATTAGCTACGATATGAATTTTGCCGGAGATATGCCGTATAATCAAACAACTCCTTCTATGGTTCTGCAATTCATGCAGGTTCCGCACAAGGCTCTGTTGCAAATGACTAATAGGCGTATTCCTGTTCCAGCGCGTTTACGTATGGCTGGGTTTGATCTGTTGATGTGGGGTGGTCCCGTATTACTGGTTGGTAGTATGATTGGTAAGGATATCCTACCAGATAATCCTGCCCTTCGTGAGACTTTCGCTTGGGGATTGGAATCCTATCTATTGAACAATTCTATGAGCATTATAGCTAAAGAGGATGTCAATATTGATTTCTCTTCCTTAGCCCCTTATGACATGACTGGATGGAGAGATTTCTTCATCGCCATGTACGAAGGAGGTGCATCGAAGATGATTACTAACAGCCCTGCTGGTCAGATGTTCTTGAAATCTGGAGGACGTGCTCAAAACGCTGTAGGCGCAATGGGTCGTTATTTTGGTATTGTTGAGGACATGGATGAGGATGGTCAGACATTCATAGAGGTTATGAATGAAGTGGCTAAGATGTCCTCTGGATACAGTAATGCTGTCAAGGCAAAGTTGCTTCTGGATGCACAGAAACGCTACGATCAGTATGGGAATACAATTGATAAGAGCGTATCTCATGTGGAAGCGTGGGCTCAATTGTTCGGATTTGGTACTGAAGACACTCGTGATTTATATCGTATGACTAAAGAACTTTCTAAGGATGTCAAGAAACATCGTGAGGAAGTGTTGCAAATATACGAAGATACTAAGAGATACTACGCTACCAAGTTGGGTGTTGACAATGCCGATCCTAAGTACATAACCAAAGTAACAGGAAGAATCCTTAAAGTATTTGAGGATGATCCTAAAGCATTGAATATCATCCGTTCTAAGATGGCTGAAGATTTTCGTGGGAAAGACGCTGCATTGCTCGATCTCTTTATAAAGAAGTCTCAGATTCCTTCTCTTGGAAATTTAAAAGATCAAGTGAAACAAATGCCTGTTGACGAGGCTCAGAAAGAGAAAATGATGCAAATCATCAAAGACATGGAAAACATTAGACTAAAGAAGCAGAAGGAATAATATGGCCGACTTCTCACAAGCTGCCACAACACTAGCCGCCCCGCAAGGGGCTGGCTCTCAACCTGTAGACCCGGTACGTCCTGTAACTAAAACGGACACTGGTGATCTGACAGTAGCTAAAACTGTTACTGATTTACTAACCTCGGGTATCAAGGATTATCAGGCTGTTAAATCTGAAGAGCGTAAACAGAGCGTTATTAAACAATTCGTTGAACGTGAGGATACTATTGCTTCTGCATTAACTTCTGGACAACTCACTCCTCAAGAAGCAGATGCGCGTAGTAGAGCCAACTTCCGTAAATATGCTGCTGGGTATTCCGAGTATATCGGGGAGTTCGAGAAGGCTGCTAAAGCCTTACGCGGTTATACTGAACTAGGTGTTGCCGAAGAACAAGCTAAAACACAGCGCGATCTTCGCACGAAAGACTTGACATCGGCTCAAGAGGCTGGTTATGTCTTTCCTGCAAATATGACTACAGCGCAACAAGACTCTCAGATTCTGGCCCACAAGACGGATATCAAAGCTAAAGCAGAGCTTGATGCGTTCTATAAGAAACAAGCTGAATCTCGCGCTCAAGGAACATACAATCAACAAGTGGCAGATAGAGAATCGAAAACTCTCGCTACACGCTTGATTAACGATATTGCTGGTAGTAACATCACTGCGTTCCAAGATTTCGCTAGGAGCCTAGGAAGTTCTGTTCGTGAGGGTAAGATGGCTGGGCCAGAAGCTTTAGCTACCTTAAATTCTAGATATGCCAATATCTCTGCTGCAATACAATCTGCCGCATCTACCAATCCAGAGCTCGCTGCTCCGTATAGAACGCTGTTCGAGAGCATCTATCAAACAGGTCAAAAGCTTGTTGATCCTAAAGAGAATCTGGAAGCAATTGATAATCAGCTAAAGACGATTACAACTCAGATGAAGCTCATAGCTATGTCTGATCCTAAGATTGCTGCTACTGTTGTTGCTAATCAACTCCTTCCGAATAATCCTGATCTAGCTATTGCTTCTACAGGTGAAGGGATTAGGGCTATTACGCTTCTCTCGTCCACCGCTCTTGACCAGAAGGGGTTTGTTCCTCAAGTGGTTGGGGGTGAACCTGAAGTGGAGAAAGAGACATTGAACCTCCTTAAAGAGAGCCTCGGTTCGCTGTACAAGAGCACTGGTGATAAGAAAGAACTTGCTATTATGCAAGCCTCGAATTCTGTCAATCAGATTCTAAAACAGACAGGTCAGATGATTGATAGAGGTGCGTCTCCTGAAGATTTGAAGGAAGCTGCTAAGTTCTTTGCATCTCCTCAATACGCTAAATTCATTACTGAAGGGAAGATTAGCCCTGAAGCAGCTCAAACTGCTAAGAAGACTTTCCAACTCTTATATGAACCTGCTGTTATGCGGAGCGTCAAAGAGAAATTAGATACAACACTATTTACTTCCACAGTAGAGGTTAACGGTAAGAAGCAACCAATGCGTGTTGGTAATGTCGTTGACATTCAATTTAACGGAAGCGGTATTAGTTTCGTAGCGAAAGATACACCGGGCCTCTCCCCGGCTGAGAAGCGTACACAGCGTATTGCTGTAGAGAATCTAAAGAGTGCTCAGATGGCGATTAACCAAGTTATTCACATCGGCGCTCACATGGAAGGAACTACTGACTATGCTAAGTATTGGGAAGAGAATAAGCATACTCTTATGCCTAACGTGTTCCCTGATCCTGTGCAGCTCAAGCCAGGTGCAGTTGTGGACGGATATAAATACCTCGGAGGCCCTTATAATGACAAACGAAGCTGGGAAAAACAACCAGACAAGCCTACCCAGCCCTGAAGAGCTGGGGAAGATGTCGTTTGATGATTTAGTGCTTCTGAGGGATAAACTTAAAGGCACTAAGGAGGATGAAGCAGTTGCTCCTTACGAGCATAAGGCTTTCGTTAAACAATATCTTGGAGACGCTCCTGATCTAGAAATTGGAGCCAAAGCACTAGGTCTTCTAGCTGCAATTCCTGGATATCAATTAAAGAAACTTGTTTCACGTAAAGAAGGAGAGACTCCTGCTAGTATGGATCAATTGACCAAATCATTAGAAGGTGTAGGGGAAGCTCTTCACGAGCGTATTGTATCTCCTTGGGAACGGGTGTGGAATAAGAAGGCAGAAGAAAAGCCCGCCACACCCCCTCCAGAAGCCTCTAAATCGGCTCCAGCGCCTTGGGAACGACAGTGGAATAGTAAACCTACTGTGGATGAGCCTGTGGCCTCTGAGCACGATTACAGAAGCCTCGGGAATAAGAAAAGAACTTCTAAACAAAGAGTCAAACTCAAAGAGATTATGGATATGAAATTCTCTACCAAATCCGAGAATAAACAGTTCCATAAAGAGAATGCAGCTCTGATTCAGGAACAGTTAAAAAATCCTAATCTAAATGAAGAAACACGTAAAAACTATATGGCAGCATTGGGGGAGTGATGGCTAAGAAGGGCGAATTTAAGAAAAACGCAAAGCCTGACAGTGTTCGTCAAAGGAAGTATAATTCCACTGAGGAACAAAAGAGTAGACGCGCTGAACGTAACCATTCTCGTGCGATAATGGAGAGTAAAGGCAAGGTGAGGAAGGGAGATGGAAAGGATGTCGATCATCGCAACCATAAAACTTCTGATAAGAGCGCTAGTAATCTAGGTGTTATGTCCAAGAGCAAGAACAGAGCTTTAAATCAATACGATAAAAGGAAGAAGAAATAATGGCTACAAAAGGAAAAGCCTTCAAGGAAGGCATGAAAGAGAAGATGACTGGAAAGTCTGGAAGTAAGATGCACGAGAAGAAGGAATCCAAGTCCTATCGTAAATCTGAAATGGCTGGTGAGAAAGCTTCTAAACGGAAGAAATAATCATGCCTGTCAATCAGAAGATGATGAAGGACATGAAGAAACGCTACGGTAAGAAGCAAGGTGAACGTGTCTATTACGCTGTAGAACAGAAACAGAAATCTAAAAAGAAGAGTAAGAAATAATCTTACCAAAAATTAAGCCCCTAGGGAATTGCTCTCTAGGGGCTTTTTTTATTGGCTAATTACTTATGAACCGCAAGTACCGCCACCAGTGAGGTCACATATGTCCACAATCTCATCATATATTGCATCCTTATGTTTAATAGCTTCCGAATACGGAACAGGGGTTAGTGGTTGACCTCCTCTACTACCGTCCGGGTAACAAGTAAACCCCCGTAGCCGGGGAGCATATGCCGCAAGTGTTTTAGCAAACGTCTCAACACAACTTTCGTTGTTGCTTCCCGACCCCCAAGAGGGGAGGTTGATTGTTGAGGAAATTGACATGTCAACGTAATCTTGAATGTCCGCTTGGAATTTGATTCTTCGTTCATAATCACCACTTAGGTCAAGAGCACTTTCAATCTTATCAGGATCAGTGTTATATTGCTGGATTAGCGTTTGTGCCGTCCCATCCACCACGTATTGATATTTCCACTTAGTTCCTTCAGTAAGGAACCTACGCTTATAAGCAACTGCGAACAGAGGTTCAATTCCAGTCGTAGTACCTGCGAGAATACCGATAGAACCAGTAGGGGCAATAGCACGGTAGGCAACAGGACGATTAAGAAAGAATCGGTCACAATGTTCGTTAGCCGCCTTCTCACTCTCATCTCTATACACCTCTAACCATTTATGTAATTCTGGAGTTACTTCGTATGGACTATTTCGTTGGAGGAGCCATTCGTGGATACCCATGAGTCCCAGGCCGAGGCGCCGGTTCTTTTCCCTAACTTTATAGACCTTCTCGTAAGGTAAGTCAGCGCGAAGAGTACCGCAAACAAGAAACTTACTAGCAAGGCAAACAACTGATTTGAACTCGTCCAGAGAAGAAATATTCCCAAGATTAATTGAACCAAGATTACATACGTCAGAGTCATCTTCTGATGTAACCTCTGTACAAGCGTTACGAAGTGTTTCATTCTTCTTTGCTCCAAAATTAAAAGAGAAGCCAGGTTCTCCCGTCATCAAAGCTTGTTCACAATTCTTCAGGAACACAGGATCACTGGCTCTATCTTCTAGATTCAACCATTCATCACTGTAATTCACAGAGATGTTGGTCATGTCCAGAGGAGCAGCATAATTGAAATCCTGTTGCTTCAAATCATGAATAGTAAACGGTGTACTACCAACACGCATATGAGCCCAGTCCTTCGACGTAAGGAACTTATGCACATCAGGGTGTTCACGGTTTAGAGAAGCATAAATAGCACTACGACGGGAACCACCTTGCATCACCCTACGTCCAATCTCATTGATGGCTTGCATCAGAGGGATAGGACCACTAGCAGTTCCACCAGTACGTTTAAGCTCTGCTCCTTCTTCACGAAGCCGAGAATAGTCAATACCAATACCACCACCAGTCATCAGGCAACTCATAGCCCTCTGCGTTACAGCACTCCATTCTTCACGACTGTCCTCCTCTGCACGAAGGAGATAACAGTTATTGAATGCATGGAAAGGACGTCCTGCGTAATAGAGATAGCGACCACCAGGCACAAACTTGAATGCCCTAATGTATTCCGAGAGTTGCTCCCTATCGTCTTTAGACATCAAGATGGGGAGGGTGCCCCATCGTGTGCCACACACATCTTCCACCAACCGTTTAGCCAATTTAGCCCATGTGTCGTCAGGACCTTGGGCATATTTGTAACGGAAAATGTTGGCTCCGAATGCTGTTTTAAACTCGCTACTAAATTCTTTACTCATTTATTTCCTTATTTTAATTCTTATCCTGAACCAATGCACCCTTAACAGCAAGGCTCTTCTTACCCCTACTCCAAGTGCCACAATCTTTACATTGATAACGCTGGAACTTCCCTACATTAGTGAAGGAAAATCCGCGTTTCTCTAGATGATGACCACCGCAATTAGGACATGCATCTTCCACTTCCTGATACACACCGACATTGGGATGATTCTTAATCCATGGACGAAGCTTGAAATAGACACCTTCTAGAATACGTACATCGTTGATGTTATATTCTTGCATCTCATTCCATGCAGCTTCCTCGTTTGCCAAGCAACGAATCCATAACTCATGCCCAGCATGTTTCACTTTACCACCAACACCTAGAGCACGAGCAACGTAGTCGAGCTTATTAGAGGGGAAGCGGAACTGAGCCTTCGCCACCTTCAACAGATCAATTTGCTTAGGAGGGGCCGGAGGGTACATGTCATGTAGGACGAATTCCTTATTCAACGTAGGAATATCAAACTTGCTACCGTTATAGTGAATAACAGCGTCCGCTTCATCAATCAGGGCATGTATGCCTTTAAGCATACGTACAGCACCGGACTTAAAGACAGAATCAAACATAATGTTCTCTTCGCCAAGCCATTTAGCTGCCCAACACATTACATACCCACTATCGAGGATTTGGTTAATCCCCACGTTCTGTTGCCACAATCCCCATACGTGAACAACGTTGGGAGCGGTTTCGATATCCAAAAGTAAGATTTTTATGATAATTTCTCCAGTATTCAATTGAAATTAGGACAATTCTCTCGCGCCCAACGATTTCTTTTCCAAACCTCTTCAGGTTCCTCTCCACCTCCGCATGTGCAAAGGTGGATACTCTCGTCTGTATGATCGTGTCCCGTTACGATATAATAAGTTTGTGTATCTTCCCCGCAACACTCACAAACATTCTTAAATCCATTCCATTTTAAATTAACAGAACGTTTCAAGATTCAATCCTTTCAAACCATTCTTCGCAATCACCGTCTTCTATCCCATAGATAAATTCTCCAGAACTGTTATCTGTCAAACCTATAGTATGTGAATAGTTTCCGTCAATATAGTGACTCTTCCGTCCATCTATATTTTCAAAGACTGTACCAGCCTTGAACACAATATCCTTCTTCAAGACATATTTAGACATCAGCAATCCTAGCTTTATAAGAAACAGGAAATAGCTCCTGCACTGTAGCAGCAATCTTCTGTGCCACTATACGAGATTCATACTGAGTATGAGGGTCTAGACGAAGAACGAGCATGTCTAAGAAAGCACCTAGAGTACCGCTCCAAATCCATTCTGTCATGGTGTTTTGTGGAAGGATCATTCGAGCTTGCTCTGCTGCAACACCTTTTTCAATCATTTCATTGTATAACAATACTTGATTGCAGATTAGTAAATTAACCTCATCATCTAAAGGCATAGGAATGTCTTGATTAATCCAATCCTTATCTGCATTTAGATACATTGCTTCACAACGATCAGAACTACTTCCTTGTTTGACATTTGCAGCTTTAGCTCGCCAATACTTAGGAAAGTAAAACTCAGGCTCTTCATCCACATAGCGTCTACTCACTTCGTTCCAGGGCATAAACTTATGCTTTACAAGCTGCCTAGCAACGAAGATAGGGGCCTTTACACGGAAGGAAAGGAACGCATGATTGAATGGAGAGAAGTGTTTATGTTTAGCTAGATAATTCACCAGCTTAACATCTTTCTCTGACAAGAATGCACTCTTAACAAGCTTCTGTGTGTCAGGGTCAATTACATAATGTTCCACCATCTCAGCTTCTTTATGGAAGCTGACACGAGCTGCGTTAACAACTGTAATGTCACCCCCATACCCGCCAAGGTATGTCACTTCAATGTCAGATGTTTTCATTCTCACCTACCATAATGAAATCATTCATATTTCCGATACGTCTCCAGTAATACGGAGTTTGATCTACAGCAATAGCTCCACATTTACAAGAAACATATTCACCATCATATCTACTGTAAATCACATCATGGCATTTAGCACATTCTACTTTGTATTGCCAGGGCTCTAATGGTTTAGATGGGGTCACTTTCCACCTCAATCAGTTTATCTAGATAGTGTCTAGCTTTCTTCAAATCTTCAACACCATTCTTATCCTTATAGCGGGAAACGTATTTGATTACGTTCCCCTCCAGATAACCGATGTTATTAGCTACAATAAAGTCCCAAGGCTGAATGACCTTATTTTTGTAATGACCTCCTGCCACTTGAACTTCATTAGCACCAGTTAATTTTTCCATAAGTTCTCTGTAAACTAAGTTATGCCGTGAGGAGAAACCCACGCTCTTGCATAGATGTTGCGAATTTGGTCTTGACATTCTCACGCTCTTCTAAAGGAATCTGATTGAAATATCCAAGGATAAGAGAGACACCCTTAGCGTTAATGCGTTGATTCTTAGAGTGATCTTGTGCCATGTTCGTTAGAACAACAGCTCGATTACGAGTACGCAACTCAGCCTCTTCAATATCGTTGAATAGTTCAAAACCCTTATACGTGGAATTATTTTGAGTCATTAAGTTTTCTTTCTGTATTTTCTTGTTTTGTAATAATTTTATGACAGGGCTTGCAAACCACCTCTAGCCCTTCCTTCTCGCAGAACAAACGCTCTATCGTATCATCCCACGACTTAAATCCTGTAGTGGGAATAACCGGGTTTATGTGATTAACTTCCACCTGTTTAAGTGGGAACTCACCCTTACAAGTTGCGCATAGATAGAACTTAGCGACTCTGCCGCTGGCTGGATTGATTCGGCTTCCGACGCAAGCGTCGCTAATAACCCGATATTTCGGAGGCCATCTCTGACTAGCACTTCGTAATCCGCTTTTGATAAAGGAATTGAATCGTGCTTCTGTCCACTGTCCGTCATTTCTTGATTTCTCCTTAACCACCGGGTATCTCCCAAAGGACCGGATTCCCCGCTTCGTCCAATTCTCTCGTCATCCATAATAGCCTTCCTTGCTCAAGCAATTCTTTCTCTGCATCAGGCCCATACACCCCTCTATACGCCCCTAGGACGCAATTAAACGCATCCATACTATCCACACTACCTTCTAGGATTTCAAAGGCTTTAACAGGCCCTGTTCCATTAAGTCCTGGGATTGTATCCACCCTATCCCCTGTGAGGCATTGGGCGTAGAAGAAGAGAAGGCCATATCCTTTAATGGCTTTTCTATCTTTCGATAGTTCGATCTTTCCAAAATCATCGACTTCAATAGGGCCAAATTGCGGTTGATTTCCAAGCTCCCATCCGTAATGCCATCCGGGAACTTGTCTAAGGTCTTTATCTCTTGTACAGATGATGGTTTCTCCAGGTCGTCTGGTTTGCTCGATGGCCATAAGGTCATCTGCTTCCATTCCTTCTGAGACGATGACATTATACTTCCCTTTCATATACGCAGTGATGTTCTTGAAATGCCAAGGCTTTACGCTAGGACGTTCTTTATAAGGAGTACGTTTAGCAATTTCATTTCTGAAATTTCCTTTCCCTGTGAGATAGAGAATAGGTGGCTCTGTAGCCTCCACTATCGCACACATGTTAGCAATTCTATTATCTAATAGCTCTGCTACATAATCGAAATTAGGGAAACCGGGCTGTTGCCAACCCGTTTCCGCAGCGTACCCTACCTCATAGCGCAAAACATCTAATCTGCGTCAATAAGTGGTTGAATCATTGACGCCCTCCTTTCCAAAGCGGTGCCTAATCATATTTTTCATGATTAATAAGGAATATCATCAGACATATCAGCAGGGATATTGGATTCGGGAGGAGCTTCTTTCTTCTCTTCCTTCTTCTCACCAAGTTTCGCTTGCAAAGAACTACCTTGGTAATTCAAATTGCCCTTCATCTTGTCTTGAATCCACTTAGGAAGTTTGTTGAAGATTTCCATATCAGGTTCTTCCAAATCAAACACCTTAGATTCATTCTTCAGCTCAGGGCAGGCTTGAGCATCACGAGGACGCATACCACCAACATTGGAAATGTTGTCGTACACCTTATCACCCACTTGGTTATTAACCACAGTGACATTGCAAGGAGTGCCAATCAACTTACTCCAGTCACCCTCGAACACCTCTTTCGGGTCAAGAGCATGATAGCGTACAGTGCTCTTAGCCTTGTCTGCAAACAGACCGTGGAAAGGAAACGTTTCACTAATCCAACGAGGCTTGTCTTCGATATCCTTACCGTCTTCACCCTTCATGAACTCGTCAACAAGTTCATACGTGAGCATCAATTCATTGACAGGAGGTTTGTCTTTCCCTTGGAAGGGACGTTGGGGTTGTAGACCCAAGTCAAGAATCTGAACCAGACGAGCAGGATAGACACCAGGCTCAATATTAGCTTGAGGGGCAAACTTCTTATTGTTATCGCCACTGATCTTTTTAGCGTTCAAAGCCATATTAATTACTCCTTATCAACGGTGAGGTAGAGGGATTTGATGTCTTCCATGTTGTACACGTATTGCGTATCGTCCTTCAGTTGGACAATCAAATACGGACCGTGGAGGCTGTATCCTTTAATGTCACGGAATTCAGTGGTGTCGTTATAGAATTTATATTCACCGTCATTACCGAAAGCATCTGTACCTTCTTTAAAAGTAATGAGGATGTTTTGTTTAGTGGGTTTAAATTCGGCGAGAACAACAGCTTCGCCAGTGGGTTTTTGAACTTTGTTAGTCATAAAGTTTGATATAAGAGTTAAAATAATTTTCTAAAGTAGTCGCTGCTTCTTCTAAGAGATCAGCAAGCCTATCTGGTTGACCCTCTTGAACGGATTTACGGGTTGGAATCTGTCTCCGAATTTGAGCCCTGATACGTAAACGTTCAATTAAGTCTTTTGTTTGGATTCTATTAGTGGATGTCATACCAGTTTTTACCAATTTTACCTTCCCCTTGGTGTGGGCAGGTAATTCTATAAAATTCTCCAGCGAGACGAATAGCATCTTCTGTAATCTTCTTTACATCTTCTGCAATTTCCTCTCGACACTCCACAGTGTATTCATCATGGTACCAGCATATAACGCCATAATCTACACCACGGACATACTTCTTTTCAAGTGCAGCACACATAATTACGTATGCTCTTGCCATATGAATGGCTTCGTCCGATTGTAATAGATAAACGAGTAGCTGATGTTCAGAAGGAACTTTAATAGGACGGCCATCTAAGCCAGTAATAGTCCCATTGAAATATTCCATTCTATTGAATTTAGGATTGAATTTCTGTCTAGCTGTGCTTCTCCATTCTTTTGTTAATCGTTCCATCAATGTACCAAGACCGTCGAGGCCTCGATAAAGCTTGCCTCGAAGGTCTGCACCAGTTCCGGGTGGCTTTTTAGCTGTCTTAGCAAGCTTTGTATCCCCTCCACCGAAAAGGAGACAATACATTGTGTTTTTGGCCACATCGCGGGATTCAAGCTCTCCAGCTCTCTGAGTAAGTGTGTGAGGGTCGGTTCCATCTTCCTTCTTCCCTGAAGTCATAGCATAGATGAACTTTTCATTATTCATCCGTGCTGCTAATTGCCTTAATTGATTACCGGCGGAATCAGTTCCCACGAGGGTATAGCCATCTCGACTGGTGAAGAGCTGGCGCATTTGCTTCCCATAGAAGCTTGAGGCTTTTGGGATGTTAACAATGTTCCTATGGGTTGCTCTTCCTGTGACTGCAAGAGTATTGACAACGCTCGCAATTCTTCCATCCGGTCGAATAAGTTCGCGTAACCCTTCAATAATTCCACGCCGCTGTCTACACTGAACCCTTTTAGCAACAAGCTGTCCAAGCTTGCTTTCAATCCCTTCAAAAGGGTCATCTTTGCTGAGTTTAGGGCTAGTTCGGTTTCCATCATCATCTTCGTTCCATTCTAATGGTTCCCATCCAAGGGAGAGAAGGAAGTCTTTAGTCTCAGCACCACTGTCTAGGTCGGTTGGCCTGAAAGTAATGCGACTAAAGCAACCAACAACGGGCTGAATGCTAGGATCAACATTATGGCTAACACACCACCGAGTAACGCTTTCGGAATACCTACCTGACTTGAGAAACGGTTTTTTGACATATTTGTATTCACCTTGTTCTTTGAGTTCATCTACCTCCAATATCATTGGGAGACGTGGGATAATCACACTATCTATTCGTTCAATCCATTTAGTGAGCTGACGAATACAGAATTCTAGATGGTCTTTATCTACAAGCCATCCATATTCTTCTTGTTGCTGAAGCCTTTCAAACAGTTCAAACGAAAGGAGAAAGCCATTACGCCAGTTCTTCCCTTTCGCTTCTTCCATCAAAGCATCATACACAAGGTCTAAGATTTCTACGTCCTCAGTACACCTGTGTAACATCTCTTCGGAATATCTACCCCACTCATCATGGGATGGCTTACCTCTACCAACTCTATATCCCCAGGACTCAATGCTGTGAGGCCCAGCTTTCTTATTAGGACTATTAAATGGAACAATGCGTTTAGGGTCTAGAAGGCGAGACATTATAAGTGTACAAACTTTTTTACCTTTGAAGGTATATTTATATACTTTTTTAAGCATTGGTAGATCATAGCCTATCAGGTTATGACCAATCAATACTCCAATCGTGTCCATAAATTCCAACATCTCTTTGATTTGATGCGGCCTAAATTTAGTTATAACGCCAGTATCTTTATCTTTAAACACACCGCAATGACACTTCGTTACTTTATCTAATAGGCCATCCGCTTCTAGATCAAAGAAACATATTTTAAGTTTGCCTTCCATATTGACCATAGTATAAATTTCGAGCACTTTCTGCTACTAAATTAGCGAGTTCTAAATGCTTATATTTACCTATATACATTTGTTTACCATTAACAGTAATCAAAACTCGATACCCATTTTTACATGGAAATACATTTTTGAAACCTGTTTTAGAATTTTTAGATGGAAATGTATTAAGTTGATTTTGAGAATGACTCACCAAGCGGAGGTTTATCCATCTATTATCATCTCGATTCCCGTTGATATGATCCACTTCCTTATCAGGAATAACACCATTCATTTTAAGATAAACTAAACGATGCGCTGAATATAGTTTTCCTTTTATTTTAATTTTTCTATAACCATTAACTAATGTACCAGCCACTTCATATGCTTTTGCGAGACGCCCTCTATTTATCTTCCATAAAAACACTCCTGTTTCTGGATTATAAAATAGAAACTTATCAAGTAATTCTTTATTCATTCTTGTTCTGCCTCTAAATCTCCTACGCAGATTCTTATTACATGGCTACGATAGGGGTTAAGGAATCAGCGTTGATGGTGTAACTACGACGATTGGAACAGGTAACAACTTCCAATCCACTGAAATGAGATTCAATTTCAATAAGAGTGGACTGACGTTGAGCACAGACAGTAGCACCTGCTTCTATATCACCACGGTTGACAGTTTGATACATACAGCCGGAGAGGAGGAAAGCAATGCTGAGAAATGTAATAGTCTTTTTCATTGGTAAATCTCTTTTAACTCATTACGGAAGCGTTGGATAATTTGATGGATTTTAGCGTATGTGAAGTCAGTGATATGACTGATGTCTCGTGCTGAATACTCATATTTGAAGAAGAGTATTAACACTTCCCTTTGATCGGGAGATTTTTGGTGTATACGCTGAAACACTTGAACCCAAATTTGACTTGGGTAGAACGTACAATGAATACGTTCAGCATCCTCTTCGTTAAATTCGTCTAACGAATAGCCCTTTTCAATGTTCTTGAATTCTCGTAGACAGTTGTTGAGGATGGTGGAGAACCACTTGTTGAAGTCTTCCCCGTTAAAACTATTATAGTATTTTAGGGCTCTATAATAGGATTCTTGAATGATGTCTTCAGCATTTTGAGGACTGCCAGCTCTGAATGTCATCTTCTTGACGAGACGCTGACGGTTCTTCAAGTAATGCTGTTCGATAGCAGGAATTGACATATATCTTTTTTATTCTCCTTTCTCGACATATTTAACATGAACCATCACAACCATATCCTAATTGACAAGATGAGGAACAGAATCCAGTATTATTTACAACCATATTCGAGTGTTTCTCACAAAGATATACACTCAACTCTTCATCGTAAACTACACCATCTTCTTTGCAATTACAGTAATCACACCAAGGTTTTTCAACTTCTTTATCAGATTTCATTGAATAGTCCAGTCTTTTCATCCCAATACAAACCAAACCTACCAGTTTCTCCAAACTCTCTATCTTCTAGAAGAACAAGAGTTCTTAGATTCCGTTCCTCTCTGGTAAGATTTGGGTCACGATTTCCTTCCAGCCCAAGCATAAGGTTGCATGAACGTGCCATAGCCCGGCTCCCAGCAAACTGAGAAGATAGTACTTCACCTCCGCGTTCATGAGGTGGGCCACCATCAGGATTACGCAAGTGACAGAAAATAAAGATGACGATATTAAGGTCCAGGGCCATAGCCGCCAGTTCTTGAGCAATCTCTTGAAGCTTTGTATTAGCATCTGCTGCTGCCATCCCGTTAGTGAAATTGGTAATAGGATCAATCATAACGGCTTTACAGCCTTCTAAAGCTGCTGCACGTATGTCACCCTTCAGTGTCTCGAAATCAACGTGCTGGTAGAGATTTAAAAGGAATAGATGGTCTTTTAGAACAGCCCCTGCACTCTCATACGCATTCTCGTCAAACGCCTTAGTAGGGTCATGAAAGAATTTTCCGACCAGTTTTCCCGCCACGAGCTTGTATGTTTTCGCATTCGCTTCCTCGGGTTTAACAAGGAATACTTTCCATCCATGCTCTGAAATAAAGTGGGCGGCAAGTGTGTTGACCACTTCAGATTTACCTTGTTTCTGGCCCGCACCAATATAAATCGTTTCACCCAACCGGATACCCCTCGTAGCCTTCGTGATGTGTTCCCATGGCCAGGAGACACCATATCTCGGCGGTTCTTTAGCTTTCTCATGTAAATCATTTCCTGAAATAAGCCTAGTGTTCTTAGGTTTAGAAGCATTGAATTGACAAGCGTTATAACAAGCCTTACTCTTGCCCTCAATAAGGCAATCGTTAGCATCTTTTGCAGGAAGGACAGCCACCATAGCGTCAGGGACAATGCGAACGACTTGCTCTACAGCATCCCTACCAGGCTTGTCCATATCAAATACGAGGATGATTTCTTTGAACACCTCTCGTATTTGACGAATAGCCGCCCCAATCTCCTTCGCTGCCCCTCCTGCCCCATTGGCTAATGAGACAACAGCAGGATTAAGATCAGCGTATTGAGTTCCTTTATTATGTTCCTTCATTATCTGGAACAAAGCTACAGCATCAGGCTCACCCTCTGTGATGAAAAGCTTCTTAGCACCTGTCTGAATGGCCTTATCCCACCCAAATAAGTCTACTCCCTTCATCTCACCAACTGCCCACATGCGCTTATCTTCTATAAGGCGCACTTTATATCCAGAGATACGTCCTGCCTTGCGATACGGATAGTAGTGGGAAAAAGGAGTTATACCGTCCTGTTCCGATACACCAATCTTAATACCAAAGTATTCCAGATATTCCTTCTTGAGTTTACGATCAGGAAGGTTTACAACTCCATATTCTGAAATCTCTTGAATCTCAGCTTGGATTTGTTCTGGAGTTTTGACGATACGAGCAGGTTTATAACCAGCAGGTTTGTCATGGTATGGCGATTTTACATACGTTCCGCAAGCAAAACACCATCCATCATATGTACCATCATCCTTCTCGAATATCTGTAACGCATGAGCATTACATTTATCGGAGACGTGTTGTATTTTCTCTACACAGCGACCCCTCTTAGTCATCCGGTTCCTCTCGTTTCAATAGGCGAGCCACTTGTTTTCTATTATTATTACGCTCTACTCTTTGGAGTTTTTGGTATAAGAAATTGATTGCTTGAGCGGTTTGAATATCTCCACGTTGCTCCAGTTTGATAATCAAATCTTCAATATCGTTATCGGTGAGTGTATCCATTAGTAAGTCCTTTCTGGTTTCCCATTAGCAATTGCTCTTGATACTGCATCTTCTAATGATAAAGGAGTATAATTATTCACATCCACTCCTACATCATGCTGCATTAACCTGCTTTGATATGTACCGTGCGTATGTCCATGAAGATTGATATACCCGCGTTCCCATGAATAGAAAGGGAAATGGCAGAGAACAAATTTATGACCCCCAGCATGAATACGTTTATAGTCATACATCTCATCAAAGTGAGCTGCCCAATCTAATTTCTCACAGCGTCCTTTTCGATCATGGTTCCCTATGATGAGTCTCTTACGCCCTTTTAACCTATATAGTATTTCTTCTGTCGCTTCGATTTTCCCGAAAGAGACATCCCCCAGCACCCAAACAACATCTCCATCATTGACAACTTTATTCCAGTTGTCAATAAGGCATTCATTCATATGCTCTGCACACGAATAAGGACGAGCACAGAATTGAATTACATTCTCATGAAAGAAATGTAAATCGGAGGTAAAGAATATATTACTCATTTCTCCCCCTTGGTGCGGCTGAGAGCATGGCTTTGTAGATCGGCTCAGGGCCTTCCATATCCCATCCGCCACCAGCGCCATGTTTCCATGCGGCGGAAATCATCTTAGGCGTCGGCTCTACCGGAACCAATTGCCACCCCTCCAGCACAGCCCCAGGCGCTGCCTGCTGGGGTTGGTGTTCGGCATAAAGCGGTTTCCAGTTGCGCTGATGCTCGTTCACCCCAGAAGGTGACCTGCGCCGTGCTGCAAGGGGATATACATTTTCAAACTCGTCGATCCACGCCACTACCTCCCCACCCCCATCATTGAGCCGCAGAACTTCGGCTTCGATGGCGCGGGCGATCTGCTCAAACTCGTCGTAGTCGCAAAACAGGCCGAACTCTTCTATGTGATGCAGTTCTTGCAGCTGCTCCTCCGTCAGCGGCTCTACACGCGCAGGGCCTTCGGCTAGGAGGGCGGCGGCTTTGCTGAATGTGTCGCGTTCAATAGATGTAATTGGGTTGTCTGCCCATGCCCATTGGGTAAGCAACGCAATCAACTCCGCACGCTCACCCTGCGTCTCAGGCTTCGCTGCATCTGGCACGGCAGGTTGAACGCACCCATACATGCGGCAATGAGAAGGTTGCAAACATTCTTCACACATCTTCACCGGCTCCGCAGCAGCGGATAGGGCGGCGCTCATGGAGGCGATAGCCGAGTCTAGCTCGTCAACTGCATCCGTGAAGCTGTTGCGCGGCGCGGCCGTGTTGCACATCTCTTCGTATGCTGTTTTGGCTGCTTCAAGCGCCTGCTCCACCACCTCGCGTTCAATGTATAGCTTGTTCATTTCCCCTGCTCCTTGCTGCGTGCGGCATCGAGTATTCGCATTGCCTGCCCATTTTCTGGACACCATTTAAGCGCAGATGAAATAGCGCTCTCCAACTCCCGCACTCGCTCTTCCTGCTGGCTGTGGATGGGGTGGGTGTAGAGAGACGTAACGGCATACGTCAGTGCGGTTGGAGTGTGTGGAACACCAGCACATCTGAATTCAGTGCTGCCATCGGATCGCTCTACAAAGGTCCCAAAGAGTTTCCGCTCCTGCCCCTGCGTGAGTTTCGCTAGTGCTGCTGCGAAAGCATCACGAGCGTCAGAAACGCGGACCAGCATTCCCTTATCAAGTGTAGGAAACCACACGCAATCGCTCAACAGTTCTTCCGCCATACGGCGGGCTTGGTCTTTATTCAACATATCGTGCCTTATACCATTTCATGATAGCTCCCGCCATTTCATCAACTGTAACACCTTCTAAAGAAGGAGCACTGTTCACTTCCAAAAGGAAATGTCGATTAGTATTCTTATTGTATGCCACATCAACACCAACAATATCACTGTCAGTTATTTTAGTAGCTTGGAAAGCTGTTTCTAATAGAGCTATACTTGGGATAGTCCGAGGGATGCAATAGACATACCCGTTGTCCACATTACGAATCCTGTCTTCCTCAACCACACCAGCATCTAACTTCTTACGTTTCTCTCGTATATTAACGATTAAGCCTTTGAAGAAGTTTACACGATATTCAAGAGTTTTCTCTCGATATATAACGTAAACAGGTGCATCTACAATCTCTCTTGGTCTATCCGCTATAACAATACCGTGACCCTCTTGCCCTTTTAGCAATGTACGACAGACAATAGGATATCCAGCTACAGAGAGTTCTATGGCTTCTTCTTTAGATTCAGTAAACCCCGGAAAGTTCAATCCTTTTGCACGGAAATATTTATATTGCGTGAGCTTATCCCTTGCATCACCATAGCGGATATGTTGACGATATGCTTTCACTTCCGGTGAGCGATACACCTTATATCCAACAATCTCAGAGAGTTTATTAGCTAAACGTGCAGCCGATTCAGATTTGTCATCCGTACACAATAGACGTAGTTTCATGATTGTCTTTCAAAATCGAGCAACGATCTGCGGTACGTTTACCGCTAAATCGTCCATAATTACATTCCCACGAATTCTATCAGGGAAAGCTGGTAAACCACCCGCTGGGAGAATATCCCAAGGTCGAGGTTCCAATACCCTTCGCACCTTCTCGTTTGATATCTTATTTCCAACTTTCATTTTTACTTTATCTCTCTCCTCTGCACCAGCTTTATATTCAAAAGGGAGTTCTATAGAAAGGGAGAAAGAACGTAGCATCTGTCTTTCGTCAACGACTAGTTTCTCAGCCACCTCCTCCATGACAATATTAACAAAATCTTTAGGGGAGATTTTGAT
>Ga0209262_10000111_pt1 | contig 50253 bp, 37 predicted proteins | sample Lowcelwee11metaG_FD_187171 | JGI IMG/M metagenome (GOLD analysis project Ga0209262, IMG submission 187171) | Freshwater pond sediment microbial communities from the University of Edinburgh, under environmental carbon perturbations - Low... | ecosystem: Environmental > Aquatic > Freshwater >... | reverse complement strand
GCGGCGGAAGCCGCCGCCGGCCAGAAGTCCCACTTCGACGCCAGCGTCATTCCGGGCGTGGCCTATACCCACCCCGAAGTCGCCTGGGTGGGCCTCGGCGAAGACGAAGCGAAGCAAGCCGGCCGCAAGGTCGAAGTCGCCAAGTTCCCCTGGGCCGCCTCCGGCCGCGCCATCGCCAACGGCGCCGACTACGGCTTCACCAAGCTGGTGTTCGACGCCGAAACCCATCGCATCGTCGGCGGCACCATCGTCGGCCCCAGCGCTGGCGACATGATCGGCGAAATCTGCCTCGCCATCGAAATGGGCGCCGACGCCATCGACATCGGCAAAACCATCCACCCGCATCCCACGCTGGGCGAATCCATCGGCATGGCGGCGGAAGTGGCGCACGGCAGTTGCACAGATTTGCCGCCACTGCGGAAGAAGTAACTGCTCCAACCCCGCCCATGATGCGCAATCCTGAGCGGGGTTGATCCAGCCTCAAGTCATCCTAACCGAGCACCATGATTATTTGAGTCAGAACACCGGCTCGACATGGACAGCGCTCTTCTCAGCTGCCTGCAATAGCTGCTTTGTATCTTCTTCACGAATGCATAGCACATCAAGGCAAACCTCGCCCAATTTGCCCCATTCGCAGGTCTTGTTCAAGCCACTCAGACCTTGAAACAGGAACTCGGAAAGCTGTGCGATTGCAATGAAATATCTTGAGTTGTCCGGGGCGATGTGCGGGCTTAACCCGCGAATTGCATCGGCATCGTGGTGCAATTCGATGGCCGCCTGGTATTCGATGGGCAGTTGCCATTCATTGCCGAGCGCGGCGCCGATCATGGCGTGGTTTAGCCCCATTTCGTCATCCTCAACCGCAGTGAATGACCTGACGCTTTCGTTGTTCGCAGTCTTTAGGATGTCGAAGTAGTCAGCGTACATGGACATCAAAACCGGGATGCCGCAGTCGCGGAATAGACCAAACGTATATGCCTCTTCAGGCTTGATTTTCCGGTGCGGGAATTCGAGTTGTCCGGCCAGCCATCCCGACAGTTGAGCTATGCGGGCAGAGGAATCCCAGAATCTTTCCAGATTCGGTACATGAGCAAAGGCCTTGCGCAAGGAGAGCGCTGCAATCGCCGTTGCCACGGCGTTCAGACCGATGACCTGCAATGCCTCCTTGACTGAGCGGACCTGTCCGGCACGGCCAAAGAAAGCCGAATTGGAGATTTTGAGCAGACTGGCCGAGATACCCACATCGACACTGATGATCTTTTCCAGATCCCCAAAGTTTGGGTTCTTATTGCGCATCTCTTTCTCGATGCTAGAAAGTACCGCTGGTCGGGGCGGTATCTTGATGTCGCCAAGCTCATGGCGAAACAGCGCATCGACTGCTTTGGGCGACCGTTGCTTTGAATCGATATCAGTCATAAGTCAGGTATGTCCATGCGGTATCTACTGGGGCATCGACTAAAGTTATAGCACCTTTTGTCAGCAATATAATCTCGCTGCGACTTCATCGGCACCACGCCGACCTAAGAGCACCCGCGCGGGCGCGGAAGACACTACAATGCGCACCGCCGCCAGGATGGTGAAATTGGTAGACACAAGGGACTTAAAATCCCTCGGCTGAAAAGCTGTACGGGTTCGATTCCCGTTCCTGGCACCAGAAAAATAGCGGTTCTCGGGGTCTTCTGGATATTACTTTTGCGGTAGAGTCGTCACCGCGAACAAGATCTGGGGGAGATCGTCATGGGTGCTGCATGTCCGTATTTTCAGTGCGCTAAACAGAATCGGGATGGTGCAGGTGTTCAGTTTGAGTCGCAGGCAAGCTCTGCTGCGCTGTTGGAACTGAAGCCTGCGCCTGTCGCTCAGCCCGATTGCAACGGTAACTGGGTCGCATGCGTCGAGTGCGGCCTGTTGCCGATAAGGAGCTTGCCCGAGGATGCGCCAACTGCGCCAGACGGTTGATCTACCGCTTGCCTATCGCCTGCTGAACCATGGTCCCGTAACGCTCGTCGGCAGCGCGCATGCGGGCGCGCACAATGTCATGGCCGCCGCCTGGGCGATGCCGCTGGATTTCGATCCGCCCAAGCTGGCGGTGGTGATCGACGCGAACACCTATACCCGCCACCTCGTCGAGGCTTCCGGCGAATTCACGCTGTCCATTCCCTGCCGTGCCATCGCGGACGCCGTTCTCAAGGCGGGTTCGGTGTCGGGGCGCGAAGTCGCCGATAAATTTGCCGAGGCGGGGCTGGATTGGTTTCCCGCGACGGTTGTCGGCGCGCCGCTGGTGGCGGGCTGCGTGGCTTGGCTGGAGTGCCGCGTGCTGCCGCGTCCTGACAACGAACAGCGCCACGACTTGTTTCTCGCTGAGGTGGTGGCGGCGCAGGCGGATACGCGCGTGTTCCGCGACGGCAAGTGGGATTTCGCCGCCGACGATTTGCGCACCCTGCACTATTTCGGCGGCGGGACTTTCGCCGTCACCGGGGCGAGCTTCGAGGTCGGCGCGGAGTTCGCCTGAAGCGCTGGCCTAGGCCGCCGACCGGCGCGTGCCGCCGCTCAGGCGGTCGAGGTAGAGATACACCACCGGGGTGAGATAGAGCGTAAGAAACTGCGACAGCAGCAGGCCGCCGACGACGGCGAGGCCGAGCGGGCGGCGCACTTCGGCGCCGGCGCCCCAGCCGATGGCGATGGGCAGCGTGCCGACGAGCGCGGCCATGGTGGTCATCATGATCGGACGGAAACGGATCAGGCAGGCGTCGACGATGGCCTGGGCCGGCGCGACGCCGTCCTTGCGCTGCTTTTCCAGCGCGAAGTCGATCATCATGATGGCGTTCTTCTTGACGATGCCGATCAGCATGATGATGCCGACGAAGGCGTAGAGGCTCAGGTCGGTCTTGAACACCAGCAGCGTCAGCAGGGCGCCGAGGCCGGCGGCCGGCAGGCCGGAGAGTATGGTCAGCGGGTGGATGAAGCTCTCGTAGAGGATGCCGAGCACGATATAGACGACAACGATGGCGATCAGCAGCAGCACGCCCAGGCCCTTGAGCGAGGCTTCGAAGGCCTGCGCCGCGCCTTGCAGGCTGGTGACGAGGGTGGCGGGGAGGTTGATCTCGCGCTCCATCTGGCGGATGCGGTCGACGGCGTCGCCGAGCGACACGCCCGGCAGGAGGTTGAAGGACAGGGTGACGGAAGGCAACTGGCCCTGGTGATTCACGGTGAGCGCCTGCGTGGCGCGGCCGATGCGCGCGACGGTGTCGAGCGGCACCAGCTTGCCCGTGTTGGCGCGCACATGGAGGCGGGCCAGCACCGCCGGGTCGGCCTGGAATTCGGGCGCGACTTCGAGGATGACCTGATATTGGTTGGCGGCGCCGTAGATCGTGGATATCTGGCGCGCGCTGAAGGCGCTTTGCAGCGCGTCCTCGACCTGGCCGAAGCTGAGGCCGAGCGGCGCCAGGCGTTCGCGGTCGATGTCGAGCGCGATCACCGGGCTCTGATTCTTCAGGTTGGTATTGACGTCGACGATGCCGGGCAGTTGGCGCAGTTTGTCGAGCAGGATGTCGTTCCAGCGGTAGAGCTCTTCCAGGTCGCCGTCCTGCAGGGTGTATTGGAACTGGGCGCTGCTGACCTGGCCGCCGATGCGCAGCGGCGGCGGGTTTTGCAGGAAGGCGCGGATGCCGGGCACGGCGGCGAGCTTGGGGCGCAGACGCGCGACGATCTGGTCGGGCGTTTCGTCGCGTTCGCCGCGCGGCTTGAGGTTGATGACCAGCGTACCGCTGTTGACGGTGGGGCGCGGGCCGGTGGCGCCGACGAAGGAGGCGAGCGATTTCACCGCCGGGTCGGCGGCGACGATTTCCATCAGCGCGCGCTGGCGCTGCACCATGGCGGCGAAGGACGCATCCTGCGGGCCTTCGGTGGAGGCGGTGATCTGGCCGGTGTCGCCGCTGGGCAGAAAGTCCTTGGGTACGGCGCCGTAGAGGCCGACGGTGATTGCCAGGGTGAGGACGAAGGAGGCCATGATCCAGCGCGGATGGGCGACGGCCCAGGACAGGCTGATGCGGTAGGCGGCGAGCAGCGCGTCGAAGAAGCGCTCGAAGGCCATGAAGACGCGGCCGTGTTCTTCCGGCGCGGTGTGGCGGATGTAGCGGCTCGCCAGCATCGGCGTGAGGGTGAGCGAAACGAAACCCGAGACGAGGATGGCGGCACAGATGGTGACGGCGAATTCGTGCAGCAGACGACCGACGATGCCGCCCATGAACAACACGGGAATGAATACGGCGATCAGGGAAATGGTCATTGAGACGATGGTGAAGCCGATCTCGCGCGCGCCCAGAATGGCGGCCTGGAAGGGTTCTTCGCCGGCCTCGACGTGGCGCATGATGTTCTCCAGCATGACGATGGCGTCGTCGACGACGAAGCCGACCGCCAGCGTGAGCGCCAGCAGGGAGAGGTTGTCGAGGCTGTAGCCGAGCAGGTGCATCACGGCGAAGGTGCCGACCACCGAGATCGGCAGGGCGAGGCTGGGGATGATGGTGGCGGAAAGATTGCGCAGGAAGAGCAGGATCACCAGGATGACCAGGACGCCGGCGAGGATCAGGGTGAATTGCACGTCGGCGATGGCCTCGCGGATCGAGACGCTGCGGTCGTAATGCACCTTGAGTTCGATGGAGGCCGGCAGCTTGTCCTGGAAGCTGGGTAGCACACGCTTGATGGCGTCCACGGTCTCGACGGTGTTGGCGCCGGGTTGGCGCATCACAGCGAGCATGATGGTGCGGCGGTCGTTGAACCAGGCAGCGACCTTGGCGTTCTCGACGCCGTCGACGACGTGCGCGAGTTCCTCCAGCTTCACTGGCGCGCCGTTGCGGTAGGCGACATTGAGGGCGCGGAAAGCGGCGGCGTCCTGCAACTGGCCGTTGGCCTTGAGGGCGAAGCTCTGGCGCGCGCCGTCGAGCGTGCCGAGCGGCTGATTCACGTTGGCGCTCTTCACCGCCTGTTGCAGTTCGTCGATGCCGATGCCGCGCGCGGCGAGTTGCGCCGGATCGGCCTGAACGCGCACGGCGAATTTTTGGGAACCGAACACCAGCACCTGGGCGACGCCCTGGATCGTGGAAATGCGCTGGGCGAGCTGGGTTTCGGCGTATTCGTTGACTGTCCAGGTGGGCAGGGTGGTCGAATACATGGCGATGTAGAAGACCGGCGAATCGGCCGGGTTGACCTTGCGGAAAGAGGGCGGCGTCGGCATGTCCGGCGGCAGCTTGCGTTGCGCGGCGGCGATGGCCGACTGCACATCCTGCGCGGCGGCGTCGATGTCGCGGTCGAGGGCGAACTGGAGCGTGACGGTGGTGCTGCCCTGAGCGCTGGTCGAGGTCATCGAATCCAGGCCGGCGATGGTGGAAAACTGGCCCTCCAGCGGCGTGGCGACGGCGGCAGCCATGGTTTCCGGCGACGCGCCGGGCAACTGGGCCGTCACCGAGATGGTCGGGAAGTCGACGTTGGGCAGTTCCGAGACCGGCAGCGCGCGGTAGGCGATGATGCCGAAGATGAGAAACGCCGCCATCAGCAGCGTGGTCATCACCGGGCGGCGGATGCAGAGTTCCGGCAGTTGCATGGCGGGCGCTGCGGTTCGGCGGCTAGACGCCCGGCGTCTTGCCAGCGCCGAGTTTGTCGGTATCGGGCTTACCGGCGGGCTTGCCGGCGGGTTTGACCTTGGCGCCCGGCGTCAGGCGCAACTGGCCTTCGACGACGACGGTTTCGCCGGCAGCCAGCCCGGTGCCGATCGCCGCCAGTTTTTTCTGCGTCGCGGCGACGCTCACCTTGCGCACTTCGGCGGCCTCGTCCTTCACGACGAAGACGAAGGCGCCGTCCGCGCCTTGTTGGACGGCTTCGACGGGGACGACGACCGCGTCCTTGAGGAGGTCGAGCGTTATGCTGACGGCGACGAGTTGTCCGGGCGCGATCTGCTCGTCGGCGTTGGGCAGCACGGCCTTCATCAGGATGGTGCCGGTGCTGCCGTCGACGGCGTTGTCCATGAAGCGCAACTCGGCGTCGATGGGGCCGGATTGACTGCCCGGCACGCTCACTGTCGCCTTGCGCGCCTGGGGGGTGCCGCGCAGGCCGGCGCGCAGTTGCGGCAGGTACTTCTCCGGCACCGCGAAGCTCACATGCAGCGGCCGCACGCGGTTCACCACGGCGAGCGCGGTGTCGTTGGTCTTCACCGTGGCGCCGGGAAAAACCAGCTTGGCGCCGACGATGCCGTCGAAGGGCGCCTTGATGGTCGTGTAGGACAGTTGCAGACGCGCCAGATCGGCGGCGGCGGCGTCGGCGCGTGCGCCGGCTTCGGCGGCGGCCAGCGCGGTGCGCGCCTCGCCCAGCTTTTCGTCCGAGTAGAAACCGCGCGCCTTCAGCGCGGTCGCACGTTCGGCATCGGCGCGCGCCTTGGTCAGTTGCGCCTGGCTCCTGGCCGCGTTGGCCTCCGCCTGGGCGAGGCGGGCCTGGAAGTCGGCGGGGTCGAGTTGCAGCAGGGTGTCGCCCTGGCGCACGCGCTGGCCTTCGGCGAAGACCACGGCACGTACCTGTCCATCCGCACGCGCCTTCAGCGTGACGGTCTCATAGGCTTCCGCCCGTCCGGTGACTTCCAGCAACAAGGGCATGTCGCGCGCCTCGGCCGTGGCCAGGACGACGGGAACGGCAGAAGGAACGCCGGCCTTTTTTTGCGGGCGGGCGCTGTCCGAACCGAATTTGAACCACGCTGCCGCACCTGCTGCCGCGACGACGGCGAGGACGATCAGAACCTTGCGTGTCCGCGCCATCTCAGGGCAGAGTGGCTTCGAGCGCGTAGAGCTGCGCGATTTCCTCGCGGCGGCGGATGAGGTGCAGGGCGGCGCCATCCACCATCACCTCGGCGGCGCGCGGTCGGGTGTTGTAGTTCGAACTCATCGCCATGCCGTAGGCGCCGGCCGACAGGATGGCGAGCAAGTCGCCTTCGGCCAGGGCCAGTTCCCGGTCATGGCCGAGAAAGTCGCCGGATTCGCAGATCGGGCCGACGATTTCATAACGCAGGCGCTCATGCGCCGTGTCGCCAGCCCCGAGTTTGTCCGCGCCATCCACTTTCACGATGTCGTGCCAGGCGTCATAAAGCGCGGGGCGCGCGAGATCGTTCATCGCGGCGTCGACGACGGCGAAGTTCTTCTCCTCGCCATGCTTGAGCACCTCGACGCGCGTCAGCAGGAGGCCGGCGTTGCCGACCAGGGAGCGACCGGGTTCGACGAGCAGCTTTTCCTTGCGGCCCGCCAAGCGGGCCAGCATCGGCGCGAGATATTCCGCCGCCGGCAGCACGTTTTCGTCGCGATAGCGGATGCCCATGCCGCCGCCCAGATCGATGTGGGAGAAGCCGATGCCGTCGGCCGCCAGCAGGTCGACAAGTTCGAGCACCTTGGCGGCGGCGTCGGCGGCGGGTTGCGGGTCGAGCAGTTGCGAGCCGATGTGGCAGGCGATGCCGCGAATCTCCAGATGGGGCAAATCGCGCGCGCGGCGGTAGAGGTCGCGCGCGGTGTCGAAGGCGACGCCGAACTTGGCGCTCTTCAAGCCGGTGGAAATATAGGGATGGGTTTTCGGGTCGACGTTCGGGTTGACGCGCAGGGCGATGGGGGCGCGCTTGCCGAGCGTTTCGGCGACGGCGTTGAGTTGTTCGAGTTCGCTCGCCGACTCGACGTTGAAACAGTAGATGCCGGCTTCAAGCGCCTGGCGCATTTCCGCGCGCGATTTGCCGACGCCGGAAAAAACCACCTTGCCGGGGTCGCCGCCGGCGGCGACGACGCGCGCGAGTTCGCCGCCCGAGACGATGTCGAAGCCGGCGCCGAGCCGGGCGAAGACATTGAGGATGGCGAGATTGGCGTTGGCCTTGACGGCATAGCAGATACGCGCGTCGCGGCCGGCCAGCGCCTGTTGGTAGGCGGCGTAGGCGGCGGCGAGGGCGGCGCGCGAGTAGACGTAGCAGGGGGTGCCGAATTGTTCGGCGATGGCGCGCAGGGGCACGTCTTCGACGTGGGCGACGCCGTCGAGGTTAGCGATCAAGTTCATCGTGGGGCGGGCGGGTTGGCGGGGCTGTTATGATCGCCGGCGGTTTGTGGGGCCGGCGCTTGCACTTGTTGCTTGGGCGCGGGTGTCGCGCCGGGCAGTGTGAGCGGCCCCTTGGTGCCGCAGGCGGCAAGGCATAATGCGCAGACGGCGATGAGGAATGCGGAACGGGAAGTCATGTCCGCGATGTTAACACGGAGGCAATGTGGAAGAACGGGAATTCCTGGCGCTGGCCGACGCGGAGCTGGCGCGCATCGAGGCCGCGCTGGACGGCCTGCTCGCCGCCGACGCGGCGGATTTCGATTACGAGTTGAAGCCGGGCGGCATTATCGAGATCGAATGCGGCGACGGCACGAAAATCATCGTCAATCGCCACATGGCGGCGCGGGAAATCTGGGTCGCGGCGCGCTCTGGCGGCTATCACTTCAAGCTGGCGGACGGGCGCTGGATCGGTACGCGCGACGGCGAGGATCTGGCGGCGGTGCTGGCGCGTTGCCTGGGCGAGCAGACGGGCGTCGCCGTGCGGCTCGCGCTGTGACGCACTAGCCGTTCGGCATCGCCACGCGGCGGTCGGGGGCGATCGGTTTGGGCTGGCTGTCCTGCACCGGTGCGGGCGTAGCGGGTTCCTGCTTGCTGGGGTCGAGTTCCGCATCCGGCTCCGGTATCGACTCCTGATAGATGAGGTCGTGCAACGGCGCGCCGCTCGCCGGGTCGCGGCTTTCGACGCGAATCAAGCCGGCGGGCGGTTCGCGGTGTATTTCCGGCACATCCTTCAGTGCCGTTTCCATGAAGCCGATCCAGATCGGCAAGGCCGCCGTCCCGCCGGTTTCCCCGTTGCCCATGCGCTTGGGCTGGTCGAAGCCGATCCAGGCGACGCCGACCAAAGACGGCTGGTAACCGCAGAACCAGGCATCCACATAGTCGTTGGTTGTGCCCGTCTTGCCGGCCAGATCGCCGCGCTTGAGAATTTGCCCGGCGCGTGCCGCCGTGCCGCGTCGCGTGACATCACGCATCATGCTGTCCATAACCCAGGCATTGCGCGCGTCGATGATGCGCAGCCGTTCGTCGCCCGCCAGTGCCGGTGTGGTTTCGGCCAGTACCTTGTTGTCGGCGCTGAGTATCTGTTTGACGAGGTGCGGCTCGATTTTGTAGCCGCCGTTGGCGAACACGGCGTAGGCGCTCAGTTGCTGCCAGGGCGTGACGCTGCCTGCGCCCAGAGCCAAAGTCAGGTAGGGCGGGTTCTTGTCGGCGTCGAAACCGAAGCGTGTCGCGTAATCCTGCGCATAGCGCGGTTCGATGGCGCGGATCAGGCGGATGGACACCATGTTCTTGGATTTCATCAGGGCCGTGCGCAAGGTCATCGGTCCGTCGTACTTGCCGTCGTAGTTCTTGGGCTCCCAGGCCTGGCTGCCAGTTTCCTCGGCCGAGACGGAGAGCGGTTCGTCCGGCAGCACCGACAATGGCGTGAAGCCTTTCTCCAGAGCCGCCGAATAGATGAAAGGCTTGAAGCTGGAACCGGGCTGACGCCAGGCCTGTGTGACGTGGTTGAACTTGTTGCGGTTAAAGTCGAAGCCGCCGACGAGCGCGCGTATCGCGCCGTCGTTCGGGTTGGCGGCGACGAAAGCGGCTTCGATCTCGGGCCATTGGGTGATCTGCCAGCGTCCTTTGCTGTCCTGGTTCACGCGGACGATGGCGCCGCGCCGCAGGCGCTTGTTGGCCGGCGCCTTGTCGTCGAGCATGCGCTGGGCGAACTTGAGGCCAGTCCCGTCAACAGTGACGATCTCGCCGCCGGGCAGATAGACGCGCAGCTTTTCAGGACTGGCCTCCAGCACGAGGGCGAGTCGCAGGTCGTCGGCATCAATGTGATCGTTGAGCAAGTCTTCGATCTGCTCTTCGTCGTTGTCTTTCACCGTTGCCATATCGACATAGGCCTCCGCACCGCGATAGCCGTGGCGCCGGTCGTAGTCGAGCGCGGCCTGGCGCAGGCTGCGATAGGCGGCTTCCTGCTCCTTGCGGGTGATTGTGGTGACAACCTTGATACCCGATATATAGGCATCGTCGGGAAAAGCGTCGACGGCGATTTGACGCGCCATTTCGGCAGCGTAATCGGCCTTGAGCACGAAATTGTCGACATGGCGTCGTACATGCAAGGTCTGGTCGCGTGCTTTCTCGAACTGCGCCTCGTCGATAAAGCCCAATTGCTGCATGCGGCGTAGTACATATTGTTGACGCAGGCGTGCGCGTTTCGGGTTGGCTACCGGGTTATAGGCCGACGGGGCCTTGGGCAGGCCGGCAAGCATGGCGATTTCCGCGATGTCGAGTTCCTTGAGGTCCTTGCCGAAGTAGATGCGCGCGGCGGCGGCGAAGCCATAAGCGCGCTGGCCGAGATAAATCTGATTGGTGTAGATCTCCAAAATCTCGTCCTTGCTCAGGCCGCTTTCGATTTTGAAGGCGAGCAGGGCTTCGTAGATCTTGCGCGTGTAGGTCTTCTCGCTGGAAAGAAAGAAGTTGCGCGCCACCTGCATGGTGATTGTCGACGACCCCTGGCGTCTGCCGCCGCTGACGAAGTTCGAATAGGCAGCGCGCAGGACGCCGAGCGTGTCTATCCCCGGGTGTTGGTAAAACCGTTCGTCCTCGGCGGCGAGGATGGCCTGTTTCATGGTCTCGGGGACATCCTGGATGCGCACGAAATGGCGGCGCTCTTCGCCGAATTCGCCGATCAGGTAAGCATCCGCTGTATATACCCTGAGAGGAATTTTTGGATGGTAATCGGTGAGCGCCTCAATTGAAGGCAGCCGCGGATAGGCAAGAATAAGCACAATGCCCAATAGCGCCAGAACAGAAAGAATGGCGCCAATGACAAGTGTGATCGGCAGGAGTATCCAGCGCAACATAGTGGGCAGATGGGGTGGGAGGGTGCTGCAAGGCGAGTGCGGAGGATTATATTCCAGTCAGGATTGGCATCAGGAATTCGACGCTATTGCGGGGTGTTGCGAAGATGCGTGGACAAGGAAAAAAAGCCTTTGCACTCAAAGAATTTCCTTTACAGCCGATATAGTTGCTGCTAGCATCTGAAGTAGATTATTAATTAGTCGCGCATATAACTGAATATAAAGGATAATCTTGAAGATCGATCTCTCGATCCTCAACCCGAAAGCTCGCTCGCTGGTGGGGTTGGATATCAGCTCGTCGGCGGTGAAAATGGTCGAACTGTCGGGCGGTCAGGCTGGTGACTATCAGCTTGAACGCTATGCGATAGAGCCCCTGCCGGGTGGTGCCGTAGTCGATGGCAATATCTCCAATCTCGATGGGGTGACGGAGACGGTTGTGCGTTGCTGGAAGCGGCTGGGCACCTCCACGAAGCTTGTCGCCATGGCGCTACCTACGGCGGCAGTGATCACGAAAAAGATCATCCTGCCAGGAGACTTGCGCGAGACAGAAATGGAAGTACAGGTCGAGTCGGAGGCCAATCAGTACATTCCATTTGCGCTTGAGGAGGTGAATCTCGATTTTCAGGTAATCGGCCCTGCGCCTTCAGGCCCAGAAGAGGTAGAAGTACTGATCGCCGCTTCGCGCAAGGAAGGCGTCGAGGATCGGGTGGCAAGTGCCGAGGCTGCGGGCCTTAAGCCGGTCGTGATGGATGTTGAGTCCTACGCCGCCTTGGCCGCCTTTGATTTGATTCGTGCCCAGTTTCCCGGTAGTGGAGCGGATACGGTATATGCGTTGGTCGACATTGGAGCCAATGCGATGAAGGTCGCCATGCTGAAGGAGGACCAACAGGTTTATAACCGCGAGCAGGCCTTCGGTGGCAACCAATTGACCCAGGATATGGTGAGGGCATATGGCATGAGCCATGACGAAGCCGAGACGCTGAAGCGCATCGGCCCAATGCCAGATAACTATGAGGCCGAGTTGCTGCGACCATTTCTTGACAATCTCGCACTCGAGGTATCGCGTGCCTTGCAGTTTTTCTTTACCTCGACCCAGTTCAACGAAGTACACCATATCGTCTTGATGGGCGGGAGCGCATTGTTGCCGGGGATTGCCGAGATTGTGGCGGAGCGTACCCAGATCGGCACGATCACTGCGAATCCCTTTGCGCAGATGAGCTTGTCCCAGCGCGTGCGTCCCAAGCAACTGTTGCAGGATGCGCCTTCGCTGCTGGTGGCTTGCGGTCTTGCTATGCGGAGGTTCGATCCGTGATTCGCATCAACCTGCTTCCCCACCGCGAAGAAAAGCGCAAATTAAGGCGCCAGCAATTCTATGCGTTTGCCGGGCTGGTCGCAGTTCTGGCCGGTCTGATCTGGTTTGTCGGCTATACCTACATCGGCAATCGAATCGATCTGCAAGCCGAGAAAAATGCCTTCCTGAAAAGTGAAGTCGAGGTACTGGACAAGCAGATCGCCGAAATAAACAAGCTCAAGGAGCAGACTGACTCACTCTTGGCGCGCAAGCAAGTAATCGAAGCCCTGCAAGCCAATCGCTCCGAAACGGTGCATTTGTTCAACGAGTTGGCGCGACAGCTTCCGCCAGGGGTTTATTTGCGCTCGATCAAGCAGGAGAGAGATAAGATCACACTGGTTGGGCATGCACAATCGAATGCGCGCGTATCGACACTGATGCACAATCTGGATGAATCTCCCGTGCTCGAACGCCCCGTTCTGATTGAAATCAAAGCCGTGCAGGTCGGAAGGCGGCGCATGGGTGAGTTCAGTATGAATATTCACTTTTCGCGCCAGACGACCGAAGAGGCCGCGAAGGCGGGCAAGAAGCCAGGAAGCAAGCTATGAAAAAGCCTGTCCTGCCTAAAATTGCTTTACCCACGATCAATGTCGCGCAGCTTGTCGAGGACTTCAAAACGCTCGACCCCAAGGATCCCGGCTTATGGCCGTTAGGCCCGCGCATTGTCATACTCGCTGGAATGTTGCTGGCATTGCTGGCAGTGGCTGCGTGGTTTGGCTGGAACACCCAGTACGAGGAGCTTGCTACCAAAGAGCAAGAAGAGGTCAAGCTAAAAGATGATTGGCTCAACAAGAAAAAGCAGGCTGTGAACCTTGAGGAATACCGCAGGCAGCTAGCCGAAATCGAGCGTTCCTTCGGTGCTCTGCTTAAACAGTTGCCGAATGCGGCAGAAATGGAGTCGCTGCTCGTCGATATCAACCAGGCAGGTTTGGGCCGTGGGCTTCAGTTTGAATTATTCAAGCCCGGTGCAGAGGTATCGAAGGATTTTTACGCTGAGTTGCCGATTCAAGTTAATGTCACTGGGTCATATCACGATTTCGGTGCTTTTGCTGGCGATATCGCCAAGCTCTCACGGATAGTAACGCTTAACGACATCAATGTTGGTCCCACGGCCAAGTCGGCTGACACTTTGACGCTTGCAGCCACAGCCAAAACATTTCGTTACCTTGATGAGGCCGAGGTGGCGGCGCAGAAGAAAAAGGAAAAAGATAAGGCGGCGAAAGGGGCGAAGAAGTGAAGCTGATAATCCTATCTCTCCCCATCCTTCTTCTACTGTCGCTTCTGTCGGGTTGCGGGGGGGGCGGTCATGAGGACTTAAAGCAGTGGATGGAGGAGTCCTCACGCGAGTTGCGTGGGCATGTTCCCCCTCTGCCAGAATTAAAACCGTTCCCGATCATTTCTTACAATGCACACGATCAGGCGGACCCATTTAGTTCGGGACGTGTCGAGCCGGAGAAAAAGGAAGGTGGTGGCACCCGCCCTGACTTCGACCGGCCGCGCGAACAACTGGAAAGCTTTCCCCTGGAGGCATTGCGCTTTGTCGGCATCGTTCGCAAAGGCAAGGGCAAGTCCGTCCATGGCTTGATTCTGGCAGATGGTGTGGTTTATCAAGCCGGCAAGGGGAATTATCTGGGACAGAATTTCGGTCGTATCAGCGAAATTAAGGATAGCGAGCTTATCCTCAAGGAAATCGTGCAGGATCCAAGTGGGCAAACCACCGATTGGGTAGAACGGCAGGCAACCCTCCAATTGCAGGAAGGGACGCAAGACAAGGAGGTCAAGAAATGAAATTGATGCGCGTACTGGCTTGTCTCGCCACCTTGGCGATTGGCATCCAAGGATCCGCTGCCCAGACTGTGGCAACCGTGGGCGGGGCCATGCCCAATAGCAAACTTAACAGCATCGAAAGTCTCTCGGTTAGCCGGTCGGGCGGGAGTACGTTGTTGAAGGTCAGTTTGCAGCAAGCAATGGAATCGTTACCTTCCAACTTCAGTATTGCCAATCCGGCGCGGATTGTATTTGATTTCCCGGCTACGGCAAATGGTCTTGGTTACAGCAGCAAGGATATCAATGAAGGTGGCTTGCGTAGCTTCAATCTGGTTCAGGCGGGTGAGCGTTCGCGCTTGGTGCTTAATCTTGATCGCGCTACCAGATTTGAAACACGGCAAGAGGGCAAGGTTATTTTTATCAGCTTGCTTGATGAGGGTGGCGTTGGCGTAGTCGCTGTTGCGCCCACGGCGGCAACCCAGCACTTTTCTTCAATGCAGCAGAATGTCTCTCATACGGTACGCGACATTCAGTTTCGCCGTAGTAAGGATGGGGCCGGGGTGGTTGTGGTCGACTTATCCTCTAGCGACACTGGTATTGATGTGCGGCAAAAGGGAACTTCGTTGCAGGTTACCTTCAAGAAAACGAATTTACCTGACGCATTGCGGAGGCGACTTGATGTGGTTGATTTTTCTACCCCGATTACCACTGTAAATTCCAAAGCAGCAGGGGAGGACGTATTCCTCGAAATTGTTCCTCAGGGGCTATGGGAACACACGGCATTCCAAAGTGATAATCAGTTCATCGTCGAAGTGCGCCCAGTCAAGGATGACCCGAACAAACTGTTTCAGGGGTCGCGTATGGGTTATCAGGGCGAGGCGATTTCGCTGAATTTCCAGAACATTCCATTGCGCGAGCTATTGCACGTATTTGCCGATATCACCAACTTCAATATCGTTATCAGCGACTCGGTGAATGGCAATGTATCTCTGCGATTAAACGATGTCCCGTGGGACCAAGCGTTGGATATCGTACTGCAGCAAAAGAATTTGGCAATGCGCAAGAATGGGAATGTCGTTTGGATCGCGCCGGCAGACGAACTGGCGGCGAAAGAAAAATCCCTACTTGAGTCGAAGCAACAGATTGCCGAGCTTGAGCCGTTGCGTACCGAGCGCTTTGTCTTGAACTATCATCAGGCGGATGAAATCCAGCTGATGTTGCTTGGTGGTGATCCTGCGGCGAAAGATAAGCCGGATGGCTCCTTTCTTTCGAATCGCGGCAAGGTTGCAGTCGATAAGCGCACAAATACCCTATTCATCACGGATGTCCCTGCCGCGCTTGACCGTGTGCGTGATTTAATTCTCGCGCTTGATCGGCCTGCACGCCAAGTGTTGATTGAGGCGCGTATCGTCGAGGCGGAAGATAGTTTCAGTTCATCAATCGGTATGCGTTTGGGTACGCAGGATCTTCGAGGCGGTACGGTCGGCCATCGATTGGCGGGTAGTGACACACGTTTTTCGCTAGGGAATACCTATGCACAAAACATGTATAACACCGGCCAGGCGGCAATCTTCGACGAGTTGGGCGTCATCAAGGATGGTACTAACATCAACATGCCGGCGAGTTCGGTGGGCGGTTCGAATCCGGGTGTCTTCAGTTTTTCCTTGTTCGACAAGGCAAAGACGATGTTCCTGAATCTTGAGTTGTCCGCTCTTGAATTTGATGGCCGCGGCAAGGTCATTTCCAGCCCGCGCGTTGTCACAGCGGACAAGGTAGCGGCGATGATCAAGCATGGAACCCAAATTCCATATCCGGTGTCCACCCCTTCCGGTGCTACGGCTATCGCTTATAGAGACGCCGTACTGATGTTGGAAACCACACCAGTGATTACACCGGACGACAAGGTCAGAATGAAGTTGAAGGTGACAAAGGACTCGCCGAACAGCAAGATTGCCACTGGCTGGGGAATTGCAATCGACAAGAAGGAAGTTACGACCGAAGTTCTGGTGGAGAATGGCGGAACCTTAGTGGTCGGCGGTATCTATACGCAGGATATTAGCTCCAAGACTTCGCGCGTGCCTGTATTGGGTGATATTCCGTATCTCGGCTTCCTCTTCAAGCAAAACACCAAAGAAGACAAGCGTACCGAATTGCTGGTCTTCATTACACCCAAGATCGTCAACGATCAGTTGAGGATGCAATAAACAGTAAGCCATATCGATCCGTGGTACTTGTCGATATCTAGGAGAGCATTATGAAATTAGCGAAAATAATTGGCTGTGTATGGCTGGCGTTGGTGGCACTGTTGCCTACGCAAGCCGGTGCGCAAACTGAGCCTACTGCTGCGATTTATAGTTCGCTCACTGGTCAACTTACTATGCCATTGGTTCAGCGCGATGGTTTGTATTACGCAAATGCTGTGTATAGCTTGCCGTCTGGCCAGGTGATGCAGATGACGACGCCGGGTACGCTTACCAGCAGTTGGGAAACGCGTTTACCTGTACATGACACACAAGCGGGCACAATCTTTTTGCCGCGCGTGAGCTTGGGCTCCGAAACCTATTACAACGTACTGGTATCCGTGCCTGCTGCTGCTGCTTGGAGCGTGAGGAGTCTTTGGCAAGGTGTGAATTCGGGTAGCGGTTTCCCGATCGTTAGCACGATTTCGAATCGCTGGGCAGTTGATGCTGCTGGTATTCTGTCGTATGTGCTTAATAACGGACAAGTTTGGCGCATCGCTCAAGGCGGAGAGGAGCCATGTTTCCCGGCTGCTGCTAGCCTTACTGCATCCGATATCAATGCGTCGTCGAATGTCTCTATCTATCCGAATACCAGTAGTCCATCGACTAACGGTGTATCGAATACCGATTATTTGATGATGATCGTGTATACGCGGCCGATCGCTGTGGATGGAAATGCCGATGGAGATACCGTAGATTTGAACGAAGGTGCGGCAACGTATGTCGAGTCATGTACGGTCTATCCGATCTTTCTGAACGGCACAACCATTGCTCCGACAACTGCCATGGCCTCTGCTCCAGCTGCGGTGACTGGTAATGTTGGTAGCAGCGCAGCAGTTTTGATATCTGGAGGTGTTCCGCCATACACAATCGTGGTGGATAATATGTCGGTTGCTCAAATTGCCGCACAAGCACCGGCGACGGGTACGATTGGACAGCAAGTGAGCATGCAACTCGCCAGTGTCGGGACGGCAACGATGACGGTGGTGGATTATGCTCAAACCCGTCTCACGGTACCGATCACAGTTGCAGCCTCAACACTGGTGGCGAGCGAGACCTCGCTATCGGGTACTGCTGGTGATACGCCAACCCTCTACGTATATGGCGGCATCCCGCCGTATTCGGTCACCAGCAGCAATACAAAAATTGCGACGGTGAGCGCCGTACAGAGCGGCAATGGCATGAGCATTACGGTAAAGATGCTTTCTGCCGGCACTGCGACGATACTGGTGACTGATCCAGATACCAGCGGGACCGTGGTGATTCCTGTCACGGTAGCCGCGTCGACCGTATCCGATCTGCCACCGTTTTACACGATTCCCACGACAAGTTGGACCGACGCTGGGGCGCTCGATACCCCTGCGATCGAAAGTACGGCAGGCACAACATGGACGCTCTATCTGGTGGGTGGAACTCCGCCCTATACTGTAGCGAATACGAATCCCACCAGTGCCGCTTTGACGTATGTGGGTCAGTCCGTCGAGGGATGGGCGACCTATCGCGTCGACTTCCTGCGGGCCCCCGGGGACTATACGTTCCCCGTAATGTTTACCGATGCCACGGGACGCACGACGGTTGCGATGCTGAAAGTCACCGCGAACACGAGTTTGTCGGTATTGACCGTGTCTCCGCTGGAGGTGACCGCACATGCATTCAACAAGCAGTTTACCTTGTACGTCAGCGGCGGCTATCCACCCTATGAGGCATTCAGCGGCATGGATACCATCGAGGTGTCGAAGCTGACCGACAAATCCTTCAGGGTCAAGGTCAATGCACCTTACCTTGACTACATAACTAATATTACAGTTGTCGATTCCGCCGGCGATACGAATAGCATAAATGTGAACGTACTTTCACAGCCGCCAGGGTACGACCAGTACAAGTAGTCGAAGTTAGGATTGTCCTGTGCGGGCCGGCTAAGCCGGCCCGCTTTGTTTCGGCTGCTAGAATCGATGGCGTGCAACCCTCACCTCTCCCCAGTTCGAATATCTATCTTGTCGGCATGATGGGTGCCGGCAAGACCACGGTTGGCCGTATGTTGGCGCGCCGCCTGGGGCGCAGGTTTATCGATCTCGATCATGAAATCGAGGCGCGTACCGGGGTATCGGTGGCGACGATTTTTGAAATCGAAGGGGAAGCGGGGTTTCGCCAGCGCGAGGCAAGCGTCTTGGCCGATCTGGCGCGTGTGCCGGATTTGGTGCTCGCCACCGGTGGCGGTGCAGTACTCGATCCGGCGAATCGCACACGCTTGGCGGCCACTGGCTTGGTGATTTATCTTGCCTCACCGCCCGCTGTGCTGTTCGAACGCACGCGCCATGATCGCGGTAGGCCGCTGTTGCGGGTCGCCGACCCGCTCGCGAAAATCAGCGAACTGCATGCTCGGCGCGATCCCCTGTATCGAGAAGTGGCGCACCTGATCATGACCGGCGAACCGGGAGGCGTATCGGTTTTGGTAAGCAAACTCGAAAAGGAGATCCGCTCGCGATGCGCACCTTGAATGTCGCACTGGGTAACCGTAGTTACCCCATCCACATCGGCCCCGGCTTGCTGCACGATCCTGTGCGGCTGATGCAAAGCCTAAAGCTTTCACGCTTGGCGATAGTCAGCAACGATGTGGTCGCGCCCCTGTATCTTGAGCGCTTGCAAGCCGGACTGGCAAAACTCGGCGCTGGCGCGACGGCGCTTGTCCTGCCGGATGGTGAGGTTCATAAGAATTGGGAAACCCTGAATCGCATTTACGATCATCTGCTTGCCGAGCGTTGCGATCGAACGACGACCGTTGTCGCGTTGGGCGGCGGGGTGATCGGCGATCTCGCCGGCTTTGCGGCGGCGACCTATCAGCGCGGTGTGCCGTTTATCCAGGTGCCGACAACCCTGCTGTCGCAGGTGGACTCGTCGGTTGGCGGCAAGACCGGCATCAATCATCCGCGCGGGAAAAACATGGTGGGCGCCTTCTGGCAACCGCGTCTGGTTCTGGCGGACACCGATACGCTCGCTACCCTGCCGGATCGCGAGCTATCTGCCGGTATGGCCGAGGTCATCAAATATGGTCTGATTCGCGACCTGCCCTTTCTGGAGTGGATCGAGGCGAACATCGAGCGGCTGATGGCGCGCGATGCGGATGCGCTGTCCGAGGCTATCGAGCGCTCCTGTGCCAACAAGGCCGAAGTCGTGGCGGGCGACGAGTTGGAAACGGCAAAAGAGGGCGGCCGGGCGCTGCTGAATCTTGGTCACACCTTCGGTCACGCCATCGAAACTGGAATGGGCTATGGCGCGTGGCTGCATGGCGAGGCGGTCGCTGCGGGCACCGTGATGGCGGCAGAGTTGTCGCGGCGCTTGGGTTGGCTGACGGACACCGATTTTGAGCGCTTGCGACGCTTGTTCGAGCGTGCGCATCTGCCTGTACGTGGCCCTGCCCTGGGGGCAGACCGCTATCTCGATCTCATGGGGCACGACAAGAAGGTCATCGCCGGCCGCCTGCGCTTGGTGTTGTTGCAGCGCCTGGGCGCGGCTGTGACCTGGGCCGAGGCGTCGCAAGCGGAAATCCGTGCTGCGATCGATGCCTGTTGTGACTGAACTGGCTAGCTTTGCGGTCGCCGAGTCCGCTTCGCGCGGCCGGGTCTTTACGGAGCCGCGCCCGAAGGCGCGCGGAGAGTTCCAGCGCGACCGCGACCGCATCGTGCACTCAACCGCGTTTCGCCGCCTCGAATACAAGACGCAGGTGTTCGTCAATCACGAAGGCGACCTGTTCCGCACGCGCCTGACCCATTCGATCGAGGTCGCACAGATCGCCCGCTCCATCGCGCGCGCGTTGGGGCTTAACGACGACCTGACCGAAGCGATTGCGCTGGCACACGATCTCGGGCATACGCCCTTTGGTCATGCTGGACAGGATGCGCTGAACGAATGCATGGCCGCGCATGGCGGCTTCGAACACAATCTGCAATCCTTGCGCATCGTCGACCGGCTCGAAGAGCGCTATGGCGCCTTCGATGGTTTGAACCTGATGTTCGAAACGCGGGTAGGCATCCTCAAACATTGTGCGCTGGCTAAAGCACGCGAGTTGGGCGCTGTTGGCCAACGTTTTCTCGACGATTTGCGTCCCTCGCTGGAAGCGCAAATTTGCAACTTGGCCGACGAAATTGCCTACAACAACCACGACGTCGATGACGGTCTGCGCTCCGGCCTGCTCACGCTCGAACAACTCGATAAGGTCAGCCTGTTCGCGCGGCATGCCGCCGAGGCTAGTGATGAATTTCCGCAATTGGCGGGGCGGCGCCTGATCCACGAAACGGTGCGGCGCATGATCGACGCGCAGGTGACGGATCTGCTGGCGGAGACTGCCCACCGGATCGCGTTGCATAAAGTGCTGACGCTCGACGATGTCGCGCGCGCGCCGCCGCTCGTAGGTTTCTCCGCAGCGATGGAGGCGGAAAACCGGGCGCTCAAGACATTTTTGCGCGCGGAACTGTACCGTCACTATCAGGTGGTCCGGATGACAAGCAAAGCCGGTCGGGTCATTCGCGATCTGTTCACTGCCTTTCTGTCCGATGCGCGCCTGCTGCCGCCACAGTACCAGGCGAGCGGTGCGTGCGAGGGTTTGCCGCGCGCGATTGCCGACTACATCGCAGGCATGACCGACCGCTATGCGATGAAGGAACATCGCCGCCTATTTGCCGTCGGCGAACCCTGAAACAGGCTATAACCAGAGGAAGTATTGAGCCGGGGGCGGAATCTCGGTATATTTCACGGTTCGCCTATGGCATCCGATGCGCCGGGTTGGCAGGTTCCCCCGGCTTTTTTGACGGCCGCATTTCCAGGAAAACCTAGATGGAACACCCCAGCCGACAAGGTCTCTACGACCCCGCCAACGAGCACGACGCCTGTGGCGTTGGCTTTGTTGCCCATATCAAGAACCAAAAGAGCCATGCCATTGTTGAGCAAGGCCTGAAGATTCTCGAAAACCTGACACATCGCGGCGCTACGGGTTATGACCCGCTGCTGGGCGATGGTGCGGGGATTCTGATCCAAATGCCCGACGCTTTCCTGCGCGCCGAGGCCGCAAAGCTTGGCATCAAGCTGCCTGCGGTCGGCGCATATGGCTGCGGCAACATTTTCCTGCCGCGCTCCGCGAATGGCCAAGCGGCTTGCGAATCCGCCGTCGCCCGCGTGGTGCATGAAGAGGGCCAGTTGTTTTTGGGCTGGCGCGACGTACCGTGCGACAACCGGGGCTTGGCCCAAGCTGCACGGGACATGGAGCCGACCATCCGTCAGGTGTTCATTGGTCAGGGGACGAATGCTGCGGCCGATCAGGATGCCTTCGAGCGCAAGCTCTTCGTCATCAGGAAGCGCGTCGAGCATGAAGTGCGTCGCCTCGGCCTCGCCGACGGCAGGCAGTTCTACATTCCGACGCTGTCTTCGCGCACGATCAACTACAAGGGCCTGCTGCTTGCCCATCAGGTCGGCGAGTACTACCTCGACTTGCAGGACAAGCGTGTCGTCTCCGCGCTTGCGCTGGTGCACCAACGCTTTTCGACCAACACTTTCCCGACCTGGGATCTGGCGCATCCGTTCCGCATGATCGCGCACAACGGCGAGATCAACACCCTGCGCGGCAACATCAACTGGATGGCGGCACGCCAGCAGGCGATGAAATCGAACTGGCTGGGCGAGGATCTCAACAAGCTGTGGCCGCTGATCGTCGAAGGGCAATCCGACTCGGCGAGCTTTGACAACGCGCTCGAATTGCTGGTGATGGGCGGTTACTCGCTGCCGCACGCCATGATGATGCTGATCCCGGAAGCCTGGGCCGGCAACACCTTGATGGAAGAAGAGCGCCGCGCCTTCTACGAATTTCACGCGCCAGTGATGGAGCCGTGGGACGGCCCGGCCGCCGTGGCCTTTACCGACGGCCGCCAGATCGGCGCCACGCTGGACCGCAATGGCTTGCGCCCCGCGCGCTATCTGGTCACCGAGGACGACATCGTGATGATGGCGTCCGAGATGGGCGTGCTGACTTTCCCGGAAGAGAAGATCGTCAAGAAGTGGCGCCTCCAGCCGGGCAAGATGTTCCTCATCGACCTGGAGCATGGCCGCATCATCGACGACGCCGAACTGAAGAACACGATGGCGCAGGAATATCCCTATCGCCAGTGGATTCAGGAATCGCGCGTTTTCCTGACCGAACTGCCCGAAGCCAAGCCGCTGCCCAAGATCAAGCCGGCCCTGCTCGATGTGCAACAAGCTTTCGGCTATACGCAGGAAGACCTCAAGTTCGTGCTGGAGCCGATGCTCAAGGCCGGCGAGGAAGCGACCGGTTCGATGGGTACCGATGTCGCGCTGCCCGTGCTGTCCGCCAAGAACAAGTCGCTCTACCTCTATTTCAAGCAACTGTTCGCCCAGGTGACGAACCCGCCGATCGACCCGATCCGCGAAGAGATCGTCATGTCGCTCACCAGCTTCATCGGTCCGCGCCCCAATCTGATGGGCATTGCCGATAACGAGGAGACGCTGAACGCGCGTCTGGAGGTCACGCAACCCGTGCTGACCGACGAAGACATGGCGCGCCTGGTCGGTATCGAAAAGCTCACTGCGGTTGGCAAGAACGGACGCTTCAAATCCCTCGTGCTCGACATCACCTATCCGGTCGCGGAAGCTGCGGCGGGTTGCGAAGCCGCGATGGCGCGCCTGGCCGCCGCCGCCGAACAGTCGGTGGCCGACGGCTACAACGTCATCGTGCTTTCCGACCGTGCCGTTTCGGCCGAGCGCGTGCCCGTGCCGGCGCTGCTGGCCTGTTCCGGCGTGCATCACCATCTGGTGAAGAAGGGTCTGCGCACCAGCACCGGCATCGTTGTCGATTCCGGCTCCGTGCGCGAGGTGCATCACTTCGCACTGCTCGCCGGCTACGGTGCCGAGGCTGTTTGCCCCTGGCTGACTTTTGCCACGATCAAACAGATGGCTGGCGCCGATTACAAGCCGGCGCTGAAGAACTACATCAAGGCCATCGGCAAGGGCCTCAACAAGGTGATGTCCAAGATGGGCATCTCCACCTACCAGTCCTACTGCGGCGCGCAGATCTTCGAGGCCATCGGCCTGAACTCGGCTTTCGTGGCACGCTACTTCACCGGCACCGCGACCCAGGTCGAGGGCATCGGCCTGGCCGAGGTCGCCGAAGAGGCGGTGCGCGTGCACGCCCAAGCCTTCTCGAACGACCCGGTGCTGGCCACCGCGCTCGACGCCGGCGGCGAGTATGCCTTCCGCGTGCGCGGCGAAGACCACATGTGGACGCCCGACGCCATCGCCAAGCTGCAACATGCGACGCGCGCCGGCAAGTTCGAAACCTACCGGGAGTACGCCGCGATCATCAACGACCAGACCAAGCGCCACATGACGCTGCGCGGTCTGTTCGAGATCAAGCCGGCCGGCCCGCCGGTGCCGCTCGCCGAAGTCGAGTCCGCACAAGAGATCGTCAAGCGTTTCGCCACCGGCGCCATTTCGCTCGGCGCGATTTCGACCGAGTCCCACACCACGCTGGCCATCGCGATGAACCGTATCGGCGGCAAGTCCAACACCGGCGAGGGCGGCGAAGATCCGCGTCGCTTCCAGAAAGTCGGCGCTGACGCGACGGTGGCGAGCGTCATCGGCGCGGCCCAGGTCGAGCGCGACATTCCGCTCAAGGCAGGCGATTCCCTGCGTTCGTCGATCAAGCAGGTCGCCTCCGGCCGTTTCGGCGTCACCGCCGAATACCTGGCCAACGCCGACCAGATCCAGATCAAGATGGCACAAGGCGCCAAGCCCGGCGAAGGCGGCCAGTTGCCCGGCCACAAGGTTTCCGCGTACATCGGATTCCTGCGCCATTCGGTGCCGGGCGTCGGCCTGATTTCGCCGCCGCCGCACCACGACATCTACTCCATCGAGGATCTCGCGCAACTGATCCACGACCTGAAGAACGCCAACCCGCAGGCCAGCATCTCCGTCAAGCTGGTGTCGGAAGTCGGTGTCGGCACCGTGGCGGCGGGCGTGTCCAAGGCCAAGGCCGACCACGTCGTGATCGCCGGCTTCGACGGCGGCACGGGCGCTTCGCCGCTGTCCTCGATCAAGCACGCCGGCACGCCCTGGGAACTGGGCCTCGCCGAGACGCAGCAGACACTGGTGCTGAACCGCCTGCGCGGCCGCATCCGCGTCCAGGTCGATGGTCAGATGAAGACCGGCCGCGACGTTATCGTCGGTGCGCTGTTGGGTGCCGACGAGTTCGGTTTCGCCACCGCGCCGCTGGTCGTCGAAGGCTGCCTGATGATGCGCAAGTGCCACCTCAACACCTGTCCGGTCGGCGTCGCGACGCAAGACCCGGTGCTGCGCCAGCGCTTTACCGGCCAGCCCGAGCATGTCGTGAATTACTTCTTCTTCGTCGCCGAAGAGGCGCGCCAGTTGATGGCCGAGATGGGCATCCGCAAGCTCGACGAATTGATCGGCCGCACCGACCTGCTCGACATGCAGCAAGGCATCGAGCACTGGAAGGCGAAAGGCCTGGATTTCTCGCGGATCTTCCACATGCCGGCGGTGCCGGCCGAAGCTGCACGCTTCCATTGCGAAAGCCAGGACCACAATCTCGGTCCCGCGCTCGACCACAAGCTGGTCGCCCAGGCCCAGGCTGCGCTGGAACACCAGCAGCGCGTCGTCATCGAAACGCCGATCAGCAACTTCAACCGCACGGTCGGCACCATCCTCTCCCATGAGGTGGCGCAGCGTTACGGCAATGCCGGCCTGCCCGACGACTGCATCCACGTCAAGCTGAGCGGTACGGCGGGGCAAAGCTTCGGCGCTTTCCTGGCCAAGGGCATTACGCTCGAACTGACCGGCGAAGGCAACGACTACGTCGGCAAGGGTCTTTCCGGCGGACGCATCGTCGTCATGCCGCCGCAAGCCTTCAAGGGTGTGCCGTCCGAGAACATCATCGTCGGCAACACGGTGCTCTACGGCGCCACGGCTGGCGAAGTCTACTTCCGTGGCGTTGCCGGCGAACGCTTCTGCGTGCGCAACTCCGGCGCTACGGCGGTCGTCGAAGGCACCGGCGACCACGGCTGCGAATACATGACCGGCGGCACCGTCGTTGTGCTGGGGCAGACCGGCCGCAACTTTGCCGCCGGCATGAGCGGCGGCATCGCCTATGTACTCGACGCGGATGGCATGTTCGAAAAGCGCTGCAACCTGGCGATGGTCGCGTTGGAAAAGCTGCAAGCCGCCAGCGTTCAGCCCGACGATGGCCTGCGCCACAAGGTCGGCGAGCTTGGCGAGGCCGACGAGGTAATTCTGAAGCGCCTGATCGAGCAGCATTCGCTCGCCACGCACAGCGAGGTGGCGCGCAAGATTCTTGCCGACTGGGCGAACTACCGCACCAAGTTCGTCAAGGTGTTTCCGCACGAATATCGTCGCGCGCTGACCGAAATGGCAGCGAAGCAAATGAAGGAGGCCGCATAAATGGGCAAGCCAACCGGATTCCTTGAGTTCGAACGCCTTTCCGAAAGCTACGAACCCGTCGCACAGCGGATCCAGCACTACCGCGAATTCGTCGGCCACTTGAGCGACGGCGAAGCCAAGACGCAGGGCGCGCGCTGCATGGACTGCGGCATCCCGTTCTGCAACAACGGTTGCCCGGTCAACAACCTGATTCCCGACTGGAACGATCTGGTCTTCAAGGGCAAGTGGCGCGAAGCCATCGACACCCTGCATTCGACCAACAACTTCCCCGAGTTCACCAGCCGCATCTGCCCTGCGCCCTGCGAAACCGCTTGTACGCTGGGGGTGAATGCCTTGCCGGTGGGCATCAAGTCCATCGAGCACGCAATCATCGACAAGGCCGGCGAGAACGGCTGGGTGCTGCCGCAACCGGCTGCCGTCAAGACCGGCAAGAAGGTCGCCGTCGTTGGCTCCGGCCCGGCGGGTCTGGCTGCCGCCCAGCAGTTGGCGCGCGCCGGCCACGACGTGACCGTTTTCGAGAAGAACGACGCCATCGGCGGCCTCTTGCGTTACGGTATCCCCGACTTCAAGCTCGACAAGCGCCTGATCGAATGGCGCGCAGCCCAGCTCAAGGCCGAGGGCGTGAAATTCCAGTTGAAGACCATGGTGGGTAAGGACATGCCCAAGGGCGTGACGAACGATGCGAAGAAGGTGATCGCGCCGGCCAAGCTGCTGAAGGAGTTTGACGCCGTCGTGCTCGCCGGCGGGTCCGAGACGCCGCGCGATCTGCCAATCCCCGGCCGCAAGCTGGAGGGCGTGCATTTTGCGCTGGAGTTCCTCATCCCACAGAACAAACAAGTCGGCGGCGGCAAGAAGAACCCGATCAGCGCGCAGGGCAAGCACGTCGTCGTCATCGGCGGCGGCGATACGGGTTCCGACTGCGTCGGCACCTCCAACCGCCACGGCGCGGCCAGCATTACCCAATTCGAGCTGCTGCCCAAGCCGCCCGAGCAGGAAAACAAGCCGCTGGTCTGGCCTTACTGGCCGACCAAGATGCGCACCTCGTCGTCGCACGACGAAGGTTGCACGCGCGACTGGTCGATCGCCACCAAGGAATTCATCGGCGAGAAAGGCAAGCTGAAGGCGCTCAAGTGCGTGCGCCTGGAATGGCAAGACGGCAAGATGAGCGAAATTCCGGGCTCGGAATTCACCGTCAAGGCCGACCTCGCCTTCCTCGCCATGGGCTTCACCAATCCGGTCGCCTCGATGCTCGACGCCTTCGGCGTCGCCAAGGACGGTCGCGGCAATGCCGCTGCGACGACAGATGGCGACGGCTGTTATGCGACGAGCGTGGCGAAGGTTTTTGCCGCCGGCGATATGCGGCGCGGTCAGTCTCTCGTGGTCTGGGCGATCCGCGAAGGCCGCCAGTGTGCGCGCGCTGTCGATGAGTTCCTGATGGGAGCGAGCACCCTGCCTCGTTGAGCGGCCGGGCGACATGCTCAATATCGTCATCCTCGCCGCCGGGCAGGGCAAGCGCATGCGCTCCGACCTGTCCAAGGTGCTCCATTCCATCGCCGGCAAGCCCATGCTGGCGCATGTGATCGACACCGCACGGGCGCTGTATCCAACGAAGATTTGCGTCGTTCATGGCCATGGCGGCGAACAGGTGTGCGCCGCGCTGGATGCCGCCGATCTGCTTTGGGCGAAGCAGGAGCCGCAACTTGGCACTGGCCATGCGGTGTTGCAAGCGGTTCCCATCTTGGCCGCCGTCCCGCCAGTCCCGGAAAAGGGATTCCCGTTGGTCACGCCGACTTCCGGCGTCGTCCCGCCGGAACATTCTGTTTTGGTGTTGTACGGCGACGTGCCGCTGATCCGCGCCGCGACCTTGCGGCGTCTCGTCGAGATCGCAGGCGACGACCGGCTCGCGCTGCTGACCGCACATTTGGACAATCCCCACGGTTACGGCCGCATCGTGCGCGTCGATGGTCGGATCGTCCGCATCGTCGAGGAAAAGGATGCCGACGACGCCGAACGCACGATCCGCGAGATCAACACCGGCATCCTCGTCGCGCCGGGCGCGGCGCTGGCGCGCTGGCTGCCGCAATTGGGCAACCGCAACGCCCAGGGAGAGTACTACCTGACCGACATCGTCGCCATGGCCGTTGCTGAGGGCATGGAAGTTGTCGCCGCCCATCCCGAGGCCCACTGGGAAACCGACGGCGTGAATAGCAAAAGCCAGTTGGCGCGGCTCGAACGCATCCACCAGCGCAATCTCGCCGAGGCGCTCATGGAGCAAGGCGTGACGCTCGCCGATCCCGACCGCATCGATGTGCGCGGCGAACTGGTCTGCGGGCGCGATGTCTTCATCGACGTGAATTGCGTGTTCGAAGGCCGCGTCGAATTGCAGGACGGCGCGCGCATCAACGCGAATTGCGTGATTCAGGATGCCGTCGTCGGCGCGCAAAGCGTCATCGGCCCCTTCGCCCGCCTGCGGCCGGGCACGGTGCTGGCCGAGGACGTGCATATCGGCAACTTCGTCGAGGTAAAGAATTCCACCGTCGCCGCGCACTCGAAAGCCAACCACCTCGCCTACGTCGGCGACGCCACGGTCGGCAGCCGCGTGAACATCGGCGCCGGCACTATCACCTGCAACTACGACGGCGCGCACAAGCATCGCACCGTGATCGAGGACGACGTCTTCATCGGTTCGGACACCCAACTCGTCGCGCCGGTCACCGTCGGCCGGGGTGCCACACTCGGCGCCGGCACCACGCTGACCAAGGACGCGCCGCCCGACGCGCTGACCGTGTCGCGGCCGAAACAGCTTTCCATCGCGGGCTGGCAACGCCCGGTCAAAACCAAGAAGGAATAAGCATGTGCGGCATCGTCGCGGCGGTCGCTTCCCGCAACATCGTACCGGTTCTCGTCGAAGGATTGCGCAAGCTTGAGTACCGTGGCTACGACTCCGCCGGCCTCGCCCTGCTTAACCCGCGCCTGACGCGCCTGCGCAGCGTCGGCCGCGTCGCCGAACTGGCGACCCAGGCCGAGGGACAGGCGGCGGAAATCGGCATCGCCCACACGCGCTGGGCAACGCATGGCGTGCCCAACGAGCGCAATGCCCATCCGCACATCTCGGGCGGGCTGGCGGTGGTGCACAACGGCATCATCGAGAACTACGCCGAGATCAAGCAGGAACTGAGCGCCGCCGGCTATGTGTTCAGCTCCGACACCGACACCGAAGTGATCGCCCACCTGATTCAGGAAACGCTGACGTCAGCCCCCGATCTGCTCGCCGCCGTGTGGCGCGTGACACATCGACTGGTCGGCGCCTACGCCATCGCCGTGCTGTGCGAAGGCACGGCCCAGGTTGTCGTCGCGCGCAACGGCGCACCTTTGCTGCTGGGGCTGGGCCAAGGGGAACATGGCGGCAATTACGCGGCTTCGGATGCCTCGGCCCTGTTGCAAGTGACGCGTCGCATGGTCTATCTCGAAGAGGGCGATGTCGCGGAACTGGCCCGCGACGCCTATCGAATAGTCGGCGCTGACGGCACGGCGGTCGAGCGGCCGGTGCATGAAAGCACGCTCGCGGCGGACGCCGTCGAACTCGGCGATTATCGCCACTACATGCAGAAGGAAATCTTCGAGCAGCCGCAAGCGCTCGCCGCGACGCTGGAACTGATCGGCAGCGCGCAGACTTTCTCCCCCAACCTGTTCGGCGCTACCGCGCCGGAAACCTTCGCCGGACTGCGCTCGGTGCTGATCGTCGCCTGCGGCACCAGCTACCACGCCGGTCTGGTGGCGCGCTACTGGATCGAACAGCTCGCCGGTCTGCCCTGTACGGTCGAAGTCGCCAGCGAATACCGCTATCGCGTCTCGGTGCCCGATCCCAATCAACTCGTCGTCGCGATTTCGCAGTCCGGCGAAACCGCCGATACGCTAGCCTCGATCAAACACGCCAAATCCTTGGGCATGGCGCGCACGCTGGCGCTCTGCAACGTGCCCGAATCGGCCATCGTGCGCGAGTGCGCACTGCGCTTCCTCACTCGTGCCGGCCCGGAAATCGGCGTCGCCTCGACCAAGGCCTTCACCACGCAACTGGCGTCGCTCTTCCTGCTGGCCGCGACCTTGGCGAAGCAGGCCGGGCGTCTGGACGCCGCGACGGAAGCCGCGCACCTGGTCGCCCTGCGCCATCTGCCGCTCGCCGTCGGCAAGGTGCTCGCGCTGGAACCGGAGATCGCCGCCTGGGCCAGACTGTTCGCCGACAAGCGCCACGCCCTCTTTCTCGGTCGCGGACCGCACTACCCGATCGCCCTCGAAGGCGCGCTCAAGCTCAAGGAAATCTCCTACATCCACGCCGAAGCCTACCCGGCCGGCGAACTCAAGCACGGCCCGCTCGCCCTGGTGGACAAGGACATGCCGGTCATCAGCGTGGCGCCAAACGACGCCCTGCTGGAAAAGCTCAAGTCCAACCTCAAGGAAGTCGCGGCGCGCGGCGGCGAACTCTATGTCTTCGCCGACGCCGACTCGGCGGTGGAGGAAGAGCCCGGCCTGCACATCCTGCGCCTGCCCGAACATTACGGCGCGCTGTCGCCCGTGCTGCACGTCGTACCGCTGCAACTGCTGGCCTACCATGCGGCCTTGGTCAAGGGCACCGATGTCGATAAGCCGCGCAATTTAGCGAAATCAGTCACTGTCGAATAATCATCAAAGGGAGATAAGCATGCCGAAATTCCATACCGCATCCATCCGCGCTGTCGCCCTCGTCGGGCATGGCGGCGCCGGCAAGACCACGCTGGCGGAGGCCCTGCTGGCCCGCGCCGGCGCCATCCCCGCCGCCGGCAGCGTCGAGAAGGGCAACACCGTCTGCGACTTCGATGCGCAGGAAAAGGCCGCCGGTCACTCGCTGCAATCCGCGCTGGTGAATTTCGCCTGGGAAGACGTGCATGTGCATATCGCCGACACGCCGGGCTATCCCGATTTCGCCGGCCAGGCGATGGCTACGCTGGCGGGCGTCGATACGGCGGTGGTCGTGATCAACGCCCAGACCGGCATCGAGCTGATGACCGAACGCATGATGCGTGCGGCAGCGGCGCGCGGCCTGGCGCGCATGATCGTCATCAACAAGATCGACGCCGACAACATCGACCTGTCCGGCCTGATGGCCGACATCCGGGAACGCTTTGGCCCGGTCTGCAAGTTTCTCGATTTGCCGGCGCCCGACCATCAAAAGGTTGTCGAAGTGCTGGAGCACGACAGCGGCGATGCGGACATCGACAGCGTCGACCACGCCCACCGCGAACTCATTGACCAACTGGTCGAAGAGGACGAGTCCCTGATGGAGCGCTACCTGGAGGAGGGCAAGGATCCGACGGCCGGCGAACTGCACGCGCCCTTCGAGAAGGCGCTGCGCGAAGGCCATCTGGTGCCAGTGCTGTTCACTTCGGCCAAGACCGGTGCCGGCATCGACGAACTGTTGCACGTGCTTGCCACCCTCGCACCCAATCCCGCCGAAGGCAATCCGCCGCCCTTCTACAAAGGCGAGCCCGGCGATACGACCGAGCCCTTCCAGCGCGCGCCCGATGCCGCAAAGCATGTTCTCGCCCACGTCTTCAAGGTCATCGTCGATCCCTACATGGGCAAGGTTGGCGTGTTCCGCGTGCATCAGGGCACGATCAAGAAAGATTCCCAACTCTTTGTCGGCGACGGCAAGAAGCCCTTCAAGGTCGGCCACCTCTACCAGTTGCAGGGCAAGGATTACATCGAGGTGGATGAGCTGCTGCCGGGCGATCTGGGCGCCATCGCCAAGGTCGAGGAAATCGAATTCGACGCCGTGCTGCACGATTCGCACGACGAGGATCACATCCACCTGAAGCCACTCGAATTTCCCAAGCCGATGCAGGGTCTCGCCGTCGAGACGCAGAAGAAGGGCGACGAGCAGCGCCTGTTCGACATCCTGCGCAAGCTCGAAACGGAGGACCCCTGTTTCAAGATCGAGCGTCACCCGACTACGCACGAAACCGTCATCTTCGGCCTGGGCGAGATGCACCTGAAGACCAAGCTCGAACGCATGTCCAGCCAGTACAAACTGGAACTCGATACCAAGCCGCCGCAGATTCCTTACCGCGAGACCATCACCAAGGTCGCCGAAGGTCATTGCCGCCACAAGAAGCAGTCGGGCGGCGCCGGCCAGTTCGGCGAGGTCTATCTGAAGATCGAACCGCTCGAACGCGGGGCGGGCTTCGAGTTCGTCGATCAGGTCAAGGGCGGTGTGATCCCCGGCGTCTTCATGCCGGCGGTCGAGAAGGGCGTGCGCATGGCGCTCGAAGGCGGCGTCGTCGCCGGCCATCCGGTCGAGGACTTGCGCGTCGTCGTCTATGACGGCAAGACCCACGCGGTCGATGGCAAGGAAATGGCGTTCGTCATGGCCGGCAAGAAGGCTGCCATCGCCGCCATTCAGGCCGCCGGCGCCGTGGTGCTGGAGCCCATCGTCAACATCGAGGTGCAAGTGCATGCGGAAGAGATGGGCGATATCGCGGGCGATCTGTCGAGCCGGCGCGGCCATGTCACCGGCACCACGCCGCGCGGCCCTGCCCGCGTCGTCGTCGTGGGCGAAGTGCCGCTCGCCGAGATCAACGACTACGCCTCGCGGCTCAAGTCGCTCACCGGCGGACGCGGCAGCTACAACATCGAGTTCGCGCGTTACGCCCAGGTGCCGCCGCAGATCCAGCAGAAACTGGCGTCTTCGTTCCAGTTGCAGGAAGACGAGGAGTAGATCGAAGCGGTCCCGGCGCGCCGCCGGGACCGCCGTTCTTCAGACCGCGAAGCGACCGACCGCGCCGCGCAGTTTGTTCGCCATTTCGGTCAGTTCCCGTGCGGCCATGGCGGTTTGTTGCGCCGCCGAGTTGTTTTCCTCGGATGCCTGGGCCACTTGCTCGACGCGCTGCGCGATCTGCTGACTGGCCGAACTCTGTTCGGCGATCGCGCCGCCGATGTCGTTGACCACGGCGACCACCTGATTCACGCCGGCGCGGATTTCCTGAATCGCGGTTCCGGCTTGACTGGCCAGTTGAACGCCACGGTCCACCTGTGTGACCGCCGACTCCATGGTGGCGACCGAGGCCTGGGTTTCGTGCTGGATCTGGTCGATCATGCCGCCGATTTCGCTGGTCGCGTTCGCGGTGCGTTCGGCGAGCTTGCGCACTTCGTCGGCGACGACTGCGAAGCCGCGTCCCGTCTCGCCGGCGCGCGCGGCCTCGATGGCGGCGTTGAGCGCAAGCAGGTTGGTCTGGTCCGCGACATCCTTGATGACCTGGACGACCGAGGAAATCCGGTTCGAGCTTTCGCTCAGCGAACCCAGATTCGAGGCCGTGGAACGCACGATAGAGGCGATGCTGTTGATTTCCGCGATGGCTTCCTCAATGACGTGTCCGCCGTTCAACGACAACTGGCCGGTGCGCTCGGCAGTGCCGAGGGCCGCGCGGGTGTTGTCGGAAACCTGACTGATGCTGACCGACATTTGCTCGACGGCCGCCGCCATGGAGGCGGCGGACTCGCTGGTGCCCTCCGAGGCTGCCGCGACCTGCTGCGATGCGCCCGCCAGGGCGTGGGCCGACTCCTCGGTGCGGCCGACGGTTGCCGAGATTTCCGTCACCATGGCGCGCAGGCTGTCCTGCATTTTTTGTTGATGCGCCATCAGGCTGGTGTTGTCGCCCGGGGTGATGCGGGCGTTTTCGCGCAGGTCGCCCGCCGCGATGCGTTGCACCATCGCGCGCGCATCGTCCGGTTCGCCGCCCAGGGTGCATAGGATGCTTGTCGCCATCCGCGTTCCCAGCGCGAGCAATACTGCCAAAGCGACCAGAGAAATGGCGATCAGGACCATCATCTCGTGCGTGCTGCTCGCATGCGCCGCATTGCGGGTTTCCTCGGCAATCCGGATGTTGATATCGACAACCTTGTCGAGCGCTTCCGCCGATCTCGCGAAAGGCGCCGTAGCTTCCTCCAGGGCGCTCATCAGCGTTTGCATGGCGGACTGGCGCGCGTCGTCGCCTTTGGTGGCGCTCAGCGCCGCAAGCGTCGCGCCAATGCGCTTTTCCGCCGCCTTCCAGGTTTCCCACTCTTGCAGGAATTGCTTCCAAAGCGCCTCTTCTTCCTTGGTCTGGGGGAGCGGTTCGTAGATTTTCCAGCCCTTGTCTATGCGTGCCCAGATGGTCTGCTTGTGGTCGATCACCTTGCTGATTTCGCCCGATTTGTCCGCATTTGCGGCGAGACCAGCAGCCAAGCGGTTTTCGGACCGGATTGCCGTCTGTCCTTCCTTGACGATTTCCAGACCGACGATGGACGGCAGGCGCACATCTGCGACCTCGCCCAGCATTTCCGCACTTTCGCGCAACTCGACGATGGCGACCGCGACGACCGTCAGCAAGGCCAATACTGCGGTGCCGACGAGGAGGCTCAGACGTTTTTTGATCGACATTGCATTGCCCATGATGTCACTCCATTTATTCTTTATAAAGAATTATTTAGAAACCTTTAGTGCGTATCGGTACGCGATTTTGATTATAACCAAAGGATTAATATTGACGCACGGTTGCGCGGTGCTTGCGGCGGCACAGGGAGAAGGGCGGAGGCACCGGACGCACCGTGTCCGGCTACTGCGCACGCACACGGCGCAGGGTTTCCAGCGAGTTGTGGCTCGTCGTCGACGAGGACGGCTGGCAGGCGGCTTATGAGGTTGGTGTCCAGCCCAGCTCGCGGTGACGCGCCAGGTGGCGCGGCGTCCATGAGGCGGGGCTCTTGCGCACGAAATGGTGGCGCGCGACGTGGTAGCTCGGGTCGAAGCCGTAGAAGTTGCGCCGCATCTGCGCCAGCTCCTCGGCGCGGTAGGCGGCGAGCGGCTTTTCGGCATCGTCGCGGGCACGCGCGGCGCTTTTTTCGGCGAGCAAGGGCGCGGCGGCGGTGGCGAGTTCGGCCGCGCGGTGCGCCACCTCCGCACGGAACGCGGCGCGTTCGCCGCTCAGCCGGGCGTCGGCGAAATTGATCGCCACGGCGCGTTCTGCGTCGAGCGGCAGGCGGTCGCGCATGATGGCGCGCGCGGCCTCCGCGCCGACGCGGCGCGGCAGCGAATAGGTCCAATACTCCGAGCCGTAGAGATTGCCCATGTTTTTGTAGTGCGGATTGAGGATGACGCCGTCGCGCAGCCAGACGCGGTCGGCGGCGCGCGCGAGGAAGCAGCCGCCGGCCCCGGCGTTGCCGCTGATGGCCGCGATGGTGAGCTGCGCCGGCGTTTCGATCAGTTCCAGCGTCAGGTCGTTCATCGCCTCAATGTTGCGCCAGGATGCGTCGGCCGGCGACTCGGCGGCTTCGATGACGTTGAGGTGGATGCCGTTGGACCAGAAGTCGTGCCCGCCCGCCAGCACCAGCACCTTCACCGGCCGCGCTTTGGCCCAGGCCAGGGCACTGCGCAGGCGTTCGCACTGGCGCGTCGACATCGCGCCGTTATAGAACTCGAAGCGGAGAAAGCCGACATCGCCCGCTTCTTCGTAGGCGATGTCCTGCCAGGTGGCGTGCGCGGCTTGCCACCAAGCGAGACTCGGCGCTGGCGGCACGGCGGCGCATTCTGCCGCGAAGGCGTGCGTCGCCGGCAGCTTGATGCCGCCGCCGTCTTCCTGCTTGCGTTTGACATGGCCGAGCCACACCGCGCCGTCGACGGTGGCGCGCAGCAGCGCGGTTTCGCGTTGGGCGACGATGGCGCCGCCGGGTGTGCCGGGGGCGCCGCGCAACTCGGCTTCCGGCCAGGCGTCGTAGAGATGGCAGGGCGCGCCAAAAAGTTCGTCCGCCACGCCGGGAAAACCGTCGGCGGCGTTGAGCTTGCGCAGCACGGTGGCCGTGTCGTCCGTTTGCCAGTCGATGCGCCGCATGTCCTGGGTCATCAGGGCTTGCCAGGTCGTCGTCGCCGGGCGTTGCGGCGCGTCACCCGTCTCGTAGCGCGTCACGGCTTCCAGCACCGCCGTTGCCGCCGCCTCGGTGACTTCATTGCGATAGACGCTGGCCTTGGTCGCCGCGCGCAGCGGAAAGCGCGCGCTGGCCCAGACCGGGCCGGCGTCCATTTCCGCCTCGGCTTGCAGCACGGTGACGCCCCAGGCGGGCAAGCCTTGCTGGAGCGCATGATCCAGCGCCGACGGCCCCCGGTCGCCGACGACGCCCGGATGCACGATCAGGCAGACGTGCTTGGACCAGATGGACGCGGGAATCGCGCGGCGCAAATAGGGCGCGACGATCAGGTCGGGCCGGAACAGTGCCACTGCCTCCTCGGCCACCGCGTCGGCGATGTCGAATTCGATGGAGACTTCATGTCCGCGCAGCACCAGCTCGGACCACAGGCGCTGACTCAGGCTGTTGAAGGCGTGGGTGAGCAGGAGGATGCGCATGACGGCAGCCGGCGGACGCTCAGCAAATGCGTGGCAACTGGTCGCCGGCCAGCCAGTCGACGACGCGCTTGCCGCCGAAGGCGGTGACGAGCTGGACGAAGTGGTGGTCGTCGGCGCTGACGGTGCCGATGCGCGCGGCGTTCGCGCCTAGCGGGTGGGCGCGCATGACGGCCAGCAGGCGCTCCGCGTCGGCGGCGGCGCAGACGCAGATCAGCTTGCCCTCGTTGGCGACGCAGAGCGGGTCGAGGCCGAGGAATTCGCAGGCGGCGGACACCACGGGTTGTACCGGGATGTCCTTCTCGTGCAGCAGCATGCCGACGCCGGACTGGGCGGCGATTTCGTTGAGCGTCGCCGCCAGCCCGCCGCGTGTCGGGTCGCGCAGCACGCGGATGTCGGCGCCGCTGGCGAGCATGGCCGCGATCAGGCCGTTGAGCGCGGCCGTGTCGGAGATGATGGGCGCGTCGAAGCTCAGGTTTTCGCGCTGGCTCATGATGGCTACGCCGTGGTCGCCGAGCGTGCCGGAGACCAGGATGGCGTCGCCGGGCCGGGCGCGCGCGCCGCCGATGTCGCGTCCCGGCGGCAGCGTGCCGACGCCGGTGGTGCTGATGAAGACGCCGTCGCCCTTGCCGCGTTCCACCACCTTGGTGTCGCCGGTGACGACGGGCACGCCGGCTTCCCGCGCGGCCTTGGCCATGGATGCGACGATGCGCGCGAGGTCGGCGAGCGGCAAGCCTTCTTCGAGGATGAAGCCGGCCGCGAGATAGAGCGGCGTCGCGCCCATCACGGCGACATCGTTCACCGTGCCATGCACCGCGAGGCAGCCGATGTCGCCGCCGGCGAAGAACAAGGGCGAGACGACGTGGCAGTCGGTCGCCATGACCAGCCGTTCCCCAGGACTCGGCGCTGGCAGCACGGCGCCGTCGTTGCCCTGGCCGAGATATTCGTTGCCCAGATGCTTGGCGAACAGCTCGGCGATGAGTTGCGCCATGGCCCGGCCGCCGGCGCCGTGGCTCATGTCCACGCGGCCGTGCTGCAAATCCAGCGGGCGCGCATAGCCGCGTTTGACTTCGGTCATCAATGCATGTCCTTGTAGCGGCCGTAACTGTAGTGCGCGGCGCAAGCGCCTTCGGAACTCACCATGCAGGAGCCAATGGGGTTTTCCGGCGTGCACACCGTGCCGAAGATCTTGCAGTCGCGCGGGTGCTTGACGCCGCGCAGGATGGCGCCGCATTCGCAGGCCTTGTTGTCCGGCACCGAGCGGTAGGCGAGGGCGAAGCGTTTTTCCGCATCGAACGCGGCGTACGCGGCGCGGATGCGCAGGGCCGAGTAGGGCAGCGTGCCCAGCCCGCGCCACTCGAAGGCGGCGCGCAGCTCGAAGACCTCGGCGACGCGGTCCTGCGCCTTCAGGTTGCCCTCGCGGCTGACGGCGCGCGCGAACTCGTTCTCCACCTCGGCGCGGCCTTCATTGACCTGGCGCACCAGCATCAGGATCGCTTGCATCACGTCGAGCGGCTCGAAGCCGGCGATGACGACGGGTTTGCGGTATTCCGCGGCGAAGAACTCGTAGGGCCGGCTGCCGATCACGGTGGAGACGTGGGCCGGGCCGATGAAGCCGTCGAGCGGCACGGTGCCCCACTGGCGCACCTCAGGCGATTCGAGAATGTTGCCGATGGCGGAAGGCGTCAGCACATGACAGCAGAGTACGCTGAAATTCTTCAGGCCCTCCGCGCGCGCCTGCTGGATCGCCACGGCCGTCGGCGGCGTCGTCGTCTCGAAGCCGATGGCGAAGAACACCACCTCGCGGCCCGGATTGTCGCGCGCGACCTGCAAGGCGTCGGCCGTCGAGTATACCATGCGTATATCGCCGCTTTTGTCGCCGACGCCGGCCTTCGCCTTCAGCAGCGAGAGATGCTTGGAGGCGGGAATGCGCAGCGTGTCGCCGTAGGTGCAGAGGATGACGCCGTGGTCGAGCGCCAGTTCGATGGCCATATCCACGCGGCCGATGGGCAACACGCAGACCGGGCAGCCGGGACCATGCACCATGCGCACGTCCGGCGGCAGCAGATCGGCGAGGCCATAGCGCGAGATCGCGTGGGTGTGGCCGCCGCAGAATTCCATGAAGCTGTAGCGCCGGCCGGGCACGACGGCGGCGGCGATTTTCTGCGCCAGCGTGCGCGCGACCTCGCCGTCGCGGAATTCGTCGATGTATTTCACTGCGCCGGCTTGCCCGCCGCAGTTGCCGCGCCGCGTTCGAGCCAGGCCAGCCAGTCGTCCATGCCCGTGCCGGCGGTGGCGGACACCCGGATGACCTCGATGGCCGGATTGACGCGCCGCGCGTGGGCGATGGCGGCGTCGACGTCGAAGTTCAGGTGGGGCAGCAGATCGCACTTGTTGAGCAGCATCAGCGTGGCGGCGCGGAACATGTCGGGATATTTCAGCGGCTTGTCCTCGCCCTCGGTGACGGAGAGGATCACCACCTTGTGCGCCTCGCCGAGGTCGAAGGCGGCCGGGCAGACGAGATTGCCGACGTTCTCGATCATCAACAGCGAACGCTCGGCCAGGTCGAGCCGTTCGAGTGCGTGGCCGACCATGTGCGCGTCGAGGTGGCAGCCCTTGCCAGTGTTGATCTGGATCGCCGGCGCTCCGGTGGCGCGGATGCGTTCGGCATCGTGGCTGGTCTGCTGGTCGCCCTCGATCACCGTCACCGGCTGCTTGCCCTTGAGCATCTCGATGGTCTTGACCAGCAGCGTGGTCTTGCCCGAGCCGGGGCTGGAGACGAGATTCAGCGCGAAGACGCGCCGGCCGGCGAAGAAGGCGCGGTTCTGCGCCGCGTAGGCATTGTTCTTCGCCAGGATGTCCTGCTCGATCTGCACCATGCGCTTCGCGCCGAGGCCGGGCGCGTGGGCATGGGCGGGCGTGTAGGCATGGCCGTGGCTATGATCGTGGTCATGCCCATGGCTGTGGCGCGTGCCGTCGGCATGCACATGTTCGTGACCGTGTTCGTGAATATTGCCGCCTTCGATCCTGATTTCGTCGCTGCCGCAGCCGCAAGTGGTACACATGAATTTCGTCTCCTACGCTACCTCAAGTTCCTTGACCCGCATCTCCGTGCCGCCCGTCACCGTCACCTGATAGCCCCCGCACTTCGGGCAGGCGCCATAGACTTCCGCGAGCGGCACGCTCTCTGAGCATTGCATGCACCAGCCGCTACCCGGCGTGGCGAAGATTTCGAGTTGCGCCCCGGCGGCGATGCTGTCGCGCGTTACCGCGTCGAAACAGAATTTCATCGCCTCGATCTCGACGCCGGCCAATTGGCCGATTTCGAGCCAGACCGTCGTGACCCGGCTGAATGATTGGGCGCGTGCGGCATCTTCGATGAGTTGCAGCACGCCCTCGGCGAGCGACATTTCGTGCATGGCGCGAGTTTACGCTTTTGGCGCGGCGAATGCGCCCGCCAATGATGCGGCGATCTGGCGTAATTTGTTTAATATTCCATATTCAAGTTGCTCACTACCAAGGAGGAATGACATGAACAAGAGAATATTCGCCGTCGCCGCGCTGCTCTGCACTGCATTTGCCCATGCTCAGGTGACGGTCTCCGATCCCCCCGCCGACCACAACTTCGGCCGCATCCCGCTTGGCGCAACGTACTCCGCGCAGTATTTCTCGCTGACGAATAGCGGTACGGCCGCCGTCGTGCTTGGTCAGGCCAGCATCGACGGGCAGATCGCCACTTGCGCGGCCTTGGGTTGCCCCACGCCGACGTCGACGGATTTCGTCATCGCGGCCGGCGCGGACGGTTGCAGCGGCAAGACCCTGCAAGCCGGTCAGAGTTGCTCGACGCTGATCGGCTTCGTGCCGAGCGCCCCCGGCGCGCGCATCGCCAATTTCGTCGTGCCGGTCGCCGGTGCCGCCTCTGTGACGCGGCAACTTGCCGGCACCGGCGTCGCCAATCCCCTGGACTGCGTGCTTAACTGGGCGGAAAGCACCTACCCCAGTTTGCTGACGACGCCTACCGCGACCTTCGTTTCTGCGCCCTTCTACGCGCGCTGCTACCAAGGCGGTACGCTTTGCGTCGGCGCCGATGTGCTGGCGACGGTGGCGCCCGCTAGCGTCTATCTATATCAAGGCGGTACGCTGAGTCGTTACGAGTATCTCAACGTGCTCGCCGCCACGGCGCGTTGCGAGTAGTGAATCTCTCCTGAAGCCGGGCTGTCCTAGCCCGGCGCCGCCGACCAGCACCGATGGGGTTGAGCATGAGCGAATACTGGCTGCTCACGGTCTGGCATATCGAAGCGCCGCAGGATGCGGTGTATGCGGCCGTCTGCGATCCCAAACTCTGGCCCGAATGGTGGCCGGACGCGCGACGCATTGAGCTGCGCCATGCCGGCGCCGCCGATGGCGTGGGCTGCGTGTTCCATTGCGTCTGGCAGGGACGCTTGCCTTACCGGCTCGACTTCGATTTGCGCACCACGCGCATGCAGGCGCCGGCGGTCGTCGAAGGCGAGGTCGGGGGCGATCTCGCCGGCTTCGGGCGTTGCGAGCTTTCGCAGGCGGGCGCGATCACCACCGTGCGGCACGAATGGCGCGTCCGGACCACGCAGCTCTGGATGAACCTGCTGTCCCCCTGCATCCGCCGCCTGTTCAAATACAACCATGCCTTGGCGATGCAACACGGCGGGGCAGGTTTGGCGCGTCGGCTGGGCGTACCCCTGCTCGCCCTGGAGCACACCGACCTCGGCGCCGCGTCGGTCAGGCGCGGGGATATGCTGGTGGCGGCGGTCTGCGCCGGACTGGTCGCCGGTGCCATCGCCACCGTCGCGCAGCTGCTGCTGTGGTGGCTGGCGGCGTTGCCCGTGGCGGAGACTCTGTGGCGCGACGTGCGCCTGACGGCCGCCATCGTCATGGGGCCGGCCGTGCTGCTGCCGCCCGGTCTGCCGTCGTGGCCGCTCCTACTGCTTGCCACGTCGATCCACTGCGCGCTGTCCGGCGTCTATGGCTTGATGCTGGCGCGCCTGATCGACCGTTTGCCCACGGGCCGTGCCCTGCTGGCGGGCGGGCTCTTCGGCATGGCGCTGTATGGCGTCAATCTCTACGGCTTCACGGCGGTCTTCCCCTGGTTTGCCGTGGCGCGCGACGGGATTACCGTCGCGGCTCACCTCGTTTTCGGCGTCGCGCTGGCGGGCTGCTATCGGGCATGGCGCCCGCGCTAGCGCGTCAGGCCACCGAGCCGAAGGAAGGGGCGCTGGCGTAAAGCGGCCCAGCATACGTTATGATGCGTCTTACCACGTCTTACTTTATGGGGGCCGCCATGGAAACCGTTCGCGTATCCAGCAAAGGGCAGATCGTCATTCCGAAGCGCCTGCGCGCCGCGTTGCATATCGAAACCGGTAGCGAGTTGGCGATTTTTGCCGAAGGCGACGAGATTCATTTGCGGCAGGCTGAACAGCGTTTTGCCCGCACAGACATCACCAACGGTCTCGGTCTGTTGGCCAAACCGGGTCGCCAGGCACCCGCCGAGGCTGACATCAAGCGTGCCGTGGGCGAGATGCTGAAGCGGAAGAACGCCGCAAAATGATGCAGTCATGATTGTTGTCGATACCAACCTGTTGCTGCGTTACCTGCTCAATGACGACGCCGCCCAGGCGAAACGCGCACAACGCGTGCTGGAAAGTTCGCCGCTCGTCAGCGTCACGCCCACCATCGTGCTCGAACTGGTCTGGGTTCTGGAATGCAGCGATTGCACACGTACCGAAATCGTTGGTGCGTTGCGCCATGTTCTGGGGCTGCCCAACATGCGCCTGCCGAACGCAGCCGTGTTCTACCGCGCCATTCAATGGTTCGAGCAAGGTTTGGACTTCGCCGATGCGCTGCATCTTGCGCTCTCGCCCGCGGCGGCAACATTGATGACCTTTGACAAGGATTTCGTCGGTAAGGCGAAGCGCGTGGATGCTTTCCCATCGGTGATGCTGTGTCCGACCCGATAGACCTCAGTAAAAGTTGCACATCCGTGAAGATGGAAAAGTCGGCGTGACCGAAGGGAATCCCTTATCCGGGGCTGGCGGGACGCTAGCGGGCAGGGCACCCGCGCTAGCGCGTCAGGCCACCGAACCGAAGGAAGGGTCGCTGGCGTAAGGCGGCGCCGGTACGCCCGCCAGACGGGAACCCTGGCTGACGGGACCGCGCGGAAACGCTTGGTAGAGGTAGCGCCGGCCGCCTTCGGCGGAAAAATCCTGCTCCAGGCGGCGCAGCACCTGCCGCGCGTTCGCGGCGCGCCCGTTTTTGCGGTAAATGCCGCGCAGGGTGTAAATCACGCGCCACTGCGTTTCGGACAATTCGTCCAGGCCTTCGTCGCGGGCCTGTTGTTTGGCAAATGCACGCGACCAACGCTGCAATCCCAGCAGGTTGCCGTCCGGATCGTGAGTTTGGGCGCGTTGTCCCTCGATAGCCTGATTGATGTCCAGCATGGTGTTCTCCTTGCGATAAGTGCACTAAGCGCGGCGGATGCCTTGCTTCACTATAGTCGACAAAATTAGTATGTAATAGCTTTCTTTCCAGGCGCGGCCATTGATGTCGCGCTTGCAGTCCGCCCCCACGCTTCCTACAATGACCTCACCATGCGTCGTACCCGTAGCCTTCTGCTGATCCTCGTCGCCCTCTGGCTGCCTTTGCAGGCGGCGGCGGCTTGGGCCATGCCGTTCTGCCGCCACGCGGCGGAGCAGGCGGCGACGCAGACGGTCGAGGCGCATTGCCACATGCAGATGGAAGCAGCGGTCGGCGTGCTTGTTGGCGATCTCGACTGTGACGATTGCGCGATGTGCCATCTGGCCGGCGCGAGCTATTTCCCGGCCATTGGCGCCGGTTTGGTCCTGGCCACGGCGGAGGTTTTCGTGGCGCGGCAGCCGCTGGCTTCGCCCAGCCATATCGCCGAACCTTTGCATCACCCTCCGAGACGCACGCACTGAAATCCCCCGGCGCCGTGGCGCCGGCGCCGAGTTTTCCGTTCGTTCGTTACTGGAGGTTTCCATGAAATCCGTCTTGCGCGCGCTCGCCTTCGCGAGCCTGTTGTTCTCCCTGCCCGTTCTATCCGCCGACAAATCTGCCGACAAATCTGCCGATCAATCCGCCGATCAATCCGCCGACCTCGCCGAGGGCACGGTGAAGAAGATCGACGTCGCCGGCCAGCGCGTCATGCTGGCCCACGGCCCTATCGCCAACCTCGGCATGCCGCCGATGACCATGATGTTCAAGCTCAAGGACGCGGCGATGCTGAAGAAGCTGAAGGACGGCGACAAGGTGCGTTTCCGCGTCGAAGACGTGGGCGGCGAGTACACCATCGTTCGCATCGATCCGGCGCGCTAGCCATGCGCCCCCTGCCACTGCTCGTGGCGGCGGCCCTGGCCGTCGCCGGCGGGCTGCCGGCCGGCGCGCGCGCCGACGCCGAGGTCTTGATCGGCGGCAACGTCGAGAGCTTGCTCGACTTCGCCCGCGCGCAGCACCCGGAATTCGCCGCTCTGCGTCTCGAAGCAGCGGCCGCCGAGGAGCGCGTCGCGCCGGCCGGCGCCCTGCCCGACCCGATGTTGCGCGCCGAATTGCGCGATGTCACCAACGCAATGAACGGTGGCGCGCCCAACCTGCTGCCGGCGCGCGTTGGCGGCGCGAAATACACGCTGACGCAGACCCTGCCGTGGTTTGGCAAGCGCGACCTGCGCCGCGCCGCCGCTGCCGCCGATGCCGACGCGGCGGCGGGGCGTGCCCGCGCGGGCTGGCTGGATCTCGCCACACGCATCAAGCAGACCTACGCGCAGCATCATGTCCACTTGCATACCCTGCGGCTCTTGGGCGAAGACCTCGACCTGTTGCGGCGGCTGGGCGACATCGCCCGCACCCGTTATGCGAACGGATTGGCGCCGCAGCAGGACGCGCTGCGCGTCCTGACCGAACGCGCGCAGTTGCATGGCGAACTGGCCATGTTCGAGGGCGAGAGCGCCCAGGCCAGCGCGCGCATGCGCAGCCTGCTGGGACGGCCGCCATTGCACGTCAAGTTGCGTCCCCCGGAACAGTTGCGGCCGGTGCCGCCCGCCGCCGCGCTCGACTTCGTCGCGCTGGAGACGCGCCTGCGCGCGAACAATCCGCAACTGGCGCAGGAAGCCGCGCGCAGCGTCGCCGCCGACCAGGAGCGCGCGCTTGCCTACCGCAACCGTTATCCCGACGTGACCCTGGGCATCGCGCCGCTCCAGACGCGCAATCGCGTCGCCGAATGGGAACTGATGTTCGAAGTGAACATTCCCTTGCAGCAGGAGAGTCGCCGTGCGCAGGAGCGTGCGGCAGAGCGCATGTTCGAGGCGGCGGAGTTGCGCCGCGACGCGGCGCTCAACCAGGCGCTGGCGGAACTGGGCGCAGCGCTGGCCGGGCTGGATGCGACCCGCCGCGTCGAGACCTTGCTGACCGCAAATGTGTTGCCGCAGGCCGAGGTGAGTTTGCAGGCCGCGCTGGCCGGCTATGAAACCGGCAAGCTCGATTTCGCGGCGGTGCTCGACGCGCAACGGCAGATCCGCCGCGCGCGTCTCGATCTCGTCAAAGTGCGCGGCGACCAGCAAGTGCGTCTGGCGGAAGTCGAACGTCTGATCGGAGAGGAATTATGAAAACAGTCATCGTAGGACTGCTGGTCGCGGCGCTGGCCGCAAGCGCCGGCTACTGGTTGGGCGGCCAGGCCAGACTCGGGACTGGCGCGACGGCGCCGGCAAGCCCAGCGGCCCAACAGACCCAACAGGCCCAGGCCGGCAAGCAACTGCTGTACTACCGCAATCCGATGGGCCTGCCCGATACCTCGCCGACGCCGAAGAAGGATTCGATGGGCATGGACTACATCCCCGTCTATGCCGGCGAGGAGGACGACGGCGCCAGCGTGAAGATCGGCACGGCCAAGGTGCAAAAGCTCGGGGTGCGCACCGAGGCGGCCGCGATGCGCGATCTGGCGCGGCGAGTGCGCGCGGTCGGCCGCGTCGAAGTGGATGAGCGGCGCGTGTTCGCCGTGGCGCCGAAATTCGAGGGCTGGATCGAGCGCCTGCACGTCAATACCGCCGGCCAGCCGGTGGGCCGGGGCCAGGCGCTGTTCGAGGCGTATAGCCCGGAACTGGTGTCGGTGCAGCGCGAATACCAGGTCGCGGTCCGCGCAGTCGAGCAGATGAAGGACGCCGCGCCCGAGGCGCGCGCCAACATGCGCGAACTGGCCGAGGCCAGCCTGGCGCGGCTGGCGAACTGGGATATTTCCCCCGCGCAGATCGCGCAGCTCAAGGCCGGCGGTGCGCCCAGCCGCACGCTGACGTATCGCGCGCCCGCCGCCGGCGTGGTGCTGGAGAAGAAGGCAGTGCAGGGCATGCGCTTCATGCCGGGCGATACGCTCTACCAGATCGCCGACCTGTCCTCGGTCTGGGTGCTGGCGGACATCTTCGAGCGCGACATCGGCGCGGTGAAACTCGGCCAGACGGTCGAGTTGAGCATCGACGCCTTTCCCGGCAAGATATTCGCCGGCAAGCTGAGCTATCTCTACCCGACGCTCAACTCGCAGACGCGCACGGTGCCGGTGCGCATCGAACTGCCCAACCCCGGCGGTCTGTTGCGTCCGGCGATGTATGCCAATGTCGAACTGAAACTCGGCGTGACCGGAGGGAATCCCCTTTTCGGGACTGGCGGGACGGCGATAAGCGTGCCGATCTCGGCGGTGATCGACGGCGGCGCGCAACAGCGCGTCATCGTGCAGCAGGCGGAAGGCCGTTTCGAGCCGCGCGCGGTGAAGCTGGGCCTGCGCGGCGACGATTATGTCGAGGTGAAGGAGGGGATCAACGAGGGCGAGATGGTCGTCGTCGCGGCCAACTTCCTCATCGATTCGGAGAGCAACCTGAAGGCGGCATTGGGGGGCATGAGCGCGGCCAAGCCAACGGTCAGCCACCAGGCGCTGGGCACGCTCGACGGCATCGAGGCCGATGGCACGGTGATGGTGAGTCACGCGCCGGTGGCGAGCCTCAACTGGCCGAAGATGACCATGGGCTTCGCGCTGGCGAATTCGGCATTGGTCGAGAAGCTCAAGCCCGGGGCGGCGATCCGCTTCGAGTTCGTCGAGCGCAAGCCCGGCGAGTGGGTCATCATCAAGATCGAGAAGGCGCACTGACATGCTTGCCCAACTTATCGACTGGTCGGCGCGCAACAAGTTTCTCGTCCTGCTCGCCACGCTCATGGTCGTCCTGGCGGGCGGCTACGCGGTCGTCAAAACGCCGCTCGACGCCTTGCCGGATCTTTCGGACACGCAGGTTATCGTCTATACGGAATATGCCGGCCAGGCGCCGCAGGTGGTCGAGGATCAGGTCACCTATCCGCTGACGACGGCGCTGCTCGCGGTGCCGCAGTCGAAAGTGGTGCGCGGCTTCTCCTTCTTCGGCGCTTCTTTCGTCTATGTGATTTTCGCCGACGGCACCGACATCTATTGGGCGCGTTCGCGCGTGCTCGAATATCTCAACACGGCGGCCGGCAAACTGCCGCCGGGCGTGGCGCCGAGCCTGGGGCCGGATGCTTCCGGCGTCGGCTGGGTTTATCAATACGTGGTGCTGGGGGCGAACCGCACGCTCGCGGAGTTGCGCACCCTGCAGGACTGGTATCTGCGCTACCAGCTCACCAAGGCGCAGGGCGTGGCCGAGGTGGCGAGCATCGGCGGTTTCGTCCAGCAGTATCAGGTGGTGGTCGATCCGGCCCGGCTGCGCAGTTACGGCATTCCGCTGACGACGGTGGCGAATGCCATCCGCAACTCGAATCGCGACGTCGGCGGGCGCGTCATCGAGTTGGCCGAGACCGAGTACATGGTGCGCGGGCGCGGCTATCTGCGCGGCAAGGCCGATCTCGAACAGTTGGTCGTGAAGGCGGACAAAGGCACGCCGGTGCTCTTGCGTGACGTCGCGCGCGTCGAACTTGGCCCCGACGAACGGCGCGGCATCGCCGAGTTGAACGGCGAGGGCGAAGTGGTGTCGGGCATCGCCGTGGCGCGCCACGGCCAGAACGCGCTCGAAGTCATCGGCAACATCAAGGCGAAGCTCGCCGAGGTCGCGGCCGGCCTGCCGGAAGGCGTGAGCATCGAAACCGTCTACGACCGTGCCGAACTCATCGAGCGCGCCATCGCCACCTTGCAAGCCACGCTCGCCGAGGAAGCGCTGATCGTTGCGCTGGTCTGCATCGTCTTCCTGCTGCATGTGCGGAGCGCGCTGGTGGCGATCCTGATGTTGCAGGTGGGCGTGCTGATCGCCTTCATCGCCATGCGCGCGCTCGGCATGAACTCCAACATCATGAGCCTCGGCGGCATCGCCATCGCCATCGGCGCGATGGTGGATGCGGCCATCGTCATGATCGAGAACGCGCACAAGCACCTGGAACGGCTGGACGCTAAGCCTCTCAACCCTAACCCCCCCCAGCCCCCCCTTGTCAGGGGGGGGGCGCACTCATCTCCCTCCCCTGACAAGGGGAGGGCCGGGGAGGGGTTGGGTTGGGGGGGGTTAGAAATGGCCGGGGAGGGGTTATCTCCTCGTGCTGCCGCCATCATTGCTGCCTGCAAGGAAGTCGGTCCGGCCTTATTCTTCTCCTTGCTCATCATCACTGCCTCCTTCCTGCCGGTGTTCACGCTCGAAGCCCAGGAAGGCCGCCTGTTTGCGCCGCTGGCCTACACCAAGACCTTTGCCATGGCCGGCGCCGCGCTGCTGTCGGTGACGCTGGTGCCGGTGCTGATGCTGCTGTTCATTCGCGGGCGCATCCTGCCCGAGGCGAAGAACCCGGTGAACCGCTTCCTGATCGCCGCGTACCGGCCGATCATCGCGGCGGTGATGCGCTGGAAGAAGACCACCATCGCCGCCGCCGTCGCCGTCATGGCGCTGTCGGCCTGGCCGGCCATGAAGCTCGGCAGCGAGTTCATGCCGACGCTGAACGAGGGCACCTTGTTCTACATGCCGACGGGCTTGCCGGCGATGTCGGTGACCAAGGCGGCGGAGTTGTTGCAGACGCAGAACAAGATCATCAAGAGCTTCCCCGAGGTCGCCTCGGTGATCGGCAAGGCCGGCCGCGCCCAGACGGCGACCGATCCGGCGCCCATCGAGATGTTCGAAACGGTGATCAACCTCAAGCCCGAAAACGAGTGGCGGCCGGGCCTGTCGCTTGATGCCTTAATTGCCGAGCTGGACCAGGCGCTGCAATTTCCCGGCATTGCCAACTCCTGGACCATGCCGATCAAGGCGCGCATCGACATGTTGTCCACCGGCATCCGCACGCCCGTCGGCATCAAGGTCTTCGGCAAGGATCTCGACGCGATGGAAAAACTCGCGCGCGAGATCGAGGCGGTGGTGAAGCAGGTGCCCGGCACCAGTTCCGCTTACGCCGAACGCATCACCGGCGGCTGGTATCTCGACATCGAACCCGACCGCGCGCAACTCGCGCGCTACGGCATCCTCGTCGGCGACTTGCAGGAAGTCGTCGCCACCGCGCTGGGCGGCGAGATGCTGACGACCGTCGTTGCCGGCCGCGAACGTTTCGGCGTGACGCTGCGCTACCCGCGCGAGCTGCGCGACGATCCGGCCAAGATCGCCGCCAACGTGCTGGTGCCGATCATGAGCGAGATGGGCGGTCAGGCGGCGATGGTGCCCTTAGGCCAAGTGGCTGCGGTTACGATCGTCAAGGGCGCGCCGTCAATCCGCACCGAGAATGCATTGCTCTCGGCCTACATCTACGTCGATATCCGCGACCGCGACATCGGTTCCTACGTGAAGGAGGCGCAGCGCGCGGTGACGGAACAGGTGAGCTTCCCACCGGGCAGCTACGTGACCTGGAGCGGCCAGTTCGAGTACATGGAGCGCGCCATGGAGCGGCTGAAGATCGTCGTGCCGGGCACGCTGCTGATCATCTTCCTGCTGCTCTACCTCAACTTCCGCGCACTTGCTCCTACCCTAATTGTCATGCTCTCGGTGCCCTTCGCGCTGGTCGGCGGCGTCTGGCTGATGTGGCTATTGCATTACAACCTGTCGGTCGCGGTCGCGGTGGGCTTCATCGCGCTGGCCGGCGTCGCCGCCGAGACCGGCGTGGTGATGCTGATCTACCTCGACCACGCCTGGGCGGCCCGGAAGTCGGCGCTGGCGGGACGATGTCCGACGGTCGCCGACCTCTACGCGGCGGTGATGGAGGGCGCGGTGGAGCGCGTGCGGCCGAAGATGATGACCGTCGTCGCCATCATGGCCGGCCTGTTGCCGATCATGTGGAGCACGGGCACCGGTTCCGAGGTGATGCGCCGCATCGCCGCGCCGATGGTCGGCGGCATGATCTCCTCGACGCTGCTGACGCTGATCGTCATTCCGGCGCTGTATGCGTTGGTGGAAGAGGCGCGCCTGCGGCGGGCGGAACGCGGCTAGGCGCATGGGTGGCGAGGAGGCGTTTGCGTTCGTGGCGCCGCCCCGGTTTCGTGCCGCGTCCAATCCCATCACTTGCAGGAGCTTCGCCGTGACATACCTTCATCGCTTGTGGTCCCGTGTCGTCCCGCTTTGCGCCGCCGCCCTGTGCATGTTGTATGCTTTTTTGCCATATTCGCGAATTCTCTGCATCGGAATTGGTAGGGACAAGGATGTCGGGGCGCTCAGAACTGAAGCTTGGGCTTCGAGTTTCCTATAAGCATGCCAATCGTCGAAATCGCGGCGTCAAACTTGGAGTCTGTTGTAAACTAGGCCCGCTGAGCCAGTGACGGGCGTGCAGTTCGGAAGGTAGTGAAGTAACAGTCGGTGACTGCACGGTGCGATGAAAGCTTCGAGCGGCGTGGGTTCAACCTAACCCGAAAGTACAACATGAATTTCCCATTTCTTAGAATATTGCTGCTGGCTCTTGCGCTTTTCGCCCCAACTATAGCGCTCGGAAGCTGTCCGCCGAATACGCCGTACGAATCGGTGAACAACTCTGACTATTGTTGCGGATCCTACGGGCAATACATCTGCCAGAACAGTTCTGGTCTGTACTGTTCCTCGAGCAGCTCCTGCAGCACG
>Ga0209262_10000110_pt1 | contig 50572 bp, 44 predicted proteins | sample Lowcelwee11metaG_FD_187171 | JGI IMG/M metagenome (GOLD analysis project Ga0209262, IMG submission 187171) | Freshwater pond sediment microbial communities from the University of Edinburgh, under environmental carbon perturbations - Low... | ecosystem: Environmental > Aquatic > Freshwater >... | reverse complement strand
AACCGTGATGAGGGATTGAATCTCGCCTACACCGTTGTCTCCGAAGCTGGGGCATCGGTTTACTCCGCCTCCAAAATCGCCCAAGAGGAGTATCCGCAGCTCGATGTGACGATACGGGGTGCGATCTCGATTGCCCAGAGGTTGCGCGATCCGATGGCGGCACTGGTAAAGATTGATCCCAAATCGCTGGGCGTTGGGCAATATCAGCATGACGTCGATCAAAAACTGCTTGAAAAGAAGCTGGGAGACGTTACCGAAGATTTGGTTAACCGTATCGGGGTTGATCCCAACAGTGCTTCGGTCTCACTCCTTTCCTATGTTGCGGGGGTGGGGGCAAAAGTTGCCAAATCGATAGTGGAGTACCGTGAGAAAAGCGGAGCGTTTAAAAGCAAGCAAGAGCTTCTCAAAGTTAAAGGGCTGGGGGCGAAAGCGTACGAGCAGTGTGCAGGGTTTTTTCGGATACGGGAAGGGAAAAGCGTGTTGGATAACACGGGAGTTCACCCTGAGAGCTATGAGGCGGCAAATACCCTTTTGAAATGCTATGATCTCTCTTCGATCACCAAAGATCAGATTCCTCGTATTGCGCAGGAGTTGGGGGTAGGGGAAGCGACACTCAGTGATATCATCGCGGAGTTACGTAAACCGGGGTTTGACCCCCGCGAGAGCTTGCCCCCTATTATGTTTCGTTCCGATCTTACCGACATCAAAGAGTTGCGTGAGGGATCTATTGTTTCGGGAGTTGTCCGAAACATCGCCGATTTCGGCGCGTTTGTCGATATCGGGCTTAAAAACGACGGTTTGATCCATATCTCCCAAATGTCACAGAAACGGATATCGCACCCGCTCGAAGTGCTGAGTGTCAATCAACAGCTCTCTGCTATCCGTGTCGTTGAAGTCGATGTGGCCAAAGGTAAAGTGGGGCTCAGTTTGAGGGATATAATAATTTAATTTGTTTTTTAATGTATCTTTTAATGTCCATAGGGTTAGAATGGAGTAAATAAGCAGGGGGCAATAATGTCATCTTTAGCATGGCTCTCGTCAAAACTCTCGGACGGACGGATCGCGTGTGAAGCATGCAATCAGCATTGCAAGCTCTCGGAGGGGGAGTACGGTATCTGCGGTATCCGTAAAGTCGAAAACGGCGAACTCTATCTCCTCACCTACGGTCTTGCAGCCGCGGTTAATATTGATCCGATCGAAAAAAAACCGATGTTTCATTTTATGAGCGGGTCGAGTGTTTTTTCGTTCGGCACCGTCGGATGTAACTTCTCATGCAAGTTTTGCCAAAACGCCGATATCTCACAATATCCGAAAGAGCATCATCATGAAATCATCGGACGTCCCCTCTCCCCCAAAGAGGCTGTAGCGTTGGCTCTTGAATATGGATGTCAAAGCATCGCCTACACCTACAACGAGCCGGTTGTCTTTTTCGAATATACCTATGATACTGCCAAACTTGCTCACGAAGCGGGATTGAAAAATATCTACGTTACCAGCGGTTATGAGACCCACAAAGCGATCGATACGATAGCGCCCTTTTTGGACGGAATGAATATTGATATAAAAGGGAATACTCAAAACTTTTATAAAGATATTTGCGGTGCCTCCCTCAAACCAGTGTTGGACACCATCGAATACGCCCATAAAAAAGGGATATGGATTGAAACGACAACTCTCCTTATTCCGGGATTGAACGATTCGGACGATGAGATACGTGCCATTGCCAAATTTCAAGCTGAACTTGATCCCTCGATGCCGTGGCATATCAGTGGATTTCATCCGATGTATAAGATGTTAGATACTCCCCGAACACCTGCTTCAACCCTTCGTCGTGCCTATGAGATCGGTAAAGAAGCGGGATTGAAATACGTTTATGTCGGTAATATCGACGATGAGGCACGTGAATCGACCTATTGCCCGAGCTGTCATAAAATGATTATTGAGCGTCACGGACATATCGGACAATACGTTACCAACCATTTGGTAAAAGGGAATAAGTGCCCCTATTGCGCTACGGCTATCGAAGGAGTGTGGCAGTAATATATGAAAACGATGACCCTTCCTGAGCTATTTATAACATTCGATTCTTCTGCAGAGGGGCTAAGTGAAGAGGAGGTTAAACAACGACATCTTCAACACGGTTTCAATCTCCTCTCACAAATCCCTACTACACCGTGGTATCTTAAATTAACGGCCCAATTTACCCATTTTTTCGCCCTTTTACTGTGGCTTGCTGCGGGTATCAGTTTTACGATTGCGTGGATTGACCCGCCATCTCATATGCTCTCCATCGGTTGGGCAATCGTTATCGTGATTGTTTTGAACGGAGTATTCGGCTTTTATCAAGAGTATCGCACCGAAAAAAGTTTGGAAGCATTGCGAAATATGCTCCCGCTAAAAGTGAGAGTACGACGTCAAGGCTCTGAGGGTGAGGTATTGGCAAGTGACCTTGTCCCCGGTGATATCGTACTCCTTAGCGAGGGGGATAAAGTTCCTGCCGATTTGTATCTGATTGCGGCATCGGATGTATGGGTGAATGAGAGTACCCTCAGCGGAGAGAGTGAACTCGTCTCCGCCGACGTTGTAGGGAGCGATAATAGTAAAAATATCCTCTATTCGGGAACGTATGTCGTAAAAGGGGAGGCTCAGGGGCTTGTTTTTGCAACCGGAAAAGAGAGTCGGTACGGGACGATCGCCGTATTGACCCAGAGTGTCGATTCGGGTGTCAGCCATCTGCAAAAAGAGATAGCCCATATCTCCAAACTCATTGCATTGACATCGGTGGTGATAGCGGGGAGTTTGATCCTCCTCTCAGGATTTGGAGATAACGAATTATGGAAAACGTTTTTGTTTTCGCTCGGTGTTTTGGTTGCGCTGATCCCTGAGGGGTTGCTGCCGACGGTGACACTGGCATTGGCATTCGGCGCACAGCGGATGGCCTCCAAGGGGTTTTTAGTCAACGGTCTATCGGTGATCGAGAATTTGGGAGCCGTAACGGTGATTGCGACCGATAAAACGGGGACGATAACCCAAAACAAGATGGAAGTGGCGGCATGGGATGAGGATGAGAAACATCCCCCATCGCAAGAGCTTTTGAATGCCGCACTTTTGTGCAACCGCTCTGATGGCTCAAACGGCGATCCGGTCGAGCAGGCTCTCTATACTTTTACCCTCACCTATACCGATGTTGCACAGCGACGGAGTGAATACCCGATTGTCTCTGAGTATCCGTTTGATTATCATCTAAAGCGGATGTCTACCGTCCACTCTCTCAACGGAGGATTTTCGATTTTTTCCAAAGGGGCGCCTGAAGTTATATTGGGGTTGTGCGATGAGGTGATGAGTGCCGAGGGTAAAAAGCCGATCGATGAGAGCGAACATCAAAAACTGATCGATAAACATGACGCCCTGGCGGCATTAGGGTATCGGGTTATCGGTTTTGCTTCGCGTGAATGCACCACGCTCCCGACATCACGACAAGAGGCTGAAGAGGGATTGAGCTTTATCGGATTTATCGCGATGGTGGATCCGTTGCGGGATGATGTTTTTGAATCGGTCGGATTGTGTCATAAAGCCGGTATACGGGTCGTAATGATTACGGGGGATCACCCTCTGACTGCCGGAGCAATCGGGATGAGTGCGGGGATCATTACCCTGATCACGGAGGTAACGACGGGCGAACAACTCGGTACACTGCCCCCTGCCGCAATCAAGCGGCTGTTGCACAAAAACCATGTGTTTGCCCGTGTATCACCCGAACAGAAGCTCACACTTATCACGTTGCTCAAAGAGATGGGAGAGACGGTAGCGGTAACAGGGGATGGTGTCAACGACGCTCCAGCACTCAAACGTGCCGATGTAGGTATCGCTATGGGTTCTGGTACCGATGTGGCGAAACAATCGGCGGATGCCGTGCTGATGGATGATCATTTTGCCACCATCGTCAAAGGGATAGAAGAGGGGAGAGCCGTTTATGAAAATATACGCCGCTTTATCACCTATATGCTCGCCAGTAATCTTCCTGAGGCGGTACCGTATGTCCTCTTTTTTGTGTTCGGGCTCCCTTTGGCACTTCCCGTTCCGCTGGTGTTGGCGATAGATTTGGGGACAGACATCATACCGGGGATGGCTCTGGGGGCGGAATTGCCCCATAAAGGGTTGATGCATCAAAAACCCCGAAGCCGTAAAGATCACATTTTGACGTTGGGAGTTTATGGGAGAGCCTTCGGGTTTTTAGGATTATTGAGCGCGATAATGTCCATAGCTCTTTTTTGGTTCTATCTCACCGCGCATGGCTGGAGCGGAGAAAGCCTCTCCTTAGATAATCCTCTTTATCTTGAAGCGGTCACGTTGACCTTTGCCGCCATTGTCTTTGCTCAAATCGGCAACGGCCTCTCATGCCGCAGTGAAAGAGACTCTTTGTTCACCATTGGATTTTGGAGCAACCGATACTACTGGGGCGGTGTTGTTTTCGAGATCGGGGTGTTAGTACTTCTTATTTTCGTGACTCCGCTCAGTAGTATTTTCGGTACCCATCCGTTTGATCCGATCTATTGGTGGGCCGTTGTTGCGGTGATGGTTATACTATTGGCTTCAGAAGAGATTCGCAAAGGGGTCATCCGTTATTATGGGAAACACTAATCTCTTTTGACATCTGGAAGCCATTTTGGATACACTAAAGAACTTTAACAAGACGGAACACAACGAATGAAACAAATGATGCAGATATACCGTGAAAACCGTGAAGCGGTAGAGGGGTTTTTACTAAGTACCATCAGTGACACTCCTCAGCACGATTTCGATGATGAGCAAGTGAAACAATTTTTTAAACGGCTCCCTTGTCTTACCGATATGTATCTGATGGATGAAAAAGGGGAACAAATTACCCCGACATGGCGCAGAAGCGGCCATGATATGAGTTTAAAAGGTACTGATAGAGCCTATTTCATTAATCGTATCCAGTTTGACGATAAAGGTAATTACATCTCAAACCCCTACATCTGTGCCAACAGCGGTCAGCCGAAAGTCTCGGTCGCTCGCAAATACTCCGATGGCAAAATCGCCGTATTTGATCTTGATCTTGTCGCCGTATTGGGGAAAATGCACCTTATAGAGAGTACACGCCTCATCTCTAAACTCTCCGTATGGGTTTATGGTCTGTTAGGGGGAGGGTTGGTATTGTTGTCTCTGTTTTTGGGCGGGTATGGGTTGCTTGGATTTGTAAAAGCACTTATGAGTTCCGGAGATGAAACGCTTCAGTATGTCTTTAAATCGATCATCGGTATTACGTTGGCGATTGCAATTTATGATTTGGCAAAAACAATTTTGGAGCAAGAGGTATTCTACCGTTCTCTAACGCTTGAAGAGGGGAGTGAATATAAAACCCTGACGAAGTTTTTGACCTCGATTATCATCGCCCTCTCCATCGAATCGCTGATGGTCGTCTTTAAAGTTGCTATCAACGATATCACTAATATGCATTTTGCCTTTTATCTGATTAGCGGAGTCGGTATTTTGATTATCTCTATGGCAGTGTTAAATTATGTCAGCCATAAAAATAAATCCCTTATTTAAAAGTGGGAAAGCAATTCTTCTACGGGACATTTGACGAGATCGGCAGCTATACTTTTAGTGAGTGCTTTTTGTGCTCTTTTCGAGAGGGCAGACGTTAACTCTTTATGATGTTTGAGAGGGAATGCTAGATAAGCGGATGCGGGTTGTGAATTGGCTAATACGTTAGAGATATCATCCGCAATCTTATGAACCAAACGCTGTTCACTCTCATGCTCTAAACCGTGATCATCCCCCGCTTTGTGCCCGAATCTACCCCGATCATCACTAAGGGTTTCACCTATGCTCTGACGTCCCTCTATATAATCAATATTAGTTTGTAATTCCAAATGGTAACGGTTTGTTTCGGTAATCATTCGTACTTTATAACTTTTTAGTTCACCCATATCTGCCACAATGACTAGTTTGCCGTTATGTTCCATCGGAGCCTCCTTTATGTTGTGAAGAGTTTTAATTCATTCAAATTTATGATACTCCCTTAAAGTTAATAAAAAGATTACGGCATTGATATAGAATTGCTCTATAATAGCGCCAACAAAGAATACACCTAATCAGGAGCCGTTTATGGACCAAGAATTAGCTTATTTAAATCAGTTTTATCTCAAAGTGATCGATTTTTTAGCCAACTACAGTTTTCAGATTATCGGCGCTTTGATCATCGTCATAATCGGCTGGTTTTTTTCGAAATATGTTTTTAATCTGTTGATGAAATTTTTCGAGCAGCACGATTTTGATCCGACCCTCAGCAAATTTGCCGCCAACGGTGTCCGTGTATTGATTTTCGGGGCGATGTTGGTGGTTGCTATCGGTAAATTGGGGATATCAATCGCCCCCTTTATCGCCGCTGTGGGTGCTATTTTTTTAACCGCCGGATTGGCGATTCAGGGGAGCGTTGCCAACTATGCCGCCGGAATCTCATTAATCATTACCCGCCCTTTTAAAATCGGGGATACGATTTTAATCAACAAAGTATACGGCGAAGTCGAAGAGATACGCCTCGCCTATACGACGCTCCGCACGGAAGATGAAGAGCTGATTACCGTTCCGAACAAAAATATGATCGGCGAAGTGATCGTTAACTCGTTTAAATACCGTGTTGTCGAATCAAGTGTCGGCATTTCGTATGATGCCGATGCCGAAAAAGCGATTGCCTTGATCCGAGAAGTTATTGAAGGATTTGAAAATGTCTCTACGGAGACAAAAGCGATTATCGGGATTGAAAAGTTCGGTGAGAGTGCCGTAGAGATCGGTATCCGCTATTGGGTGCCGACCCGCAACTATTTCAAGACGCAATTTGAGGTCAATATGGCGATTTATAAAGCGTTGAAAACAGCGAATATTACGATTCCCTACCCGCAACGAGAGATTCGAATACACCATACTAATGAGGGATGATAATGAGTGAGCGTTTTAATCAAGCTGCGCAGGAGTGGGACAAAGGGGATATGCGCCAAAATATCGCCCACGCGGTTTTTCAAATGATAGCGAGCCGTATTTCGTTATTAAATCATATGAATATCATGGACTTCGGCGCGGGGACGGGGCTACTCAGTTTTAAACTTGCCCCTTTAGTGAAAAGTGTCGTCGGTGTCGATCTCTCCGAAAAGATGCTCGAACAGCTGGCATTGAAAAATAGCTCCACACTTGAGGTAACTCCCCTCTATCATGATATTCTGAATGAGCCTCTGAATCAGCAGTTTCACGGAATCGTAAGTTCGATGGCGATGCACCATGTTGAAGATACAGCCGAGCTGTTTCGAGCGTTTCATGACCATTTGAAACGGGATGGATTTATTGCCATTGCCGATCTCGAAGCGGAAGACGGGACTTTTCACACCCATGGCAACGAAGGGGTGCACCATTTCGGATTTGATCGTGATACGTTACGTAAAACGATCGAAAACGGAGGCTTTGAGCATGTCCGTTTTCATAACGCCTACACTGTTGAAAAAGAGAACGGAACGTATCCTATCTTCCTCGTAACCGCCAGTAAAAAGGGCTAAAGCCCTCATCTCGCACGCTTCTTGCATTATCATAGATACTTCACCTTTAGGAGTATCCTATGGTCAGCCGCGCAAAAATCAAAGAACTTATGAACGAGAGCGCATGTTCTCACAGTAAAGACAAAAAACCGGGAGAGGGATGCGATAAGCCCAAACCGGGACTTGCGGCAGGGGGATGTGCCTTTGACGGTGCCCAAATTTCCCTTTTCCCCTACGCCGATGCGATCCATCTCGTTCACGGCCCTCAAACGTGTTTGGGGGCGTCGTGGGAGACTCGTGAAACAAAAACGTCGTACACGGGACGTGATCATACTCAGATGGGGTTTACGACGGGGATAAATACTAATGATGTTATCTTCGGCGGGGATAAACGGCTGGACGCGTCGATCGATTACATCATGGAGAACTACTCCCCCGAAGCGATTTTCGTTTATTCGACGTGTGTGACGGCTCTTGTAGGTGATGATATCGATATGACTTGCAAGATGGCGTCTGAAAAACACGGTGTTCCGATCGTCCCTGTCCATGCCGCAGGATTTGTAGGGAGTAAAAACCTCGGTTCACGCCTCGCGGGAGAAGCGGTGTTAGAGCATCTCATCGGGACCAAAGAGCCTGAATTCACGACACCCTATGATATCAACCTGATTGGCGATTATAACGTCACGGGGGATATGTGGCAGTATCTCCCTATCTTCGAGAAGATCGGACTTCGTGTACTGAGTTCGATGAGCGGTGACGGCCGGGTAGGGGATATCCGCACCGCCCATCGTGCGAAACTCAATGTCATCGTCTGTGCCAAATCACTCATCACTTTGACCCGCAAGATGCAAGAGCAGTACGGTATCCCGTGGATTTCGGTCTCGTTTTACGGCAAACGCGATACGACGTTCGCGATACGGGAGATTGTGAGCGCGTTGGGTGATCCCGATTTGATCGCACGTGCCGAGGTGGTGATCGCCGAGGAAGAGGCGGCGTTGGAAGAAAAGATCGCCCCCTACAAAGCCCTTTTTGCAGGTAAAAAAGCGGTACTCAACACTGGGGGAAACAAAGCGTGGTCGATTGCCTCGGGATTGCAGGATTTAGGGATCGAAGTAGTGGCTACCAGTGTGGCTAAATCGACGCAGGATGACATCGACAAGGCACGGGAGTATCTGGGAGAAAATGGGGTATTGATGAAAAAACCTGCTGCTGAGCAGGGGAAAATTATTGACTCTACGGGGGCGCATATCCTTCTCGCGGGGGGGCGGAGCCTCTACACCGCTATCAAGAAAAAAATCTCTTTTATCGACGTCAATCAGGAGAAGAAAACGAGCTACGGCGGATACGGCGGACTCCTAAATCTCGCCGAAGATTTGAAATATGCGTTTCGTAATCCCGTGTTTGCCAATGTCGGAAAACCCGCGCCGTGGGAAGTGAATTAGGCGAAGTTTTTTGCCAACGTTTGGTTCAGTTCTTTGAGGGAATCCTCGAGGCTGAAATCCGATTTGTAGACGTCATGGACGGAGTAGCTTGGCAGTGGATGTGCACCGCAAAACTGGAAAAGTTTGTGCAAAGCGATGTTTGCTTGATCGACACTCATCCCCTCGAAAAACCCCTCCGGATTGTTAAATTCGGTTGTCGGGCAGTTATAGGTAAAACTGAGCATATATTTTTTATCCTGCATCAATCCTCCGCTGCCGTATTTTTTGGAGACATCCTCACGGCTCCGCCCGTCGCTGACATAGGTGACGGTGTTGTTTCCGCCCGTGAATACTTCATCGACATATTTTTTTGCCAGCCACGGAAGTCCCATCCAGTAAACAGGAGACTGGACGAAGAAAAAATCGGCCCATTTGAACTTTTCGAGCTCTTCGGCGACATCGTATCCTTCTTCAATCGATGTTTCACGTACGTCATAGCCGTTTGCGGTAAAAAACTTTTTTGCCTCATTGAGGAGATCATGGGTTAGATTGCCGTTGGCGAATCCTTCATATTTTTGGTGTAGGTTGAGGAGCAGGACGTGTTTCATAGTATTTTTCCTGAGATGAATATAGAGGAGGATTGTACTCCGATAGGGTAAATGGGAGATAAGAGGCGATCTCGCACGTTTCTTGCAATACGATACTTTTAAACGCCATCGGAGCTAAGCCCCGATTGGCTACGCTGGCCGCTATGGCACTAAAGCTTGCCTCATTATAAGGCAGAAAGAGTCGTTATGGAATTCTCCCTCACTCATAAAGAACACAAGCCGCTTCAAGTCAACCCGATCAAACACTCCCAGCCGATGGGTGCAACCCTCGCATTTTTAGGGGTCAAAGATTGTATGCCCCTTATGCACGGGGCGCAAGGGTGTGCCTCGTATACGAAGGTCTTTTTTACACGTCATTTCAACGAACCTATCGCGATTAACAACACCTCCGTGAGCGACATTACCGCTGTGCTTGATGGTGGGGATTATTCAATTTTGATGGCGATAGAAAACATCCAAAACAAAGAGAAAAATCTCAAACCCTCTATGATCGGTCTACACACGACGGGTCTGACCGAGACTAAAGGGGATGATGTTCGGGGTGTGGGGATGCATATCGAGATTCCCTATGTGTTTGTCAATACCCCCGATTATGAGGGGGGGATGGAGAGCGGATGGGCACTCACAGTAACAGCGATGATTGAACAACTCACTGAGGTCGCAACCGAGACGAAAGCGAATAAGCTTGTTTTTCTCCCCCATTTGAGTATGCAGCCTATCGAGGTGGAGAAGATCAAATCTCTCTGTGAGGATTTCGGGTTTGAGACGTATGCACTCCCCGATCTCTCCACATCGTTGGACGGATACTGGGAAGCGGGGCAGGGAAAATTGGCAAACGGCGGAATCACAGTGGATCAAATCCGAGATTTAGCAACGTCCAGCGTCGTAATTTCGATCGGTACCTCTATGAAAAAATCGGCACTTGCATTGCAAAAAAAGAATCCCGCTATGGAGCATCTCCATTTTGATCATGTGATGGGGTTGGACGGGTGTGACAATTTTGTAAGTGCATTGATGAAAATACGACACTCCGAGCCAAAACCGATGATTAAGCGATGGCGTTCACGTCTGCAGGATGCAATGCTGGATAGTCATTTTCTTATCGGAACGTCCCACTTCGTCGTAACGGGTGAACCGGATATGCTTGTCGGCATATGCGCACTCTTGCGCAGTGTCGGCGGAACTGTCGTTGCGGCGGTATCGACGACGTTTAGCGATGCTCTCCATGTGATCGAAGCGGAAAATGTTTTCGTCGGAGATTTGGAAGATGCGCGCCGTTTCTTTGATCGTGCGGATATGGTTATCAGTAATTTCCATGCAGAACGAATCTTGCACACTATTCAAAATACGGCGCTCGTACTCCGAGGATTTCCGAACTATGAAGAGTTAGGAAACCAGCTTAAAAACGATCAACTGTATGAAGGTAGCGCGTACTTTTTATTCGAGATTGCTAACGAATTGAGAAAGGTCAAGCATGAACACTAAAATCATAGTCGAAGGGGATAAAACAATGGAAAACGCGATCAAAGTCGCTTTTGCGACCAAAGATATGGAAGAGATTAATGCCCATTTCGGGGGTGCGAAAGAGTTCGTTGTTTATAACGTTTCCAAAGAGGGGTTTGAGCTCTCTGAGGTGATTAAAACCGACAGTACTGATCCTGAGGATGATGACAAGACCGATTATCGTGTCCGTGCACTCAAGGGAGTCAATATCATGTACAGTGAGAGTATCGGAGGAACGGCTGCGGCAAAAGTGATTCGGGCGGGAATCCATCCTATGAAGGCTAATGAGTCAACACGGATCGAAGATGTACTTAAAAGTTTGGTGCAGATGATCAACGGAAATCCTCCGCCTTGGATTAAAAATATCATACAAATGAAAACTGATCACGATGTACGACAAGACCGATGGGCAGAGGGAGAATAAATGGAAGCAGAAAAACAATTAAGTGAGTTTGGTTTAGAGATCGTACGTCAAATACGTGCTCTCGATCAGTTCGGTAACTGGGCAAAAATAGGCGATGAAGAACTTCTCATTAAAAAATACGTCAAAACCAAAGAGGAACTCAAACTTGTTCCCCTTATTGCCGACATCGATGAGATGATGATCAATGATATCAAAATGATCTACAAGGCAGTAGCTCTTTCGTTTGAACGTAAAACAGGAGTTGTGTGCAACGTTATTATGGAGATGAGCCATGAGGGATTTGGACGATGTGCGGTGATCGCCGATCGTATCTGCATCGTTAACAAATATTTCAAAGATGCTCACCGTTTTAGCTATCGCTCTTTGGACGCATTGTTCGACGACGGAGATAAAATGCTCTCCAGTGCGATCGAGATTTATGAACAATATAAACCGTGCATACAGCAGGGATAAGGGGAAAATAATGGCAAAAGTAGGAATTTTTTTCGGTAGCAGCAGCGGTGTCACACGAAGTGCGGCAGAACTATTGGCAGATGAGATCAAAGGTGCTGAACTCATCGATATGGAAGAAGATTTTGATGGGATCGATCAGTTTGAGGACTTCGATGTGCTGATTCTCGGTTCTTCTACTTGGGGGCAGGGTGATCCTCAGCGTGACTGGGTTGATCCACTCTATGAACTCACTAATGAGCGTCCGGATTTGAGCGGTAAAAAGGTGGCATTTTTCGGTGCAGGTGATCAAAAGACGCATGGCGAACATTTTTTGAGTGCATTGGGAAAAATGCATGATCTGTTTGTCTCTCTCGGATCCGAAGCATACGGGTTTATTCCGACCAGCGGATACGACTATGAATTTTCACTTGCGGAGCGTGAGGGGAAATTCTGCGGTCTTGGGATCGATGATGTGAACCAAAAAGATTTGACCGAAGAGAGAGTCCTCGGTTGGGCAAACCAGCTCAAAAGTGAGATGGGATTATAAGGAGATTGTTATGGGAACGTTAGCCGAATTTGAACAAATTAGCGATACGGAAGATTTCTTTGATTTTTTTGATCTTGAATATGATGAGCGTTTGGTTCAAGTCAAACGGTTCCACATGATGAAAAAATTCGGTGAGTTGGTGGAAAAAGCCAAAGGTCATGATTTCGTTAATGACGAGAAACTGCTCGAGTATTATCGATTTGCCCTTATCACCGTCTATAAAAATTTTGAAAACGGTTACAGCCCCTCAGCCGCTGATGTCTGGGAGATGTTTGATAAACCGAGCGCTTGCGGGACATGCAGTACCTCAAGCAGCTGCAGCAGTATAGAGGAGGTGAGTAATGGAGTCCATGCCTGTACCACAAACCACACAATCAGTTTCTGAAGATATGCCGATTGATGAGGCATCGCGCAAAACCAATCTCTATAAGATGTCGACAAAAGATGAGATTCTTTCTCTCTATCGTGTTGGTCAGCGGGTACGCCTCATAAAAGCGATTCGTAATGACGGAACCTATCCTCATGCCGGAGTCGGTGAGATTCTCGTTGAAGCGGGACGTGAGGGGTATGTAAGAGCTATCGGCGACTTTTTGCAAACCATTCGGGTCTATGAAGTGAATTTTATCGAAGAGGGGTTAGTTTTCGGGTGTCGTGAAGCGGAACTGGAGAGTGCCTTAGAAGATGATGGATACGATGAAGTCGCTGAAGAGCTGAAATGGCTTAAAGAACATCGCGCTAAAAAAGCCGCAGAAAAAGCGGCGCAATCTCAAGAAGAGGGGGAATAATCGAGCCTTTTCTGAGATTTTTGCATCTTGTATCATGAAGAATTGGTGCCCTTGCGGCTAATATCATAATCGTATAAAAGGAGTTGGGATGACAACACGTGTAGAAATTATGAATGACTTTTTGGCGATCAACGTCATACCGGGCAAAACGATCCAAGATATCGTTGAAGCTTCAGGAAGTGCGTTGCCGTTCGGATGCCGTGACGGTGAGTGCGGTACTTGTGTCGTAATGATCGAATCTGGTATGGAGTTTATGAGTCCTACAACGGATAAAGAGAAAGCGGTACTTAAAACGCTTAACGAAAGCAACCCGAAAGCCCGTCTTGCTTGTCAAATGAAAGTCGTTGCACCAAACGGATTGGTTCGCATCAAATACTAAAGAGTGTCACCCCGAACTTGATTCGGGGTCTGATGATGAGATGCTGAATCCAGTTCAGCATGACAATTATCCTAAAGCTGTCTATTTTTTAATCATACATCTGCTTAAAAAAAGCCTATACTTTTCATAAGAACAAAATATGCATTTGATTGCGTAAATGTGTATTTTTTTAGGCGGATTATTATGCAAACATCACTCTCTTACAAACAAAAACAATTACCTAGATTATCGATGCAAACGTGGCTGCCGCTCTTGCAATGTTCCCTAAACGATCTTGAAAAACATTTACAAGTTATTACGACTGAAAACCCATGCTTAGAGGTTAAATCGGGGTTTGAAGAGTCAAATACCCAATCCGGCGGCACTGCGGCCTACGGTGCATTTCAGAACTATGTTTCGAACTCTTCAAGCGAGCAAATCGAATGGCTCAGTATCTCATCCACCTCGCTCTATGAAAAACTCGATGAGCAGATCGTAGCACCGTTGTTTCCGACACCGATTTCACAAAAGATTGCTCGTCAGATCGTCTATTACATCAATGATGAGGGGTATTTCGACGGATCTATCGACGAGGTGGCACGACAGTGTGATACCGATACCTATACGGTCGAGCGGGTACGTCAGCGCTTTGCCCATTTGGAGCCCTCCGGTGTCGGTGCGTGTGATTATAAAGAGTCCTTTTTATTTCAGCTTAGCGATTATGATTTGGATGATGAACTGAGCATCTTGCTCGGGGCGATGATTTTACAGTTTGACAAGATGGAAAAATTTATCAAACACCCGAGACTGCATGATGCCAAAGCGGTATTACAGCATCTTCGTAATCCTCCCGCGCTGGAGTATATGGAACCTGAAGCACAGATCACTCCCGATCTTTTTGTCGAGTTTTCGGGATCGGAACTGAACATTCGGATCAATCATGCCTTTTATCCCGATTTGCAGGTCAATATGATCGATAAATACGATAATTTTGCCCGTCAGAAATTCAAAGAGGCACGGGAACTGGTCAAGCTCCTCGATCTTCGCAAAGCGACTCTCTATAACGTAGCCTTGGTGCTCCTTGAGAAGCAATACAGCTTTTTTATGGGGGGAGAACTGAAGCCTTTGCGTCTTCAGGATGTCGCGGATGAGTTGGGATTTAACGAATCGACCATCTCCCGTGCGATTGCCGATAAATACATCCAGACGGAACGAGGATTGTATGCGTTTAAAGACTTCTTCTCCAATTCGATCGGAGAGGTATCGACCTCGGAGATCAAGCACTTTCTCAAACGCCTTGTCTCTAGCGAGAACAAAGATGATCCCTTCAGCGATAAAACCCTTCACGAGATGATCGAAGAACGCTTCGGGGTGAAAATGGTACGCCGTGTCATCGCCAAATACCGTCAGGAACTCGATATCCCCTCGTATAAAGAGCGATTGTTTTTGTACAAACTCGAATTGCTCTAATTCTATGTCAATCTGACAGGTAATAGAGGTTTTTTCTAAAATCACTCTATTATCTCTCTTATGATTATCCATTTAGATTTAGATTGTTTTTTTGCTTCGTGCGAACGGGCTCGCAACCCCTCCTTAAACGGTAAATGTGTCGCCGTCGGGGGGAGAGGGGATCCGTTTATCTTTGATAAAAACCCCTCCCGCGATAAAAAACTGATGACCCTTAACACCGGAGCGTTTGTCCCCTCTTTGTTTCATGCCGATCATGACAGCCGTAACTATTTTAAAGACGGAGATACGATACGGGGGATTATCACGACGGCAAGCTATGAGGCACGCGCCTACGGGATCAAAACGGCTATGAGCGTCCATGAAGCCCTCCGCCTTTGTCCCCATCTGATTGTCCTCCCTCCTAATCACCTCCTTTATCATACGATGAGTCATGAACTGATGGAGTACCTCTCTACCGTAATACCCGCCATGGAGCAGTACAGTATCGATGAGATGTTCGGTGATCTGGGGGGATGGATTGATGACGCCGATACCTATGAGTTTATTCGGCATCTCCAAAACCAGATCACCCTGCAGTTCAATCTTCCCGTCTCTATCGGCGCGAGCCGTTCTAAATGGATTGCCAAACTCGCCACCTCTGCGGCCAAACCCTATGGTGTTCGGGTCGTTCACCCCTATGAGATTGAATCATTTGTCCGAGATATCCCCATAGGGGAATTTCCCGGTGTCGGCAAAGCGTTCTCCCTCAAAATGGAGCGCTATGGGATCAAAACGATCGGAGATGCATGGAAATCGGATATATTGATCCAATCGTGGGGGAATCATGGACGGGATTTGTATGCACGCCTCAGAGGTGAGGACAACGAGCGTATTCAGCCCAGCCGTTCCCGCAAAGGGATAGGGATATCGCGCTCGATGGATCACCCTATCCAAGAGCGTAGCGAGCTGTATCGGCGTATCCATATTTTGGTGCGTCATTGGAGCCATACGATTATGAAGCTGGGGGTGAACCCCACGACCTACTCTTTTTCACTCGGGTATGAGAATTGGGGAAGTTCTAAAAAACAATACACCCTCTATCGGCTGTTCAACGAAACATTTTTACACTCGTTTGCCATGGAGAAGTTTAAAGAGCTTGATATATATCCCCATATTCGTATCCGCTATATAGCGATGAGTGCGACCAAATTTACCCATCATGATCCGAAAAGTTTTGATTTGCTGGAAATCCAAAACGATACCAAAATGCGCAGTCTAACCGATGCCGTGACAAAGATGAGGGATAAATACGGGATGGATATCGTGCGCGGCGGCGGAGAACTCTAAAACTATCCCTTAGGTGCCGTAGATAAAATAATGATCGCTTGTCTGATGCTTTGCATGATACATCGCTTTATCGGCACATTTGAGTAGGGTAGAGGCATCCCTCCCATGTCCGGGGTAAAAAGCGATTCCGATACTGATAGAGGGGATGATAGTATACTCCTCTAGGATAAGAGGCTGTTTTGCTTTGTCAATAAGGATTTTGGCAACGTTGATTGCTTCTTCAGAGTATTGGATGGATTCAAAAATAATGGTAAATTCATCTCCCCCCAAACGAGAGACAAAATCATCTGCACGTATATTTGCCTTCAACCGTTCTGCTATGGCCTGTAAGAGCTTATCTCCGCATTCATGCCCGTGGGTATCGTTGACCTCTTTGAATTGATTGAGATCGATAAAAAAGAGGGCAAATATCTTATTTCCCCGCTCCGAACGAGAGAGTGTCTGCGTGAGCATTTGGTTGAAAAAGAGGCGATTTGGCAACCCAGTAAGAACATCATGGTGGGAATCGATGAGAAGTTGTTCTTCATATGCTTTTTGGATCGAAATGTCACTCAGCAGGGCCACATACCGTATCAGCTTTCCATGCTCATCATGAACCGCTGAAATGCTTTGCAATGAGGGGTAGATTTCTCCATTTTTTCGTTTATTCCATATTTCACCGCGCCATTTTCCGGTCGCATTTACCTCCATGAACATCTCTTCGTAAAAGTGAGCGTCATGTTTTCCCGATTTGAAAATTCTGGGATTTTTGCCCATAACCTCTTCGTAGCTAAATCCTGTGACACTGCTAAAGGCTTCATTAACTTTGATGATATTTTTGGAAGCATCCGTTATAAAAATAACTTCGGAGGTATTGTGAAATACGGCATCGGACAATAGAAGCTCCGCTTCTCTGATTTTATACTCTTGAATATTGTCGACACTCAGCCAAAAATAGGACAACCCTTTCATCGAAATAAGCTTGCCCGCAACTTTCACAGAAATAGGTTCGTGATTTGTATTAATAAAGAGAGTTTCATAAGGGGTGAGACAGCCGGTTTTTTTAAGAGTATTGAGATAGCTATTTTCTTGATCACGCAGCTCTTCTGCTATTAGATCGAAATAATTGAGATTCTTCACTTCATTCTTATTCATACCGATAATGTCCAAAAAGCTGGTATTGGCATCGATAATTTTTCCCTCGAAGGTGCACAATGCCAATCCGGTAGATGAATTTTCAATAAGTATACGGTTAAAGCGGCGAGAATCTTCGATATTTTGGACTAAAGGATGGAGAAAATACCAAAATACAATGCTCCCTGCTAAGGCTAAGAGGAGAGTGGCACACAAAGCGTATTGAGCCGCTTCGATATAGGGGGCACGTATTTCAGAGAGATCGATTTTGGCAACAATCCCCCAACCTAGATCTTGTATCGGTTCATACGCTGCCAGAACGACAGCTCCCCGATAATCATAAGTGACATCGACACCTTTATCCCCTTTTAAAGCACGCCTCATCGGCTCTCCCAGATGAGATTTCCAGAGTACGGGGGTCGGTTTCTCCATTTGGTAATGGCGCTGCTTGATCAAAAACTGTATCGTGTCACCTGAGCGTTTTCCGAGGGTAAACTCGCCTGTTTTTCCAAATCCTGCGTATCCGTAATGGGCTTGAGATACTTTTTTAATAATATCTTCGGCGACCTTTTTTTTCATAGCGGGAGAGAGGTTTTTGTGGAGAAGAAACTCTTGTTGTGCCACCACGTGAATCATAACGGCTTGGGTGGAAGCGAGTTCTTGTAGGCGCTCTTTTTGACGGTTAAAACCGAGATGGTATAAGAGAATAATGGTGATCGTTACTACACTGATCATGTTGAATGTCAGCAGAGCGATAAGATAATAAGGGGTTTTTTGTATCCGTCTATTGACAAAATATTCGCTAAACGATTTTTTTAATGCATTCATAAAATACACCTTTTTATAACTTCTACAGTTATTTGCTGGTTTCCAATTATAGTTAGTAATTATTAGAAAAAAATCTCACACTTCATTTATTTCTCTTGGCGGGACAAACGGTTGTACAGCCCGGTTCCGACAATAAGGAGTGTTACCCCGATAATCAGATAAAAAGCATTGATCAGTTTGCCATAGTCATCGAGTACGATTTTGAATACCGCCATCAACGATTCGATAGAGAGGGCGATGATAATGGAGGTCAAAAATTTGCTGAGGGTTTTATTTTGGAGATCATTGCCGTAGTTAAACGTTTTAAAAAGTACCTCATTTTCGATCAGTGTCTTGGCCAAATCGTAGATGGCAAGCCCGATCGTTATGGAAATAATCGAGGTAAATATCTCATGCATAACGACATCTCCAGAATAGGGGGAGATGAGCATATGATAAAAAACATAGGCTCCGTAAAAGATTAAAAAGACAGAGACCAATCCCAGTAATAATCCTCCGCTACCCATGACAAATCGGTTGATTTGCTCATAGGCGCTGTTGTGTTCGATCAGACGAAGCTCTTCGAGGAGCTTTAGCATATCGAAATCGGCAACAAGGTAGTGATTGTTCTCCCGTTTGACGGCTGTGAGGGTAGGAAGCCCCGTCACATGATGGAGGTAAGGGTTGCTGATATGGATCGATTCTTCAGCAAAACTGACCCATTTAAAATAAAAAGATTTATCGGTTCCGTTACGATTGTCGTCGATGTAATTTCTTCCGAAACTCGGCGTATATTGGATAAAGGTATCATTGACGCTATAGAGTACTTCGGCAGCTTTTTCAGACTCAAAAAAACGGCGCATATCTTTGGGATCGTTTGAGAGAGGATGAAAACTTTCCATCGTTGTGCGGAGATAATATTGAACACTGTTTTTGTGTTCGGTGTAGATACTGATGATCCGTTTCATGAAAACTCTCCTTGAAGGAATTTTCACCTTACGTTTTAGCACTCAATGGATTAAAAGCGGGAGAGGATTTAAAGGTAGGGAGGAAGCTTAAGAAAATAGGGTTAAAGCGTTTGTTTCGTTTTTGTAACCATAAGGATTTACACTTCTGCACTTTTAATGAAGGTACAAGTATGGTCTCCATCCGACTCATTTCCCGCCTCTCTATACGTCAAAAAATTACTTTTATCGTTGCGACGACACAACTTTTTGCCATTATCGCCATCTCCATCGGCGTCCTAGGTATGTTTTTTTCAAATGCCTCTTTGGAACGGATTAATGATCAAAGCCTCCATCCTCTCGATCAGCTTAGAGTGTGTAAACATGCTATGGTCAATGTGATACAAGCGAAAGGGCAATTAATATCCGAAGGGCAGGGGGATTACGAGAGCGATTTAAAAGCGATCAAAGAGGCACACAAACAGTTTAATACCCAATGGAGTGCGTATCTAAAATCCCCAAAAACAGAGAAAGAACAGCAGCACCTCGAAGATGCGCAAACGCAAGTTGCACGGGCTGATCGCTCTATGAGCGCGCTTGAAACGGCAATCACGAATCGTGATATTATGGAGATTCATGATTTGGTTCAAAGTGATTTCCCTTTTAGTTTTACACCTCTGGGGGATCTTTTTGATTCTCTTATCACTATCCAGCTCGAAAACACACAGATTCTTTACAATCAGGCACAAACGCAGTTCAAACAAACTCTTCTTTTGATAGCGGTCATTTTTCCGACCGGTATGATCGTGATCTTTATTACCCTCCGACTTATTACCCGTGAACTGATTCAAAAAATTACCCTTCTTTCCCACATCATCCACCATTTGCGTTCGGGAAATCTCCAAGAGCGGATACAAGTCGAGGGTAAAGATGAACTCTCAACCGCAGCCCAAGAAATGAACGGCTCAATGGAAGAACTGCAAAAAATCCTTGCCAATATCAAATCGACATCGTTTGAAAGTATCGCTACCGCTCAAGAGCTTAACACGGTTGCCAATACTATTCGTCAACGCCTCGAAACCAGCACGACCGATATGGCACAGACCCATGAACAGCTCGTCCAATTACAATCGATTGTCAATACATCCACCTCTTCGGCGCAAGATACTACTTGTAAAATCGATGAAGCCAACACTAATCTGCGCGAAGCCAACACACAGATTTCTAAAATGAATAACGACATACAAACGGTTGCTCAAATACAGCAGAGCCTCTCTTGTGAACTGCAAGAGTTATCCTCTCAAGCACAACAAGTCAAAGGTATTTTAAATATTATCGGAGATATTGCCGACCAAACGAACCTCCTCGCACTGAATGCCGCTATCGAGGCGGCACGGGCAGGTGAACACGGTCGAGGATTCGCCGTTGTCGCCGATGAAGTACGGAAATTGGCGGAGCGAACGCAAGAGAGTCTGGCACAAATCAACAGTACGATCAGCGCTATCGTGAATGCTATCATCGCCACCAGTGATAAAATGGACAAATCGACCGGTTCGGTACTCCGTGTGTCGAATGATTCGAACTCTGTTCAAAAGAGTATCAACAACTCATCCTCTCTTATTTCGATCGCTGCGGATAGTGTTCATACCTCAAATGAGAATTTGGAAAATCTATCGGGCGGGATGCGTTTGATATCGGGGAAAATCGATACGCTCAATACGATTGCATCTTCCAACACCGACAGTATTCAGGAGATTACGGACGTTGCAATACGTCTTGATCAAAGCACGGCAGAGATCAATCAACAATTAGAAAAGTTTCGTACATAAGTTATTGATAGAGAAATGTACTAAAAAAAGATTGCTTCATTTTCCAGCTCTATAATACGTTTAGATTTTCCTTTTATTTAGTTTGTTGAATAAAATTCGTGATAGTAGGTTTCAAATGCTGAACTCTCCATCGGTTTGGCGAAATGGTACCCTTGCACTTCATCACATCCATAGTTGTTGATAATAGATAGAACATCCGCATTTTCTACCCCTTCTGCGATACTTTTGAGATTAAGATTTTTGGCCATTTGAATGATTGTTTGGACAATAACGGCATCTTCTTGATCTTTGAGTATATCTCGGACAAAAGATTGATCGATTTTGAGTTTATCGACGGCAAATCGTTTGAGATAGGCCAGAGAGGAATATCCCGTACCGAAATCATCAATAGAGAGCTGGATTCCGAGCCTTTTTAGATTATGGACACATTCTAACGTTGTTTCAGTATTGTGCATAATGACCGATTCCGTGAGCTCGAGTTCAAGCTGTTTCGGGTCAATTTTGGAAGAGTGCAGGGCATTTTTAACAATCTCTTCAAGATTGCCTCGTTTGAACTGCATTGCCGATATATTGACCGCAACACTGATGATTATTCCCATTTTTTGCCAAAGTGCGACTTGACGACACGCCTCTTCGATAACCCACTGTCCGATAGAGACAATTAGACCGCTGTTTTCGGCAATCGGGATAAAATTCATCGGTGGTATCATCCCAAGTTTTGGATGGAACCATCGAATCAATGCTTCGACACCCGTGATACGGTTTGTTGCCAAATCGATCTGTGGTTGATAAAAGAGGGTGAACTCGTTGTTTTCCAGTGCCATTTTGAGATCATTTTGGATCTTAAATTGTCCGATAATGTTGTGTGTCATTTGCTGCGTATAAAAATGGTATCCATTTTTGCCGCTCTCTTTGGCTTTGTACATAGCGGTATCGGCATTTTTTAGAAGGAGTTCAAAGCTTTCACCGTGATCAGGGTAAATAGATATCCCGATAGAGCCTGATAATGAGAGGGTATGCTCGTTTGTATCAAACGATTTTTCCAATTCTGCAAGAATCTTTTCCGTTGTCGAAGCGATAACGTTTTCTTCTTTGAGATCGGAGAGAATCAGGAGAAATTCATCTCCCCCTTGACGGCTTATGATGTCACATTCTCTAACGCACTCTTTGAGACGCGATGCGATAGTTTTAAGCATCAAATCTCCTACAGAGTGGCCGAGGGTATCATTGATAGCTTTGAAACCGTCAAGATCGATAAAGAGGAATGCCGCTTTAGAATCTGAACGTTTTGCTTGAGCAATAATCTGCTCTGCTCTTGCTTTGGCTAGGGTACGATTGGGCAGACCTGTAAGTGCATCATGGTGCGCCATATACTCGATTTTTTTCTCGATCACTTTTTGTTCGGTGATATCTTGAACGGTACCGATGCTTCGGATCGGATCTCCCTCTTCATTATAGAGAGTTTTACCCCGTTCATGGACATATTTGATCCGCCCGTCACTCATCAATAAACGGTGGACAACATCATAACGGGTTTTATTTTTCAGTGAGTCAACAAACACGGTATCGATATAGTCACGATCATCCGGATGGATCAGACTTAAAAAATAGTCATACGAGGGTTGAAAAGCATTAGGTTCGAGTTCAAATATACGGTAAATTTCATCCGACCACGAGAGGTTTAATCCGGGGAAATCGAGTTCCCAGCTTCCTACTTTGGCTATCTTTTGTGCCGCTTTGAGACGGGATTCATTTTGAACCATTAATTGCTCGAGTTGTTTTCGTTCGGAAATATCTTGGGTTACTACAATGGTTTGAATAGGATCGGTATTAGGGACTACAATCACTGAAACACTGTGTTCTCTCCTTATGCCGTCTGTTTGAATAACCCCCAGTTCATAGGTATTAGGGACATCTTCTCCTCGTAGGCGGCGTGTGTACATATCCAGTGCTTTGGCTCGATCATCCGGATGGATCGTCTCTAGAAAATTAGGTTTAACATCCATAATCGTTTCATCATAGCCGTATTGTTTTGCTTTTTCGATATCGTTGGTATAGATATATTTTCCCTCTTCGATAACATGTATACCCAGACCCGCTTCAGCGATACTGAGCAACAGCGTATTTTGGAAATCTTTCTGTTTTTTAATTTCAGATTCCATTTTTTTCCGCTCGGTGATGTCGTGACCGATCCCCAGTACTCCCATAAACTCTTCTCCTCGATAGACAGGGATTTTTCGGGTTTCGAGCAGTGCACGTTGGCCGTTATGGGCGAAAACGATCTCCTCTTCGTTGATACACATTTTCCCAGATTCCATCGTTTCGCGGTCTTTTTGACGGAAAAAATCGGCTTGTTCTTTGGAGATAAAGTCATAATCGGTTTTGCCGATGATCTCACCACACGCTGCTCCAAAAAAGTTCTCAAAAGCAGGGTTGCACATCATATAGACACCATCCGCATCTTTGACCCAAATCAGATCGGGGATGGTTGAGATGACGGCGGAGAGTTTGGCTTTGGTTTTTTGAAGCCGCTCTTCTTGCTCCTTTCTTAGTGTGATGTCGCGTGAGAGGACAATATAGGTTCCGGTCGATTTTTTCTTTGAGGCAGAGAGTTCAAACCATTTTCTCCCATCGGGTAAATCGATATACATAGTGTTCCCCAAAGAGTGCCCCGAGATATCTGCTTCACGCATTGTTTGATAAGTGACTTCTACTGCATCGTTCGGCAATATATTATGGACATTATTCCCGATTAAGTTTGCTTTTTGAGCCGCGAGGAGGGTCTCATCCTGTGCCCAAATATTGAGGTAAGTTCCCTCCGCGTCTAATTCGAAGAGGAGATCGGGGATGGTGTTGATAATCTCATCGTTAAATTCTATCATTTGTCTTAATAGAATTTCTGCATTTTTTTGCTCGGTGATATCTCTCGCAATACCCATGATTTGATGGATTCTGCCATTTTTATCGAATAGCGGTGTAAGGACAGAATGAAAAGTTTTTATCCCGTATGGAAGAGGGTAGTCATTTGTATAGTCGACTCTTTTTTCGGCTTTAAGGCACGTGTTGTATTTATCAAGGAGGATAGTTCGAAATGTTTCATTTTCGAACTCATCGACATAGCTCCCAAGTATCTCTTCTCTTGACATGCCCGATGCCGCTACAAAAGCAGGATTGATGTCGAGATGGATAAAACGCCCCTCCGGGGTTACTTCGATCAAATAGATGACATCGATACTGTTATCGTAAATCTGACTGAATCGCTCATGGGTTATTTGGAGTTCAGATTCAGTTTTCTTCCGTTCTGTGATATCGATGATATTGGCGATCCGTTGTTTAATGACCCCCTTTTCATCTTTGATGACGGTGATATGGACGGAGACGGGGACAGGTGATCCGTCTTTTTTGGTGTGAATGGTTTCAAAAGAGACATCGTTGATCGCACACGAGGAACCATTTTCGTATTCGGACAGCCGAATCATACACTCAGGAGCAAACACTTCTCCCGGTGTTACTCCGATTAGTTCATGCGGCTCATAACCATGGATAGCGGCAAATGCCGGATTAACCATCTCCAGAGTATTATCTTCGGCGTTACAGATGGCGATGCCGACGCGTGCATTATCGAAAATGTATTTTAATTTTTCGGTATGCGGTTCCATTACTGACATACAGAACCTATATTTGAGTCAATAATCAACTCTTCAACCATGCAAACCGCTCCTCATACAAAACTCTATTTTAATATTAACAACAATTCGGTCATATATCAGTCACGTATTTTTATCGTATCTGAGACCGATATGTGCTGGAAAAAGGTGTATTGTAAGGTTATATAAAAGGAGAATTGAATACAGACGGAAAGGAGATTACATGAGAAGCAAATATGAAGATGATGAAAGTTGCAATGCCTTTAATCTCCTATTTTATGAAATCAAACTTTTACAAATAAGGGAAAAGTCTCTCAAGCATCAGAATACTAAAGCATTGGTAAAATGTAAAAATGAGATCAAAAATCTTTTCGCTACAGTCGTCGGTCAAGATGAGGAAGAGGAGAACGCTGAAAAAGTTAGCTAATTTCTTTGACGATAGAGATAAAAATCTCATCCTCTTCATAGATAAAGAAGCTGCCGGCGATTTCGACATCGATTATTGAACCGTCTTTTTTGCGATGCTGCGTCTCAAAAGCGATTTTCCCATCTCTGATTTTGGTTTGTATAATCTCTCCGATCTCTTGTAACGTATATTTGGCATCGATCTCTACAATTTTCATACTCAGCAGGTCATGACGTGAGTATCCGAGCATTCGACATGCTTCATCATTCACATAGACGATAGAGAGCTCTTTATTGTTGATATAAACCGCTTCAGCAGAGCTGTTGATGGCCGTTTCGAGCAATTTGAGTTGTCTTTCGCCATTTTTGCGTTCCGTCATATCACGACCGATGACCATCACACTGATAACATTTTGATCTTCATCGAACTCAGGAATAAGGCGCTGATTTCCCCAACGTTTTTCACCCCAAGGAGCGGTATAGAGAGATTCATACTCGATTTCACTTTTACCGTGAACCACGGCATCGAAAAGCTGTTCGAAAACATCGATATCAGGAAGCGGAGAAAATTCACACGGGGTTTTCCCTATCAACTCTTCTGAGGGTTTCCCCATTAAAAACTCCATCATCGGATTGACATAGGTACGTCGCATTTGGAGATCATAACGGCTGATAACATCGGGGGAGTTTTCGACGATGGCACGGAATGTCTCTTCTCTCTCTCGGAGCGCTTTTTCGATCTGTTTGCTTTCAGTGATAACACCTTCGCTAAATTCCAAAGCTTGTTGAAGCTGGAGGGTTCTCTCTTTGACTTTTTGTTCTAACGTAGCGTTGAGTTCTCTGATCGTTTCTTCTTTTTCTCTCCTTTGGGTTATATCCACATTGAAGCACGCTAGTCCAATCACCTCTCTTGTTTCAGAATGTATAGGGGAATAAAATATCTGCCAATATTTACGAGAAAGCCTCTCATCCCCGTACTCCTCTTCGGCTACAAAACTCTCACCGCCCAAGGCTCTATCAAAACTCCGTTTTGCGATCTCTCTGTCGGGAGAGGAGGTAATAGCCTCCAGCATATTCATACCGAGTGCGATCTCTACACCGAATATTGTCTTCATCACATGAGCGTGTTTCGAGTCAAAGGCGATGTATTGGTAGTTTTTATCCAGAGCAAATGTGATGATCCCCGGTGAACTTTCGAGAATTGTATGCAGCAGATTTCTGTTTGATTGCAGTGTATCTTCGGCAGCTTTGCGCTCGGTGATATCACGTATTGTCCCGACGAGATATTCTTTACCGTTGCTTGAAACAAACATCGATTTTATCGTTTCGATGCAGTGGGTAACACCATTAGCCGAGGTAAAATACTCTTCATTGATATTGATCTCTTTGGATGTAAAGACTTCCTCATCTTTTGCCCAGAATATATCGGCTTGCTCTTTCGGAAAAATATCGTGATCGGATTTTCCGATCAGCGCTTCACGCGGAAATCCTGTTAAAGCGATGTTTGCATCGTTGAGGATGATCCATCGATGATCTCTATCTTTAACAAAGATTGGATCATGAATAGAATTCACCAGTTGATTGAGAAAATTATGGGAATTTTCTAATTCCATTTCCATTAATTTCCGTTCGGTGATATCTTGTACTGTCCCTATCGAAAAGAGCGCTTTTCCCTCATTGTCATAGGTATGCTCACACCGTTCGATAACATATTTGATCCGACCGTCTGCCATCACGATACGGTGTTCTATCTCGTACGGAAGCTTTGTCTTTAGGGTTTCTTCGTACGGTGCACTTACCATTTCTCGATCATCAGGATGGACACGCTCGTAAAAGGTTTTATGGAGATCATCTATCTCCTCTTTCTCCAGCTCAAATATTCTATAGGTCTCTTCAGACCACGAGAGAGCACTATTTTGTATATCCAAATACCAGCTTCCGGTATGAGCGACCCGCTGTGCATCGATAAGAAATTTACGCTCTTTTTCCAAAAGGGCTTCTAACGTTTTTCGTTCGGTAACATCGTGAACGTACCCATACCAGATGATACCGCCATCAGGATGGAGTTGCGGCATCGTGTTCCCCTCCATCCATCGCTCCCCCTTGGTCGGGTGGATAATGCGGTATTCGATGTGCCACAAGTTCATATTTTCTGCCGACTCTTGGATGGTACGGACTACCATCTCGGCATCGTCGGGATGAATTAATGCCATAAGCGGGGTTGCGTCATCTTTGATCTCTTCAGGTGTGATTCCGAAGAGCTCGTGAATATTCGGCGAGGCGTAGGGCATACATACGGAGCCGTCCGGTCGCATGTGATAAGCCCCCATCATCCCCGGAGAGGAATCGGCGAGTGCGCGAAGCTCTTGTTCTCTCTTGACGAGTTCATCTTGGAGTCGATAGATATGCGTCATATCTCGTCCGACACCGAGGACACTGATGATTTTTCCCGACGCGTCTCTTTCCGGGACGATATTGACATCGTGGTACTCTATCCCATTGTCTTTGATTGGCACCTCTTGGTGTACCAGCATACTCTCTCCGGTTTTAAACACATGGGCAATCGCCTCTTTAACGGCACTATGCCCCTCAGGGATACGATTACCGACTACTTCATGCGCGGATCGTCCGAGTGTCTTTTCATGGACAGGATTGATATAGAGATAGCGCCCCTCGACATCCCAACGAGCAATATTATCGGGGACATTTTCGGCAATCGTTTTGAGCGCTCGGGTCTCTTTTTCTGCTTCGAGTTGTAGCCGTTCGGTGATGTCGCGTGAAATGGCGAGGCTGTATCCGATACCGTTGAATTCAAAATAGTTTGAACTCACCTCGATCGGAAAAACAGTTCCGTCTTTTCTCCTATGTTCCGTTACTATCGTGGTGCTTCCCAGTCTTTTAATATCGTCCCAGTGTATGCTCCATACCGCTAGCGGGAAGTTCGGATCCAAATCGATAACACCCATCGTTGTGAGTTCTTCTTTGGTGTATCCTAGAGCCTTGCAGGCTCCTTCGTTAACATAATGGAACATCGAGTTTTTATCGATTAGAAATACCGCATCTTTGATATGATCGAGAGCAAATTTTTTCAGCTGTAGTTTCTCTTCGGCCGCTTTTTTCTCGGTTAAATCCCAAATATTCGCGATATGATAGAGTATGTCTCCCTCATCGTCTTTGACTACGATGAGCTCCACCGAGACCGGAAACGTTGTGCCGTTTTTACGTTTATGTACCGCTTCAAATGCGACATACCCTTTTTCAAATGCCTCTTTTTGGATTGCAGGGAGGATCGGAAGCGATTCTTGGGTAAACAGATCTGGTACACTCATCCCCCTAAGCTCTAGAGAGGTGTAACCGTATAAATTATGAAATGCGGCATTGGTAAGTTCAAACGTATTGCTTGTTCCGACATGCATCGCGATTCCCCAATGCGCCATTTTAAAGATGTCGGCCCATTTTTTGAGGGCTTTTTCAACCTCTTCGAGTTCGACAACTTTTCGGGAGAGCTGATTGATCCGATTCAAAGAGAGCTTTTCATCGAGAGTTACGATATCACTATAATGATCTCCGTATTCGGCATAAGGAAGCTCGATGGTAAAACAGGCTCCTCCTTTTTTATTGTTAACCGATATTTTTCCGCCGAATCGCTGCTCTATGATTTTTTTAGTCATAAAAAGCCCAAGCCCCGAGCCCGACTCTTTGGTCGTAATGTGCAGATCAAAAACCATATCGATCGGTTTTAGGCGGATACCTCCGGCATTATCGGAGACGGTGATAAAACAGTTTTGATTTTTTTCACTTACATGGACGGTGATGGTGGGGTTTAGGGCTGGGGAGTTGTCAAACGCATCTTTGGCGTTGAGGATTAGATTGAGTATCGAGTGGGTAAACTCGTTAGGATTTCCAAGAATCGTCGGATTGATCTCCAAATCAAAATTCAGCTTGATATTGCTGTTTTCAAATGAATATTCGGTGATTTTACGCACTTTTTCCAGCTCATCGGCAATGGAGAAACTCATTGTTGCATTACTTCGCTGTGATAAAAAGCTGTAAAACGTATCGATGGTTTCGGCCAAATGCTGCAGTAGTTTAAAACTGGTTTCAACCGAATTTAAAAGTTTCTCTTTGGAAATCTCCCCTTGGAAAACAAGGGAGGCTTTGATGGAGCTTTGAATCGCACCGATAGCATTAAGCGGCTGCTTCCACTGATGGGCGATATTCCCGACGGTCTCCCCCATCGAAGCGTAGCGCGATTTTAGAAAGAGGATTTTAGCCTCTTCTTTGGTTTCATTGAGGAGAACATCACGCTCTTTTTGAAGGGATCTTGCTTTGTACGCAAGAAAAATACTCATTATAGATGTAATCGCCAATAAAAGATAAAGCACCATATTTAGCGTGCACTTTCACGTGTATCGAGACGATATCCAATTCCTCGAACAGAGATGATGATATCGATCCCAAGTTTCTTGCGGAGACGTAAAACGATATTTTTAATGGCTGATTCACAGATCGGATCGAGCGGCCAGAGAGTTTTTCCTATTTCATCTTTTGTAACCGTTTTATGTCGATTATTTATGAGAAGCAGGAGGAGTTCTTGCTCTTTTAATCCTAATACAACGACATTGTGGTTATGGTAAAGCTCTTGGGTTGCCGAATTGTAAAAAAGATTTTTTCCCAGAACAATCAGCCCCTCATTTTTATGGGTACGCTGGATCGCTCTGCAAACCGTATGCGTGAGCTTCTCAAGTTCAACCGGTTTGACCAGATAACCGTCAATCGATAGATTCGCGGCATGTAATAGCATCTCTTGCTCCGCGAAGCTGGTCATCAAAATGATAGGAATTTCATAATTATTTTGACGTATCCTGCGAATAAGATTAAGACCGTCTTTTTTCGGCATTTTTATGTCGGTGATAACAATATCGGGTGATTCGTCTTCATAGATATGGTAGGCTTCTTCTCCATCGCTCGCAATGAAAACCTCACCAAATAACATTTCAAGGATTTCACCTATTTGCGTTCGTGCGATGATATCATCCTCAGCAAAAAGAATCCGTTTTCCTTTGAGCACCAACATATTTTGAGTCATATCCCCACACCTTCTTTCCCTCTGAAAGGACAAATACCTTCAACTACCTATAACACTATATAATAACATCAAATTTGTCTAAAATCAGTTAAATTTATAAGTTAATATGATTGTATAGGAAAATATTTGAGGGTGAAAGAGAACATTAGGTGCTTTTTCTTGGAATCTGGCGGGTATCGAGACGGTATCCGATCCCTCTGACCGAGATGATGATTTCAATCCCCAGTTTTTTCCGCAACCGAAGAACGATATTTTTGATCGCCGACTCGCAGATCGGATCGAGCGGCCAGAGGGCTTTGGCAATCTCATCTTTTGTGACCGTTGTATGACGGTTGTTGAGGAGGAGGACAAGAAGCTCCTGTTCTTTTATCCCCAGTGAGACGACTGAGCCGTTTTGATAGAGCTCTTTTGTCGCTGAGTTGTAAAAGAGATTTTTACCCAATACCACCAACCCCTCATTTTTATCGGTTCGTTGTACTGCTTTGCATATCGCAAAGGTTAGTTTTTCTAACTCCACCGGTTTGACGAGATAGCCGTCTATAGAGAGGTTCACGGCATTTAGGAGCATCTCCTTTTCGGCAAAACTGCTCATTAAAAGGATCGGAATCGTGTAATTATCACGGCGTATCTTTTGGATGAGTTGGAGCCCGTCGTAGATGGGCATTTTAATATCGGTGATGATGAAATCGGGGGATTCGTCTTCGTAGAGGTGATACGCTTCCTCACCGTTTTCTGCCGTCAAGACTTTACCGAAAAGCATCTCCAAAACCTCTGTCGTCTGGGTTCGGGTTATGATGTCATCTTCGGCGAATAGGACGTTTTTATCTTTGAGCAGCAACATATTTCGAATCATTTAAACATCCTCTTTACAGCTGAAACGTAACAAAATAAATTATTAAAACGTGGATATTAGCATCAATTCGGTCGCGAATCGGTCACAACCAGACATTTAGAATGAGACCATAATGAATCTATGGATGATATATAATAAATTGTATATCGATAGAGAGGGGCTTATAAGAGGAGGGGGAAGATTCCGAACTCTCAAAATGGATATCTTTTTCTTTAATTGACGGAATTATACAAGACATTAATGGCTTTGTATTTTATTATATTTCGTCGCTTAAAGGATTGATAAATGAACATAATATTGCACGAAAGCCCTTTTATTGATTCCATATTTTACGTTCCTGTCGAAATGTATACGATAGAACGTGATCTCTATTTTAGAGGAACCCCATCGGTGCACGAACATATTATATTGAATCAAAACTGCGCCGTTATTACGTTTACCGTTAACGATCAGGTTTTTGTCTTCAACAGTAATGTTGTTTGCGGTAAATTTACCCATCCACCCAAAATCAATGTTCTTTTTAAGAATCAATGTAAAAAACTGACGGTTATACGCCTGAACCCCTATGGGATGTTCAAGTTGACGGATATCCCCATCTCGTCTATGGTCAACTCGATCACCCCAGGTTCAACGATCAGTATCGACCTCTCCGACGACAAAAAAAATGATGAATCGATTGCGTGGGTCGAAGCGATGATGGATAAAGAGATTCACAAAAAATCGTACGAAATTACCCGTAATATCATCCATTACATCGATGAGAACTTTACCGATCTCCCCTCTAATATTAGCAAAGAGATAGCAAGCCGTTTCGGTCTCTCCGAGAGTACACTGTTACGCTATTTTAAAAAATATATCGGGATGAATCTCTCAACTTACGTTCTGACTCTCAGGAGAAAAAAGATGATTCAGTCAATTTGCAACGAGAAATATGATTCGATCAGCGTCCAAGAACACGGGTATTACGATCAGTCCCATTTTCTCAATGACTTCAAGCGCCTTTACGGTCTCTCTTTAAAAGAGTATTTTCAAGAGATGAAGCGGATGAAACAGCACTCGAGTGAATTCGCCTACTTTCTGCACAACTGTGAAGGGTGAATTACCTCTTGTGAAATAAACTGTTAGCTCCGCATTTAATCATTTCTTTGGTGGTATACCCATCCTTATTTGCAGCGAGTCGGCTTTCCTCTATCATCTTTTAAATTCAGATTTTTTTATTTTTTTTATTGCGCGAGTCATATTTCAGTCATATTTACCCCTACTTTATGAGACCGATCTATCTCTGTTAAAAATGTATGATTCCGTCCTAAAAATAACTTTTAGAAATACTAAAACGCTTGTGTGATCAAGTAAATGAAGAGGACGAAATGAAATTTTCACACTTAACGGCAGCTTTGCTAGGGACATTTGTATGTGCTCAGGCAGCGGATGATATCGCAACAGCATTCAAAGATGGGAAGTTAGAAGGGCGTATGCGTGCTCACTATTTCAGCACCGATTGGGATGACAACACTGCGACAGGTAAAAACGGACCCGATGCACATGGCATGGCCGTGGGGGGGAGTTTGATCTACAAAACTGCCCCTTTGCGCGGTTTTAGTGCAGCAGCTGGCCTCTACACAACTCAAAATCCGGGTGGATGGACAGATAAAAGCGACGGGGATACCGCCAATACCTCAAAAGACCTCTTCGCACGCGGTCCGGGATCTACCTATACCTACGCAAAAGGGTACGCGGTGCTAGCCCAAGCGTATCTCCAATACGATATTGCTAAAACTAAGGTAAAAGCGGGACGGATGCTGATGAGTAATCCGTACATCAATCCGAACGATACCAAAATGATCCCTATCGCGATCGAGGGGTATGAACTCGTCTCTAACGATATCGCAAACACGACAATTCAACTGGGTTACGCCGATAAAATCAAAGAGCGCGGGATGGACTATTTCGGTTCTATGGCCGATACGGGAGATACACCGACCAAAATTTCGGCCTATTATGCCACCCATTACGGTAGCGGCACCCACGGCGATGCACCCGATGTTGTGATTGCAGGGGTAAAAAACAAATCGATTGAGAACCTCGAACTACAACTTTGGGGTATGCACTGGGCAGATCTCGTCAATCAAGCGACGCTAGAAGCGAATTACGCCTTTAAAGTGGGTGATGTCACTCTCGGTCTCGGCGGGCGTTACATCAAACAATATGACAAAGGGGCGGGGAATATTATCCTCCCGAACACCAACAACGGCGATAGCGATAACAGCGTTGAGACTTCATTGTTTGCCCTCCGCACGTCAGTGGGTTACGGTGCGGCTAAATTGACACTTGCGACTGCTCGTACCGCAAGTGGAGCCGACTTGATCGCTCCATGGCGCGGTTTCCCGAGTGAGGGGTACACACGCAGCATGACCCAAACGGATTGGAATGCCAATACCCGCTCGTACAAAGGGCAATTGGACTACGATTTTAATGAACTGGTTTCGGGTCTAAGTACGATTCTGGGTTACGCCTATTATGATCGTGATCCGAGTAAAAAACCGTATCAGAGTATGACCGATCGTGCATTCCAAAACGGCGATACCCACCAAGTGAACTTGGATATTCTTTATAAACTCTCTGGCGGTTGGAAGGGAACGGAGTTGAAACTTCGTTTGATGGACCAAGAGAACGATACGACCACTTTGTATAACCAAGATACCTCAAACCAAGAGCTTCGTGCTGAAGTGAACTATCTGTTTTGAATAGAGAGAATAAAAATATGGGGATGATTTCATGAATACCATAAAACTCCTGATTGTAGATGATATCGAAGATAACAGGATGCTTTTACAAGCCATTTGTCGAAAAATGGAAGGGTTTGAGATCAAAGAGGCCTCTGATGGAATCGAAGCAGTTGAGATAGCTGAGCAATGGCGTCCCCATATCATCCTTATCGATGTGATGATGCCCCGCATGGATGGATTTCAGGCCTCAAAAATCATAAAAGAGCGTTACCCTCAAACGATTATTATGGCACTCACCGCTGCTATAGACCCGAATATGGAAAAAAATATGGCCTCCATCGGCGTCGCCTCTTATATCCATAAACCGGTTGATAAAGAGCTGATCCGATTTAAGCTCCAAAATTTCGCCACCTTACTCCGTTCTCGCGATGGGGAGTTTAAACACGTTTCACTCAAAGAGGCACTCAATCCTTTTAGCCTCGATATCCGACATTTCAAAACGATTTTTACGATCAATGATGCGGAAGCGATGATGGATTTCGGATTGTGGATACTCTCACGATGCGAAGGGTCTGGAAAAATGATCTGTCCTAAGATCGATATGGCGGTTGAACTGTTGTATGAACTGATGCGTCAGGGGATTCGTAACCAAGAATCTCTCGCTATTGTTATCGAAGAGAGCTTTGAGGAGATATTTATCACGATGACATTTGAAAATGCTATTGAGCAAAAGCCCAAATTTGTCACATTGTTAGCGGAGTTGAGTGATCAATGCTCTGTGAGTGAAAAGGGTGCATCCCTGCGTCTGCGAACTCATGAAAAAACAAAAACTCTTTTTGTAAAAACTCCGGAACCGATGATTCAAAAAGAGAGTGTGACATCTCCACCACCGCCGCCTCCGCTAGCAGAAGTGCCGAAACCGACGGCAAGTGTGCCGGTTCCCCCTAAAGAGGTCAAAGTGCTCGAAACCAACGAAAAAGAGATGCTCCGTCAAAGCTTCGTTCAAAAAACCTCCGCCATCGATTATGTTCAAGACATCGGAGGAGATGTCCTCGATGAAATCCGTGATTTGGAGAGTCTGGATGAGGAGTGGATCGAGAAACTCCAATCCCTCGAAACGGAGCCTACGGTAGAAAATATCCGACAATTCACCGACAATGTTTTAGGGGTCTATGTCCGAGCGATCAATAATCTCTTCGAATTTACCGCATTGGCGTATGCTCTCTCCTCATTGGGGAGCTTTTTAAAAGAACATGCCGATGCGATTATCGCCGATTCCAAAAAAATCAAAACACTCGTGATGCTCACCGAACATCTGGGAAGTGATCTCACCTCATGGCGGGATCATATCTTCGGCTTACAGGATACTGCCGATATCCACTATCTCGACAGTTCGTTTTTCAGTTCCTGTATGCAGATCGAGCAGATTATCGGAAACAAGGAGGTTGCATCAAACGATGATGACGATGATGGTATGGAATTTTTTTAAAAACATTGACCTATCTCCCGTATCCGGAAGATACGGGTAGCTTTAGGGGGTTGTAGGGACATTTGTCCCTGCCACTTTATGGGCTTTGCTCAAAAAGTGCTTAACATCAAATAAAAGGATAAAAATATGGCAAAAAGAGTGCTCATCGTCGATGATTCCAGAGCGGTTATCGCTACCGCAGAATTAGCATTGGAAGAGTTGATCGGCAGTGGTGTGATCGAGTTTAAATCGTATCTCAACCCTGCTGAGCTTTTAGGGAATTTGCAAAGCGGTGCGGAGAATTTCGATCTCCTCATCAGCGACGTCAATATGCCTGAGATGAACGGTTTGGATTTGTCTCGCTCCATCAAAAGTGACGAGCGGTTTAAAACCAAACCGATCATCATCCTCACCACCGAGAGTTCGGAGGAGTTGAAGATGAAAGGCAAAGAGATCGGAGTAACAGGGTGGATGGTCAAACCGTTCAACGACGAAAAACTGGTCAAATCATTAAAAATGGTATTAGGAGTCTGAAATGGAACAAAACACGACCCAATCCAGACGAGAGCGGTATCTAACGTTCTTTCTGGGTGAGGAACAATACGGGATAGCGATCGATCGGATCAAAGAGATCATCGCCATCATGAAGGTGACCTACGTCCCTAAAACCCCCTCGTATATGAAAGGGGTGATCAACCTGCGCGGCTCAATCATCCCCGTCGTCGATACGCGGCTGAGATTCGGGATGGAGGAGCGCGAGGCAGACATGCACACGGCGATCATCATCGTCGAGGTGGAGAAGGTGAACATCGGCTTTATCGTCGATCGTGTCGAAGAGGTCGCCTCGATCGATTCGGCGCATCTGGGCGTCGCACCGAAGTTCGGGAGCAGCGTCGATACCGACTTTATCTGCTCAATGGCACAGATCGAAGAGAACGTTGTGATGATCCTCGATCTGCTCAAACTGTTCGAAGCGGATGAACTGGTCACGCTAGAGCAAATACAACAAACAAACACAAGTGAAGGAGAATAAGATGAAGTGGTTAGAAAATATGGTATTACAAACGAAGTTAATGTTGCTGACGGGGATTATGGTATTTGCCATGATCATCCTCGGCATTATGGGATACAAAGCGACGGCGGCATGGGAAGCCGATATTTCTCAAATCGGTGACGTGAGTGTACCGAGTATCCTCAGTATCGGTCGGATGCGCAACGGTGCCCAAAATGTTACGATTCAGCAAAACCGTGTTCGCGGTCTACAAGGTGATCCGAAAATCCATGAAAAAATGGCGGATGCCTCTAAAGAGATGCAGGATGGATTTGAGCGTATCGAGAGCGGCATAAAAGATTATGAAGCACTGAGCAAATCTCCTGAAGAGATCAAAATCTACGAAGAGATTCAAGGCGATTACAAATCATGGCGTGATCAAAGTGAGAGATTTCAAAAAGGTGTTGTTGATGCGTTGGCAAGAACGAACGATCCAGTCGAAATCGAAGCACTTTTCGGAAAAATGGGGGATCAAGTTGATGCTATGCGCGATGCCCGCAACGGAATGCTCGATGGATTACAAAAAATCTACGATATGAACCGTGATGAAATCACCGAAGTAAACAAAGAGGCCAAAATTAAATCGGCGAATTTCAACAACATGTTTATGATTATTGCAATCGTCTCTATCTTTTTTGCGATTCTTTTAGCATGGGCGCTAATCCGCTCAATCACCCGTGCGATTACCGAAAGCGTTACGACGATTCGTGATGGTGCGATGCAAATCACCTCGGCATCCGATCAGGTTGCATCCTCTTCGTCATCTCTGGCACAAGGGGCAAGTGAACAAGCGAGCAGTGTTGAGGAAGTAAGCGCTACCCTCGAAGAGTCTACCGCGATCAATACCCAAAATGTCGATAACGCCCGTCAAGCCGATATTTTGGCGAAAAACTCGAACGATTCGGCAAAAGCGGGATATGAAAAAGGGGAACAACTCTCTCATTCTATGCACGCCATCACCGAATCAGCGGCTAAAATCAGCGGTATTATTAAAACCATCGATCAAATCGCCTTCCAAACCAACCTTCTCGCACTGAATGCAGCGGTTGAAGCGGCACGCGCAGGTGAGCACGGTCTAGGATTCGCCGTGGTTGCGGATGAAGTTCGTAACTTGGCTCAACGTGCGGCGTCAGCGGCAAAAGAGACCTCCGATATTATCGAAGAGGTAGTCGGACAGATCAAAGAGGGGAATGAAATCGCCCTCGCAACCCACACGGCATTCCAAGATATCGTCGAACAATCTAAAAAAGTATCCGACCTGATCGGTGAAATCGCGACTGCAGGAAAAGAGCAATCCGAGGGGATGAGCCAAATCAACCAAGCAATGGGTCAAGTTGACCAAGTAACTCAACAAGTGGCCGCTAACTCCGAAGAAGCTGCAGCTGCAGCAGAAGAGCTTAACGCACAAGCAACCTCGATGATGGAAACTGTTCGACTCCTCGCGGCAATGGTCGGGATGGAAAGCAACCAATCCGCTGCTCCTAGAAAAATGCAGCTGCACCATTTGGACGTAAAGGCTCAGGTTCCTAACCGTACTTCGGCACCGTCACGCAAATCTCTTCCGGCCAAAAAAACCGAAAATGTTTTTCCTCTCTCTGAGGATGATTTGAAAGAGTTCTAAGATGGAGTTCGACGGTGATGTCCTCACCATTGGATTGAATATGAGTATGGAAGAGATACGGGAGTTCGAGCAGTTTGTTCGTCCCCGTCTGGAGTATCTGGAAACCATAGAGGTCGAAGAGGGGAGTGTATTGCAAAGCAGTGCTCTTTTGGCGCTGTTGGTAAGTTTAAAACGGACACGAAGCATCTTGAAAATCCCGTTTTTAGAACGGGGAACGACTGCTTCAAGTACGTATGGAACACTGCATTGGATGTATCATGACTAAACAAGAACAAGTCAAAGCTATTTTTATCGAAGAGGCGGGAGAGATTATCGAAAAGCTGGATGTCAATATCCTCCGTTTTGAAGAAAATTCGAGCGATTTCGATCTCCTCAACGAAATATTTCGAGGAGTACACACCCTAAAGGGGAATGCCAATGCATTTGGTTTTACCCGCTTGGGTGAGTTTGTCCACCATTTCGAAGATGTCCTTGATCACTACCGAAGCACACGTGAAGAGATCGAAGAGTGCCAGTTGGAACTTTTCGTCAACAGCGTCGACGTGATCCAAGAGGTGATGACATGTGAACTCGATGCTCTTCCTGATCTCCCTGAAGCGTACCCGGAGTGCCTCGCAAAGATCAAAGCGTTGATGGCGTCAAAAAAATCGGGTTCAGCCACAATAGAGATCGAAGAGACTCCCATAGTATTGAACGATTTGGCAGCAGAGTTTGCCCTCAACACTGCCGAATCGATGGAAGATTTAATCTCCGAGTCGATTCAAAAACAACAGCTCGCTCGCGCTGAGGGGTTAAACCTCTACCGAATCGATTTAACCCTCGATAGCGACTGTTACAAACGGGGATTTGATCATCTTCTTTTCCTCAAACTATTGGGAGAGAAAGCAGTATCATTGGAGAGTTTTTTTGATACGCAGAGTATTCCGCCGCTTGATGGGTTTAGTTTCGATGAAAATGTACTTAAAAATGTCACGGCACTCCTTTTGAGCTCACTCTCATTCGACGAGGTACGTGAGAATTTCGAGTATCTGTTCGAGCATGAGTATCGCATCAGCGTCATCGAGTCTATGGTGCGTAAAGAAGAGCATGCAGTTGAAGAGGGTGCATTCGCCACAAAAGCGGAAGCGGTTCAGGAAGCCAAAAAAATGGTTTCTAAAAATGCTCCCGCTGCCGCGCCCTCGGCTAGTTCGGCAAAATCGACGATCCGTATCGATACGTTCAAACTCGATGAGCTGTTTGATTCGGTCGGAGAACTCGTCATCGCCCAGAACTTTATCGCCCAAAACGAAAAGATTCGCGTCATCGAAGACGAGTCGATCAGTCGAACGATCGAAACCCTCTCGAAGATCACAAAACGGATTCAAGATCGGGTTATGAGCCTACGGATGGTCGCGATACGTGATACGTTTGACAAAATGAAGCGAGTAGTGCGCGACACCTCTAAAAAAACGGGGAAAGCGCTTAACCTCCACATCTTAGGAGAAGAGACCGAAATCGATAAAACAATGATCGACAACCTCTCTGACCCGATGATTCATATCATCCGTAACGCCATCGACCACGGATTAGAGAGCGACGGGGCAGAACGGCTAAGTGTCGGCAAAAAAGTGGAAGGGAATATCACGATCCGCGCCTATCACAAAAGCGGCAGTATCGTTATCAGCGTCAGCGATGACGGTCGCGGTATCAACAAAGAGAAAGTATTCCGTAAAGCAATCGAGCGGGGGATCATCACGGGGGATGAAAATCTAAGTGATAGTCAAATCTTCGGTCTCATCATGCAACCGGGGTTCTCTACCGCCGAGTCGATCAGTGACCTCTCAGGTCGCGGTGTCGGATTAGATGTTGTGAAAACCTCCATCGAAAAACTACGCGGCAAGATTGAGATCGAATCCAAAGAGGGGGAGGGGACAACATTTTCGATGGTGCTTCCTCTGACGCTGGCGATTATCGACGGTATGTTGGTTCAGACGGCAGGAGAGATTTACATCATCCCGACCCTTAGCGTCGTCGAATCGTTCCGACCGGATCGTGAGATCGTCCATGTCGTCAAAGGACAAGGGGAGTTCGTCACTATGCGCGGACAGCATATCCCCGTGATACGCCTCAGCGATGTATTTGATTTGAATACGGAGCGGATTGAGCCGTGGGAGGGGATTCTCGTCTGTGTCGAGACCGAAGCGGGACGGATCGCCATCATGGTGGATGAACTCGTCGGTCGTCAGCAAGTCGTTATCAAACCATTAGGGAAATCGCTCGCAAAGCTGCGTGAGATAACCGGTGGTGCGATACTCGGAAGCGGCGATATTGCCCTCATCCTAAACGTCGATGAACTGCGACCTCTAATCGAGACAGCCCATGGCGGAAATTGAACTGAGTCCTGAAGAGTTTGATCTCTTCAGAGCCTATATCTATGAGCGTGTAGGGATATCCCTCTCGAAGCAGAAAACGACCTTGGTCAAAGGGAGACTCAACAAACGGTTGCACCAACTAAATTTGGGCTCATTCAGAGAGTATTATGATTATCTTGTTAACGATATGAGCGGTGATGAACTCTCGCTGTTTGTCAGCGCCATCTCAACCAACGTCACCTCCTTTTTTCGTGAGGGGGCTCAGTGGAAATGGCTAGAGGGGTATCTCCCGCAGCTTATCGCATCAAAACGGGAGAAAAAGATCCGTATCTGGTCGGCGGGATGTTCCAGCGGAGAAGAACCCTACACGATACTGATGTTTTTACAGCACCATTTGAGCGACTTTGAGAGCTGGGATATCAAAATCCTCGCGACTGATATCTCCCATAAAGTCCTCACGAAAGCGATCAAAGGACATTATGATGCAAAAAGTGTCGAGTCCCTCTCCAAAGAGATTGTCCATCGAGCTTTTGACAAAATACGGACTGAAAATGGAATCATCTATCAAATAGCGCCCCATTTACGCCAGAAGGTGATGTTTCGCCTCTACAATTTGGTGACCGATCCGTTCATTTTCAAAAATGAATTTGATATGGTTTTTTGCCGTAACGTGATGATCTATTTCGATGATCCGACCCGTTACGAAGTGATCCGACGCTTTACTACCGTATTGCCCAAAGGTTCCCCCTTATTTTTAGGGAGTTCCGAATCGCTAACGACGCACCGAGAGACTCTAAAACTCCTCGGCTCGTCCATTTACCAACGCCTATAAGGAAAATTATTGGAATACACCACTCCAAATACTGTTGATCGAGAAGCAAAATTTGACATTAACGAACTCTTTTTCTCTATCACGACCCTTGATAGTACAATCCTCTCAGGGAATGAAGTCTTTATCCGCATCAGCGGCTACACCAAAGAGGAGGTGATCGGACGCTACCACAACGTCGTCCGTCATCCTGATATGCCGCGTGTCCTCTTTAAAGTAATATGGGAGACAATACAAGAACTACAACCGATTGCAGGGTATGTTTTAAACCGAACCAAAAGCGGGGAATACTATTGGGTATTTGCGGCACTTTTTCCGCTGAGTGATCGGTACGTATCGATCCGGATCAAACCGACATCCCGATTTTTTACGTATGCACAGGAACTGTACCCCGTTTTTCTTGATGCTGAGTCGCGAGGGGGGATGGAAGAGAGTGAGGCGTTGATTCCTGAAGTGTTAAACAGCATAGGATACCGAAGCTACCACCAATTTATGTCCGATGCCCTATTAGAAGAGCTTAAGGGACGCAAAAATGTGATCTCGTTTGAGCCATCAATCTCATCAGCGGAGCGTTCGGCTTTACCTCTTTTTCAACACTTACAAACGGTACACGGATACACGAAAGAGCTGATGGAGAAATACGACGGATGGTTTGAAAAAATCGATATGTTTAACCAGGCGGAATCACTCTTCAAAGAGAAAAGCCTGATTTTACGACAGGTTGCCCGTGAGGTCGTTTTCCTCTCTCTCAATGCCTCGGTATCGTCGTACAAAGTCGAAAACGGAGGGGAGACATTCGGTATTTTAGCTCGTGATGTCCGTACGAACGCAAAGGAGAACGATGAACTGATCGCTAAAATCGACTGTTTGGTTCAAGAACTTTCAGGATCGTTGACTGCCCTCGTCTTTTCTGTCTCCGGGATACGACTCCAAAGCGAGATGTTGACCTATTTTATTTCAGAACTCTTATGTGAAAACTGCAATGTCGAACACATAGAGATCGAAGAGAACATGGATACCCTCATCGCTCTCGTCGCTCAGTATGCCAAAAAAACCGATGAACTTCAGCTCACGATAGAGCGGCAGGTTCAAGAGATCCTTAAAAATCTCGATCAGCTCGAACAGCAGATAATGTATCTGGGATACATTCAAGTGTACGGAATCATTGAGGCGGCAAGCGCTCAAAATGAGACGGTCAGTTTCGAGGGGATATTTTCCCAACTCAAAACGTTGATCCAAAAAACATCATTAGAACTCGAAGCGATGCAGAAACTGGGTGGAAATTTTTACACCGAAAACACACGTCTGCGGGATCAATCTGTGGCGATTAACCATGTATTGAACAGTTTACATGATGAGATTGAAATAATCAAACATTTGGAAGGATAAAATATGACGTTTGATTCGAACGAAACACAAGAGATTGCTTTTTTAAGTCATAAAATACTCGATCTGAATAAAAAACTCATCGAAAGCGAAAAAGCAAAATCACGATTTCTATCACTCGTCGCTAATGAACTCAATAACCCTATGACGGCGTTATTGGGGCTGATCCCCCATTTAAAACCCGATTTTCCAGAGGAGAATGATATATTTTCTCTCGCCCATCAAGAAGCGCTATTGCTCAATTTTCGTATCCAAAATCTCGTGGCGGCCGCTGAAGTGGAGAGCGGAGAACTCGATGTGAGCTATCTCTCCGTAAACGTAGAGAGTATCGTTCATGAAGTAGTCAATGACCTCCAATATCTCATCCACAGCAAAAATATTATTATTAGTATTCATAACACACTAGAATCACCCATCGTTTCTGATCCCCGTAAGCTCCATCTTATCCTCAAAAACATCATTGCCAACGGATGCACCTTCGGCTTTATCAACAGTATCGTCGATATCGCGATCTCACAATCCTCTTCCACTCTCACGATAGCAATAAGCAATCAAGGATATCCGCCAAAAGTAGAATTTAAACCCGAAGTTTTTACCCGCTTCGCTAACGGACCTGAGGGGGAACACGGATTGGGAATCGGGCTGAGTATTGTACGTGAACTGTGTGAATGTATGGAGGGGACTATCGACTACGTTGCCGCAAACCTAATGGTCACTTTTACCGTGACTCTTCCTCTTTTGAAAATCAATTCTGAATCTGACCACTGCGGTTCAAACGAATTTTTATTCGAATCATTTGATGATGCTATAGAACTCTAAATGATTCTCACGAATTCCACATTTATTCACGTCGGTCAGATACATATCGACGTTGCTCCAAAAGCGATTTCGACGGTTCTGGGTTCATGCGTGGCGGTATGTTTGTATGACACGACGCTTGGTATCGGAGGAATGAACCATTATCTTCTCCCCTTTTGGAACGGAAATGGACTTCAAACGCCGAAATTCGGGAATATTGCCATTCCGAAATTGATCGAAACGATGATTGCCAAAGGGGCACATCCGAGTAGGATGAAAGCCAAAATTTTTGGTGGTGCCATGATGAATACGACAGATATGAGCAACATGATGATGATTGGAGAGAAAAACATTATGGTTGCGCGAAAAATTTTGCAGGAGTATTCTATCGAAATCGTTGCTGAGGATATCGGAGGACAGAACGGTCGAAAAATACAGTTTGATTTGAAGCAAGGGAAAATATTACTCAAATACGCTTCTTACCAAAATCTCACATAAATGCTATGCATAAAGTCACATCTTAGTCATTTTTTATCCAGTTAATAAGACCGTTATGAGTCTAATGAAAATGTAAGATATCAAATTCAAAAATAATTGACTTTTAATAATGGAAAAATGATGAAACAAAATATCAAAAAAAGTTTGGTCGCATTTTGCGCCCTATCATTAGCAGGAGGCGCTTTGTACGCAGAAGAAGTTGCTCAAAATGAGAGTACTCTTGCAAAAGCAATCAAAGAGGGGAAAATCAGTGGACAATTACGTATATTTTCTATTTCCCGTGAGCATGAATATTCTGATCCAACAAAAAATGACTATACCCGTAGAGCTACGGCTATCGGTGGACATCTAAAATATGAAACAGGCGAAATCAAAGGATTACGCTTGGGCGTCGCAGGTTATACCACTAACGGATTATTTTTAGATAGCCATAAAACCGATTATACCGTAGTCGATCCAACATTATTAGGTAAAAATAATGCAAGTTACACAATGCTTGGTGAAGGGTATCTCCAGTATAAATACGGCAATACGACGTTCAAAGGGGGGCGTCAGCTTCTTAAAACCCCTATGGCGGATGCGGATGATGCACGGATGCTTCCTAATCTTTTCGAAGCTTATATGCTCACCAATACAGATATCACTAATACGACACTCATCGGGGGACATATCACCCGTTTTGCTCAAGGGACTTATGGACGAACAAAAAATAGCGGTGTAGGTGCGGCAACAGCTGGGTACTCTTATGTCGACTCTCGTGACCAAGTGGGTCAATTTATCAATGTAGGAGAATATGCCGTCGGTGAAGACACAGATGGTATTTCCGTAGCGGCGGTCAAACACAATATCGGTGAAAATATCAAACTGCAGTTGTGGGAATACTATGCGTACGATATTATCAATATGATCTATGCTCAAGCGGATTTTTCATATAAAGACGCGATTGCCAAAGATATTACCCCATTTGCAGCTTTCCAATTTATCAAAGAAGATTCGGTAGGAAAAGAGTATATCGGAAATGTCCATAGTATGTTTTGGGGAGCAAAAGCGGGGGTAAAAATAGAGAATTTTACTGCTTCTTTGGCGTATACACAAAACAGTGAAAATGAAGCAAGCGATAGCACGTTAAGTCATGCTGTTGTTTCGCTTTGGGGAGGGATGCCCGCCTTTACCAAAGGGATGGTTTCTCGTCATATGTTCGTAGCCGGTACGAAAGCGACTAAAGCAGATATTTCATATAACTGGAAAAAATTTGGCCCTGATTTGACAACATCACTTTATTACATCGATATTGATACGGCTCCTTATAATAACACGACCTACGGTGATGCTTCGGAATCTGGTTTTGATCTGATTTATAACGCGACTAAAACGCTCAAATTCCATCTTCGAGGCAATTTTGCTGATGACTACAAAGTTAGCAGCAGCGGTGCTACAGAAAGTTGGGATGAATATCGCATGATTGTCACACAAGATTTTTAACAATACCACAAGGAGAGAAAATGAGTTTTCACAATATTTATAAACTAATACTTTTAATGGTGAGTCTGCCTGTAATTTTAGCGGGTATGATTCTTTTAAATTTGATGGATGTCAAAAATGAGATAAAAAACTTGACCGATCAAAGTTTTAGCGGCATTACTTTTTTACTTGAAGCCGATAGAGATGCATATCAGTCTAATTTGGCAATGCATCGATTGGTTACGGAGTGGGCGCTACTCTCAGATGAAGAAAAAAAGAAGCTGAAAGAAGAGGGGATCAATGAAAATATCGAGCAAGTCAAAGAACGTTTTGATAAGTTTCGTGCATTGCTAGAACCTTCGTTTTCTCCTGAAAATAAAAAGCAGTTTAACGAGTTCAATCAAGCGTACGATAAATTTATGGGAGAGAGTCAAACACTTGTATCAATGATCGGCAAAGATAATGAATCGGAAGCATTGAACCATTACGATAAAGAGTATAAGCAATCATTTGACACAATGCGTGATCTTATCGATAAAATGACGGAAGAGACTTACGTCGTTTTGGATGAACAAAAAAGCAGTGCTAATGGATTGATCAATACAATGAGCATGATGTTAGGGATTGCTTTTCTTATTGTATTAGCTCTTTTTGTAACTATTATTATGCTGAACCGCTCTATTGTTGTCAAATTAGAGACTATGAAAGAGATGGCTCATGAGCTTGCAAGTGGTGAGGGGGATCTGACAAAGCGGATTAAAATAAACGGAAATGATGAAGCGACACAAACCGCTTCATCGATCAATGATTTTATTGATATGATCCATAATATTATGCAAAAAGTAAAGCTCTCTTCTTATGAAAGTAGTTCTATCGCTTCTGAACTCTCTACGACTACAAACTCGATTGGACGCACTGCTGAAGATCAAGCAACAATAGCCGCTCAGACCTCGTCTGAATCAGATCAGATGAAAGAGGCAATGAAGAATTCGGCTCGTGAAGCACTGAGTGTAAAAGAAAAAGCTATTAATGCAAAAGGTAACCTCGAAGAGGCTCAATCTGCCCTCTACAATACGATCGATCACCTCAATATTACGGTACAAATGGAAGAGGAGATCAATAGCCGTCTCAACTCTCTATCTCAAGAAGCGTCACAAGTGAAACAAGTCCTTAATGTGATCGCCGATATTGCCGATCAAACCAATCTTTTAGCGCTCAATGCCGCGATCGAAGCGGCACGGGCAGGAGAGCACGGCAGAGGATTTGCAGTTGTCGCCGATGAGGTGCGTAAACTTGCTGAACGAACACAAAAAAGTCTCGTAGAGACAAACGCTACAGTAAATGTTATCGTTCAGTCTATTAATGATATTACCGATCAGATGAACCATAATGCCGAGCGAATTAAGCAACTTTCTCAGTCATCGGCAGAAGTTAGCGGACATACCCAAACCGCAGTCAGTGCACTAACCGATACGGTAGACGCTATCGAAAAACTCTCCAATGATACACAGAAGAATGCCGCAACGACCGAATCGATTATCCATAAAATCGGTGAGATCAATACCCTCTCAACCGCCAATGCTCGTAGTGTCGAAGAGATCGCTTCAGCAGCCGAGCATTTACATCAAATGACCGAACAGCTTACTGCACAAATCGCTGTATTTCGAACATAATAGAAATTGATAGAATCTTTTTGATAATTAAATGAACATGGAGTATCGATTGAGTGATAGTTTACATGAACAAAAACTGTTTCAAGAATACAAAAATGCAGTGGATCGAAGCGTCATTATTTCAAAAACCAATAAACAAGGAATTATTACATTTATCAATGAAAAATTTTCTCAAATATCCGGTTACAGTTATGACGAACTGATAGGGAAACCCCATAATATTATCCGTCATCCCGATATGTCTGATAATACATTTCAAGAGTTATGGAAGAGTATCTTAAGCGCTCAAACGTGGGAAGGTGTCGTAAAAAACCGTAAGAAAGACGGATCATCGTATTGGGTTCATACCGTCATTAGTCCGCTGTTTGATGCTGAGGGAAATATATTTGAGTTTATCGCCATACGACAAGATGTTACGGAGCTTGAAGAGTATAAAAAAATTTTAAAAGATGAACTGGATATAACCAGTGAAAATCTTGAAAAAAAACTCCATTATACATCGCAATACGAAGAGGCGATTAATTCGAAGACAGCGATTATTAAAACCGATACGGAGAATTTCATTACCTATGTTAATGAAAGATTTTGTCTTCTTAGCGGATATGAGAGCCAAGAGTTGATTGGGCGAAATTGTGAAGTATTCAGACATGAAAAACATCGAAAAGAAGGTCTCTGCACGCGGATACGTGAGCAGTTGTTACAAAAAAAATCGGTTCAGAAAATAATGACGAATATCGCTAAAGACAACACTGAATTCGTGATTAATAACCTGTTCCATCCTATTTGTGATCTTGAGGGCAATGTGATCGAATATATCCAGATAATGCACGATGTTACGGAGATTGTTAATCTGAATCAAGAGATTGCCAATACCCAGCGTGAGATTGTCACAACAATGGGAATGATTGGGGAAACCCGTTCGAAAGAGACGGGATTGCATGTCAAACGGGTTGCAGAGTACTCGTATCTGCTCGCAAAATTGATTGGCTTGAGTGAAGAGGAAGCGACCTTGCTCAAAGAGGCATCCCCGATGCACGACATCGGAAAAGTGGGGATTCCCGATCATATTCTAAACAAACCCGGAAAATTGACCCCCGAAGAGTTCGAGATTATGAAAACCCATTCTGAACTTGGATATGAGATGTTAAAACACTCAACAAGGGAGATCTTACAAGCATCGGCAGTTGTTGCCTATACCCATCATGAAAAGTGGGATGGAAGCGGATACCCGAGGGGATTGAGCGCTGATGAGATTCCGATTTACGGTCGTATCACTGCTGTGGCCGATGTATTTGATGCATTGGGACATGATCGAGTTTATAAAAAAGCATGGCCGTTGGAAAATATTTTAGATCTCTTTACACAAGAGCGTGGAAAACATTTTGATCCAAACATGATTAATCTGTTGTTTGAACATTTAGATCAGTTTTTGGCCATCCGTGATCGGATGCAAGATTAAGATTACTATATTAGGAGGAGTTACAATGGATGAAGTCAATACTATCGCTAATTTTAAAACGATTAATGAGGATATTAAAGCCCTATTGCAAGAAATAGAGGAGCATATCTCGGCCCACCCTTATTTCGACTATAGTGCATTAAACAAAAATAACGAAGCGTTTATTGAGATGCTCGATAAATTACTCGATGCACGATACTCGATCGAAGAACTCAAAAAGCATTGTATTAATTCATATAACATTGAAAAATACAACTTCTCTGCAATATAGTCACATTTAGGTCATATATTTTATTCTTTATGTGACCATAATGGCCGCATCATAACGCTAATATTCCATTTCAAAAATTATTCTGTGTTATACAACTCTCCTATTAAACTATCATCTATATGGGATTAAACACAATGAAATCATAAGGAAACAATATGGCTGAAATTCATATGACCGAACGGATGCTCATTATTTCTGAAACGGATGCAAATGGGATCATCACATTTGCCAACGAAGATTTTGTGAGGATGAGCGGGTACGATTATAAAGAATTGATAGGGCAACCCCATAATATCCTCCGTCATCCGATAATGCCATCAAGTGCATTTTCTAACTTGTGGGCAACGATAAAAAGTGGAAAAATTTGGAATGGATTCGTCTGCAACCAATGTAAAAACGGTGATTACTACTGGGTCTATGCGACGGTTTCGGCAATCCATGCTCCCGATGGTTCTCAACAATATCTTTCGATACGCCGCCGACCGGAGAGAGAAAAGGTAGAGCATTATGCAGAACTCTACAAAATATTCACCAGATAGGTGCAAAACAAACCATTATTCAAGGGATTAATCAAATGGAACTACAGATGAAGAGCGGCGAATTTATCGTCTCTAAAACCGATCTGAAAGGGCGAATTACTTACGGTAATGAGACCTTTATACAGATGTCGGGGTATATAGAACCGGAATTGTTGAGTGCACCGCACAACATTCTTCGTCATGAAGATATGCCAAAAGTTGTATTCAAACTGTTATGGGAGCGGATAGCGCAACCAGAGGGGATCTATGCCTATGTCAAAAACAAAACCAAAAACGGGGATTACTACTGGGTCTTTGCCTACGTTACCCCATCCTTCGACCCTCGCGGAAATAAAATCGGCTATTACTCGGTTCGCCGCCGTCCCTCGCCGAACGCAATAGCCATAATCGAGCCTCTCTATCGTGAATTATTACAAATAGAGCGACAAAACGGTGTATCGGCATCGGAATCACGTTTAACTGCAATACTCACAGAAAAAGGGGTGACCTATGATCAATTTGTCTTCAATCTTCAAAAATAAACCTCTCCTTTTGATGATCGGTATATGGGTGGCAACCCTTATTTATTTTACATTAGCATCAAACGTACTCATCATCGCAATAATAGGAACTGTAGCGGCTATAGCAGGATTATCTATGATCCCTGTATCTTCTAAAGATCCTTTGTTGGCAAAAATTGAGCACGTTCTTGGCGGGGCATCGCAGGGGATGTTGGAAGAGCGTATTGTTTCGATAGAGAATGATTCACCGTTTGCATCGTTGGCATGGAGCTTTAATAACCTCCTCGATCAAGTAGAAGCATATATGCGCGAAAGCATCCTATCGATGCAGTTAGCGGAAAAAGGGGATCAAGATCATGTAATGCACTCCGAAGGGTTTAAAGGACTCTTCGCCCAATCGGTAAAACCGATCAACACATCGTGCGATGGTATACGAGCACAACACCTTTTATTTACCCGTCGTCACTACAGTGACAGTTTCCAAAAAATCGGTGGGGGGTCCAACGGCGGATTGATCACGATACAGTCGGATATTGTCAAAAGTAACAAAATTATGGAAGACATTACCACCCGAGCTAAAACGACGGCAAACCAAGCGCATGAGAGTCGGGAATCGGCAGGGGTATTGCTGGAAGATTTTTATACCCTTTCGCAAACCGTATCGGAAACGTACAACGGAATTGAAACACTCAGCTCTAAAACCAAAGAGATATCGACTATCGCAGATTTGATCAAAGATATCGCCGATCAGACCAATCTTCTCGCCCTCAATGCCGCTATCGAAGCGGCACGTGCCGGAGAACATGGACGGTGATTTGCAGTCGTCG
>Ga0209262_10000109_pt1 | contig 51004 bp, 49 predicted proteins | sample Lowcelwee11metaG_FD_187171 | JGI IMG/M metagenome (GOLD analysis project Ga0209262, IMG submission 187171) | Freshwater pond sediment microbial communities from the University of Edinburgh, under environmental carbon perturbations - Low... | ecosystem: Environmental > Aquatic > Freshwater >... | reverse complement strand
GCCCTCCATCATCTACGGCATGTTCGGCCTGTTCGTTTTTGCACCGCTGTTCGCGGACTACGCCCAGGTGCCGCTGCAGAACCTGCTGAGCGGCATGCCGCTGATCGGCTTCCTGTTTGGCGGCAGCACCAACGGCTTCGGCATCCTGGCCGCGGGCATCGTGCTCGCCTTCATGGTGCTGCCCTTTGTGGCCGCGGTGATGCGCGACGTGTTTGAAATCGTGCCCCCGATCCTGCGCGAGTCGGCCTACGGGCTCGGCTGCACCACCTGGGAAGTGGTGCGCAAGGTCGTGTTGCCGTACACGCAAAAAGGCGTGGTGGGTGGTGTGATGCTGGGTCTGGGCCGCGCTCTGGGCGAGACCATGGCCGTCACCTTCGTGATCGGCAACGCCAACCGCATGCCCACCTCGCTGTTCTCGCCGGGCACGTCGATCGCCTCGACGCTGGCCAACGAGTTCGGTGAAGCCGCCGACTTCCACATCTCTGCGCTGTTTGCGCTGGGCTTCCTGCTGTTCGTCATCACCTTCATCGTGCTCGGCCTCGCCAAGTGGATGCTGGTGCGGGCTGAAAAGGCCAAGGGCCTCTGAATCCCACACCGAAAGGCACAACCATGGACTTCAATCAATCGCTCTACCGCCAGCGCCGCTGGTCCAACGCCGTCGGCCTGACCCTCTCGATGGGTTCGATGGCGCTGGGCCTGACCGTGCTGCTGTGGATTCTGTTCGTGCTGTTCAGCAACGGCTTTGCCGCGCTGGACTGGAACATGTTCACCCAGTCCACCCCCGCGCCCGGCACCGAAGGCGGTGGCCTGGCCAACGCCATCGTGGGCAGCCTGCTGATGGTGGGCTTTTCCGTGCTGGTGTCCACGCCCATCGGCATCTTCGCCGGCGTGTACCTGGCCGAATACGGCGACCAGAGCAAGACCGCCGAAGTGACCCGCTTCGTGACCGACATCATGCTGTCGGCGCCCTCCATCGTGCTCGGCCTGTTCGTGTACGCCATCGCTGTGGCCACGATGGGCACTTTTTCGGGCTGGGCAGGCACGCTGGCGTTGTCGCTGATCGCGGTGCCCGTGGTTGTTCGCACCACCGAGAACATGCTGCGCCTGGTGCCTGGCAGCCTGCGCGAAGCGGCCTTTGCCTTGGGCGCGCCGCGCTGGAAAGTGGCCACCATGGTCACGCTGCGCGCGGCCAAGAGCGGCGTCATGACCGGCTTGCTGCTGGCGGTGGCCCGCATCAGCGGCGAAACCGCGCCGTTGCTCTTCACCGCGCTGAACAACCAGTTCTTCAGCACCGACATGAGCAAGCCCATGGCCAACCTGCCGGTGGTGATCTTCCAGTTCGCGATGAGCCCCTATGACAACTGGATCCGTCTGGCCTGGGGCGGCGCGCTGCTCATCACCCTGTCCGTCCTGCTACTCAACATCGTTGCGCGCGTGTTCCTGCGCGAGAAGACGCCAGGCTGAGCGCCCTCCATGCGCCACGCCGTCATCTCATCAATTTTCTGGATCTGACCCATGACCGAAACCGCTGCATCCGCCAAAAACGCCCTTGAGCTGCGCAACCTGAACTTCTACTACGGCAAGTTCCAGGGCCTCAAAGGGGTCAACATGAACATCGAGGAGCGCAAGGTCACGGCCTTCATCGGCCCGTCGGGCTGCGGCAAGTCCACGCTGCTGCGCACCCTCAACCGCATGTACAGCCTCTACCCCGGCCAGCGCGCCGAGGGCGAGATCAACTTCTACGGCCAGAACATCCTCGACGACAAGCAGGACATCAACCTGCTGCGCGCGCGCATCGGCATGGTGTTCCAGAAGCCCACACCGTTCCCGATGTCGATCTACGACAACATCGCGTTCGGCGTGAAGCTCTACGAAAATCTCAGCAAGAGCGAGATGGATGACCGCGTTGAATGGGCGCTGTCCAAGGCCGCCTTGTGGAACGAGGTGAAGGACAAGCTCAACCAGAGCGGCCTGTCACTCTCCGGTGGTCAGCAACAGCGCCTGTGCATCGCGCGCAGCGTGGCGGTCAAGCCCTCGGTGTTGCTGCTCGACGAGCCCACTTCGGCACTCGACCCGATCTCGACCGGCAAGGTCGAGGAACTGGTGCACGAGCTGAAGCAGGACTACACCATTGCCATCGTGACGCACAACATGCAGCAGGCCGCCCGCTGCAGCGACTACACCGCGTACATGTACCTCGGCGAGTTGATCGAATTCGGCTCCACCGAACAGATCTTCTTCAAGCCGACGAAGACGGAGACCGAGGACTACATCACCGGCCGTTTCGGCTGAACCGGAAACAGTTTTCTCCGTTTCGTTTTCCCTCATTCATTGCCCCTGCGGGGGCGCAGGCTGGCCGCAAGGCGGCCTTTCAGGAGACCTTCATGGGCGATAAACACATCTCCAGCCAGTTCGATGCCGAGCTGAACTCCATCTCCACCCACGTGCTGGAGATGGGCGGCCTGGTCGAGTCCCAGCTGCACCAGGCGGTCTACGCGCTGATCAACATGAGCCTGGAGACGGCCGAGCAGGTGCTCGAAGCCGAAAACCGCATCAACCAGATGGAAGTGAACATCGATCACGAGATCATTTCCACCATCGGCCGTCGCCAGCCCACGGCGCGTGACCTGCGTTTCCTGATGGCGATCTCGCGCACCACGCAGAACCTGGAGCGCGCGGGCGATGAGGTGGCCCGCATCGCGCGTATGGTCAAGTCCATCATCGAAGGCGGCTCGCCGCGTTCGTTGCCGGTGTCGGAGTTGCGGCTGGCCGCCGATCTCGCCGCGGGCATGCTGCGCAAGACGCTGGACTCGTTCGCCCGCCTGGACACGACCATGGCCCTGGCGATCATGAAAGACGACAATGCCATCGACCTGGAGTACGACGGCTTTCTGCGCAAGCTGATCACCTACATGATGGAAGATCCCCGCACCATTTCGCCGAGCCTGAACCTGCTGTTCCTGGCGAAGTCGCTGGAGCGCGTGGGCGACCACGCGAAGAACATCGCCGAACAGATCATCTTCGTGGTCAAGGGTGAAGACGTGCGGCACACCCCCATGGACAAAGTGGAGTCGGTGGTCGGATGAACAAGAGAACACCCCCCGCGCCGCTTCGCGTCACCCCCCAAGGGATGCGCCAGCAGCAGGCTGGCAAAGCCGGTTCTGCGCTGGCCCAAGGGCTAGGCCGCTCTCTCGCAACATGCTTTGCTGTTCAGGGGTTGCTGTCGTGAGAAAACTGCCCCGTGTCCTGGTGGTGGAAGACGAACCGGCGATCGCTGAGCTGATCGCCGTCAACTTGCGCCACAACGGTTTTGCGCCCACGGTCGTTTTTGACGGCGCGGCGGCGCAGCGCGAGGTTGACGCGGTGTTGCCCGACGTCATCCTGCTCGACTGGATGTTGCCAGGCGAGAGCGGCGCTTCGCTGGCGCGCCAATGGCGCAAGCACGAGCGCACGAAAACGGTTCCGATCCTGATGCTCACCGCCCGCAGCGACGAGTCGGACAAGGTGCAGGGTCTCGACGCGGGCGCAGACGACTACATCACCAAGCCGTTTTCGACGCAGGAACTGCTCGCGCGCATCCGCGCCGTGCTGCGCCGGCGGGCGCCCGAGATCGTCAACGACTCGGTGCAGGTGGGCGAACTGGCGCTGGACGCGGGCACTTACCGCATCACCTTCCGGGGCCAGGAGCTCAAGGTCGGACCGACCGAATTCAAGCTCCTGCACTACCTCATGAAACACGCAGAACGGGTGCACACGCGTGGTACGCTGCTCGACAAGATCTGGGGGGACCATGTCTTTATCGAGGAGCGAACCGTGGATGTGCATGTCAAGCGTTTGAGGGAATCACTGGGTGAAGCGGCCGGCATGGTGGAGACGGTGCGTGGCGCCGGTTACCGCCTAACGGCGATCAACAACACCGGACGTCCGGCGCAAGGCACCTCCATTTCCGCCGCATGATCCGGCGTTCCGTCGAACTGCTGCTCCTGGTGGCGCTGGGGGCGGTCTGGGGTTGGACGCAGGACGCCGCGGGCTGGTCGTTTGTGGGTGCCTTGCTGGGCGCGCTGGGCTGGAGCGTGTTCGATGGTCTTCGCGCGCGCCGTCTCCTCAACTGGCTCAACAAGGCCGACGTGGCCCGCACGCCCGGTCTCTCGGGCGTCTGGGGCGAACTGCTGGACCGCAACCGCAAGCTGATCAAGAAGCTGGAGAAAAAGGCCAGCAACAGCGACGCCCGGCTGGAGGATTTTCTTGCAGCCATCCAGGCCTCGCCCAACGGTGTGGTGCTGCTCGATTCGGCGGGTCGCATCGAATGGTCCAACCTCACCGCCGCCAACCACCTTGGCTTTGATCCGCAGCGCGATCTGGGTCAGTACGTGCGCAACATGGTGCGTGCTCCGGCCTTCGTGTCTTATCTCGCGGAGGGTGACTTCGGCCACGAGATCCAGGTCGACGGCCCGGGTCCGCGTCCGTCACAACCCACCAAAATTTCGCTGCAGATCCACCCCTACGGCAAAAAGCGCAAGCTCATGATCACGCGCGATGTGACAGCCGTGCAGCTGGCCGAGGCCATGCGCCGCGATTTCGTGGCGAACGTCTCGCACGAAATCCGCACGCCCTTGACGGTGCTCAGTGGATTCGTGGAGACCATGCAGAGCCTGCAGCTGGAAGAATCCGAGCGGGTCACCTACCTGGGGTTGATGAGCCAGCAGGCGCACCGCATGCAGACGCTGGTGAGTGATCTGCTGACACTCTCGCGTCTGGAGGGCAGCCCTGCACCAGGACCGGGTGAATGGATCGATGGTGACGAACTGCTGGGCCATGTCTTGCAGGAAGCGCGTGGGCTCACGGCGGTTATTTCGGACCCACCCCATGAAATTGTTCAGACCACGACGACCGGCCTGTGGGTGTCGGGTGCCAAGACCGAACTGCTGAGCGCGATGTCCAACCTGCTGAGCAACGCGGTGCGCTACACGCCGGGTGGCGGACGGATCGAGGCCGGCTGGCGACTGCGCGAAGACGGCTGGGGCGAGTTCTTTGTCAGCGACACCGGTCCTGGCATTGCCCCTGAACACCTGCCGCGCCTGACCGAGCGCTTTTACCGGGTGGACCGCAGCCGCTCGCGTGAAACGGGAGGTACCGGTCTGGGTCTGGCCATCGTGAAACACGTGGCCCAGCGCCACGGAGGACAGATTGACGTGCACAGCGTTGTGGGCCGGGGCTCCACCTTTGTGATTGCCTTGCCGCCGGTGCGCATTCGCGAGCACGCGGTCAACTGAACGCTTTTCAGTCGGCCACGCGGCGGTAGACCAGCAGGCGTTCCTTGCGGTCGCTCAGGCGGCTGACGCTGGCCCTGAACGCCCATTGGGTCAGTTGCACACGCTGGTTCAGCGTGGGTTGGCTGTCCGGCGAAACCACCATGCTGCGGCAGCGAGAGGTCAGGCTGGTGTCCTCCGCGCTGCGCACGAGCCGGAGGCCCCCCTGGTACTGCAGCGCCGCAATCTGGGCCTGGGACAGTCCATCCGCCAGCACGCAGCTGTTGGTGGGCACCAGGCGCGCAATGCTGCGCGACACAGGGCCGTAGCTGCGCGCAAAGTCCAGCAGCGGCAACCACAGCGACATCAGCAGCAACCAGCACAGCGTTGCACCCGCCGCGGGCAGTACCAGGCTTTTCCAGATCGCTTGCCGGTTTCTGCCGACGCGCCACACCACCAGCCAGACCCACGCCACCGTGGCCAGCAGGCCCGCCAGAAACAGCAGCAGGGAAAACTCGGGCACAAAGCCGGGTGCCAGGCGTGCCACGTTCGCGGCGGGTTTCGCCGGAATACCGGTTTGCATGGCCAGCCAGATCACCCAGATCGCCAGCGCGCAGATGGTGAAGAAAATCAGGGTGAACCAGTCGATCAGTGCTGAAACGCTGCGCCTCAAGGTGGGCAAGGCAAAGGCGGCCAGCGCGGCCATGGCGGGCAGTGCCAACAGCAAGGCGCGATCAAAATCGGCGTTGACCGCACTGTTGAGCACGCTGACCAGCACCGCCCACAGGGGCAGCGCCACATGGGGACTCAGCAGCTGGCGCCGCCAGCCCCACAGGGTCCACAGCACCAGGGGCCATGCCGGCCAGGTGAACCAGACCAGCAGGCGTCCCCAGCGGCGCCAGTCGTCAAAACCCGCAGGCAGACCCAGTGCGGGCCAGCTCATCTCACCGGTGACGGCGCCGATCCCGACGGCCATGATCAGCAGGGCGGCCGCAGACGGCAGCAACGGGTGAAGGGCCCCACCCGGTCGGTTGCCCATGATCAGCAAGGCCAGCAGCAAACCCGCTCCTAGGCTCATCGCGACCCACGGCGCTCCACTGAGCACCAGCGCCAGCGCCGACGTGCTCCAGAGCAGCACGCTGCGCCAGGGGTGTCGGTCATCCGCATGGGCCAGACGCGCGGCAGCCATCAACAAGGCACTGACCATGGCCAGTCGGGCCAGATCTGGTGTGGTTTCGTGCGACATCTGGGCCAGACCCAGGCAGGCCACGAGCGCCAGCAAGCCGGCATCGGCCAACGAGCGCGCGTAGTCAACCGGGTTGGCTTCACCCCCGAAGGCAAAGGCGATCGGCTGAGCCGACTTCTGGCGCGCCAGGTGATACACCGCGTACCAGGTGCAGACCAGGGTGAGGGCCAACAGCAGCGCAAACGGGATGCGGGCTGCGATATCGGCTTCCAGGAAAGGCAGGAACCTGATGAAAACCGCGCCGAGCCAGTAAGGCAGAGGGCCAGCCACATCGGCGGCCATACCCAGCACCTGGGGTTGCCACCAACTGCTGTTTCCCGAGGCCATCTCCAGCATGACACCCAGCGCGGAAACGTCGGCATTTTTCCAGGGCTCACGCCCCAGAAACCCCGGCAGCACATAGGCAAGGCAGAACAGGATGAGCGCGAGCCTGGGCAGACGGCGCACGGCCGACTGGGTCACGATGGCGGGGGTTGTTGGATTCACTGCGGGGAATATACAGGGCCGTCAGGGCAGGGCGCTTGTCGTGTCAAGGTCACGCCACAAAAGAGCCGGGCGAAAAAAAAGCAGCCGGAGAACCGGCTGCTTTTCTGCAGAATCTGCGTTGGAGACCCGCAGCCCTGAGGCCGGGTCCGGGCACCTGCTTACTTGGCAGCGGGCTTGGCGTAGCGGTTGCGGAAGCGCTCCACGCGGCCACCCATGTTGTCCACGCTCTTTTGTGTACCGGTGTAGAAGGGGTGCGACTCGCTGGTGGTGTCCAGCTTGAAGAGCGGCAGCTCGCGGCCGTCTTCCATCTTGGTCATTTCCTTGGTGTTGGCGCAGGAACGGGTCACGAACTTGAAGCCGTTGGACATGTCCTGGAAGCAAACTTCGCGGTAGTTGGGGTGAATGCCGTCTTTCATGACGTTTCCTTGAGTTCAGGTGCGGCAGCCGCAGCGGAACCATTCCACTGTACTTGTCGCAATTTGCAAAGCTTTGGATTATAGCCCGAGGAAAGGCGTATCCGTAGCTCGGGTTCGAAACCAGGAACACCGCGGAACCGGCTTTGCCGGGCCGCTGGTGTTGTCCCCCCTCGAAGCACCGAAGGCGCGCAACGGAGGGGGGAAGCCGCGTCAGCGGCGCAGGGGGGAGTTACCCTCCCCGCCTCATCATGTCAAAGAACTCGGAGTTGTTCTTCGTCGCTTTCATGCTCTTCAAGACCATTTCCATCGCCTCGATCTCGTCCATGTTGTACATGAACTGGCGCAGGATGCGGGTCTTCTGCAGGATCTCGGGCGCCAGCAGCAGTTCTTCGCGGCGCGTGCCGCTGCGGTTGAGCTGGATAGAGGGAAACACGCGTTTTTCGTACAGGCGGCGGTCGAGGTGGATTTCGCAGTTGCCGGTGCCTTTGAACTCTTCAAAGATCACTTCGTCCATGCGGCTGCCGGTGTCGACCAAGGCGGTGGCGATGATGGTCAGCGAGCCGCCTTCTTCAATCTTGCGCGCCGCGCCAAAGAAACGCTTGGGGCGCTGCAGGGCGTTGGAATCGACACCGCCGCTAAGCACCTTGCCCGAGGAGGGGAGCACGTTGTTGTAGGCGCGGGCCAGGCGGGTGATCGAGTCCAGCAGGATCACCACGTCTTTTTTCAGTTCGACCAGGCGCTTGGCGCGTTCGATCACCATCTCGGCCACGTGCACGTGGCGGGCGGCCGGTTCGTCGAAGGTCGAGGCGATCACGTCGCCGCGCACCGTGCGCTGCATTTCGGTCACTTCTTCCGGGCGCTCGTCCACCAGCAGCACCAGCAGTTCGACTTCGGGGTGGTTGGCGGTGATGGCATGGCAGATGTGCTGCATCATCACCGTCTTGCCGCTCTTGGGCGGCGCCACGATCAGGGCGCGTTGTCCGCGACCGATCGGCGCAATGATGTCGATCACGCGGCCGGTGATGTTCTCTTCGGTCTTGATGTCGCGTTCCAGGCGCATCTGTTCCTTGGGGAACAGCGGCGTCAGGTTCTCGAACATGATCTTGTGCTTGTTGTCCTCGGGGGGCAGGCCGTTGATCTTGTCGAGCTTGTTGAGCGCGAAGTAGCGCTCGCCGTCCTTGGGAATGCGCACCTCACCCTCGATCATGTCGCCCGTGTGCAGGTTGAAGCGGCGGATCTGGCTCGGCGAGATGTAGATGTCGTCGGTGGACGCGGTGAAGCTCGTGTCCATGTTGCGCAGGAAGCCGAAGCCGTCGGGCAGCACTTCCAGCACACCGTCGGCGTTCACCAGTTCGCCGCCCTTGGCGCGCTTCTTGATGATGGCGAACATCAGCTCCTGCTTGCGCATGCGGCCGGTGTTTTCGATCTCAAGCGCGTCGGCCTGCTTGAGGACTTCAGACACGTGCAGTGCCTTGAGTTCGTTGAGGTGCATGGAATTCACTCCAGAGGGGAGTCGAGTCAAAAACCGGGGGAGGGGGCGCTGGCGTCCGGTTGGCGGACTGGCGCTGTCGAGAGGGGCTGGGCTGTGTCTGGCCAGCTATTGGGCCGGATTATGACAGGAAAAAAAGCCGCTTGAGTACAGGGCCCGGGCGTTGCACCCGGGCCGACCTGTTCGGCTGACCGATCAGGCGAGTTGCTGGTCGATAAAGGCGGTGAGCTGGGCCTTGCTCATGGCGCCGACTTTGGTGGCGGCCAGCTGGCCATCCTTGAACAGCATCAGCGTGGGGATGCCACGGATGCCGAACTTGGCGGGCACATCGCGGTTGTCATCGACGTTCATCTTGGCAACTTTGAGCTTGCCGTCGTAGGAGCCAGCCACTTCGTCGAGGATTGGCGCGATCATCTTGCAGGGGCCGCACCATTCGGCCCAGAAATCCACCAGCACCGGTGCCTGGGCATCAAGCACGTCGGCCTGGAAAGTTGCGTCAGAAACGTGTTTGATCAGGTCGCTGGCCATGGTCCATCCTAAGGAACGTTGAACGGGGGAGTTAAAGTCAAAGCGCTGGCGCACACTGTGGCCGCCAGCCGCAAGCCTTTAATTGTGACAGAAACGCCCCCGACCCGATGCCCACGAACCGAACTCCATCACTAGCGTCTGTCCAGCTGGCGGAAGGGGTGCAGTCGAATCCGGGTCCACTGACTCCCGATCGCGCGGGCGAGCACCCAACACACCAGCAATGGCGGGTCTGGATCGATGGCGTCGATGCCCTGATCCGCAGGGCGGATATCGACCCGTCCCGGGCACTGGTCCTGGTGCCCTACGCGCAGCTCATGGACGTTGGGCGGCGCGCCTGGGCCGAGGCCTGTCCCAGCGGTTTTTCACCGCGCTTTGAATCCACCCGCAACTGGGCCGCATCGTTGCAACCGTTTGCGCCCGGGCCCACCGATCTGAGCATGGACATGGCCCGCGACAGCCTGGTGGCTGCCGCGTTCATTGACAGGGTGGCGCAGGGGCGACCCGATGCCTCGATGCGTGCCGTGATGGTGTCGCGCCTGGTCGAGGCGGCACGCCAGTTGGCACTGATCGCCGCCGCGGTGCCGCCAGATCAGCGCGCGGCCTGGGCCGAACCGCTGCGCGAAGCGCTGGCAACCGGCCTGCAGACGTTGCACTGGGAATCCATGCTGGGCTCGCTGGCCCTCGTATGGGCCAGCTCATCTGCCTACGCCACCGATGTGCTGTGGAGCCCGTTGGCCCGCTCGGTGTCGGGTGTGCAAACGCTGGTCGTGTTGCAGGGTTTCCAGCAGGACCCGCTGGCCTCGGCGCTGGCTCGGCACTGGGGCGCTCAGGGCGCTGAACTGCCGTTGCTCCTGGGCACAGCGGACCTGGCCATGGCGTCCGCGATCCTGCACGCCTGCGGCGATGCCGAAGACGAAGCCCAGCGTGCGGCCGCCTGCGTGATCGCCCGGGTCAACGCGGCACAGGTTCCGGTGGCGCTGGTGGCCAACGACCGCCTGCTCACCCGCCGCGTGAGTGCCATGCTCCACGGCGCCGGCCTGAGCGTGCGCGACGAAACCGGCTGGAAGCTCTCCACCACACACGCCGCTGCCCGGCTCATGAGCCTGCTGCGCGCGGCCGATGCCCGGGCCCGCATGGACGACGTGCTCGACCTGCTCAAACAATGTCCCGCTTGGCCGGAGGCTCAGGTGCAGGCGCTGGAGCAACTGGCGCGCGAAGCCGGCGTGTCGCTCTGGCGTGCGGCGTTGCAATCGCCGCGCCTGGTGCCCGTGTTGCCCGACGGCTTGCCGGCCCTGCTCGAAGGGCTTCATCCGGCGCGCCCGCTGGTGGCGTGGCTGGAGAGTCTGGCGCTTGCACTGAACCAATGTGGTCTGTGGGACGGCCTCGCCAGCGACCCGGCGGGGCAGCAGATGATCCAGGCGCTGCGGCTGGCCGAAGGCGCCGCGCAGGAACTGGTGCAGGTGACCGATGCGCTGGCCACCACCGCGGCGGAGGGAGCCACCCCGGCCCGGAGCGCCGCGCGCGCCGGCAGCAAACTGTCGCTGTCGGGGTTCACCGCCTGGGTGCGCGATGTGCTCGAAGGCGCGAGCTTCACGCCGCGCGGGGAGGGCGAGCCGGATGTGGTCATCCTGCCGATGGCGCAGCTGCTGGGCCGTACATTCGCCACCATCGTCGTGCCCGGTTGCGACGAAATGCACCTTAACCCCAGCCCGGAACCGCCCGGCCAATGGACAGCGGCTCAGCGCGAAGCCCTGGGGCTCCCCACCCGCGAAGTCCTGGCGTTGGCCGCCGCGCACGCCTGGCAGGCCACGCTGGCGCTGCCGCAGCTTGACCTGCTGTGGCGCACGCAGGAGCGCGGTGAAGCCCTGCAGGCCAGCCCCTGGGTGCAGGCGCTGCCCGGCTTCGGGGCGGAGGCTGGCGCCGATCCGCGTGCGCAGCGCACGCTCCAGCAGCTGGTGCAACAACGGCCCCAGCCGGCCGCGGGTGACGTGTTGCCCGAGTCGCTCTCGGCCAGCGCCTACCAGGACCTGCGCGACTGCCCCTACCGTTTCTTTGCGTTGCGCCAACTGCGGCTGGTGGATGCACCTGAGCTGGAAGCCGAGCCCGACCAGCGCGACATGGGCAACTGGCTGCACGCGGTGTTGCGCGCCTTTCACGAACAGCGCGGCGACCGCCGGCCCGGCCGCGAGGCCGACCGCGCCGAATTGAACCGCCTGGCCGACGCCACCGCCGACAGCATGGGCCTGAACGCGGGCGAGGGCGGTGCCGGGTTCCTGCCTTACCAGGCGGTCTGGCCGGCGCTGCGCGAGGGTTACCTGGACTGGCTGGCTGGCTTTGAGGCGACACCCGAGCGCGCCGGACCGCGCTTTCAGAAAGCCGAGGCCGCCCTGACCGCCCAGGCCGGGCCCTGGAAGCTCTACGGCAAGCTCGACCGCGTCGATGTGCAGGACAGCCCCGAAGGCGCGATTCCCTTCGTGATCGACTACAAGACCGAGGGCCGCCCGGGCACGCTGGAGCGTGTGAAGGAACCGCTGGAAGACACGCAGCTCGCTTTCTACGCCGCGCTGCTGCCCGACGAAAACCTGCGCGCCGCCTACCTCAGCATCACCGACAAGCGCGGCGACACCGCCCGGGATGCGCCCACCCTGCTGGTTGAGCAGCCCGAGGTGCTGATGGCGCGCGAGCAGCTGCGCGAAGGCCTGGCGCACGACATGGCGCGCGTGGCCGCCGGCCAGCCCATGCCGGCGCTGGGCGAGGGCCGTGTTTGCGATTTTTGTGCCGCGCGCGGCCTGTGCCGCAAGGACTTCTGGAGCGCCGCATGACCGAAGCCGCCTACCGCATCAACGGCACCCAAGTGGCGCGCGAGGCCTTCTACGCGCTGGCCTGCGACCCCGCGCGCAGCATCGCGGTGGAAGCCTGCGCTGGCGCTGGCAAGACCTGGATGCTGGTCTCGCGCATCCTGCGCGCGCTGCTCGACGGCTGCGCGCCGCAGGACATCCTCGCCATCACCTTCACCAAGAAGGCCGCCGGTGAAATGCGCGACCGGCTCAACGCCGAACTGCGCCGCTGGAGCCGCCTGCCGGACGGCGAACTGGCGGGGGAATTGCGCGCACGCGGGCTCTCAGACCCCGAAGCGTTGCGTCGCCTGCCCGAGGCCCGCAGCTTGCACGCGCGCATGACGGCGCTCGGCCGGCCGGTGCAGGTGCGCACCTTTCACAGCTGGTTTGCGGCGCTGTTGCGTGGCGCGCCATTGGCGGTGCTGCAGGAGCTGCAGCTGCCGGCCCAGTACGAGCTGCTGGAAGACGATGCGCCCGCCGTGGCCCTGGTCTGGCCGCGCTTTTACGCCGCGCTGGCCGCCAGCGCTGAGGACAAACAGGACTTCCTCGACGCGGTGGCCGAACACGGCCGCCACCAGACCCTCAAGGCGCTGGAAAAGGCGTTGCAGAAACGCGTGGAATTTGCGCTGGCGGACGCCGCCGGGGTGGTCGAAGCGTCGGTGCAGCCGTTTGCGGCGCTGTACCCGCGCTGGGCCGGCCTGGCCGTGCCCGAACTGGCCTTGCTGCAGCCCGGAGCCCGCGAGCGCTGGCTGGCTTGGGCGAAGTTGCTGGGCGGCGAGACCAACAAGACGCCCAAGACGGCGGCCAACGCCGTGGTGGATGCGTTTGAACTGGCCGACGAACCGGCGCAGATGTCCCGCCGCCTGGCCCTGCTGCGCAAGGGCTTCTTCGTCGCCAGCGAAGACCGGCTCAACACCAACCTCACCAAGTTCGCCGCTGCCCAGGAAGCCGAGCCCGAGCTGCAGGACCTGTGCGGCGCGCGGCGCCAGCACACCGCGTGGTTGCACCACCAGCGCCTGGCGCGCCTCACCCGTGTGCTGCTGGCCGCCTACGCCGATCTCAAGCGTGAACGCGGCTGGGTCGACATGAACGACGTCGAGGGCGCGGCGCAGCGACTGCTGGCCGACGCCGAGCTCTCGGGCTGGCTGCAGCAGCGGCTGGACGCCCGGGTGCGCCATGTGCTGATCGACGAATTCCAGGACACCAACCCACTGCAGTGGCAGGCGCTCTATGGCTGGCTCTCGGCCTATGCCGGCGCCGGGTCGGGCGAGGCGCCCTGCGTTTTTCTGGTTGGCGACCCCAAGCAGTCGATCTACCGCTTTCGCCGCGCGGAACCGCAGGTGTTCAAGGCGGCGCAGGCTTTTGTGGTGCAAGGCCTCGCGGGCGCGCTGCTCAGTTGCGACCACACGCGCCGCTGTGCGCAGGGCGTGGTGCAGGCGCTCAACAGCGCCATGCTGGCCACCGTGGAAGCCGGTGAATACGGCAGCGACTACCGCGCCCACACCACCGAAAGCCACAAAGAGGGCGCCGTGCTGGCGCTGCCCCAGTTGCCGCGCAGCCTGCGAGAGCGCGATGACGCAGGGGGTGACGAGCCGGTCTGGCGCGACAGCCTCACCACGCCGCGCGTCTTGTCTGAAGACACGATGTCCGCGCTGGAAGCGCGCCAGGCGGCCGACTGGGTGGCCGCACAAATCGCTTCAGGCCATCTGAAACCCGAACAGGTGATGGTGCTTTCGCGCCGGCGCGAGCGCCTGGCCTGGATGTTCGAGGCGCTGCGCGAACGCGGCATCGCCAGCGAGCAGCCCGAGAAACTCGACCTGTGCGAGGCACCCGCGGTGCAGGACGTGGTGGCGCTGCTGGACGCGCTGGTCTCACCGCGCCACGACCTGAGCCTGGCGCGCGCCCTCAAATCGCCGCTGTTTGGCTGGAGCGACGACGCGCTGGCGCAGTTGGCGCGCCTGCGCCAGCGCTGGACGCAGCGGGCCGATGTCTCGACAGATGCCGGCAACACGACCGCGCCGGTGCGCCCCTCGTGGTGGGACGTGCTGCAGCGCTTCGTAGGTCTGCCGACGGCCGAGCAGGGCAGCCTGCTGCAGTTGCCGGGGCAACAACCCACGCCCGAGCAAGCGGAGTTGCTGCGCGAGACCGCCGAGCGCCTGGCGCTGTACCAGGGCTGGGTGCGAAGCCTGCCGCCGCACGACGCACTCTCGGCGCTGTACGACCACGGCGATGTGCTGGCGCGATTCGCACAGGCGGTGCCCGCCAGCCAGCGCAGCGGCGTGCTGGCGCAGCTGCGCGATCTGCTGGCGCAGTCGCTGGCGCAGGACGGCGGACGCTTCCTCACGCCCTACCGCCTGGTGCGCGCGCTCAAGGCCGGCGGAATCAAGGCCACGCCGGTCAAGACTTCCGATGCGGTGCGCCTGCTCACCATTCACGGCGCCAAAGGGCTGGAGGCCCACACCGTGCTCATGCTCGACACCGACGCACCGCCCAGCCGCCCCGAGAGCATGGGCGTGCTGGTGGACTGGCCTGGTGAAGACGCTGCGCCGCGCCGCTTCGTGTTCCTGGCGAGCGAAAAGTCGCCGCCCGCCTGCGCGGTGGCGGTGCTGCAGGTGGAACAGCAGGCGCGCGCGCTCGAAGAACTCAATGCGCTCTACGTGGCGCTGACGCGTGCCGAGGAGCGCCTCGTGTTGTCCAGCTTCGAGCCGCACCAGCGCGGCAGCAGCGCCAGCTGGTACCAGCGCCTGCAACCCCTGGCCACACCCATCGACGCCCCCGAACCGGCCAGCGCCGTGGCCGCGCCCGCCGCTGCGGCCGATTTCTCGCTGGCCCAGCTGCCGGTCTGTACAACCACCCCCGGCCGTGCGGAGGCGAGTGCACCGGCGGTGCAAGCCGAGGCCAGCGCGGACGACGGGCACACCCGCACCGGCCTCGCGCTGCATCGCCTGCTGCAATGGTTCCCCACGCCGGCCAACGGTTTCGACTGGACCAGCGCCCACACCCAAGCCGCCGCGCGCGAGTTCGGCCTCAACCCGGCCCAGGCGGCCGAGGCGCTGGCCATGGCGCGCCGCATCGTGGCCGGCGAGGCCGCGTGGGCCTGGGATGCGACGCAGCTCGACCACTGGGGCAACGAGGTCGAGCTGTTCCACCAGGGCGATCTGTTGCGGCTGGACCGCCTGGTGCGCCAGCGCGGCGAGGGCGGTTCGGCCGGCCCCTGGTGGGTGCTCGATTTCAAGAGCCACGAACACCCCGAGCGCCAGCCCGAGTACCTGGCGCAGATGCGGCGCTACCAGCAGGCCATGGTGCTGGCCCGGCCCGGCGAACCGGTGCGGCTGGCCTTCATCAACCCCCTGGGGCAGCTCATCCCGCTTTCACCCGAACAACTGGCTTCATGACCGATTCCGAATCCTTGAACACCCCCGAGTCTGCGCTGAAGGTGGATGTCGCCGTCATCGGTGGCGGCCCGGCCGGCCTGATGGCCGCCGAGGTGCTGTCGCGCGCCAGCGTCGTGGTGCACCTGTTCGACGCCATGCCCTCGGTGGGCCGCAAGTTCCTGCTGGCCGGCAAGGGCGGCATGAACTTGACCCACGCCGAGCCGCTGGACGCCTTCATCGGCCGCTACGCCGAGCGTGCCGACGCGCTGCGCCCGCTGCTCGAAGCCTTCGGGCCAAACGCCGTGCGCGAATGGGCGGCTGGCCTGGGTATCGAGACCTTCGTCGGCAGCTCCAGCCGGGTCTTCCCCTCCGACATGAAGGCTGCGCCGCTGCTGCGCGCCTGGCTGCAACGCTTGCGGCACCCGGCGGCGGGCGGCGAGCCCGTGCGTTTCCACATGCGACACCGATGGACGGGTTGGGCCGATGACGGTGACACGCTGCTGTTTCAGACACCCGGAGGTGAACAATCTGTGCGCGCCAAGGCCACGGTGCTCGCGCTCGGTGGCGCCAGTTGGGCGCGGCTGGGCTCCGACGGCGCCTGGTGGCCCCTGCTCCAGGCGACCGGAGTGGACACAGCGCCGCTCAAGCCCAGCAACTGCGGCTTCGACGTGGCCGGCTCGGCGGTGCACGGCGTGAGCGCTGGCTGGAGCCGCTTCTTCCGCGAACGCTTCGCCGGGCAGCCGTTCAAGTCCGTGTCGCTGCATTTCACCGACAGCCAGGGCCGCCGCTTCGACCGCCGGGGCGAGTTCGTGGCCACCGCCACCGGCGTCGAGGGCAGCCTGATCTACGCCGTGTCCAGTCTGTTGCGCGATCAGATCGCCGCCCAGGGATCGGCCACCTTCACACTGAACCTGCTGCCCGACCACAGCGCGGCGCTGGTGCTGGCCCACGTGAGCCACCCGCGGGGTTCGCGCAGCCTCTCCAGCCACCTGAAAAGCCGATTGGGCCTGGACGGCATCAAGCTCGCCCTGCTCAACGAACTGCTGCCCCGGGACACCCTCAACCAGCCCGCGCTGCTGGCCGCCGCCATCCAGGCCTTGCCGGTCACGGTGGTCTCGGCGCGACCGCTGGACGAAGCCATCAGCACCGCGGGCGGCGTGCGCTTCGAGGCGATGGATGCGGCCCTCATGCTGCGCCAGCGTCCCGGGGTGTTTTGTGCCGGCGAGATGATCGACTGGGAAGCGCCCACCGGGGGCTACCTGCTCACGGCCTGTCTGTCCAGCGGACGGCTGGCGGGGCAGGGCGCGTTGGCTTGGCTTACATCGCGGTTGCCCGACATGGGGAGCCGCGACGGCGCTCCTGCATGAGGGTCCTACCTGAACCCCGCTGATGCCAGCGCAGCACATTCATGAGTTCAACGCGGGGATGGGCAGCCAAGGCAAGAAAACCCAGAGGGTCAGGGCGGCGACATGGATCGATGCCGTTCCCCAGTAGACCGATCGGAAGGCCTGTTTGGTTGATTTGTGACGCAGGATCTGGTGCGCGAACCAGGCGCCTGGCCAACCGCCCAGCAGGCCGAGCCCATGCAGCGTGTCCTCTGCGGTTCGCCATTGGCCTTTGGCCGCAGCGTATTTGTCCTTCCAGTAGGCGTAGAACGTGCCCAGATTGAGAATGAACGCAGCGGGCAAGAACAGCCAGCTCAGGCGGCCCAGCACGATGCCCCCGATCAAAAGACCCGTCCAGATCAGCATCAGCAACAGGGCTGGCCACGCGGGAGAGGCCTGACGCGATGGTGTGGTGCGGCGCGATGGCGCCATCCGCTGTTGTGGGTGCGGGGTCTGTGCTGGTGGGCGTGCAGCGGCTTGGCGCGGTTGAGTTGGTGAAGCCGCGTGATCGCCTTCGGGTCGCACATCCATGGCACGGGGGCCCTTGCTGCCCACATGGATTTCTTCAAAGCTGACCCGCTGGTTGACTGCGGGGGTGGCGTTCCCGCGCCAGTCTCGAATGTGGAAGAACAACTGGGCGTTGGATTGCGGGCCGCGGATGAAGCCGAATCCTTTGTCTTCGTTCCATCGCACCACGGTGCCTTGCTTTTTCATACGGGGACTCCTCCTGATTTGTTGAGAATTATCTGGGTTGTATCGATACCCAAAATGGCGCAAAATGCGCCAAACAGGAGTTTTGCCATGCCCAACGTTGCCAGCCCGTTTTCTTCCGTGAAACTGCCCGCTGCCCTGGTGAAGCAGGCCAGGGAAGCGGCCCAGCCGCAGCGCCGTTCTGTCGCTGGCCAGATCGAATACTGGGCCACCCTGGGTCGCATTGCCGATGAAACCGGCCTGACGGTGCAAGAAGCCCGCGAGGCCATCGCCCGCTACGACGCGCGCCAGCGTGGCGGGGCGCTGGACGAATCGCTGGAAGCCATCGAGGCGCGGTTTGTGGACGCCGAAGCCAGCGGTCGGCTGGTGCAGGCGGTGAGAAGCACCGTGAGCGCCAACCGCCAGAAGGCCGACGCCGCACTGCCGCGCGCCGCCTGACACGGCAGAAACCATCCCCGGCTTGGCTGCCCCGGTTTTTTATCTGCTGGCTGGCCCCAACGGGGCGGGCAAGTCCACGTTGTATCGGGGCGCGGTGGCGCAGGGCCTGATTCCCGCGGAGGCTGAGTTCGTCAACGCCGACCTGTACGAAGCGGTTCATCTGCAACATGTGGGCGATCTGGCCGACCGCTCGCGCCAGGCGCGCCAGTGGGCCGATGCCCGGCGGGCACAGTGTCTGACCGAAGGGCGATCGTTTGCCAGCGAAACGGTGTTCTCACACACGTCCAAGCTCGACCTGATGTCCGCCGCCCAGCGCACCGGTTTTGCCGTGGTGCTGATGGTGGTTTGCGTGGACGACCCGCAGCAGTTGCTGGGTCGCGTGAGCCAGCGCGTTAAGGAGGGCGGCCACCCGGTGCCTCCCGAACGCATCCTCGCGCGCTATCCGCGAACCGTGCGCCATCTGGGCGTGGCCGTGCGGCGGGCCGACCTGGCGCTGCTCTACGACACCTCGCTGCCGCCGGACCAGGTGTTCCAGCCGCCACGGCTGGTGGCGCGCTTGCGCGGTGGTGAGCTGGGCTGGCAGGCCGATCCGCTGCCTAGCTGGGCACGGCAGGTGATCAACCCAGAGCCCAGGCGCTGAGCCTTCAATCCGCGTAGTCCAACGGCAAGGCGGTGGTGAATTTCAGCTCCTCCATCGCGAAACTGCTGCTCACGTCCGAGAGATCGACCGAGCGGATCAGCCGCTTGTAGACCAGGTCGTAGGCCGCGATGTCGGGCACCACCACGCGCAGCAGGTAGTCCACGTCGCCGCTCATCCGGTAGAACTCGACGATTTCTGGAATATCGCGCACGGCGTCGCGAAAGGTCTCGAACCAGGTCTGGCTGTGCTGGTTGGTGCGCACCGCCACAAACACCGTGACGCCGAGATTGATCTTCAGCGGATCGACCAGGGCCACGTGGCGGGTGATGAAGCCGTTCTCGCGCAGCCGCTGGATGCGTCGCCAACAGGGCGTGGTGGACAGGTTCACCGCCTGCGCCATGTCGGCCAGCGGTGTTTCTGCGTCACGTTGCAGGATCGCAAGAATTTGCCTGTCTACCGCATCCAGTTTCTTTTTCATGCTGAATATTAGAAACCATTACTCCGTCTGAGCGCAAATGGAGGTAAAAATGCAAGCCGGTTCTGCGGCAATCCCCGCACACTCCTCGCATTCACCACGAAGCTTTGGAGCACATATGAAAACCATTGGCCTGATCGGCGGCATGAGCTGGGAATCGACCACCCTCTATTACCAGTTGATCAACCGCGAGGTGGCCCTGCGCCTCGGCGGCCTGAGCAGCGCTCGCCTGAACCTGGTGAGCCTGGACTTTCAGGACATTGCCCAACGCCAGCGCGCGGGCGACTGGGCGGGCATGTCCGCCATCCTGCGCCAGGCCGCGCGCCGCCTGCAGGACACGGGTGCGCAGTGCCTGCTGATCGGCACCAACACCATGCACAAGCTCGCGCCCGAGGTGCAGGCCGATGTGAATGTGCCGCTGATCCACATTGCCGACGTGACGGCCGATGCGATCCTCGCGCAGGGGCTGGATACTGTGGGCCTGTTGGGCACACGCTTCACCATGGAAGAAGCGTTCTATGTGGATCGGCTGCGGGAGCGCGGCGTCCGCTGTGTGCTGCCCGACGAAACCCAACGCGCCGAGATCCACCGCATCATCTTTGAGGAGCTGTGCCAGGGCGAGGTCAGCGAGAGTTCGCGCGCCTGGCTGAGCGGCTGCATCACCGACCTGAAGTTGCGCGGTGCACAGGGCGCGGTGCTGGGCTGCACCGAGCTGCCGCTGATCGTGGGCCCGCAGGACAGTTGTCTGCCCACCTTCGACACCACCGCGCTGCACGCCATGGCGGCGGTGGACTTCGCGCTGGCGGGTTGAAGGCGTTCAGGCCGACAGCGTGTGCAGCGGAATGTCTTTCGCGGCGGCCAGCTTGTCGAGCTGCAGGCGCGTCTTCCCCGCGAGGAAGCGGGCCATGGCGCTGTGGGTCTCGGGCTGGAACATCGTGCCCATGCCACTGAAAGCCACGCTGGCGGCGGCGCAGAGTGAGGCCGCAAAGTGCGGCTCCAGCGCCGCCACGGCCACGCGGCCGCCCTTGCAGGGGTAGACCCGGTAGCCGGCGTGGGCACCTCCCACGGACCCATGAGGTTGCGTCAGGCCCCAGGTGCGGGGTAGCGCGAGCCAGGCCGCGGCATCACTCAGCGCCACTTCCTGGAACGATCCCTTGCCGCTGGTTTTCTGCGCCAGCACGGCCTTGAGCGCCGCTTCGCTGGCCATCAGCGCGCCGCCCATGTCCGCGAACAGCGTGGCCGGCAAGTCCAGACCCGTGACGAGACCGGCGTCGGCGAGGTAGGTGAGATCGTGGCCGGGCTCTTCGGCGCGCGCGCCGGGCGCACCCACGATCGCCACCACCGAGAGCTGCGGATACCCCTTGTGCAGCGCTTTCCAGCCCAGGCCCAGCTTGGCCAGTGCCGAAGGGCGGAAGGATGTGAGCAGCAGGTCGGTGCGGGTCAGTTCCTTGTGCAGCCGGGCCTGACCCTTTTCGCTCTTGAGGTCGATGGCGATCGCCTTGATGCCGTCGTGCAGCGTGGCGTAGGCGGTCGGGTTGTACTGACCCATGGGGTCGCCGCTGGTGCCGGCCGGTGCGCCCTTCGGGCCGGGTGGTTCGGCCTTCAGGCAGGTGGCGCCCATGGCCTTGAGGCGCATCAGCGCGGCCGGGCCGGGCAGATTCAGCGCCAGACTGAGCACGCGCACGCCGCGCAATGGTTTGAGGGGGGCCGCGGTTGCCGCGGCGGGTGGGGTAGCAGTTGCAGGGGTCTGGGCCATGGCATCCATCTGGGGTCAGCGCACAACAGCCAGCGGACGCTGGCCTGGCCCGGTTGTAACCCGGAAGCCGGCCTCTCGGCCAGCCTGCGGGTGACAGCATCGGTCTCCGTGGTTCAGAACGGCAGGCCGACGTAGTTTTCGGCCAATGAGCCCTGGGCCTTCTCGGAAGAGAACAGGTACTCCAGCTCGGTTTGCTGCAGCTTCTGGTCGTAGGTGATGCTGTCGGGGAAGGTGTGCAGCATCGTGGTCATCCACCACGAGAAGCGCTGCGCTTTCCAGACCCGCGCCAGCGCCTTGGCCGAGTAGTTCTCCAGGCCCGAGTCGTCGCCCTGTTTGTAGTGCGCGACCATCGCGTGGTACAGGTAATAAATGTCCGAAGCCGCGCTATTCAGGCCGCGTGCGCCGGTGGGCGGCACGATGTGGGCCGCGTCGCCGGCCAGGAACAGGTTGCCGTAGCGCATGGGTTCGGCCACAAACGAGCGCAGCGGCGCAATCGACTTCTCGATCGACGGGCCGGTGATCAGGTTCGCCGCCACCTCGGCCGGCAGGCGGCGCTTGAGTTCTTCCCAGAACTTCTCATCGGACCAGTCCTCGACGTTGTCGCTCAGCGGCACCTGGATGTAATAGCGGCTCAGCACCTGCGAACGCAGCGAACACAGCGCAAAACCGCGCTCGTGCTTGGCGTAAATGAGTTCGGGCGACACCGGCTTGGTGCGCGAGAGCACGCCCAGCCAGCCGAACGGGTACACCTTCTCGTATTCCTTGAGCACGTCGCGCGGGATCGACTTGCGGCTCACGCCGTGGAAGCCGTCGGCGCCGATCACGTAGTCGCAGTCGATGCGCACGATCTCGTCGCCCGCGCGGTAGGTCACGTAGGGCTTGTCGCTCTTGAGGTCGTGCGGCTGCACGTCTTCGGCGTTGTGGATCACCACGCCATTCATCTTGTCACGCGCTTCGTACAGGTCGCGGGTCAGTTCGGTCTGGCCGTACACCACCACCGAGCTGCCGCCGCTGTATTTGTGCAGGTCCACGCGGCTTTGCTTGCCGTCGTGGGCAATGATGAAGCCGTCGTGGATTTCGCCTTCGCGGTCCATGCGCTCGCCGCACTGGGCTTCGCGCATCAGCGCGGCGAAACCGTGTTCCAGCACGCCGGCCCGGATGCGGCTGAGCACGTATTCCCGGCTCTGGCGCTCCAGAACGATGGTGTCGATGCCCTTGAGGTGCAAGAGCTGGGAAAGCATGAGGCCGGAAGGGCCGCCGCCAATGATGGCTACCTGGGTGCGCATGGATGTCTCCTGAGTTGTGAGGAAGGGGAGATGTGCACTGTAGTTTCCTGATCCTCAGATGACCATATCCGTCCAGCGACATTGCGCGATCATTGGCTGTGATGTGCGATGATCGCGCAACACTTGTTCCGGAGCATCTGCATGAACATCGCCAAAGCCGACTTCATCGAGGGCATGGCAAAGGGCATGGCCGTGCTGGAGAGCTTCGACACGGAGCGCCAGCGCCTCAACGCCACCCAGGCCGCCGAGCGCGCGGGCCTGACCCGCGCCGCCGCGCGGCGCCACCTGCTGACTCTGGCCCATCTGGGTTACCTGGAGACCGATGGCAGCCACTACTGGCTTTCGGCCAAGGTGCTGCGCTTTTCGGGCAGCTACCTCGCATCAGCCCGCCTGCCGCGCCTGCTGCAGCCCACGCTCAACCGGCTGGCGGCGCAGACGCGCGAATCGTTTTCTGCGGTGGTGCTGGACGGTGACGAGGTGGTGATCGTGGCGCGCAGCGCCTCGGTCGGCGGCCAGCGGCTGATGGCCTACGGCCTGCACCTGGGGGCTCGCCTGCCGGTGCACGCCACGTCCACCGGCCGCGTGCTGCTGGCGGCCATGCCGCGGGCTGAATTCAGCGCATGGCTCAAGGGACGCGAACTGCCGCGATTGACGCCCAGGACCACCATCGACCACAAGGCCCTGCGCGCCATCGTGACCCAGGTGCGGGCCGATGACTTTGCCGTAGCGAGCGAGGAGCACGAACTGGGCGTGCACGCGCTGGCCGTGCCGCTGCGCAACATGAAGGGCCAGACCGTGGCAGCGCTCAACGTGGTGGCATCGCCCGAGCGGCTGGTGCCGGCGGTGATGCGAACGGACTTGCTGCCGCTGCTGCTGGACGCGGCGCGTGAACTCAGACCGCTGCTCTAAGGTTCAGACGCCCAGGTATTGCTCCAGCAATTCCGGCTTTGACAACAACTCGTCTGAACTGCCTTCGAACACCACCTCGCCCTTGACCAGGATGACGTTGCGGTCGGTGATCTGGGTCACGTGTTTCCAGTTCTTGTCCACGATCACGCTGCTGATGCCGCTTTCGCGGATCAGGCCGCAGATGCGCCAGATCTCGCGCGCGATCAGCGGCGCCAGGCCTTCGGTGGCTTCGTCGAGGATCAGCACGTCGGGGTTGGTCATGAGCGCGCGGCCGATGGTCAGCATCTGCTGCTCGCCGCCGCTGAGTTGCTGGCCGCCGTGGCTCAGGCGCTCGGCCAGACGGGGAAAGGTATCCAGCACGCGGTCGTAGGTCCAGTCGCGCTGGCCCTTGGTGCCAGCGCGGGCCGACATGACCAGGTTTTCCTTCACGCTGAGGTTGCCGAAAATGCCACGGCCTTCGGGCACGTAGGCGATGCCTTCTCGCGCGATCTCGAAGGTGGAAGCGCCCGTCATGGGTCGGCCCTTGATGAGCACGCCGCCGCCGCTGGGCTTGACGATGCCCATGAGCGACTTGAGCAGCGTGGTCTTGCCCATGCCGTTGCGGCCCATCAAACCGATGGTCTGGCCCTGGCCGACCGTGAAGTCCACGCCACGCAGGATGTGGCTGGCGCCGTAGTGGGTGTGCAGGCCGGTGGCCTGGATCAACGCGGTGTTCAATGGAAAACCTCCGTGCTTCGCACTGCGGTGCGAGCTGGCTTGGGGCGGCCCTGCGCGGCGCTCATGTTCAGTGTTCCTCGCCCAGATACGCCGCTTGAACGAGCGGATCGCTGCGCACCTGGGCCGGCGTGCCGCTGGCAATCACCTGGCCGTTGACCATCACGGTGAGCTGGTCGGCCAGCGCGAACACGGCGTCCATGTCGTGCTCCACCAGCATCATGGCGTGGTCCTTTTTCAGTTTTTGCAGCAAGGCGACCATGCTTTCGGCTTCGGCCTGACCCATACCGGCCAAGGGCTCGTCGAGCAGCAACACGGTGGGCTCGGTGGCCAGCGTCATGGCGATTTCGAGCTGGCGCTGTTCGCCGTGGCTGATGGTGGCGGCCACGGTCTGGCTGCGCTGCGTCAGGCCCGCGAGTTCGATGGCGCGCTCGCAGCGCTGGTTGACCTGGGTCATGCCCGAGGCAGCGCTGAGCCAGCGCAGCGGATTCCAGGGCGCATGGCGCTCGCGCGACTGCGCGGCCAGGCGCACGTTGTCCCACACGGTGAAGGGCAGGAAGATGTTGGTCTTCTGGTAGCTGCGGCCCAGCCCGAGGCGCGAAATGCGCTCCGGGCTGTGGCCAGCGGTTTCCGCTCCATTGAGCGTGATGCGGCCCGAGGTCGGGGGCAGGTCGCCCGAGAGCAGGTTGGTCAGGGTGGATTTGCCCGCGCCGTTGGGGCCAATGACGGCGTGGATGCGGTCGCGGAACAGGTCCACGGAAACCTCGTTCACGGCAGCCAGGCCGCCGAACCGTTTGACGAGTTTCTGTGCGGAGAGCAGCAACTCGCTCATGCCACATCCTTCTTTTTCATGAAGCGCTCCCCCAGGCCCAGCAGGCCACGCGGCGCGAACACCACCACCAGCACGATGAAGCTGCCCATGAGCAACTGCCAGTGTTTGGTCAGGTCCTTGAAGAAGTGCATCACGTATTCGAACGCGAAGGCGCCGACGATGGCACCGGCGAAGTTGCCCATGCCGCCGAGGATGACCATCATGATGGCGTGCGCGCTCATGTGAAAGCCCATCAGCTCCGGGTTCACGAAGCCGGTCTGTGCGGCCCACAGGTAACCCGCCACGCCAGCCAGCGTGCCGGCCAAACCAAAGGCCGCGAGCTTGTAGCCAAAGGTGCCGTAGCCGACAGCGCGCATGCGGTGTTCGTTGACGCGGATGCCCGCGAGCACGCGGCCAAAGGGTGAGAACAGCAAGCGGCGCAGGAAGGCGTAGATGCTCACCAGCATGGCCAGCGTGAAATAGAAGAACGTGGTCTTGTTTTCCAGGTCGATGCCGGTCCAGCCGAAGAGGCTGGCGTCGGGCCGGAAGTTCACATAGAGGCCGTCCGAGCCACCCAGCTCCTTGTTGTCAAAGAACAGGAAGAACACCATCTGCGCGAACGCCATCGTGACCATGATGAAGTAGATGCCGTGGGTGCGCACCACGAAAAAGCCGATCACCAGGGCGGCCAGACCGGCACCCAGCGCCGCCACGGGCAGCGACCACCACAGGCTCACGGGCACGTCGGCCGGCGTCAGGAAGGCAAGGGCGTAGCCGGCCAGGCCGAAGTAGGCCGCGTGACCGAGCGAGACCAGGCCGGTCACCCCCTGCAGCAGGTCCAGGCTCATGGCGAAGATGGCCAGGATCATCATCTGCGAGAGCATCTGCAGGTAGAAATCCGAACTGTCGGACGGGATCAGCGGGAACGCCGCCAGTGCGACTGCGCCCAGCGCCAGCAGCGCCTGCACGCCCTTGGGCAGCATTTCCAGAGTGGCTTTGGGGGAGCTCATGCGAAGGTGCCTGTGTTCATTGTTTGAACAAGCCTTCCGGCTTGTAGAGCAGCACGCCGGCCATCAGCATGTAGACCGCCATGCCGGCGATCTGAGGCACGAGCACTTTGCCGAACGTGTCCACCAGGCCCACGAGCAACGCCGACACCAGCGCGCCGCGCACCGAGCCGATGCCGCCGATGACCACCACCACGAAACACATGATCAGCACCGAGCTGCCCATGCCGGGGTACACGCTGGAGATCGGCGAGGCGATCATGCCTGCGATGGCGGCCAGGGCCACGCCGAGCGCGAACACCACGCCGTGGATCAGGCGGATGTTGATGCCCAGCGCTTCGGTCATTTCGCGGTTGAAGGCACCGGCGCGGATCTTCATGCCGAGGCGGGTTTTCGAGATCAGGAAATACAGGCCCAGCGCCAGCGCCACGCACACCGCCGAGATCACCAGCCGGTAGACGGGATACGACAGGTTCTCGGTCAGCGGAATGGACCAGTTCACCAGTTCCGGCACGGCCACCGAGTGCACGTCGTCGCCCCAGAGGATGGAGCGCACCTCTTCAAAGATGTAGATCAGCCCGAAGGTGAGCAGCACCTGGTCGAGGTGGTCGCGGTGGTAGAAGTGCCGGAACAGCAGCCACTCCAGCGCCCATCCCAGCGCCACGGCGATCAGCGTGCCGACCACAATGGCCAGCACCAGGCTGTCGAACTGCGAAGCCAGAAACCAGGCCAGGTAGGCGCCCAGCATGTAGAAGCTGCCGTGCGCGAGGTTGACCACGCCCATGATGCCGAAGATCAGCGTCAGGCCGGCGGCCAGCATGAACAGCAACAGGCCGTATTGCAGGCTGTTTAGAAGTTGGATCAGGAAGTTGGCGAAGTCCATGGCACTCAATACAGCCGGGGATGACGTCGATCCGGCTCTGCCGGTCGGCTGGCATCGCCCCCTGGGGGGTGATGCCGAAGGCAGCGCGGGGGGGGTTAGCCCATTCTGCAGCCGGTGGCCGGGTCGGCCACGGCCTTCTGCGCGATGCCGATGACCTTGTTTTCCTTGTTTTCCACCTTGCGCAGGTACATGTCCTGAATCGGGTTGTGGGCTTTGCTCATGGTCCATTGGCCGCGCGGGCTGTCGATGGTTGCGCCTTCCATGGCGGCGTACAGCGCCTTCTTGTTGGACAGGTCGCCCTTGACCGCGTTGGCACCCTTGACCAGCAGCAGACCGGTGTCGTACCCCTGCACGGCGTACACGTCAGGCTGGGCTTTGAAGGTCTTGGCGTACTCCAGGCGGAATTTCTTGTTGCGCGGCGTGTCCAGCGAGTCGCTGTAGTGCATGGTCGTCAACACGCCGTCAGCGGCCGGGCCGGCGGCTTCGAGCACACCCTCGGTCAGGAAACCCGAACCGTAGAGCTGGATGTTCTTGGAGAGGCCCGCGGCATGGAAATCGCGCAAGAACTTGGCCGCGCCACCGCCGGCAAAGAAGCAGGCCACGGCATCGGGCTTGAGCGAGGCAATTTCGGTCAGCAGGGCCTGGAACTCCACGTTCGGGAACGGCAGGCCGAGCTTCTTGACGATGGTGCCGCCCGCTGCGGTGTAGCTCTGCTCGAAGCCTTCATAGGCCTCTTCGCCCGCGGCGTAGTTCCAGGTGATCCAGACCGCCTTCTTGTGGCCGCGATCCACCATGGCCTTGCCCAGCGCGAGCGTGGGTTGCGAGTTGGTGAACGAGGTGCGGAACACATTGGGTGAGCACTGGGCGCGGGTGGCCACGTGCACGCCGGCGTTCGGAATCAGGCTGAGCACGCCGCTGTCGCGCGCCACCTTGTGAATGCCCATCTGCACGCCCGAGTGCACCGTACCGACCAGCACGTCGACCTTGTCGCGCTGCACCAGACGGCTCGCGTTTTCGATGCCCTTGGCCGGATTCGATTCGTCGTCCACCTTGAAGAACTCCACCTCACGGCCACCCAGCTTGCCACCCTGTTCGTTGAGCGCCATGCGGAAGCCGTTTTCGATCGCCACGCCGAGTTGCGCAAACGTACCGGTGTAGGGCAGCATGAAGCCCACGCGAACCTTGTCGGACTGGGCATGCACGATCTGCGGCAGCAGCAGGCCACTGGACGCAGCACCGATCACGGCGGCACTGCGGGTAAGGATTTCTCGGCGGGTGGTCATGGTTTGTCTCCTGTTGGTGGTGTGTATGGACCGGCTCAATGTATGCGGGTGCTGCGGGCGTGTGGATAGTGAATTACCCGTACTTGATGTCTAAACTATTTAATCCTGAAGCCCGGTGCGGCTGACCTTCGACCGATGCGGCACCCGCGGAACGTCACGCCTGGAAGGGATTCAGGGACCGGAGACTGGAATTAAAGTGCCTAAATATCGCGGTCAGCCCCTCGCCGTTGACAGGCAATATACTGCATACAGCCAATCCGGCAGCTAGCAGAAACCCTTGGTATTCAAGCGCGCCGGAGAGCCTCCAGCGCTGCTGGCGTTGGCGACTGCATTCGAGGGAATCCGCTCAAAGCGGGTTGGTCACGCCCGGTCGCGTCCGGTAAAACTTCAGCGGACTGGTCTGCCCGGCCTTCAGCACCGAGGGCCGCATCTTGCCGACCACGTGCATCTCGCAGGGCTTGCAGTCGAAGCGCAGGGTGAGCTTCTCGTTGCCGTTGATGAGCTGCATGGGTTCGGCCTTCACCGTGCCCTGCACGCCGGTCACGCCCTTGGCCTGCTTGGGGCAGAGGCTGAGCGAAAAGCGCACACAGTGCTTGGTGATCATCAGGCTGACTTCGCCGGCTTCCTCGTGGCTTTCGTAGGCGGCGGCGATCACCTTGACGCCGTGTTTCGCATAGAAGTCGCGCGCCTTGTGGTTGAACACGTTGGCGAGGTAGGTGAGGGTGTCTTCCGGGTAGGCCGCGGGCGGCTCCACCGGCTGCGCGCGTGGCAGACGAGTCCAGGCGGCGGCGCGGGCGGCTTCCAGCGCTTCGATGGCTTCGCGGCGCAGCGGGTTGAGCAGCGAGGCGGGCACGAAGCGCGGGCTTGAGAGGTTCAGCGTCATTTCGATCGGCTGGAAGATGGTTTCGCCGAGCCGGGCGAGACCTTCGCGCAGTTTGGCGTCGGCCTGGGCCGGGTCTTTGGCGGGCTCCAGTGTGCAGGGCAGCGTGGCGGTGGCGCTGTGGCCGTCTTCGTCGGTGGCGGTGAGGCTCAGGCCATCGGGTGTTTGATCCAGCTTCAGCCAGGCACCGATGCGCCGATCGGCCGATTTCTTTTCCAGCCCGCGCACCCAGTCCATGTCGCGGTTGCGGTTGATCTGCACGCCTTTGCGCAGGTCTTTGAAGCTGTCCATGGCGTCTTTTGGGAACACGCGCCATTGCTTAGGAGAGCCCTCACCCCGGCCCTCTCCCGCACGCGGGAGAGGGAGTGGTTCAGCGCGATTGATCTGCAGGCCGGTCAGTTCCTTCTGCAGGTCGAGGTAACACAGCCCGTCGCTGTTGTGGATCACGGTGGCTGCATCGTCCGTTTCGATCTCCACGAAATTGGAGCCGACCTTCGTCACATAGCCAATCGGGCGGCCCGGATTCTTGGGCGTGTCGAAGGCGCCGATGTTTTCTTGCCGGCCTTGCACGAAGTAGTCGGTGAACTCGCGGTTGAAGTTCTGGTCCGGGTCGGGCTGGAAGTTGAATGTGCATTCGCCGCTGGACGCGCGGGCGAGCTCAGGGCGCTCTTCCAGAATCTCATCGAACAAGACCCGGTAGTGCGCGGTGATGTTCTTCACATAGGCCATGTCCTTGTAGCGGCCTTCGATCTTGAAGCTGCGGGCGCCAGCGTCGATGAGCGCGCGCAGGTTGTCGCTCTGGTTGTTGTCTTTCATCGAGAGCACGTGTTTGTCGTGAGCGACGATGCGGCCCTGGCTGTCTTTGACTTCATACGGCAGGCGGCAGGCCTGCGAGCAGTCGCCGCGGTTGGCGCTGCGCCCGGTGTGGGCGTGGCTGATGAAGCACTGGCCGCTGTAGGCCACGCAGAGCGCGCCGTGGATAAAGAATTCGAGCGTACAGCGCTCCGGGTCGGTGGCGGCGCGGATGTCGGCGATCTGCTGCAGCGTGAGTTCACGCGCCAGCACGATCTGGGAGAGACCCACGTCCTGCAGAAAACGAGCTTTCTCGGGCGTGCGGATGTCGGTCTGGGTGCTGGCGTGCAGCTGGATCGGCGGCAGGTCGATTTCCAGCAGGCCCATGTCCTGGATGATCAATGCGTCCACACCCGCGTCGTAGAGCTGCCAGGCCAGCTTGCGCGCCGGCTCCAGCTCGTCGTCGCGCAGGATGGTGTTCATCGTGGTGAAGATTCGGCTGCCGAAGCGGTGCGCGTATTTCGCCAGCCGGGCGATCTCTTTCACGCTGTTGTCGGCGCTGGTGCGCGCGCCAAAAGATGGCCCGCCGATGTAGACCGCGTCGGCCCCGTGGTTCACCGCCTCGATGCCGATATCGGCGTCGCGGGCGGGGGAGAGCAGTTCGAGTTGGTGGGGCAGCATGATGAATCGGCGAAGAATGCAGTGCAGAATCGGGCAGAAATCGAACCCGTTATTGTCCTGGAGATCGCCCATGAATGCACCTGCTTCCTCTGCGAGCACCGCTTTCGTGCTGGTGCATGGCGCCTGGCACGGTGCCTGGTGCTGGCGCCGCGTGCTACCGCTGTTGCGTTCGGCCGGCGCCGAGGCCCACGCGGTCACGCTCACCGGTGTGGGCGAACGCGCGCACCTCATGGGGCCGGACATCGACCTCAATACCCACATCCAGGATGTGATTGGCCTGATCGAGGCCGAGGAGTTGCAGCGCGTGGTGCTCGTGGGCCACAGCTACGGCGGCATCGTCATCACCGGCGTGGCCGAACGGCTGCAGCGTGAGCGCCCCGGTCTGCTGGTGCGTCTGGTGTACCTGGATGCCGTGACCCCGCATCCCGGCGAGAGCTGGAGCAGCCAGCACACGCCCGAAACGCGGCAGGCCCGCATCGATGCGGCAGCGCCGAGCGGCGGTGTGAGCTTCCCGCCGCCCGACGCGAGCGTGTTTGGCCTGACCGGCGCCGACCGCGACTGGGTCAACCGCCGCCAGAAGCCCCAGCCGCTGGCCGTTTACCTGCACGCGCTGGACTTCGATGCCGCGCAAGTGGCGGCATTGCCGCGGACCTTCATCGATTGCACATCCCCAGCGCTGCCGACCATCGCCGTGATGCGCCAGCGCGTGCGCAGCGAACCGGGCTGGCAGGTGGTCGAGATGGCGACTGGACACGATCCGATGGTGAGCGAGCCCGCTGCACTGGCGGCTTTGCTCCTGCGTGTTCAGGGCCAACCGGTCTGACCGCGTTTCCCCATGGCATTTCCGCCCGTTCGCGCCAGACGCCTTGACCGCATCGACCTGCTGCGCGCAGCGGCCATGTTGTGGATGACGGTCTACCACTTCTGTTTCGACCTGGACCACTTCGGGCTGATCCACGAGAACTTCGCCCGCGACCCGTTCTGGACATGGCAGCGCACGGCGATCGTGAGCGGCTTCCTGTTCACCGCCGGGCTGTCGCAGGCGGTGGCGCTGTCGCAAGGTCAGGATTGGCCGCGCTTCTGGAAACGCTGGGCGCAGGTGGCGGGCGCGGCGTTGCTGGTCACAGCCGGTTCAGCGCTGATGTTCCCCAAGAGCTTCATCTACTTCGGGGTGTTGCACGGCATCGCGGTGATGCTGATCGTCATGCGGCTCACGGCGGGGTGGGGCGTCTGGCTCTGGCCGGCCGGCGCGCTGGCGATTGCGGCCAAGTTCATCGCGCCGACGGTGATCGCGGCGATGCCTGTCCTTGAGTTGCTCAACGCACCGGGCTGGAACGCCCTGGGTTTCATCAGCCGCTTGCCGGTGACGGAGGACTATGTGCCGCTGCTGCCCTGGCTGGGCGTGATGTGGTGGGGCGTGGCCGCTGGCCAGTGGGCGCTGCGGAACCGGCCGCACTGGCTGGGATCGATGGACGCGCCGGGCGCGGGCTTTCGGCGCGGCTTGGTGGTGATGGGTCGCTGGAGCCTGAGCTACTACCTGCTGCACCAGCCGGTGCTGATGGGGTTGGTGACTGGCTGGGTCTGGTGGCGCGGGCCATGATTTCCCGCTGAGCCGCCCCTCGGTGAATCAGCCTCCTAGAGGGGCCGCGACCCGCGCAGCGGCGGAGCGAGGAGGCGCCAATGTTCAGCCGGCGCAGAACGGTCGCAGGAACTGGCCGGCCACGAACAGGTCTTTCTCGATGGCGCGGCGCACGCCCGCGCTGTCCTTCAGGCGCAGCGCCATCACCGCATCGCCGTGCGCCTCGTTGATCACGCGCAGCGAAGCCGGTACCTCGAACAGTTTGTTGGAGAGTGGCCCGACCTTGAGCCACACGGTTTCGATCAACGAGAGCAAGGTGGGCGCTGCGGCCGCCTGGTACAGGCGCAGGTGGAACAGCTCGTTGGCGTCCAGGTAGCCCTTGGCGTCGTTGACCTTGAGCGCGTCGCGCATCTGCTGCTCCAGCGCCAGCAGCTCGGCCACGCCAGCAGCGTCCAGCCGGTGCGCGCCGCGTTCGGCGGCCTCGCCTTCGAGCAGCAGCCGCGTCTGTAGCACGTCGTCGAACTCGGCCAGCGAGAGCTTGGGCACGATCATGCCGCTGTGCGGCACGTTGACCAGCGCGCCCTCGGCCGCCAGCCGCTGCAGCGCGGCGCGCACTGGCATCACGCCCACGCCCAGCTGGCGCGCGATGTCGTGGATCTTCAGCCGTTCGCCCGGCAGGAACTGGCCCACCGTGACCCACTGGCGCAGGCGCGCGTAGGTGCTGTCTTGCTGGGTCGGCGCGGGTGCGGGTTTCATCGGTTCGTTGTCAGGGCTGCCGAACGATCTGGCCCAGCACCTCGTCGAGCGCACCCAGCAGTTGGGCCACGTCGTCGTTGGTCGTTTGCGGGCAGACCAGCATCATGTTGTGGAAGGGCGTGATCATCACGCCTCGGTTGAGCAAACCCAGGTGGATCAGGTGCTCCAGCTCGGGGTCGAGCACGCCCTCGGCTTCGCCACCGCTCCTGGGCGGAGTCGGGCTGAACTGGAACTCGGTGCGTGCGCCGACCTGGGTCACGCACCAGGGCAGGCCGTGGCTCGCAATGAGCGTGCGCAATCCGCCCGCCAGCCGTTCGGCCAGCGCGAGCATGTGCGCGTATGCGTCGGGCGTCATGACCTCGCCCAGCGTGGCGCGCATGGCGGCCATGGCGAGCATGTTGCCGGTGAGCGTGGTTCCGATGCCGCTGTGGCCGGGCGGGGCATCCTGCTTGGCTTTCACGGCACGGGCGGCGAGCCCGGCGCTCATGCCGTAGACCGCGCAGGGCACGCCGCCGCCCACCGGCTTGCCGAGCACGAGCGCGTCGGCCTCGATGCCGTGGGCGCGGGCATAGCCGCCGGGGCCGGTACTGATGGTGTGGGTTTCGTCCATCACCAGCAGAGCGCCGTGGTGGCGGATGAGCGCCTGGGCCGCTTCCCAGAAGCCCGGTTCGGGCAGCACCATGCCGATGTTGGTCATGACCGGTTCGGCCAGCACGCAGGCCACATCACCTTGTTGCAGGGCGGCTTCGAGCGCGGGCAGGTCGTTGAACTCGACCACGACGGTGTGTTCGGTCAGGTCGTGCACCTGCCCGAGCAGACTGTCGCGCTGCGCGGGCTGACCGTTGACCAGATCGACGAACACATCTTCGATGGTGCCGTGGTAACAGCCGTTGAACACCAGCAGCTTCTTGCGGCCGGTGGCGGCGCGGATCCAGCGCACCATGTAGCGGTTGGCGTCGGTCGCGCTCATGGCGAACTGCCAGAACGGGAGGCCGAAGCGTTCGGCGAGCAGATGGCCGACCGCGGCGGCATCGGCCGTGGCGAGCATGGTGGTGTAACCGCGTGTGGCCTGCAGGGCCAGCGCGGCGGCCACCGGCGCGGGCGAGTGTCCGAACATGGCGCCGGTGTCGCCGAGGCAGAAATCCACCAGGGCATGGCCGTCTACGTCGTTAACCTCGGCGCCGCGAGCGTGGGACACGTGCAGGGCAAACGGTGTGCCCCAGTCGTTCATCCAGTGCAACGGCACGCCGAACAGCAGGTGTTTGCTGGCCTGGGCTGCCAGGGCGGCCGAGGCCGGGTTGCGCTCGGCAAACGATTGCCGCTCGCGGGCGAGGAAGGCGAGGGCGCGGGTCCAGTCGAGGCCGTTGCGGCTCGGACGTTGAGGGGTGTGAACGTTCATCGCATGCACCTCACACCAGCAACAGCAGGTGCTCGCGCTCCCAGGAGCTGATCACTCGGTTGTAGGTGGCGTATTCCAGCTCCTTCACCGCCAGGAAGGCGTCGATGAAGGCGCCACCGAACACGTCGCGCACCGGCTCGCACTCGCGCATGCGGCGGATCGAGTCCTCCATGTGGCTGGGCAGCTCGAAGTCCATGTCCCAGGCGCTGGTTTTCATGGGCTCGCTGGGCAGGCGTTTTTCCACCATGCCCAGGTAGCCCGCGCCCAGCGTGGCGGCCATCGCCAGGTAGGGGTTCACGTCCACGCCCGGCACGCGGTTCTCCAACCGGCGGTTGGCGGCGTCGGACTCGGGCACGCGGATGCCGCAGGTGCGGTTGTCGTAACCCCACTGCACGTTGATCGGCGCCGACATGAAGCGCGAGAGCCGGCGGTACGAGTTCACGTAGGGCGCGAGCATGGGCATGATCTGCGGCACATAGCGCTGCAGGCCGGCGATGTAATGGTGAAAAGCGGGCGTGGCCGAACCGTCAGGCAGGCTGAAGATGTTCTGCTTCGTATTGGCGTCGAGGATGCTCTGGTGGATGTGCATCGCGCTGCCGGGCTCGGCTTCCATGGGCTTGGCCATGAAGGTGGCGAAGATGCCATGGCGCAGCGCAGTTTCGCGCACCGTGCGTTTGAACAGGAACACGCGGTCGGCCAAGTCCATCGCGTCGCCGTGGGTGAAGTTGATCTCCATCTGGCCGGCGCCGGCTTCGTGGATCAGCGTTTCCACGCCCAGGCGGTGCACCTCGCAGAAGCGAGACAGCTCCAGGAAGAAGGGGTCGAAGTCGTTGACCGCGTCGATGGAATACGACTGCCGGCCGGCCTCGGGCTTGCCGGTGCGACCCAGCGGCGGCTGCAGCGGTTCGTGCGGGTTCTGGTGGCGCGCGACCAGGTAGAACTCCATCTCGGGCGCCACCACCGGTTGCCAGCCTTGCGCCTCGTACAGCGCCAGCACACGCCGCAACACGCTGCGGGGCGCGAGCGCCACCGGCGAACCGTCGAACTCCTCGCAGTCGTGGATGATCACCGCCACCTGTTCGGCCGCCCAAGGCACCATGCGCGCGGTGGCAAGGTCGGGCACACAGACCATGTCGGGGTCGGTGTCGCCCACAAACGCGGTGTTGTCGGGCTGCTGGCCGTTGACCGTGTTGAGCAACACGCTCTTGGGCAGGCGCATGTGACCCGAGTTGAGGAATAGGTCCTTGGGCAGGATCTTGCCGCGTGCGATGCCCGTCATGTCGGGGATCACGCATTCCACCTCGTGGATGCGGTGCTCGGCGAGAAATTCGCGCAAGCTGTCGATTGAAACGCTCATAGGTCACCTGATTTGATCAAATATGGTGGCCATTTTGTCACTTATTCAAAATTCTGCGAATATTTGATCAAATATTGTGACTTGGCAAAAAAAACGCGACCCGAAGGTCGCGCGTGAGTGAGTCAGCGGTTGTCGCTTACTGCACCTTGGCCTTTTCCCGCAGACTGGCCTGGAAAGCCGCCACTTTCTGCTGTTTCATCTGCTGGGCGATCTGGCCCTTGATCTCTTCGAACTTGGGCAGCTGGGCCTGGCGCACGTCGTCCACGCGGATGATGTGCCAGCCGAACTGGCTCTTCACCGGCGCCTGCGTCATCTGGCCTTTTTCCAGCTTGATCATGGCTTCGGAGAACTCGGTCACGTAGCTGGACGCGTTGGCCCAGTCGAGGTCGCCGCCGTTGGCACCGGAGCCTGGGTCCTTCGACTGCTTCTTGGCGATGTCTTCGAATTTGGCGCCGCCCTTGATGGACGCGATGACCGCCTTGGCTTCGTCTTCCTTCTCCACCAGAATGTGGCGGGCGCGGTATTCCTTGCCGCCATTGCTGGCCGCGAACTTGTCGTACTCGGCCTGGATCTCGGCGTCCGTCACCGGGTTCTTCTTTTCATAGTCCGCAAACATCGCGCGGATCAGGATGGTCTGGCGGGCCAGTTCCATCTGGTCTTTGTATTCAGGCAGCGCGGCCACACCGCGCTTTTGCGCTTCCTGCATGAAGATTTCACGCAGCACAACTTCTTCTTTCAGCTGCGCACGCACCTCGTCGGTCACCGGGCGGCCCGATGCTTCGATCTGCTTGGCCAGCACCTCAACCCGCGAGGTCGGCACGGCTTTGCCGTTGACGATGGCCACGTTTTGCGCAGCGGCCCAGGGGGCGGCTGCAAGAAGGACGGCCGCGGTCAGGGCCGACAGGGAAAATTTCATGGTGTTCCTCGAGTGAAAAAAATGGGGCGCCACCGCGCAGGGCGGGGTTTCAGCAAACAGGGTTCAGAACGTAGCCAGTGGGTGCCGGGTCCGTGTGCTGGCGGGTCAGGTCTTGATTTCAATGGCCAGCGCGTGCAGCCCCGCATCGGTGAATTTTTGCAGCGCATCATACACAAGCCGGTGTTGCGCCACGCGGCTCTTGCCCGCGAAGGCAGCACCACCAATGCGCACCCGGAAATGGGTGCCGTGGCCCAGGCCGTTGGCACCCGCATGGCCGGCATGAGCCGCGCTTTCGTCGATCACTTCCAACAACTCGGGCGCCAGGGCCGCGCGCAATGCAGCTTCCAGCGCCGGGGCGGAGCAGGTCACGGAGGTGGGTGTCGTGTTCATGGTTTCTGTGCTCCGTCGCCGGGGGTGTCGCCGTCTTTCAGGTAGCGCGCGATGTAGAGACCCTGGCCCACAATGAAGATGATCGGGAACACATAACCCCAGAGCTTGAAGTTGACCCAGTCTTCGGTGGAGTAGTAGGCCGCCACATAGGCGTTGATGCCGGCCATGAACAGGAAATAACCGATCCAGATCACGGTGAGCCGCGCCCACACCGCGGTGGGCAGCGTGAGCTGGCTGCCGAGCAGGATCTGCAGGAAGTTCTTCTTCCAGACCCAGAGCGCGGCGCCCAGCACGATCGCCATGCTCGCGTACAACGCGGTCGGTTTCCACTTGATGAAGCGCTCGTCGTGCAGTGCCAGGGTGAGGATACCGAACACGATCACCAGCACCAGCGTGACCTTCTGCAGGGTCTGCAGCCTGCGGTCGATGGCGTAGATGATGCCCGTCTGCAGCAGCGTGGCGGCCATGAGCACCGCGGTGGCGGTGTAGATGTCGTGCAGCTTGTAGGCCGCCACGAACAGGCCGATGGGAAAGAAGTCGATGAGAAAACGCATCGGCCGATTATCGGGCTTGCGCTCCGGGCGCTACGTGACAGGGGGTATCACAATGGTTCGGGGCCAACGCCGGAACTTGAAACGCGATGTGGGCTCTACAGAGCTCCCTTGGTCACAACCTCAATAGAAAACCCCATGCAATCCAACGAACAACAGTCCATCCTGACCATCGCCCTGCTGGCCGCCTTTGCCGACGGCCACAAGGCCGACAGTGAGCGCGAGGCCATCCGTCGGCTGGCCGAGACGCTGGGGCACGAGAGCGGTGGCGCCGGGCTGGCCCAGCTCTACCAGGACGTGCTGCTGAAACGCGTGTCGCTGGCCGATGCCGTGGCCGGCCTGACGGACGCCGGGCAGCGCCAGCTGGCTTATGAAATGGCGGTGTGCGTCTGCGATGCGGACGGACGCCAGAGCCCTGCCGAAACCGCTTTCCTGACCGATCTGAAAACCCGTCTGCAACTGGACGCGGCCGAAGCTTCGGCGTTCGAGCGCGAGGAAGCGGCTGTGCTCGACGCGGCCGACAAGGCCGCACCGCTGGCCTTGCCTGTGGTTGCAACCACCTCGGCGACGCAAGCTGCGCCACTGGATGCCGCCCTTGATGCCCAACTCGACAAGACCATCCTGAACGCCGCGATGCTCAACGGCGCGCTCGAATTGCTGCCGCAATCCTGGGCCTCGATGGCCAACATCCCGTTGCAGGTGCGGCTGGTCTACAACATCGGCAAGGCCCACGGCGTGGAACTGGACCAGGGGCACATCCGCGAGTTCATCGCCGCTGCCGGGGTGGGCGCGACCTCGCAGTACATCGAGCAGTTCGGTCGCAAGCTGCTCGGGGGCCTGCTGGGCAAGATGGCCGGGCGCACCGTGGGTGGTCTGGGCCGCGCGGCCACCGGCATGGCGTTTTCGTTTGCCACCACCTACGCCCTCGGCCAAGTGGCCAAACGCTACTACGCGGGTGGCCGGGTGATGAGCACGGCGCTGCTGCAGGAGACCTTTCAGAACCTGCTTACTCCCGCCAAACAGTTGCAGGCGCAATACCTGCCACAGATCCAGGCGCAGGCCCAGTCGCTGGACATGGGCAAGGTGCTGGCCATGGTGCGCGGCGGCTGAATTCCGCTGTGGCTTTTGTTACATGCGCAGACGCTCCGTGTTCCGGATGCCGGTTGGTTTTGCGCCAGAATCGCAAAAGGGTGTCGGTTCGTTTCCACACAGTTGCCGAGCCACCTCTTTGTTGTTGTTCGACTCACCCCCCATTCATTTCAGGACACCCCTTATGACGACGCACATCCGCCACGGTTTCAAGCTGATCGGGCTGAGCCTGGCCATCGCCGCGCTCACCGCCTGTGGTGGTGGCAACGACGATCCTCTGCCCGGCGACACCTCGGGCGATCTGGTGGCCAAGTACATCGGTTCCTGGGAAAGCGCGTGCTATGAAGACAGTGGCGCTTCGGCCCATTTGCGCGCCGATTTCACCAAGGCGTCCGCCACGGGGTTCACCGGTGAGGTGGTGGCCTACGCCTACCTCGGAACCTCCTGTTCCGGCCCCAGCGTGAAGAACGAGAAGGTGTTCACCCACATGGTCATGTCGCACGACGGCACCAAGGCCGTCGGCGGTGTCACGGCCGACAAGTTCGCCGGGACCGCCGACCAGGGCTCCGCGAAAGTGCTGCTGCACGTGAACGGCAACACCCTGCAGATCGGCGACCCCGACGCGGCCAAGGACGCGCAGGGCTACCCCAACGCGTTCTACGACAAGACCATGTCGCGCATCTGATCGGCGTCAGGCGGGCAAAAAGCCCTCCACCGACAGGTAGCGCTCGCCGGTGTCGTAGTTGAAGCCCAGCACCACGGCGTTGGCCGGCAGCTCGGGCAGTTTCTGAGCGATGGCGGCCAGCGTGGCGCCTGAGGAAATGCCGACCAGCATGCCTTCTTCGCGGGCGCAGCGGCGCGCCATCTCGCGGGCCGGTTCAGCGTCCACCTGGATCACGCCATCGAGCAGGGCGGTGTCGAGGTTGTTGGGGATGAAGCCCGCGCCAATGCCCTGGATCGGGTGGGGCGCCGGGCTGCCGCCCGAGATGACCGGCGAGGCCACCGGTTCCACCGCGTACACCTTGAGCCCGGGCCACTTGGCCTTCAGCACTTTCGCGCAACCGGAGATGTGGCCACCGGTGCCCACGCCGGTGATCAGCACGTCGACACCGTCGGGGAAATCGGCGGCGATTTCGGCGGCCGTGGTCTTGGCGTGGATCGCCACGTTGGCCGGGTTGTTGAACTGCTGTGGCATCCAGGCTCCGGGCGTGCTGGCGACGATTTCTTCAGCCCGGGCGATGGAGCCTTTCATGCCTTTTTCACGCGGGGTCAGGTCGAAGCTCGCACCGTAGGCCAGCATCAGACGGCGGCGCTCGACGGACATGCTGTCGGGCATGACCAGCACCAGCTTGTAGCCTTTGACCGCCGCCACCATGGCCAGTCCGATGCCGGTGTTGCCCGAGGTGGGCTCGACGATGGTGCCGCCCGGCTGCAGGGCGCCCGACTGTTCGGCGTCTTCCACCATCGCCAGCGCAATGCGGTCCTTGATCGAGCCGCCGGGGTTGCCCCGTTCGGACTTGATCCACACCTGCTGCGAGGCGCCGGCAAACAGCCGCTGGATGCGCACGTGGGGGGTGTTGCCGATGGTGTCGAGGATGTTCTGGGCCTTCATACGGTGCTCCTGGGGTGTGTCGAAGGGCGCCAGTATCCCTTGTCTTCGAACACCTTGCAGGCCGCGCCCGGGGGCAGGCCTCGACTCACATGGCCGCTTCCAGCATTTGCCGGTATTCCCCGGCGCTGGCAATGCGCGGATTGGTCTTGTGGCAATGGTCGGCCAGCGCGCCTTCGATCACCTTGTCGAACAGATCGGGCGTCACGCCCATGGCGGCCAGGCCGCTGGGCAGACCGAGGCGGGCGTTCATGTCCTTGATCGCTTCACCAATGTCGCTGCCGCTGGCCAGACCCATGGCGTGGGCCATGCGCTGCAGGCGGTTTTCTTTCTGGATGGATTCGGCCCCGGCGTTGAACGCGATCACCGCGGGCAGGAACATGGCGTTGAGCGTGCCGTGGTGCAGGCGCGGATTGACACCGCCCAGGCTGTGGCTGAGCGAATGCACACAGCCCAGGCCTTTCTGAAACGCCATCGCGCCCTGCATCGACGCGCTCATCATGTTCAGCCGCGCCTCGCGGTCGCTGCCGTCCTTGGTGGCGCGTTCGATGTGCGCCCAGCCGCGCGCCAGGCCGTCCAGCCCGATGCCGTCGGCCGGCGGGTTGAAGGCCGGCGCCATGAAGGTTTCCATGCAGTGGGCGATGGCGTCCATGCCGGTGGCCGCCGTCAGCATGGGCGGCAGGCCGAGCGTGAGCTCCGGGTCGAGCAGGGCGGTTTTGGGCACCAGGTGCCAGCTGTGGAAGCCCAGCTTGCGGCCGTCGTCCACGATGACGATGGCGCCGCGCGCCACTTCGCTGCCGGTGCCCGCGGTGGTGGGCACGGCGATCAGCGGCGGCACGCGGTCGGTGATCTTGGGCGAGCCGCCTTCGATGGTGGCGTACGTCTTGAGCGGGCCCTCGTGCACAGCGGCGATGGCCACGCCCTTGGCGCAGTCGATCGAGCTGCCGCCGCCGAGCGCGATCAGGCCGTCGCAGCCCTCGGCCTGGTACACCGCCACGGCCGCGCGCACCGCCGCTTCGTTCGGGTTCGACGGCGTCTGGTCAAACACGGCCGGCTTCAGGCCGGGCAGGGCGGCGAGCGCCTTGTCCAGCAGACCCGCGGCCTTCACGCCCGCGTCGGTCACGATCAGCGGACGGCGGATGCCCACGCGCTCGCATTCGGCCTGCAACTGCGCCAGCGCGCCGAAGTCGATCAGGATGTTGGTCACATAAAGGATCTGGGCCATGTTTGTCTCGGGTTGTTGTGGGAGGCGAGGCGAAAACTATACGGCCGTGCTCTCGGGAGGCCAATGCCACCGGGGTGACCGCCGGTCGCACAAAAGACAGCCACAATCCGGCGCACACCCTTTCCAGCCATGTCGCACCACCCGAACCCCCGATCCTTGCTCACGACCGCCATGCGCGGCGTGCTCGACCGCATCGCCCGCGCTGGTCATCCGCCCATGCACGTCCTCTCGCCTACACAGGCCAAGCAGGCCTACGAAGCGGGTGCCGGCGTGCTCGACATCCCGTCGCACAAGCTGGTGCGCGTTGACGATCTGAAGATTCCCGCGCGTGATGGGTTCGAGCTGCGTGCCCGGTTGTATGCGCCCGCGTCCGAAGCACCCATGCCGGTGCTGTTGTACTTTCACGGTGGCGGCTTCACCGTGGGCAGCATCGCCACGCACGAACCGCTGTGCCGACACCTGGCCCACCTGGCGCACTGCGCCGTGGTCTCGCTGGACTACCGGCTGGCGCCGGAATGGCCATTTCCCACCGCCGTGCACGACGCGTGGGACAGCCTGGCCTGGCTGCGGGACAACGCGGCGGCCTTGCGACTGGACGGCAGAAAAATCGCGCTGGGCGGCGACAGCGCAGGCGGCACTCTCGCAGCCGTCACCGCCATCAGCGCCCGCGACGCCGACTGGCCGCTGGCCCTGCAACTGCTGTTCTACCCCGGCACCGCCGGCCACCAAAACACGCCCAGCCACAAGACCTTTGCCAAAGGCTTCTTGCTCGAAGAGGCCCACATCACCTATTTCTTCAACCACTATCTGCGCTCGCCGCAAGACCGCGACGACTGGCGCTTCGCCCCGCTGGACGGCGTGGACGAAGCGGGTCAGGTGCGCGACCTCGACGGCGTGGCCCCGGTCTGGATCGGCCTGGCCGAATGCGACCCGCTGACCGACGAAGGCGTGCAATACGCCGACCGCCTGCGCATGGCGGGTGTGCCGGTGGATCTGGAGATCTACGCCGGTGTGGTGCACGGTTTCATCCAGTTCGGCCGCGCCATCCCGCAGGCCCTGACTGCGCACAACGACGCTGCGCGCGCCCTGCGGCGTGCGTTCGGCACTTGACAAACACCTTATGGAGACCACAGACATGTCCCAGATGAAACGCTCCGACTTCCGCTTCTTTCACCGCCTGCGCGTGCGTTGGGCCGAGGTGGACATGCAGAAGATCGTGTTCAACGCGCACTACCTGATGTATTTCGACACCGCCATTGCCGACTATTGGCGGGCGCTGGCGTTGCCTTATGAAGAGTCGATGCAGCAACTGGATGGTGATCTCTACGCGGTCAAGGCAACAGTGGAATTCCACGCTTCGGCGCGGGTGGACGACCAGATCGAGGTGGCGATGAAGTGCAGCCGCATCGGCAACTCGTCCATGACCTTCACCGGCGCGATCTTCCGCGGCGAGGAACACCTGATTTCGGCAGACATCGTCTATGTGTTTGCCGACCCGGCCACCCAGACCTCGCGCCCGGTGCCGTCGGCGTTGCGCGACATCGTGCTCGGCTATGAGGCGGGCGAGGCCATGGTGACGACGAAGGTCGGGGCCTGGAGCGAGCTTGGCGACGATGCACGGTGCATCCGCACCGCAGTGTTCGTGGAAGAGCAGCGCATTCCCAAAGACCTGGAAAGCGACGCAGCCGACCTGACGGCAGTGCACGCCGTGGCCTACAACCGCCTGGGCCGGCCCGTCGCGACCGGGCGCTTCGTGCCGCACGGGCCGGGTGTGGTGAAGGTCGGGCGCATGGCGGTGCACCGCGTGCTGCGCGGCGGCAACCTGGGGCGCCAGGTGCTGCAGGCGCTGATGGATGCAGCCCGCGACGCCGGGGAACGCGAAGTGATGCTGCATGCGCAGCGCAGCGCCGTGGGTTTTTACGAGCGGCAGGGCTACCAGGCCCGGGGGGCGTCGTTCGAAGAAGCGGGCATCGAGCACCAGGAGATGTTCAAGCCACTGGTCTGACAGGTCTGAATCACCAGAACAGGGTTTCGCTGCGCCGGTTGTGGGGGTTCCAGGCATGTCCATGGCCGGCCGCGGGGACATGGGTCCATTCGTCCACGGCCACCCGCCAGGCCGCTGGCGTTGCGCTGGCTTCTGAGGTCTGCACGCTCAGGATCAGGCTGCTGCGGGTGCCATAGCCGCGCTCGGGCAGGCTGACGAAGGGGCTGGACAGGCCGTGTTCCATCTCAAGAGGCACACCGGTTTCTGGCAGTTCGTGTGCGGGCACGCGCCGGGCATCGGCCAGCGCCGCGGTGAGCTTGTCTATCGGTAGCGCTGACGAAGCGGGCCGCGCGAGGCAATCACCGAGCGCCTGTTTCAGCCGTTCGCTCTTGGGCCAGGGCGTGTTGAGTGCCGCGTTGGACAGCCCATAGACACCAGCCGGCAGGCGACGGCTGTGCAAACCGATGGGGTGCTCGTCATGGGGACGCTCGGGGTCGCGGTTGCCGGCCCAGGCCCAGAACTGGTTGTGAAAATCGCCCACCACCAGATTGAAGCCACCGTAAGCGGCCGGATCAAGCTCGTCCAACAACGCCTCCCAGGTCAATCCGCCGTCCAGCCAGCGGGTGGCCAGTTCGCCCCGGCTGCGCTGGCCTGGCCCGGCCTGGGCGCTGCGCACATTGGTGAGCATGGCCACGCGGCCGGTTTCGCTGACACCGAGCCAGGTGCCGCCGTCCCGCAGGTCGCGCCCGGCCACCACACCCGTGCCGTCGGGCAGGGTCCAGCGGTGCAGGGGCGCGGTCGGCCGGTCCAGGAATTCATCGCGGTTGGCTGCGATCAACAACGGACAGGCCGGGTGCGCATCAATGGCAAAGGCGATCAGGCACATGGGATGCGTCGCCGGAAGCGACTCACACGTCTTCGAGCAGCGGATAAGGCAGGGGCAAAAGGTGCAGCTCCGGGCCGGTGGCACTGCCCGCGCGCAGGCTGCCGCTGGTTGCCGCACTGGTTTGCATGGACACGGTGGCGCTCCAGCCGCCCGCGGGGTTGGCCGCAGCGGCGGCCACCGTCCCGCAGGGCTGTTCGGCGTCGCTGCTGTGGAACACCTCTTGCCCCACGGCCACCGGTTCGCTGGCCTGCACCAGAAACGCGCGGCGCTTGAGCGTGCCGCGGAACTGGCTGCGCGCCACCACTTCCTGGCCGGGGTAACAGCCTTTCTTGAAGTTCACGCCGCCCACCGATTCGTAGTTCAGCATCTGTGGCACAAAGGCTTCCGTGATCGGCTGGGTGAGGGTGGCCACGCCGGCCATCACATCCAGCCAGGCCCAGTGACCCTCGGGCAAGGCGTCACCCGCAGGTGGCGGGTGGCCAGCCGGCGCCACCCACAGCGCGCGGGGCAGGCCTTGCGACGGGTAGAGCGCGATGGTTTGAGCGTCGCCCGGTTCACCGGACTTGCTCCAGGGTTTGGCGTCTGCGGGCGCGGCGGTCCCGCTGAGCCCCCAGACCTGAAACTCGGCGCTTGCGTCGCTCAGCCGGGCCTTGGCCCGCAGCACGAACATCGACAGGCGCTTGAGTGTGGCCGGCAGCAGGTCGCGGCTGCAAACCAGGAGCACATCGTCGTGCGCGATCTTGAAACCCACAAAACTCGCCAGCATGCGGCCCTTGGCCGAACAGAACGCTGCCAGCCGCGCTTCGGACAGGCCGAGCAGCGAAAAATCCTGCGTCAACTGGCCGTGCAGGAACTTCGCAGCGTCCTCGCCCTGGACACGGATGACCCCCAGTTGAGGCAACGGGGTCGCGCCGTTGAGCGCGGGCATGGGAACGCTGGGCAGGGAGGGCGGGTTCATGGCGTGGGTTGTGGTGGAGCGGGTAGGGATACAGCGGTCGATTATCATCTTTGGCCCGGATCTCTGCCGGCGGCGCCCACCATCTCCTCGCACCACTCCCTCCCCGTGAAACGCCTCCTGTTCCTGTTGTTCTGGCTGCCGCTGCTCGCGATGGGACTGGTAGCGGGCGCTGTCTGGTGGTGGCTGCACGAGCCGCTGCTCCTGCCGGCCGAGACCAGCGCACAAGCACCTGTGGAATTGAACATACAGCCTGGCAGTTCGGCGCGGGTTGTGGCACAAGCCGTCACCAGCGCCGGGGTCAATGTGCCGACTGTCTTGCTGTACGCCTGGTTTCGTGCCTCTGGAAAAGGTCGGTTGATCAAAGCCGGGGTGTACGAAATCAAACCCGGCGCCACGCCGCGCAGCCTGCTGGACCAGCTGGTGCGCGGTGAGCAGGCGCTGCGCAGTCTGACCTTGCTGGAGGGCTGGAACGTGCGTGAGGTGCTCGCGGCGGTGCGCGCTTCGCCCGACTTGACCCAGGATCTCGACGGCCTGGGCATGGCCGAGATCATGGCCCGCATCGGCTACGCCGGGCGGCACCCGGAAGGCCGCTTTTTCCCCGACACCTACCGCATGGTCAAACACGCCACGGCTTCCAGCGTGCTGCGCCAGGCAGCCCAGGCCATGGACCAGCGCCTCGCCCAGGCCTGGTCCCAGCGTGCGCCAGATTCGCCGCTGCGCTCGCCCGAAGAAGCGCTGATCCTGGCCAGCATCGTCGAAAAAGAGACGGGCGCCGAAGTCGACCGATCGATGGTTGCCGGCGTGTTCAGCAACCGCCTGCGCATCGGCATGCGCCTGCAGACCGATCCCACGGTGATCTACGGACTTGGAGAACGCTTCGATGGCAACCTGCGCCGGGCGGACCTCGAAACCGACAGCCCTTACAACACCTACACCCGCGCCGGCCTGCCGCCCACGCCGATCGCCATGCCCGGCTGGAACTCGTTGCTGGCGGCGGTCAAACCGGCGGCCACACCGGCCATGTATTTCGTGGCACGCGGCGACGGCAGCAGCCAGTTCAGTGCCACCCTGGCCGAACACAATTCCGCGGTCCAGCGCTACCAACTCCAACGATGACCTCCATACAGCCAGGCCTGTTCATCAGTTTCGAAGGCATCGACGGCGCGGGCAAGTCCACCCACATCGCGAACCTCGCCGACGCTTTTCGCAGCCAGGGCCGCACCGTGACCCTGACGCGCGAACCCGGCGGCACGCCGTTGGCCGAAAAGCTGCGCGCCATGGTGCTCGGCGACGCCATGGACCCGCTCACCGAATCGCTGCTGGTGTTCGCCGCCCGACGCGACCACCTGCTGACGGTGATCGAACCGGCGCTGGCGCGGGGCGAAGTGGTGTTGTGCGATCGCTTCACCGATGCCACCTTTGCCTACCAAGGCGGTGGTCGCGGTTTTGATCTGCAGACCCTGGGTACGCTGGAGCGCTGGGTGCAGGCAACGCCCGCGCTGCAAGGCCATGGCATCCGCCAGCCCGATCTGACCGTCTGGTTCGATCTGCCGGCCGAGATTGCCGCCGCCCGCCTGGCCGACGCCCGCGCGCCCGACCGTTTTGAGGCCCAGCCGGTGGCGTTTTTCCGCGCCGTGGCCGCGGGCTACGCGGCGCGTGCCGAAGCCGAACCGCGGCGCTTTGCGCGGATCAATGCCGCCCAGCCGCGCGAGCGTGTCGCGGCGGCGATTGCGGCGGTGTTTGTCCAGCGGGGCTGGTTGCCGGCACCGGCTGAGCCCGGCGGGCCAGACGCGCCAACCGTCTGACGCCCAGCCCATGGCCACCCGTTCAACACCATCTGACGCCGTCGCACAACCGATGGCCACCCGCCCCCCCTGGGTTCAGCGCCAGTTGCAGGCGTTGCTCGCGCAGCGGGGTCACGCCTGGCTGCTGCAGGGGCCTTCGGGCCTGGGGCAGTACGAGCTCGGTCTGGCGCTGGCGCAGTCCTGGTTGTGCGAGCAGCCCACGGCGTCTGGCCCCTGCGGGATCTGCGCCAGCTGCCACATGGTCGATACCCACGCCCACCCCGATTTTGTGGTGCTCATGCCCGAGACGGTCATGCTCGAACGCGGTTGGCCGCTGTCCGAAACCGCGCAAAAAGAGATCGACGACAAGAAGCGCAAACCCAGCAAGGAAATACGGGTCGAGGCCATGCGCGACACGGTAGCCTTCGCCCAGCGCACCAGTGCGCGGGGACGGGGGCTGGCCGTGCTGGTATACCCGGCTGAGCGCATGAACCACGTGACGGCCAACGCCTTGCTCAAGACGCTGGAGGAGCCGCCCGGGGACACCCGCTTCGTGCTCGCCAGCGAAGCCACGCACCAGCTGCTGCCCACCATCCGCAGCCGCTGCCAGACCCACGCCATGGACTGGCCCGCGGAACCGGAAGCGCTGCAGTGGCTCCTGGACAACGTGGCCGCATCGAGCCGCCCCACACCGGAGCAGGCGCAAGTCTGGCTGCGCGCGGCCGGTGGTCGACCAGTGGATGCCCTGGCTTGGGCCGGCACCGGCCTGAACGCCAAGGCCTGGGCCGAGCTGCCCGCCGCGCTAGCCCGAGGCGACTGGAGCACGCTGGCCGGCTGGCCCGCCGCGCAGCAACTCGAACTGCTGCAAAAGCTCTGCCACGACCTGATGGTGCAGGTGGCCGGGGGCACGCCGCGCTTCTTCACCGCCGCGAACCTACCGGTTGCGCCACGCTGGGGTGTGCTGGCCCGGTGGTCGCGGGAACTGCTGGACGCGGCGCGCTCGGTCGAACACCCGTACAACCCCGGTTTGATGCAGGAAGCCTGGGCCGCGCGCACGCGCCAGGCACTGGTTTCCCGCTAAACTTGTCGGCCATGAGCACCAGCCCACCCGCATCCAACGCCTCTGCACGCCCGAGCGTGATTCAGCTCTCCATCAAGGAGAAAGCGGCGCTGTATGCGGCCTACATTCCGTTGTTTGCCGACGGTGGCATCTTCATTCCATCGTCACGCGAATACCGCATCGGTGACGACGTCTATGTGCTGCTCAGCCTGCCTGACGACCCCCAGCGCTACCCGGTCGCAGGCAAGGTCGCCTGGGTCACACCCGCCAAGGCACAAGGTGGGCGCACGCAAGGCGTGGGTATCCGTTTTCCGGCTGATGAAAAATCGCGCCAGCTCAAGCTCAAGATCGAAGAGATCCTGGGCGCCAGCCTGGGCTCGGACAAGCCGACACAGACCATCTGAGCCGGTGTGGCCAGAGCCACATCGGGCGGGCTTGCCGCCTTTTCGCCATTTCCCCGCCCAACATGTTCACCGACTCCCATTGCCACCTGAACTTCCCGGAGTTGCGCGGGGACTTGCCCGCGATCCTGGCTGCCATGACACAAGCCCAGGTGGATCGCGCCCTGTGCATCTGCACGACGCTCGAAGAGTTTGACGACGTGCACGGGCTGGCCCGTGATCACGCCAACCTGTGGGCCACGGTGGGCGTGCACCCCGACAACGAAGGCGTGCAGGAGCCCACGCTGGATGACCTGCTCCAGCGCGCGGCGCTCCCGCGGGTGGTGGGCATCGGCGAGACGGGGCTGGACTACTACCGCCTGAATGGCCGCAGCGTGGCCGACATGGCCTGGCAGCGCGAGCGCTATCGCACCCACATCCGCGCTGGCCGCCAGACCGATCTGCCCCTCGTGATCCACACGCGAAGCGCTTCGGAAGACACACTGGCGATCCTGCGCGAGGAGGGCGGCTTTGCCGGCACGGCTCCATCGGATCAGCCCCGCTCGCGGGGGGTGTTTCACTGCTTCACCGAAACCGAAGCGGTGGCCCGGGCCGCGCTTGAGCTCGATTTCTACATCTCGTTCTCCGGCATCCTGACCTTTCGCAACGCCAGCGATCTGCGCGAGATTGCCCGTTTTGTTCCGTTGGACCGGATGCTGATCGAAACCGACAGCCCGTATCTGGCACCGGTACCTCACCGGGGCAAGACCAACAACCCGGCCTTCGTGCCCTTTGTGGCGCAGCAGATCGCCGAAGTCAGGGGTGTGGCCGTGGAGGTGGTGGCCGAGGCCACCAGCCGCAATTTTGAGCAGCTTTTTAACCGCGTCGTTGCCTAAATATATTCATGAAACACTTCAAGTTTCTTGAAAAGTTAATTGTTTTTGCAGCATTTTTTATATCATCCCTGAATGTCTCCGCTGGAGCCTTCGAGGACTTTTTCAGTGCGGCCAAACTCGACAACGAATCCGTCATGGTCGGGCTCACCCTGCGTGGATTTGACCTCAACACCGTCGACCAACGCGGTGACAGCGCCCTGTTGATCGCCGTGCGTGAGGGGTCACGCAAGGTCGCGCTGTTCCTGCTGGAACAGCCCTCGTTGAAGGTTGAAGCCCGCAACCCCAAAGGGGAAAGTCCGTTGATGCTGGCGGCCCTCAAAGGTGATCTGGACATGGCCCAGCGCCTGATCCAGCACAAAGCCGAAGTCAACAAACCCGGTTGGACGGCCTTGCACTACGCCGCGTCCAACGCCACAGAGGCCAGCCCGGACATGGTTCGCCTGCTGCTGGAGCACCACGCCTACATCGACGCCGAATCGCCCAACCGCACCACACCCTTGATGATGGCGGCGCACTACGGTCATCCGGCCGTGGTGAAGCTATTGCTGGAAGAGGGGGCTGATCCCCTGCTGCGCAACGAACAGGGGCTGACGGCGATTGACTTCGCCCGGCGGGGTGAAAGGCAGGACGCGGCCGACCTCATTGCTGCCTTTGTGCGCAGAAAACGCCCTACCGGCACCTGGTGACCGCGGGCCTAAAGGCCCAATTCCGCGCCGGGGCAGGGCCAGGACACCCCTCGGACTCACGTAGGTGTAATCCCTCGGTAGGTGTAACCCACATCGTTATACCGTTGGCTGTCCTCCAGAATGCCCCACATTCCAAACTTGAGGAGACGCACCGTGGCCCTGGCCAGTCAGAAAGATTTTTTTTCGGGACTCATGTTCACTGCGGTGGGTGGGTCATTTGCATGGGGCGCCACGGAATACACCGTGGGTGAGGGTGCTCGCATGGGACCGGGTTACTTCCCGCTCATGCTGGGCATCCTGCTGGCGATTCTCGGCATCATCATCACGCTCCAGTCGTTCGCCAAAGGCGGACCAGGGGGTGACAAGATCGGTGCTTTCGCCTGGCGCCCGCTGGGCTTCGTGCTGGGTGCCAACCTGGCCTTCGGTGCCTTGCTGGTGGGACTGCCCTCGATCGGCTTCCCGGCCATGGGCCTCATCGTGGCGATCTATGCGCTGGTGATCATCGCCAGCATGGCGCAGCCCGGCTTCAAGCTGAAGTCGACGCTCATCCTGGCAACGATCCTGGCTGTGGGCAGCTACGGCGCTTTTGTCAAACTTTTGAGCTTGCAGTTCCCGGTGTGGCCTGCGTTCCTCACGACCTGATCACGGGGCACCACCATGGAATTGATTGACAACCTCTCGCTGGGTTTTGGCGTCGCCTTTACCTTCCAGAACCTCGTTTATGCCTTCGTCGGTTGCCTGCTGGGCACACTGATCGGCGTGTTGCCCGGCATCGGCCCGGTGGCCACCATCGCCATGCTGCTGCCTGCGACCTACGGCCTGCCGCCGGTGGCCGCGCTCATCATGCTGGCTGGCATCTATTACGGGGCGCAATACGGTGGCTCCACCACCGCCATCCTGGTCAACCTGCCGGGCGAATCGTCATCGGTGGTCACCGTCATTGACGGCTACCAGATGGCGCGCAAGGGCAGGGCAGGCCCGGCGCTGGCCGCAGCCGGCCTGGGCTCCTTCTTTGCTGGTTGCGTGGGCACCCTGATCCTGGCCGCCTTTGCGCCGCCGCTGACCGAGGTGGCACTCAACTTCGGCCCGGCCGAATACTTCTCGCTCATGATCGTGGGCCTGATCGGCGCCGTCGTGCTGGCCTCCGGTTCGCTGATCAAGGCCCTGGCCATGATCCTGCTGGGTCTGCTGCTCGGCTTGGTGGGTACGGACGTCAACTCGGG
>Ga0209262_10000108_pt1 | contig 51809 bp, 53 predicted proteins | sample Lowcelwee11metaG_FD_187171 | JGI IMG/M metagenome (GOLD analysis project Ga0209262, IMG submission 187171) | Freshwater pond sediment microbial communities from the University of Edinburgh, under environmental carbon perturbations - Low... | ecosystem: Environmental > Aquatic > Freshwater >... | reverse complement strand
CTATTTATCGACACTGGCGTCGATGCGCGTCGGCTCACTGCAACGGGACATGCCGAGCAGCGCCCTGTCGCCGACAATGCCGTGCCGGAAGGCCGTCAGCGCAACCGTCGTGTCGCTATCAATATGGAATCGCGTACCCCGGACAACCCGGTCGAAGTAGACCTGCCGCAGTAAGGGTGAGCGTTGTTCAGGCGGTGCCCAGAATGCGACCGCCAAGTCCGGCCTGCTGGTGGCCGTCGGGTCCGTAGGTCATGGCACGGTTGGCGGCCTGCATCAGGGCGGTAAAGGCCTGCTGATTCTGCTGCATGTGCAGAACGATCAATTTGCCGTTGGTCTCGTTGAGGCTGCGCGCTTGTGTCGCCAATTCCAGCAACTCGTTCCAGGCGCGACGCTGTCCAGCATTGCCGAATTGGCTTAGCCAAGCCTCCATGCCGGCGCGGCCGTTTGCCAGTCCCAACTGCTTGAACAAACTTTCGCGGGCTTGGGAATAGTCTGCCAGGGCGATGGACAGTGCTGTCTTACCCTCAATCAAAGGCAGCAGGGCTTCGGTATCCGCCCGCGCGAGCAACTCCTGCTCGCGCTGCAACAGGGCGACAAACTCCTTCAGCTTGCCGATTTCCTCGCCGAGTCGGGCGATCGGGGAGGGGGTCACCATCTGTCGGAGCGGGATCAGTCCTGTTGCGCGGCGCGACCGAGCATGTCGCGCACGCTGGTCAGCAGACCGTCTGCAATGCGCTCCGGATTGATCTGGAAGCGGCCCTCGGCGATCGCCTGCTTGATTTCGGCAACACGTTGGCTGTTAACCGGCGCTTCGCCAGCGCCGACTTCTTGTAGATGAGTGGAGAGCGAGGAAATATCCACACGCTCACCTGTTCCCGTCTCTGGCCGGGGCGGTGGCGCTGCCGGGCCGCGGGTCCTTCCGGTATCCGGCGTATTGCCGACGGAGGGAATGGCGCTATTGATCTTCACGGTAATGTCCTTTCCACACAGGGGGGTCTGGTTGTAATAACGGCAAGCCGGGCTGAAACCTGAGGAAAAAACCAGCTACCCGCCGGCGGATCTGTATATGGAAGCATATTCATGATTATAAATGATATTCCTAGAAGTCGAGTTCTATGCTGCCGCCGGCTTTCGCCACCCCGCTGACAATTCGTCCGCTGCCTAACTTGATCTGCACGACTTGTCCTGCGGCGGCATTGTTCAGCGCCTTCCCTTCGTTAGCAACTTCGAAGCCAGCTCCGCGCGACACGACCTTGACGGACTGACCTTGCCGAATCACGATGACCGCTTTCAGCATATCCGTACGGAGTGGCCGGCCGGCCGGAATGGCCACGGCGGCGGCCTTGCCGACGGCCTGACTGGCGTCCGACAGGATACGTGCGGGCAATTCGGACAGGTCGCCCGACTGCAAGGCTAGATCGTCATCGTTCAGGACTTGTCCTTGGGCGATGGGGCGCGCACTGACCAGATAGTCGGTCTTGACGCGGATGTGTACCGGTAGATAGACACGCCAACTGGCCCCCTCCACGCAACGCACCATGACACTGATGCGCCCGAAAGACTGGGTGCCGGACGGTCGGCTGACATCGAACGAGGTGCAAGGCGCAAAGCGGTTTTCCGGGGCAATGTCGCCGATCTCCAGGCTTACTTGCCCGGAGAGTCCCTGTGTCTCGTTCGCCAGCCAGGACTCGACGGCCTTGCGTACCGGGACGGGGTCCTGGCGGGCCTGGGCGAAAGCTGTGAGCAGACAGCAGGAAAGCAGAAAAATAGCAATTCTTGGCATCGCGCCATTGAAGCATTGGCATGCGCGGAAGGGTCGTTTGCGCAGCATGGTTTTATTGCCGTATTTCCTGCAGGCAAGAATTGCCGCTTGCCGGCAACAAGAGGACTTGCAAAGGGGCCTGCACAGGCGTCGTGTCTGGAATTCGGTTGCGACCGGGAGCGCTGGCTGCGCTAGCTGTGTGGCTTTGGGTGTCTGGCACGTTTGCTGCATATCTTCGTTGCCAAATAACCGATAGCCTCATCTCAATCATGATCGATCGCCTCGAACAAGACCTGCGTTTCACCCGTACCGCACTCAATTTGCGCGGTTATCGGCAGGAACTGTTGGCATCGAACATCGCCAACGCCGATACGCCGCACTTCAAGGCGCGCGACATCGATTTCAAGTCTGCGCTGGTAAATGCCTTGGGCGGTGGCGGTAGCGACACGGCGGCGCCGCTCGATTTGGCCCGTACGCATACCGGCCATATTGCCGGCGAGAACGTGCCGGATTTTGCTTCTGCCGCGAAATATCGCACCGAGTTTCAGGGGGCGGTCGACGGCAATACGGTGAATATGGATGTCGAGCGCGCAGCCTTTACCGAGAACTCCTTGCAAGTCGAGGCCTTGATCGGGTTCGTCAATAGCCGTCTGCGCACCATGAGCAGCGCAGTGCAGAGCCAGTAAGGGGTAGGCCATGAGCGATCTGAGAATCTTCGCTGTCGCCGGTTCCGCCCTGACCGCGCAGTCCGCCCGGCTCAACGCCGTGGCGAGCAACCTGGCCAACGCCGACAGCGTAGTGGGTGCCGATGGGCAGCCCTATCGCGCCAAGCAAGTGGTGTTCAAGGCGACCCAGGTCGAGGGCGGCGGCATTGGTGTGCGCGTCAATCAGGTGGTCGAGAGCGCTGCGCCGTTGCGCATGACTTACGACCCGGCCAATCCGGCGGCCAACGAGAAAGGTTACGTTGCGATGCCGAATGTGAATGTGGTGGAGGAAATGGTGAACATGATTTCTGCTTCGCGTGCCTACCAGACCAATGCCGAAGTGATGAATACCGCCAAGACTTTGATGATGAAGACCCTGGCGATCGGACAATAAAGGAGCGCAACATGAGCACGGTGACAAGCACCACGAGTTCGAACCCGATGTCCGCCGATTTTCTGGCGGCGGTGAACCCGAAGACCACTGATAGCACTTCCTCAATGGACGAGTCGCAGGACCGCTTCCTCAAGCTGCTGACCACGCAGTTGAAGAATCAGGACCCGCTGAATCCGATGGACAACGCGCAAATGACTTCGCAGATGGCGCAGATCAGCACGGTGAATGGCATCGAGAAGCTCAATGCCACCCTGGAGAAGCTGATGAGCAGCTCGACCGATACGCAAGCCGTACAGGCGGCGTCGATGCTGGGGCATCAGGTGCTGGTGGAAGGCAACGGCTTGAGCTTGGCCGAGGGTGGGCAGGCCGTGGGCGGCGTCGAGTTTCCTCAGGCGGTCGACGCGGCAACGCTGACCATCCGCGATGCGAACGGCATGACCGTGCGCACGGTGGACCTCGGTGCGCAGGAAGCGGGATTGCAGGACTTCGTTTGGGACGGCAAGAACGATGCAGGCACTGCCGTTGCGGCGGGCAAATACACTTTCTCGGTCAGTGCCGAGCAGGACGACAAGTCGATCACGACCACTGCGCTCGAAATGGCGCAAGTGACCGGCATTCTGCGCGACAAGACCGGGGTCAAACTCGAACTCGGCCAGTTGGGGAATTTCGCCCTGGCCGACATCCACCAGATTTATTGATTTAGAAAAAGAGGAGAACGCCATGTCGTTCCAGCAAGGACTCAGCGGCCTTAACATGTCCTCCAAGGCCTTGGACGCCGTCGGCAACAACATTGCCAACGTCGGCACAGTCGGCTTCAAGGGCGCGACGGCCCAATTCAACGATATCTACGCGGCAGCGATCGGCGGGGCATCGGGGGCGAATGCGATCGGCCAGGGCGGCAGCATCATGAGCGTGGCGCAAAACTTTACCCAGGGCAACGTCACGAATACCAATAATGCGCTTGATCTTGCCATCAACGGCAACGGTTTTCTGCGCTTCCAGCCCAGCTTGAACGACCAAACGGCAGGCTATTCGCGCAACGGCCAGTTGCACCTGAATGCCGATGGCTACATCGTCAATGCGCAAAGCCAGTATTTGAATGCCTTTCCCGCGCTGAACGGCGAAACGATCGACCAGAGTCAGTCTGTGCCGCTACAGCTTTCCAGCGCCCAATTGGATCCGCGCGCGACGGGCTTCACCAACACGCTGGTGCCCGGTACCGGCGGCGTCGATATCGGCATCAATTTCGATGTGCGCGACAAGCGCACCAACGCGACGAATATCGGCAACCCGGCCCCGGCGGAAGGGTGGACGGCGCTGCAGGACTGGAATTTCGCCACGCTCAACCCGAACATGTACAACTATTCGACCTCGGCGACGGTGTATGACCAGCGCGGCGAGGCACATATCATGACCATGTATTTCGTGCGGCAGGCGGCGGCCGATCCTGCCACTGGCAATGCCGTCGGCGGTACCACCTGGCAACCGCATTTCGTGCTCGACAGCCAATATGAGATCACCGGCCTGACAAACAACGGTGCGGCGCCGACCCTTCCGCCGACCCTCGACTTCAACCCGAACGGTCAGATGAACACCTCCGGCAACGGCGCGCTCTGGACGCTTGATGTGGCCGGCCTCACCTCCGGTCCTGTAGTTGATGCCACCGGCGCCCCGGTTAATTTGACCGATCCGCCGCTGAGCCTCTTTCCCGATGCCGCCACCGAGCCCAACTACGCGCTGACGTTCGATTTTGGCTCGGCGACGCAGTTCGGTTCCGCCTACGACGTCAACCGGCTGACTCAGGACGGTTACGGCGCCGGCCGCTTGTCCGGCCTCTCGATCGACGCCGACGGCAATATCTCCGCGCGCTACAGCAACGGCCAGACCAAGCTGATGGGGCAGGTTGCCTTGACGACCTTCCAGAATCCGAATGGCCTGGTGCCGCTCGGCGACAACCTTTGGGCGGAATCGGCCGCTTCCGGACAGCCGCTGCAAGGCACGCCGAACTCAGGCAGTCGCGGCTCGATCCAGTCCGGCTCGGTGGAAGATGCCAACGTCGACCTGACACAGGAGTTGGTCACCATGATTACCTTGCAACGCGCCTATCAGGCCAACGCACAGACCATCAAGACCCAGGATTCGATCCTGCAAACCCTGGTCAACCTGCGTTGATGAAACTCGGCGCTGACAGGACGGCGAACGGAACGGACAGAAGCTCATGGATCGGCTGATCTACACGGCGATGACCGGCGCGAGCGCCACACTCTCGCGCCAGGCTTCCGTCGCACACAACCTCGCCAACATTGCGACGCACGGCTACCGCGCCGAGGAGCATCGGCTGCGCGCGGTACAGGTGCAGACGCACAACGCGCCGCCCGCCTTGCCGACGCGCGCCTTTGTCGTCGATGCCAGCACCTACAGCGATTTCAGCCAGGGCGCGGCGATGTACACCGGCAATACCTTTGACGTTGCGGTGCGCGGCAAGGGCTGGATCGCGCTGGCCATGCCGGACGGCACCGAAGCCTATACGCGCAACGGCGGTTTCGAAGTCTCAGCGGACGGCGTGCTGCAAACGCCCGACGGCATTCCCGTGCAGGGCGACGGCGGGCCGATCACCATCCCGCCGGAAAGCAATGTCACCGTCGAGCGCGATGGCACGATCTCGGTGACGCCCGCCTCGGGCGCCAGGAATACCGTGAATGTGGTCGGCCGCATCAAACTCGCGAACCCGCCCGAAGTCGATCTGATCCGCGGCGAGGACGGCATGTTTCGCCTCGCCGGCGGCGGCGCTGCGCCGGCCGACGATGCCGTGACCATCGCGCCGGGCTACCTGGAAAACAGCAATGTGAATCCGGCGGAAGAAATGGTCACGATGATCTCCCTGGCGCGCCAGTTCGAGATGCAGATCAAGCTATTGACCAACGCCGAACAAAACGACCGCGCCGCGACGCAAGTCATGTCGTCGCGCTAAGCACACAACCTAGGACTGAACCATGATCCGTTCCCTCTGGACCGCCAAGACCGGCCTCGATGCGCAGCAGATGCATCTGGATGTGATTTCGCACAACCTGGCCAACGTCAGCACCAACGGTTTCAAGCGCCAGCGCGCGGTGTTCGAAGATCTGCTCTACCAGAACCTGCGCCAACCCGGCGCCCAGTCCACGCAGCAGACGCAGATTCCCTCCGGCTTGCAGATCGGTGTCGGCGTGCGCACGATCTCCACCGAGCACATCCACGCTCAGGGCAGCCTGCAACGTACCGAGGGCGCGCTCGATATGGCCATCAACGGCCAGGGCTTTTTCCAGATCCAGATGCCGGACGGCACGCTGGCCTATACGCGGGACGGCGCGTTTCAGAAAGACAGCACTGGGCAGATCGTGACCTCCAGCGGTTACGTGTTGTCGCCCGCCATCACCATCCCGGCCGATGCGACAAATATCACCATCGGCCGCGACGGTACCGTCTCGGTAATGCAACCCGGCAACGTCACCACGCAGGTTGGCAATATCCAGCTCGCTTCCTTCGTCAATACGGGTGGCCTGCAAAGCGTCGGCGAGAATCTCTTCATCGAGACGGCCTCTTCGGGTACGCCGACGCCGAATACGCCCGGCACCAACGGCACCGGTGTGCTCAATCAGGGTTATGTCGAAACCTCGAACGTGAACGTCGCCGAGGAACTTGTCACCATGATCCAGACCCAGCGCGCGTATGAGTTGAATTCGAAAGCCGTCCAAACCTCGGACGCCATGTTGGCCAAGTTGGCCCAACTGTAAGGACCGCCATGACCCGCTTGCTGCCCCTCTTGCTCGCTGCCGTCGCCGGACTGTCCGGTTGCATGGCGACCGCACCCTCGACCGCCGTGCATCAGCCCATGAGCGCACGGCCGGAACCGCGCGCCGCCGGTGCCGCCGCCAATGGCAGTATCTACAACGTCGCGAGTACGCGACCGTTGTTCGAGGATCGCCGTGCCCGCTTCATCGGCGACACCATCACCATCAACATCGCCGAGAAAACCGCAGCGGCGAAGAAGTCCGAAACCAAGGCCGACCGCAGCCACGACGCCAGTCTGACGGTGCCAACTATCGCCGGCCTGCCGTTCAAGACGACACAAGGCGCAGGCTTGTCTGCGACCAGCAAGACCGCCTTCGATGGCGCGGGCGAGAACACCTCGTCGAACAATTTCACCAGCGCGCTCACCGTCACGGTCATCGATGTCTATCCCAACGGCAACCTGCTGGTGTCGGGCGAGAAGCAGATCGGGCTGAAGGAGGGCGAGGAATTCATCCGCTTCTCGGGTGTCGTCAATCCGAACACCATTACGGCCAGCAATACCGTGCAGTCGACGCAGATCGCCGATGCGCGCATCGAATACAAAGCGAACGGCTTCCTCGATTCCGCCCAGGTGATGGGCTGGCTGGGCCGTTTCTTCCTCTCATTCCTGCCGTTCTGACCCAGGCCTGATCTCATGAGCACGGTGCATAAATTCCTCATCGGCCTGATGTGGCTGTTCGCCGCCCTGCTGGTGAGCGACGCGGCGCGCGCCGAACGCATCAAGGAAGTTGCTTCCATCGCCGGCGTGCGCAACAACCAGCTTGTCGGCTACGGCATCGTCGTCGGTCTCGACGGTACCGGCGACCAGACCACGCAGACGCCTTTCACCGTACAGAGCATGATCAACATGCTCTCGCGCATGGGCGTGACGCTGCCGCCGGGGCAATCCCTGCAATTGAAGAACGTCGCCGCCGTGATGGTCACGGCCGACCTGCCGCCCTTCGCACGCATCGGCCAACCCATCGATGTGACCATTTCCTCGATCGGCAATGCCAAGTCGCTGCGCGGCGGCACGCTGGTCATGACGCCGCTGAAGGGTGCCGACAGCCAGACCTACGCCATGGCGCAGGGCAATGTCGTCGTCGGCGGTGCTGGTGCCTCGGCCGGCGGTTCATCGGCAACGATCAACCATCTGTCGGTCGGTCGCATCGCCAATGGAGCCACCGTCGAGCGCGAGGTGCCGATGGATCTGGCTCAGGGGGAATTCATTGCCTTCGAATTGCGTCGCAGCGATTTTGGCACTGCACAACGCGTAGTCGAGGCGATCAACAAGGCATTGGGCGCCGGCACGGCCAACGCCGTCGACGGCCGGCAGGTGATGGTGCGGGCCCCCGCCAGTGCGGACGAGCGTGTGGCTTTTCTCGGCAAAGTCGAAAACCTCCAGGTAACGCCCGTGCAGTTGCCGGCGAAGGTGATCGTGAATGCGCGCACCGGCTCCGTCGTGATGAACCGGGCGGTCACGCTTGAGGAATGCGCCGTTGCCCACGGCAATCTTTCCGTCTCGGTTTCGGCCGACAACAGCGTCAGCCAGCCGGGAGCGCTGGCCGGTGGCCAGACCACGGGCGTGACGAATGCCGGTATCGATATCAAGCAGCAAGGCGGGGCGCTGATGCCGATCAAGGCGGGGGCCAACCTCGCGGACGTGGTCAAGGCACTCAACACCATCGGCGCCAATCCGCAAGACCTGATCGCCATCCTGCAGGCGATGAAGATGTCCGGGGCGTTGCGCGCCGAACTTGAGATCATCTGACGGCGGCAGAAAGCGGCGGAAAACGGCATGGTTTGCCGGCCTGCTCCGCCGATTGCCGGCACGCCGGCAAGTGCAAGCTGAGAGAAGATGAACACCGTCTCCGCCACCCCTTCGATTTTCGATACTCAGGCGCTCTCCACGCTCAAGGGTGGCTTGCGCAAGGACGATCCCAAGGCTTTGAAGGCCGCCACCCAGCAGTTCGAGGCGGTATTTCTCCAGATGGTCATGAAGTCGATGCGCGCCGCGACGCCGCAGGACGGCATGTTCGATAGCGATCAGACGCGCTTCTATCAGGAGTTGCTCGATTCGCAATTGGCGCAATCGATGTCGGCCAAGGGCGGTACAGGTCTGGCGGCAATGCTTGAGCGCCAACTGTCGCGCGTCGACAGTCAGCCCGGTATGGAAGACGCCGACGGCTTTCCGCTGCTGCCCGCAGCGAAAGGCTATACGCTCGATCCGCGTGAGCGCGCATTGCCCTTGCCAGGCTTGGGTGGGCAGCGCCCATTGCCGCTCGACGCCAGCCCGGTGCGCCCGCGCATTCCCGGCGTACCCGCCGCCGTCCCACCACCGCCGACTTCTGGCGGGACTGTCGTGCCCGATGGGCAGTCGCAGAACTTCGTCCGCAGCCTGTGGCCGCAAGCGCTTGCGGCCAGCCGGCAGACGGGCATTCCGCCGCAGTTCCTGCTGGCCCAGGCGGCGCTCGAAAGCGGTTGGGGGCGCAAGGAACCGCGTCTGGCCGACGGCCGGCCGAGCTACAACCTGTTCGGCATCAAGGCCGGCGCGAACTGGAACGGAGCGGTGGCGGAAAGCGTCACGACCGAATACGTCGACGGCAAGCCGGAACGTCAAGTGGAGCGCTTCCGCGCCTATGCTTCCTATGCCGAGGCGTTCGCCGATCATGCGCGCCTCCTCGCCAGCCAGCCGCGCTATGCCCAGGTGCTCGGAACGAACGATGCTGCCGGCTTTGCCCGCGCCCTGCAAAATGCCGGCTATGCCAGCGATCCCCATTACGCCGAAAAGCTTCAGCGTGTGATCGGCAGCCCTGCTCTGAGTATGTCTGGATAATTGGCACGGCTCATGCTTTGTAGTTGTCGGGCGGGACGTTTCTCAAGCCCCGCGAGCTAGGACCGATAACAAGGCAAGGTGGACAAATCATGGGCGGCGTACTGAACATCGGCATTACCGGGTTGCGCGTGGCGCAGGCGGGTCTACTCACGACCAGCCACAACATCGCGAACTCATCCACGGTCGGCTACAACCGCCAGGAAGCCATTCAGACTTCCTCATTGCCGAATTTCGCCGGCTATGGCTTTGTCGGTCAGGGGGCGAACGTTTCCTCGGTGCGCCGCATCTATAGCGAGTACCTGACGACGCAGATTCTTGGTGCGGAAGCCAATGTCGGCGAACTCGACATGTACCTCACGCAGGCGAAGCAGATCGACAACCTGCTCGCGGATGCCAACTCCGGCCTGTCGCCGGCGCTCTCCGAGTTTTTCAAGGCGACGCAGCAAGTGGCGGCCGATCCAGGTTCTGTCCCCGCGCGGCAATCGATGCTTTCGACCGCCCAGTCGCTGGCTTCGCGCTTCCAGTCCCTTGATCAGCGCTTGAGTGAAATCCGCCAGGGGGTGAATACCCAACTCTTCAACGAAGTATCGACCATCAATGCCTATGCAAACCAGATCGCCGAGCTCAACGACCGTATCGTGCGCGCAACTGCGATTGCCCAGGGCCAACCGCCCAACGATCTACTCGACCAGCGCGACAAGTTGATTCAGGATATCAACAAGGAAATCCGCGTCTCGGTGGTGCCGGATGCGGGCGGCAACTATAACGTGTTCATCGGCACCGGCCAGCCGCTGGTGGTCGGTACGACGAGCTACCAGTTCGTTGCCGACTCCGTGTCGGCAGAAGATCCGGAACGCATCACCGTGAGCATGCTGGCGCCTAACGGTGCCAAGGTCGAAATTCCCGAAAGCCTGCTGCAAGGCGGCCAACTGGGCGGTCTGTTGAACTTCCGCAGCGAGACGCTCGATGTCGCACAAAACGCGCTGGGTAAGGTCGCCCTGTCGATCGGCATGACCGTGAATAACCAACATCGCATGGGGATCGACTTGCAAGGCGAGTTTGGCCAGGACTTTTTCAGCATTCCGCAGCCTAACGTAATGGCCAACGCCAAGAATACGGGTGGCGCCACCCTGACCGCCGCAATCATCAACAGCGATTACAAGCTCGATTTCGGCGCAGGAACGGTCACCCGCCTGTCGGATGGTACGGTGAGCGCGATCGGCGGTTTTCCTCTGGTGGTCGATGGCGTGACGATCAATCTCGACTCCGGCGCCGTCGGCGGCAGCGACGTGTTCATCGTCAAGCCCGGCAACGCGCCGGATCAGCGCGTGTTTGCCCAATCCGACAACATCGGCGACGCTGTACTTCGTTCCTCCGGCTCCAATCTGCAAAGCCTGCCCAGCATCGCCAGCGACTATCGCCTGTCGGTGACCAGTACCGGTCTGCAATTGCAGCGTTTGAACGATAGCCGTACCTGGGCCGCAGCCGACATGGCGACCTTGCAGGCGCAACTGGCCAACGACCCCCAGGGCTTCGTGATCGATTGGCAAGGCGGCGTGCCGGGCGCGGTGGGCGATACCTTCCTCATCCAGCCGACGCGCAGTGCCGCGAAGAACATTGGCGTGGCCATCGCCGATCCGCTGAAGATCGCTGCGGCAGCGCCCTTCCGTACCTCGTCGGCCCTGACCAACAAGGGGACGGGCAAGATCGACACGGGCAGCGTGCTGGCGCTCGATCCGGCCGGCATACCGCTGCCAGCCAAGATCAACATTACCTACGATGCCGCAACCAGTAGTTTGCTGCTCGACGATGGCGTCAATCCCGTCGCATCGGTCCCATTTGTTTCCGGGCAGCCGAACGACATCGTCTTCAAGGGCATGCGTTTCAAGGTCTCCGGCGTACCTAGCGACGGCGATGTGTTTTCCCTGGAAGCCAACCGCAATGGCGTGTCTGACAACCGCAATGCCATGGCTCTGGGGGCTTTGCAGACATCCGCCTTGCTCAACAACGGCTCGGCGACCTACCAGTCGACCTATGGTCAGATCGTCAGCTATGTCGGCAACAAGACGCGCGAAGTCGAAGTGACCGGATTGGCCCAACAGACCCTGGCGGATCAGGCGGAAGCTTCCCGGCAAGAACTTTCGGGCGTGAACCTCGACGAGGAGGCGGCCAACCTGCTCAAGTACCAGCAGGCTTACCAATCCTCGGCGAAGGTGATGGAAATCGCCGGCAAGTTATTCGACGAATTGCTCAATCTCGGTCGCTAGAGCGGGATAAATAGACAAGGAGCAGGATCATGAGAGTCAGCACCAGCATGGTGTACAACGCCGGCGTCAGGACGATCAACACCCAGACGGCCCAACTGCTGAATTTGCAGCAGCAGGTGTCAACCGGGCGGCGCATTGTGACGCCCTCCGACGATCCGGTTGCGGCCGCGCGCGCGCTCGAACTGACCCAGGCCAGCGATGTCGTCGATCAATTTTCGCGCAATCGCGACAATGCGCAGAACTCGCTGGCGCTGGAGGAAACCCAGCTTACCGGCGTGGGCGAGCTGATCACGCGGGTACGCGAACTTGCGGTACAGGGCGGCAACGGCACCCTGACGCGCGAAAATCGGCGTGCCATCACCGCCGAGTTACGCGCACGCTACGACGAACTGCTGGGCTACGCCAACGCGCGCGACGGCAGCGGCAAATACCTGTTCTCCGGATATATGGGCGACACCCGGCCCTTCGGCGGCGCCGTCGAAGCCGGCGCACAGTATTTCGGCGACGACGGCCAGCGCCTATTGCAGGTATCGCCCTCGCGCACCATCGAGATCAGCGATTCCGGCAAAGACATCTTCCAGCGCATCAGAAACGGCAACGGTACTTTCGTTACCGGCGTCAGTGCTGCCAATACGGGTACCGCAGTCATTGATGGCGGTGCGGTGATCGATCCGACCAAATGGGCCGATCCGAACAACAGCAATCGCAACTACGAGGTTCGGTTCTGGAAGGATTCCGCCGACCAACTGACCCAGCCGGGCAAAACCTATTACGACATCGTCGATGTCACCGACCCGCTGAATCCGCTCTCGGTGAATACCGGTGCGGCGCCCGACAGCGATCCGACCAGCGCCGGATTCTCGTTCGGACAGGTCTATAACAGCGGCCATGCCATTGCCCTTTTCGGGCCGGGGGCCGGCGGAGCGCCGCCGCCGACGGACCTGGGCGCCAACATCATCATCACCGGCGAGCCGAAAACCGGTGACAGCTTCAGCCTCCAGCCTTCCACCACGCAGGATATTTTTGCAACCTTGAGTACCCTGATCATCGACCTCGAGGATACGACGGCCAACGATGGTCAGCATGCGCTGCTGGCCAACCACGTCGGCTTTGCCCTGACCAATCTCGACCAGGCCGAGCAGAATGTCCTGCGCGTGCGCGCGCTGGTCGGCTCGCGCCTGCAGGAAGTCGACAGCCTGCAAGGCATCAACGAAGACATCAAAATCCAGTATCAGCAGGCCATCTCGAACCTGCAGGATCTCGACTACGCCAAGGCCATCAGCGACCTGACGCGCAAGCAGACCGACTTGCAGGCGGCGCAGCAATCTTTCGTCCAGACTTCGCGTCTGTCGCTGTTCAACTACATATGAACGCGCCGATGAGGAAACTGGCGATCTGTCTGGCCCTGCTGGCCGGGGCTCCTGGCGCACGCGCTGTCGATGAGTCCAACCTGGCGGAAAACCTCGTGCGCTGGAGCGGCTACGCGGTGGTCGCCTCAGTGGTCTTCGACGCCTTTGCGCCGAACTGGGAGCTACAGGAGGCGCACTTTCCCGGCAATCACTATCATCTGTTCATGCAGATGAAACGTACCCATAGCGGCGGCGCCGGCGAAGCGCGCGTAGTGTTCCAGCGACGGGCCAAGGAGTTGATGCGTGCCGGCGGCTTCGATGGCTACGAGGTGCTCGAATACAGCGAAGGCATGGAGTCCTCGGTACTCGGTTCGCGGCGCAACGCGACCGGTGTGATCAAACTGACGCGCTCGCGCTGAATTTTGGTAGCGTCATGCGCCCGCTGCTGCGCGCATGACGGCGGCCAGCGCGCGGAAGGCATTGTCGAACAGGCGTTCCATCGCCGCGCCGAAGTAGGGGATGGAAAACATCAGCACGACGAAACCGGACATCAGCGTGACCGGGAAGCCGACGGCGAAGATGTTGAGTTGCGGCGCGACGCGCGCCAGCACGCCCATGGCGATGTTGGCGATGAGCAGGGCGGCGATCAGCGGCAGGGCCAATAGCAGGCCGGAGGCGAACAAGGTCGAAGACCAGGCCATGAAGCTGGCGAAACCGCCGGCCGCGATGGGCGTGGTGGCAACCGGCAGCAGCCGGAAGCTTTCGGTCAGCACCGAGAGCGTCAGCAAGTGACCGTTCAGGGCGAGAAAGATCAAGGTGGCGAACATGCCGAGAAACTCGGAGAGCACGGGCGTCTGGCCACCGCTCTGCGGGTCGTAGAGCACGGCGAACGACAGGCTCATCTGCAGGCCGATGAGTTCGCCGGCGACATCGATGGCGGCGAAGGCGATCCGTAGCGTGAAACCCAGCAGGACGCCGATGACAATCTGCTGCGCGATGATTGCGAGGCCGATCCAGGAGCCGGCGGGAATTGCCGGCATGGGCGGCAGTACCGGCACCAGGGCGATGGTGATGACCAGGCCGCTGACGAGGCGGATGCGTGCCGGCATGGCGGCATTGTTGAACACCGGCGCGCTGGCCATGAGTGCCAGGATGCGCGCCAGGGGAAAGACGAATGCCGCCAGCCAGGCGTCCAGTTGCGCGCCGGTAAGCGTGATCATGCCGGCGGCGGCGCTAGCCGATGATGCTCGGGATGGAGCTGTAGAGACGGCGCATATAGTCGGTCAGCATCGTGATCATCCAGGGGCCGGCCGCGATCAGCGTGATGAACAGGACAATCAGCTTCGGCACGAAGGACAGCGTCGATTCGTTGATCTGCGTGGCAGCCTGGAAGATCGAGATGATGAGGCCGGTAGCCAGTGCGGCGATGAACAGCGGGGCGGAAATCAGCAGGGTGACTTCGACGGCCTGGCGGCCGATCTCGACGACCATGGTGGGGGTCATGGCATTTTCCTTTTATCCGAAACTCGCCACGAGCGAGCCGACGACGAGTTGCCAGCCATCGACCATGACGAACAGCATGAGTTTGAACGGCAGGGCGACAATCACGGGCGACATCATCATCATACCCATCGACATCAGTACGGAGGCGACGACCATGTCGATGATGAGGAAGGGAATGAAGATGATGAAGCCGATCTGGAAGGCGGTCTTGAGTTCCGAGGTGACGAAGGCCGGGATCAGCACGCGCATTGGTACGTCGTCGACCTTCTCCGGGGCGGGCGACTGCGATACTTTGGTGAAGAGTGCGATATCGGCATCGCGCGTCTGCTTCAGCATGAAGGCGCGCAAGGGCAGCGCACCGCGATCGAGCGCTTGCATGAAGGTGATGCGATTTTCCGCCAGGGGAATGTAGGCATCGGCGTAGATTTTCTCGCCTACCGGCGCCATGATGAAAAAGGTCAGGAAGAGTGCGAGGCCGACCAACACCTGGTTGGGCGGCGAGGTCTGGGTGCCGAGCGCGTGGCGCAGCAGCGAGAACACGATGATGATGCGCGTGAAGCTAGTCATCATCAGCATCATCGCCGGCAGGAAGGTCAGGCCGGTAAGCAGCAACAGGGTCTGGATCGACAGCGTCCATTGCGTCCCGCCGCCCGGTGCGGGAGAGCTGGTGACGGCCGGCAATACTTGGGCCAGTGCCGCCTCGGGCACGATGGCCGGCGCGATCAGCAGCAGGGCAAGCAGCGCGCGGCGGCTAGCCTGGGCCACGGCGTTCGACCATTTGCTTGAGCCACGCCGGAAAGTCCCTCCCGGTAGGCACCATGGTGGTCATGGTCGAAGTGGGGACTTCCTGGCGGGGGATTTCGGCGAGGGCGGAAACGCGTCCGGGTGCCACACCCAGCACCAGCCAGCTATTGCCGAGTTCGAGAATCACCACGCGTTCGCGCGAACCGACGGCAATGCCGGCGACGACGCGCAATACGCCGGCGGCCGCGCCTTGGGGTTGGCTGATGCGTTTCAGCAGCCAGAGGGTGCCCAGGAGCAAAGCCAGCACGGCGATCAGACCGAAAACCATCTGCAAGGCGCTGGAGCCGAGCTCGGGCGCCGTGCCGCCAGCGCCGACTTCCGCAGCGCGGACGGCGGTGCTGCACAACAGCAAGGCGATAGCGTATAGACGTGGCGACATAGCCACGAAGATTAGCCCGCACGGCGGCGGGCAATGAGGCGAAGAAAGGGGGAAAGCCGGCCTACTTGGTTGGCTTGCTTGGCAGGCTTACTTGTTCAGTTTGCGCATGCGCTCCTGCGGCGTGATGATGTCGGTGAGGCGGATGCCGAACTTGTCGTTCACCACGACCACCTCGCCCTGGGCGATCAGCGTGCCATTTACCAGCACATCCATCGGTTCCCCGGCCAGGCCATCGAGTTCAACCACCGAGCCGTGCGCCAGTTGCAGCAGGTTGCGGATCGAAATCTTGGTGCGGCCCAATTCGACCGTCAGGTGTACCGGGATGTCGAGGATCAGGTCGAACCCCTGGTTCTGTGCGGGCGCGGTCTGAGCGCCGGAAAACTGTTCGAAGATCGGTGCCGGCGATGCGGTAACCGCATGTTCGACGGTGGCCTGCTCGCCCATCGCCGCCGCCCAGTCGTCCTCTGCCGCACCGGCTTCCGTCGTGGCCTGCTCGCCCATGGCGGCCGCCCAATCGTCTTCGGAAACCTGGTCCCCGTCCTGTTTTACGTCGTCGCTCATGACCTACCTCGATTAGTTTTCCGTGGCCTCTTCGTGCGCCACGAATCTTTCCACTTTCAATGCGTATTGACCGTTATTGATGCCATAGCGGCAATCCACCAGGGGGATGCCGTCGACGCGCACATTGACAAGCTCGTTGATGTCGATGGGCACGATGTCGCCCACCTTCAGGCGCGCCACGTCGCCCAGCGTGATGGCGACGCCGCCGAGCGGCGCCACCAGCTCAACCTCGGCACCGAGCAATTGACGCCGCAACATGCCGGTCCAGCGCTTGTCGCTGCCGGCCTGCTCGCTATGCATGGTGCTGTAGAGCACATCGCGGATCGGCTCGATCATCGAGTAGGGCAGACACAAGTGCATTTCTGCCGAATTGCCCGAGAGTTCGATGGTGAAGGTGAAGGCGACGACGATTTCCGACGGCGTGGCGATGTTGGCGAACTGCGTGTTCATCTCGGAGCGGACGTACTCGAATTCCACTTCGTAGACCGGCTTCCAGGCCTTCTGGTATTCCTCGAACACGACTTTGAGCATGCCCTGGATGATGCGCTGCTCGGTGGGTGTGAAGTCGCGTCCCTCCACCCGTGTATGGAAGCGGCCATCGCTGCCGAACATGTTGTCGACCACGAGAAACACCAGGTTCGGGTCGAACACCACCAAGCCGGTGCCGCGCAGGGGCTTCATCAGGACCAGATTGAGGTTGGTCGGCACCACCAGGTTGCGGATGAAATCGCTGTACTTCTGCACCCGTACCGGACCGACCGAAATCTCGGTGCTGCGATGCATGAAGTTGAACAGGCCGATGCGCAGGTAGCGGGCGAAGCGCTCGTTGATGAGCTCCATCGTCGGCATGCGGCCGCGGACGATGCGCTCCTGGCGTCCGAGGTCGTAGGTCTTGACGCCGGAGGTTTCTTCCTCTGTCGGCGCCTCGTCGACCTCGCCGGTCACGCCCTTCAGCAGGGCGTCGACCTCTTCCTGGGAAAGGAAGTCCTGGCTCATTGGCTTACTGGACGATCAGCGACGAGAGGAACACCGCCTGCACAGGCGAGTCGTGATCCTCGTCTTTCTTTTCGGCGCCCTCCTTTGGCTTTTCGCCGGTCAGGACGGCGTTGATTGCGACGCGAATCTGGTTGGAGAGCAATTGCATGCCTTCGGGCGTCGACAATTCGGCGGCCTTCTTGCCTGCCAGGATCATCAGTATCTTGTGGCGGAGTTCCGGCGTGAATTGCTTGATCTGGTCGCCCGTCTTCGGATCGTCGAGCTTGAGTTCCGGCACCGCCTGGACATAGTTTTCCTCTTGCTGTTCGCCGCGCAGCTTGACGACGAAGGGGTCGAGCTTGACGAAGGTTGGCGGTGCGGCGTGTGCATCCTTCTTCTTCTTCTTGTCCTTCACGACCTTGGCCGGCACATCTTCCTCGTCGGCGCCTTCCTCGTCGGCGGCGGCTTTCTTCTTCATCAGGAAAAACGCCGCGCCACCGCCGCCCAGCACCAGCACCAGCACGGCGATGATGATGATCAACAGCAGCTTTTTCTTCGGCTTGGGGGCGTCGCCTTCAGGGGCGGCTTCGGTTTTCTTGGCGTCAGCCATGCGTTACTCCAGTACGGTTTGGTCCGGGTTGCCAGAAGGATGTGAGCGTTGAAACTAAAGTATCAGGCAAAGACATCGACCAGTCCTCGCCCAGTCTTGAGACCGTCGGTGGCCGTGGAGCCGCCGACCAATGGCTGTGAGGAGCCTATATCGATATCTGTGCCGCGTTGTGGAACAAAATTATCCCCGTTTTTCTCCTGCTGCGCCCATTGACGCGAGTTCTCCGCGCCGACCTGAGCTTGGCCGAGTTGGATGCCCGCATCGGCCATGGCTTCGCGCAAACGCGGCATGGAGGCTTCAAGCGCCTCGCGCACGGTCGGATTGGACGAGGTAAATACTGCGGTGGCCTGGTCGCCATTCATGGTCAGGCTGACCTCGACGCGTCCCATCTGCGGCGGCGTCAGGACAAGTTCGGCGCGGCTTTCCTGACGATTGGCCAGCCAGACGATCTTGTCGCCGACTTCCTGGCTCCATTGCGGGGTGCCAACGGGAGTGGCGACAGGCAGGCTCGGCGCGGCGTTGCGTAGTGCGGCTTGCGGGTCGGCTGGCGTCAGGCCGGCAGCACTACCCGGTTGGCCGGTTTGCAACTGAATTTGGCCGGGAGCGCTTTCGTAGGCGGCGTTGGCTTCCTTATTGGCTCCTTGCAATGCTCCCTGAGCGGCGGCAAGTTGGGTCGCGAATGCGGCTTGCCCACCGCTCTTGTCATCGCGGCCCGGCAGATTGTCGCCCGGCGTTTCGAGGCCGGACGTGGATGACACTGCCGCCTGATCGGCAATAATTGCCGTCGTGGCGGCTGGATTTGACTGCTGCGGCGCCAGGTCGGGCTTCCCATCGCCCTTCCCCGCCAAGAGCGGGGCGAGTGCTTGTGCTGCTGTTGCTGGCGGCTCGATGGCTTCAGGCGCAGGGTTTCCGGGCAGCGGCACGGTGGGGATGATCGCCAGCGCGACGGGAGTTTCGTTGCCGGCGGGAAGGTCTGGGGTGGCTGGCGACGTGGCTTCGATCTGCGCGGCTGCCGTCGGTGCGGCGACAGTCTCGGCATTGGCGCTTGCCGCCAAGACACCCGCCAAAATAGTATCGGCCGGTGTTGTTCCGGTCTCGGCGGCACCGAGGCTATTCAGGTCGCCAGCGTCCTCGCTGGCTGCGGCTGTGGGCTTTGCCGTCAAGCCGATGGCTTCCATGAAGGGCAGTAGTGCGGCCAGTTCCGCACCAAGCTCCTGAAGCTCCTCAGGGACGATGCTGTCGTCTGTCGCCAGCAACAGGGCGGGGTCGACGCCGGCTGTGGCTGTATCGGTAGCGGCCGATTTGCCCATTTGTTTTTGGAGCAGTGCGGCAAATAAGCCGCTTGCCGTACCGCCGGCATCTGCCGCACTGGTGCTGGCGGCGGACGTGTCGTTGCTGCCGCTTAGTGCGGCGAGGGTGGGAATGGCGGCGGGGATAGCGGTGGAACTAAGTGCTGCGGTCATGATGGCCGTCCTTGCATGGGTCAACTCAGTACCCGGTAATGCAAGCTATGTGCCACTCGGCGGCTATTCGACGGTCTCGTCTTCCCGGTCGAGGCGAAAGCGGCGCGCGGCATGCTCGTCGCCGAGCTTTTGCTCAAGTTTTGCCTCGGCGTGGTCTGCACGTTGCTGATGGCGTTGCGCCAGGGTATCGAAAGCTTTCAGCCGACCGCGTTTGTCGAGCCAGTTGCGCTGGCCGGCGGCGGTGCGTTGCTTTGAAGCATCGACGATGGTCTGTGCTTGTTTGACGGCATCGTCGAGCCGTCCGAGAAAATGTTGGTAATTGCGCCAAGCGTCCGGCCCCAGGCCATTGGCGGCAGCAGCCAGAAAACGCCCCTGATATTCCTCGCGGTACTGGATCAGCAGGTCGAGCCGCTGGCTGGCTTCCTGTTCGCCAGCGATCAACTGGCCGAGTTGACGCGTGGCCTCGTCGAGTCGCAACTGGGACAGGTCGAGCAGGGGCTGCAATTGAAACGGTTTGCTCATGGTTCCAGTATAGCGGTTCGACCGCATCGCGTTGCCCGTGCCGAGCGTGGGAAAGTTGTTCTGATTCCCGTACTGTGCCGTCCCGCTGGCGCCGAGTTTGTCGTCTCAGCGCGTCAGGCTCAGGTAAAGCAGCGGTAGTTGCTCCGGCAGGCGCTCGATGCGGTCGAGGACGCGAAAGCGGTTGCCGAAGATTTCGCGCACGTAGTCGTCGGCCTGCGGGTCGAGGCTGAGGCAGAAGGTCGTGACGCCTGCGCCAGCGAGTTCTTCGACCGCCTTCTTCGCGTCGGCGCGCAGGTGGCCGGGTTCGGCGACGTCGATGTCGGCGGGCGCGCCGTCGGTGAGCAGCAGCAGGATCTTCTTGTCGGCCTTGCGGTGGCCGAGGTAGTGGCCGGCGTGGCGCAGCGCGGCGCCCATGCGCGTCGACCAGCCGGCCTGCATGGCGGCGAGCCGGGCCTTGACGCTGTCGTCCCAGCGTTCGGCGAAGCCCTTGATGTGCTGGTAGCGGACCTCGTGGCGCGTGTTGGAGTGGAAGCCGGCGATGGCGAGCGGGTCGCCCAGGCAGTCGATAGCCCAGGCCAGCAGCGCGACGGCTTCCTGGCTGAGTTCGAGGATAGTCTGCTGTCCTCCTGCTACTTTTTCATTGAGTGACTCCGACAGGTCGACCAATAGCAGCACAGTGATGTCGCGGCCGTCGGTGCGGTGACTCATGTTGATGCGCGGGTCGGGCGTGGCGCCGCCCTTGAAGTCGATCAGCGCGCGCAGGGCGACGTCGAGGTCGAGTTCGCTGCCTTCCTCCTGAAAGCGCAGGCGCACCTTGTCCTGCGGCTTGAGCAGGTCGAGCAGGCGTTTGAGTTGTTTGGCGAGGGCGGCGTGTTTTTGCAGCAGCCTGTCGATGTCGGCGGCATTGCCGGCGGGATGCAATGCTTCGTAGACGCTGGTCCAGTCGGGGCGATAGGTTTGCGTCGCGGCGTCCCATTCGGGGTAGTGGCGCGGCGGCAGGCCTTTGAGTTCCTCGCCTTGTTCGACCTTGCGTTCCTGGTCGAAGGCTTCTTCCTCGTCGCCCGCTTCGATGAATTGCCACAATTGGCGGTTGTCGTCGCGGTAGTCGATGACGGTGTCGGCGAAGTGCACCTTGGGCAACTGGTCGCTCTGGCGGCGCGTCTTGGCGACATAGGCGAGGGCCAGTTCGGCCATCGCGGCGGTGCTGGCGCTGCCGTCGGCCAGCAGCGCGTGAAAGCGTTCGACGGTGGCGTTGAGCATCGCGTCGCGGTAGCCGTGATCCGCGTCGAGGCAGGCGCGCGACAGCATCGCCAGCCGGTGGCGCAGGCAAGAGGTCGTCGTCGGGTCGCAGGCGTCCTCGATGGGCTTGGGGTGCAGCGCGAGGAAGGTTTTCAAGAGGCCGGGGTACTCGCGCATCAGCAAGGTGTCGATGCGCGCATCCTCCAGAAACTCGACCGCCATGCGCTGGAAGGGGCTCCAGTTGTCGGCGATCTGCGGAGAACTCCAGCGGCGGTGGCCGATCATGTGGGCGAGCACTGCGCGGTAGCGGTCGATCCCCGCCACACCGCGAGCGTCGTCATACACATCCGGCACGCGCAGCCCCAGCTTGTCGTAATAGGGCACGGGTTGGCGCAGCTCGTCGAAAGCGGTCGAATAGGGCACGAGCTGTTCGCTGTCCTGCCACAGCGCACGCAGAGTGAGGTCGAGTTGGCGTTCGACATCGGCGAACAGCGTGCCGCACCGTTCGCGCTGCATCACCGCCTTGCTGTCGGCCAGCCTGAGGCCAAAATATTCTTCCTGTCGCTCGGGGTGATGGCTGTAGTTGCGGATGCCGTACTCGACCCAGTTCTTCAAGCCGCCAAGCGGGAGCAGGTTCAGCAGGAAGGGTGCCTGCGCAAACAGTTCCGGCAGACCCGGACTGGGGAAAGTGCTGTGGTGACCGTGGATCGAACCGGTGGTGCGCACCATCAGCTCGCGCGCCACATCGAGATAATTTTCGATCTGGTCGACCGACTGCAGGCGCCGGGCAACGGCCGCAAGCGTTTGCAGGAAGGGCGTGATGGCCTTGCCGTTGGGCGATTTCTGCATCGCCTTGATGAACAGCACCACCGGCTCCAGCGCACCGGGGCCAACCGACTGGGCGACCGACGGCCACTCCTGCAGGAAGACCAGCATCGGTTCCGCACCACGGCCAAGCTTGCCGAGTAGGCGGGCGGCCTCGACATAGGCGGCCATTTCGTCCTTGTGCAGCGAACTCAGCGCATCGTAGATGCACTCCTCGAAGACATCGGCCACCTGGGCAAAGCCGCAGTCGACGGCTTTCCAGTAGTCCTGCACCTGCGGATGCACAAATTCGCGCTGGCGCGCGTCTGCGACGGTGCGGATTCCTGTGGTCATTTATGCCGTCCCGCCAGTCCCAAAAAGGGGATTCCCTTCGGTCACGTCGACTTTTCAGATAAACGTGGTGTCGATGGCGTGGTCGAGCGTCGCGCGGATGTCGGCGTCGTCGGTGATCGGCCGCACCAGCGCCATGCGGCAGGCGTCGCCTGCGTCCACGCCGCGCTTGATGAGCGTCGCCGCATACACCAGCAGGCGCGTCGAGATACCCTCGTCGAGACCGTGGCCCTTGAGGTTGCGGCCGACCTGGCCGATTTTCACCAGCTTGGCGGCCGTGCCAGCGGCGAGCCCGGTTTCCTTCACGAGGATCGCGATTTCGAGTTCCGCTGTCGGGTAGTCGAAGTCGAAGGCGGTGAAGCGCTGCTTGGTCGATTGCTTCAAGTCCTTCATCAGCGACTGGTAGCCGGGGTTGTAGGAGATGACGAGCTGGAAGTCGGCATGCGCTTCCACCAGCTCGCCCTTCTTGTCGAGCGGCAGCACGCGGCGGTGGTCGGTGAGCGGATGGATCACCACCGTGGTGTCCTGGCGCGCCTCGACGATCTCGTCGAGATAGCAGATCGCACCGATGCGCGCGGCGGTGGTCAGCGGCCCGTCGAGCCAGCGCGTGCCGTTGGCTTCGAGCAGATAACGGCCGACCAGATCGCTCGCTGTCATGTCTTCGTTGCACGCCACGGTGATGAGCGGCTTTTGCAGTTTCCAGGCCATGTACTCGACGAAGCGCGACTTGCCGCAGCCGGTCGGGCCTTTCACCATCACCGGCAGCTTGGCATGGTAGGCGGCCTCGTAAAGCGCGACTTCCTTGCCCTGGGCTTGGTAGAAGGGCTCCTGTTTGACGAGGTATTGCGTCTTGTCGGTCATGGTGTTATCCGATAAATAAAGTCGGGTATGAGGGCTTGAAAAAGCCCCGCGTGCGCGAGGCTTTTTAGCAGCGTTGGGATTACTTATGCACGCCCAGCTTCTCGCGCCAGCCCGGGAAGATCTTGTCGGCATCCTTCGGGAACGATTCGAAGGCGCGGGCGAATTCCTTGTGCGTTTTGGCCCACTCGATCGGATCGGCGCCGGCCTTCCAGCACTCGTAGGACTGACGCAGGGAGATCGCGCCGGCGGCCGGGCTGTCGATATGGCCGTAGGAGCCGCCACCCGCCGTGTTGATCACATTGCCATGGCCGAGGTTCTCGAAGAAGCCAGGCAGGCGCAGCGCGTTCATGCCGCCGGAGATGATCGGCGTGGTGGCCTTGATGCCGTCCCACTTCTGGAAGTAGACCGGGCCCTGGCACTCGTCGCGCTCGATCATGTAGGCGATGACCTTGTCGTCGCCTTCGCCTTCCATCTTGCCGTAGCCCATGGTGCCGACGTGGATGCCGGAAGCGCCTTGCAGACGCGACATCTTGGCCAACACGAATGCCGTGTAGCCGCGCTTGGCGGACGGCGAGGTGACCATGCCGTGGCCGGCGCGGTGGTAGTGCAGGAACTGAGCGGGGTACTGACGGCGGCAGGTGGTGACCATGCCGGGGCCGCCGACGAAACCGTCGACCAGGAAGGCCAGCTTGTTGGCATCGGCGCCAAAGGTTTCCAGCGCGAAGTCGGCGCGGGCCAGCATTTCGTAGTGGTCGTCGGCGGTGATGTTCATCGAGAACAGCTTGGCCTGACCGGTTTCGTCCATGGCGCGCTTCATCGAGTCATAGACCAGCGGCAGTACCTTCTTGATCGGGGCGAAGACCTGGTTGCCTTGCGGTTCGTCGTTCTTGATGAAGTCGCCGCCGAGCCAGAACTGGTAGGCCGCCTTGGCGAAGGGCTCGGGACGCAGGCCGAGCTTGGGCTTGATGATGGTGCCGGAGATGTAGCCGCCATCCTTGACCGGACGGCCGAGGATGCGCCACAGCTCTTCGATGTTGACCGCCGGGCCGTCGAACTGGCGCACGACCTCGGAGGGCACCCAGAAGTCGATCATCTTGGCGTGCTCGATGTCGCCCATGCCCTGGTTGTTGCCGATCGCCAGCGTCAGGAAGGAAACCAGCATGAAGCGGCCGTCGATGACGTTGCGGTCGAACAGTTCCAACGGATAGGCGATGCGCATGTCCTCGGTGGCTTCGTCGATGTAATAGACCAGTGCATCGACGCCCTTGGTGAAGTCGTCGGTGGTCGATACTTCGACGTTGGTGCCGGTGGAGGATTCGGCGGCAAAGTGAGCGGCGGCTTCCAGGTAACCGGTGCCGGCCTTCGGCTTCATCTTGTAGGCGACCAGAATGTGCTTGCCACCCTTGATCAGGTCGGCTTCCTTCAGGTCAAGTGCGGCGTAGCGGCTGGATTGATCCATTGTCACTTCTCCTCTTTCAGTCGTTGTTTGGTTGATGCGATGAACGCATGTTAGTCAGGCAGTACCATAAAGAACAGTCACAAGTTTTTATCTCGACGATAAGTTTTTATCAAAGATCTGCTGCACATCGGCGTAGGTCGTCCGGGCCAGATCGGGTAGTACCGCGAGCGCTCCGGTGAAGTCATGGCCGCGCGTGTAATCGTTCTCGGTCACCAGCGTGGGAATGCCTGCCGCCCGGCTGGCCTTCAAACCATTTTCGGAATCCTCAAGCGCCAGACAGTTGCTCGCCGGCAAGCCCAGACGCGCCAGCACCCAGTGGTAAATATCCGGGGCCGGCTTCTTGGCCGGCACGATATCGCCGGCGCCAATGACCTCGAACCAGCTTTCGGCCTCCGGCGACAAACTGGCACGCAACAGGGCAGCCACGTTCTCCGGCGAAGTCGTCGTCGCGATCGCCAGCCGGATGCCCGCAGCACGCGCCTCATAAATCAGTTGGGCGACGCCAGGACGCAGGGGCAGTTTGCCCGCCTGCACCAGATGCACGTAGTGCTGGGTCTTCAGCGTGTGCAGCTTGCGCACCAGATTGTCGAATTCCGGTTTCGCCAGCAGTTCCGGGGCATGCTGACGGGCAAAATAGAACATGCGCTCCTTGCCGCCCGTGACGGCCAGCAGCTCGCCATAGCGGGCCACATCCCAGTGCCAGGGCAGACCGGCTTCTTTAAATGCCGCATTGAAAGCGATGCGGTGTCCGTCGCGCTCGGTATCGGCGAGCGTGCCATCGACGTCGAAAATCAGGGCTTGCAGTGTGTTCATGTGCCTACGATACCGCTAGATAACCATAAGCAACAGTCACGCTTTCTTATTGCAATGATAAGATCCGATTCATAACAAAACTCGGCGCCGGCGATACGGTGGCCGCTATCGGGAGTGTCGAATGAAGCATGTCACCTTGCGCCAGCTCAAGGTCTTCGAGGCCGTGGCGCGCCATCTGTCGTTCTCGCGTGCTGCGGAAGAGTTGCACCTGACCCAGCCGGCGGTGTCGATGCAGGTCAAGCAGCTTGAGGACCAGGCCGGCCTGCCGCTCACCGAGATGGTGGGCAAGAAGGTCTATCTGACGGCTGCCGGCGATGAAGTCGCGCGCCATGCGCGGCGTATCGCCCAGCAACTGCGCGAGGCCGACGAAGCGCTCGACGCCATCAAAGGGGTGCGCGGCGGACGCTTGTCGATCGGCGTCATCAGTACCGCTAAATATTTTGCGCCGCGCCTGCTGGCCGAGTTCCGTCGCCGCAAGCCGGGCATCGAGCTGAACCTGCGCGTGCATAACCGCGAGATCGTCGTGCGGCAACTGGCAGACAACGAGATCGACCTCGCCATCATGGGCCAGCCGCCGCAGGAATTTTCCACCGTTGCGGAGCCCTTTGCCGATCATCCGCTGGTAATCGTCGCCGCGCCCGACCATCCGCTCGTCGGTCGCAAGCAGGTCGCGCCAGCGCAGTTGAAGGACGAGACTTTCCTCATCCGCGAGCCTGGATCGGGCACGCGCGCGACGATGGAACGCTACTTCGCCGACGTCGGCATTGCGCCGCCCCATGTGCTCGAAATGGTGGGCAACGAAACCATCAAGCAGGCGGTGATGGCCGGGCTGGGCTTGGCGTTTATCTCCGCCCACACCGTCTCGCTCGAATGCGAGGTGGGGCGCTTGGTCAAGTTGCCGGTGGCCGGCACGCCGGTGGTCAGGCGCTGGTTCGTCGTGCATCGTGCCGAAAAGGAACTCCTGCCGGTGGCGAATACTTTCCGCGAATTTCTGCTAGCCGAGGCGGCGAGCCTGATGGCAGATCGGCCGCCGGCGAAGCCGGTAGCCGTTTAAGTTGCCCACCAGCCTTATGTGTTCAGCGAAAACTGGGGATAATCGGCGTTTTGGTGCGATGCCGGATGCGGGCAAACGACTAGACAGGAGAAATTGATGCACCGGAGTTTGCAACGCCAGCTTAAGCGCACGCTCGGCCTGGCGGACGAAAGCGCACTGTCCGCGCTGCTTGAAGCGGCACGGCGGACGGCGGCGCGGCCTGGAATCGACGCCAGCGTCTCGGCCTTGCTGGCGAATTTCGGCGCCTTGCTTGAACGGGTCGACGCGAACTACGAGCAGTCCGACCGCGACCTGGAACTGCGCACGCGCAGTCTGGAACTCAGTTCGACGGAACTGACTGCCGTGAATAGCCGTCTGCGCGAGGATCTGGCCGCGCGCGCGCGCGCCGTGCAATCCCTGCGCGATACCATGGTCGGCCTGCTCGGCGAGACGCCAAGTGACCGTCTTGATGCCGACGACGATATCGAGTCACTGTCCCGCATCGTTGCCAATCTGGTGCAGGAGCGCGAAATCCAGCGCGTCCACCTCGACAATTTCAAGTTCGCCCTCGATGCCCATGCCATCGTCAGCATCACCGACACGGCGGGCTATATCACGTATGCCAACGACCGCTTCTGCGAAATCAGCGGTTACGCCCGCGAGGAGTTGATCGGCCGCAATCACCGCATTCTCAAGTCCGGCCGCCATGCCGATGCGCTGTACGAACAGATGTGGGTAACCATCACCGCCGGCGAGACCTGGCACGGCGAAATCTGCAATCGCGCCAAGGCTGGCCATGAGTACTGGGTGGCGGCGACCATCGTGCCCTTTCTCGACGAATTCGGCCTGCCCGCCGAGTACATCGCCATCCGTACCGACATCAGCGCGCGCAAGCAGGCCGAGGCGAAGCTCGCGGAACAATTGCATTTCAGTCGCCAACTGATCGACGCGATCCCGATCCCGATTTATTACAAGGACACGGCGGGACGTTATCTCGGTTGCAACCGCAGCTTTGCCGATACCTTCGAGATCGGCGACATCGACGCCTGGGTCGGCAGCACGCTCTACGACCTGCTGGCGACCGACCTGGCGGATTTTCATACGGAAAAGGACCGCGAGCTGTTCGTCGCCGCCGACAAACAGACTTACGAGGTCCGAGGTATCCCGGTCCATGGCGAGCCGCGTGCGCTGGTCTATCACAAGGCCAGCCTGACGCGACCCGACGGCTCGGTGCGGGGGCTGATCGGCGCCATCATCGATATGACCGAGCGCCGCCACTGGGAGGCGGGCCTGATCCAGGCACGCGACGCCGCCGAGGCAGCGAACCGGGCGAAGAGCGATTTTCTCGCCAACATGAGCCACGAGATCCGCACGCCGATGAACGGCATCATCGGCATGACCGAACTCGCGCTCGATACCCAACTCGACGACGAGCAGCGCGAATATCTCCAGATCGTCAAGTCCTCGGCCGAGTCCTTGCTCACGGTGATCAACGACATTCTCGACTTTTCCAAGATCGAAGCCGGCAAGCTGCAAGTCGAACGTATTGCCTTCGACCTGCGGCGCACGGTGTCCGAGACGCTGCGCACCCTGGCCCTGCGTGCGCACCAGAAAGGCCTGGAAATCGTTTGCGATGTCGCTGCGGAGGTGCCGGTGCGCGTCCTCGGCGATCCCGGCCGCCTGCGCCAGATCCTCCTCAATCTCGTCGGCAACGCCATCAAGTTCACCGAAAAGGGCGAGATCGTCGTCGGCATGTCGGTCGATGCCAGTACCGCGCATGCGGCGACCGTACAAGTTACGGTGCGCGATACGGGCATCGGTATCGCGCTGGAAAAACAGGGACAAGTCTTCGAGGCCTTCGCCCAGGAAGATAGTTCCACGACCCGCAGGTACGGCGGCACCGGTCTCGGCCTGACGATTTCGAACCGCCTGGTGGAGTTGATGGGCGGCCATATGTGGGTCGACAGCAGCGTCGGTGTCGGCAGTACCTTTGCGTTCACCCTGGCGTTGGGTATCGACGTCGCCGCGCAGCTTCCGTCGGTCGAGCCGGCGGACTTGAGCGGACGGGTCGTATTGGTGGTCGATGACAATGCGGTGAATCGCACGGTGTTTGCGCGGCAATTGGAACACTGGGGGATGCGTGTCGCCAGCGCCGACTCTGGTGTCGCTGCCCAGGCTTGGCTCGCCGCCCATGCGGTGCCCGACGTGATTCTGCTCGATGTCCATATGCCCGACATGGACGGCTTCGAACTCGCCGCCTGGATCAAGACCCGGCCCGAACTTGCGTGCATCCCCATCCTCGTGCTGTCGTCCGGCGCCATGCGCGGCGATGCCCAGCGCTGTCGGGATCTTGGCCTACAGGGTTATTTCTCCAAGCCGGTGGCCGACGACGAATTGCGCGCCGCGCTGGGCAGCACCTTGGGTGGGCGGCAGCTTTCCGCTGCCGGGGGCGCACCGGCCTTGCTGACGCGCCATCTGTTGCGCGAGAGCGGGGAAAAGCTGGAGGTTCTCCTGGTCGAGGACAATCCGATCAACCAGCAACTGGCGATGCGTCTGCTGGATAAGTGGGGCCACCATGTAAGTTTGGCGGCAAACGGCCAGGTGGCGCTGGATTGCCTGGAAGCCGGTCATTTCGACCTGGTCCTGATGGACATGCAGATGCCGGTGATGGGCGGTCTCGATGCGACGCGCATCATTCGCCAGCGCGAAGCGGCGAGCGGTCTGCCGCACCATTACATCATTGCCATGACAGCCAACGCGATGCAGGGCGACCGCGAAGCCTGCCTGGCGGCGGGCATGGACGACTATCTGGCGAAACCGATCAAGGCGACCGAGTTGTCCGCCAAAATCGACATCCTGATGGGCAAGCTCGGTAAGCTAACGGATGCCGCCGCGCCGCCCGCGCCGGTCGCATCGATGCATTTCGACTACGCGAGTGCGCTCGGAGAGATGGATGCCGAGATCGTCGAAATCCTCGTGCCGGCCTTTCTCGAACATTACGCCAAGGAACTTGACGATCTGTGCCAAGCCTTCGCCGGCGGCGACGCGGCGGCGGCATTGCGTCATGCTCATGGCCTAAGGGGCACGTTGGCGGCCTTCGGCGCCGAGCCCGCCCAACGTCGCGCCGCCGAGATCGAAACCTTGGCCAAGGCGGAACGCTTGCACGATGCTGCCAGTCTGCTCGATCCCCTGAAGGCCGAGGTCGGGAAGCTGGTCGACGTCCTGCACGCCTGGCGGCCGCCCGCTTGAAACAGTGCGTTGGATGCAGCGCGTCCCAATACCCAATATGAACGAAATCATTTCCAGCCAACAAATCCAGCACGGCATGTTCGTCGCCGCACTGGATCGTCCCTGGCTGGGCACGCCCTTTCTGTTGCAAGGATTTCTGGTCGAGAACGACGCGCAGATCGCCGACCTGAGGCAGTACTGCCAGACCGTGACTATCGACCGCAGTCGTTCCCTGGCGGAACACGGCGCCAGCCGATTGCCTGCGCGGGATGCGGCTCTCGCGGGCGGCGGTGCGACGGCTGCCGCCCGTGCCGAGGCGACGGTCCCCGAGGATTTCTCCGCCGTTTGCCGGGTCTTGCGCGAGGAGCCCCAGCGCCGCCGCGTCGACAGGAAGCCGCCGCCGGTCAGCGGCATCGACAAGCAGAGCAAGCTCGAATCCGAATTGCTGTACTCGGCACCGATCATCGACGACGTCAAGAAGACGCTCGAAGCGGTACGCGCGAATGTCAGCGGGGATATCAAGCAGGCCGCCGCTCTGGTGTCGGAAATGGCCGAAGCGGTGGAGCGCAATCCCGACGCGATGATCTGGCTGACCCGTTTGCGCTCGATGGACGAGTATTCCTACGACCATGCCGTCGATGTTTCGGTCCATCTCATGGTGCTGGCGCGTTTTCTTGGCCTGCCGGCCAAGACCGTCGAGTTGTTGGGGCTGGTCGGCCTGATGCAGGATATCGGCAAGGTCAATCTGCCCGAAGCGATACTCAACAAGCGGGAAGCGCTGACGGACGAGGAATTCACTCTGGTCCAGTCCCACGTCGCCAGTTCCATGGCCATCCTCGCCGGCCAGGCGACGTTTTCGCGCGAAGCGCTGATCATCGTCGCCAGCCACCACGAGCGTTTTGACGGCAGCGGCTATCCGCGTCGCATTCAGGGAGAGCGCATCAACTTGAATGCCGAACTGGCCGGGCTGATCGACAGTTATTGCGCCATGACGCGCCAGCGTGCCTACAGCGCAGCCATCTCCAGCCAACAGGCGCTGGAGAACCTGATCGGCATGCGCGACATGAAATTCCGTGCGCCGATTGTGGACCAGTTGATCCAGTGCGTTGGCCTGTATCCGATCGGCTCGCTGGTCGAACTCAACAGCGGCGAGGTTGGCGTGGTCATCCAACAGAACCAGATACGCCGAATCAAGCCGCGCGTGATGATCGTCCTCGGTCCGGACAAGTCCGTCGAGCGCCGCCCCCGCACGCTCGACTTGATCATGGACCCCGCCAGTGCCACCGGCGCGCCCTACCGTATCGTACGTTCGCTGCCGATCGATGCCTACGGCATCAACCCGGCCGACTTCTATCTGGGCTGACATGGCGCGCGATTCCCTGGAGCAAAATTCCGACCGTCGCCTCGACCGCAGCACGGGCTTGCCCGGCCTGTCTGCTGCGCTGGCGGATCTGACCAATCTGGCCCGCGCGCTTGCGCCGGAGCAACACGTCGGGATCGTCGATTTCGCCGTATTGCCCGATCCCGTCCTATTCCGCCTTGCGCCCGAGGGCGATCGCGGCCTGCGTATGGAAATCACGCGGCGGCTGACCGGCGCGCTGCGTCCGCAAGATCGCCTTTACTTGATAAGTCACTGGGAATGGCTACTGGTCCTGCCCGATCTGCCGAGCAGCGCGCCGCTGATGCTGGCGATGATGCGGCTCGACGGACTATTTGCCGACCCGTTGCCCCTCATCGACGGCAGGTTGCGGACGCTACGCATCGCTTGTGGCGGCGCCTTGTACCCGGACGACGGCGCGGAGCCGCACCATCTCGTCCAGTCCTCCCGCATTGCCTGCCTGACCGCAGACCGGACGGGCGTGCGCCATGCCGCCTACGATCCCGTCATGGAGGAGAGCGATGCTGCCCTGCAACTGTTGCACGATGAGTTGCCTCGGGTACTGGGTGGCGCACCCGGCCTAGCGCTCTACCTCCAGCCGCAGGTCGACCTGCTGAGCGGCGATTGCGTCGAATGCGAGGCGCTGCTGCGCTGGAGCATGCCCGCCGGCGAGCGCATTCCGCCCAACCATGCGCTGGCCGCCGTGGAGCATCTCGGACTGCGCGGCATGTTTACGCGCTGGGTGTTGCAGCAGGCCATCCAGATCCAGCATCGACTGCGTGCCGAGGGTATCGCCATCGTCATGTCGATCAATCTCTCGGCCAACGATTTCCAAGATGCCGAACTGCCCGATCTGATCGCCCAAACGCTTGCCACCTGGGATATTCCGGCGGAGTGCCTGTTGCTCGAACTCACCGAGACGCTGATGATCGAAGACATGGAGCAGGTCATCGCGGTCCTCCAGCATCTGCGCCAGCAGGGCTTCCACCTTTCCGTCGACGACTTCGGCACCGGTTACGCCAGCATGAGCTATCTACAGCGCCTGCCCGTCCAGGAAGTCAAGATCGACCAGAGCTTCGTCCGCCACGCGGAAACCTCCACGCGCGACCGGGAGATCATTTCCTCCCTGGCGCAACTCGCCCACCGCCTCGACATGGTCGTGGTCGCCGAAGGCGTCGAAACTACCGAAGCGGCGCGGATCGTCGCCGAGTTGGGCTGCGACCGGGCGCAAGGCTTCCTCTACGCCCCGGCGATGCCGGTTGAGGAATTCATCGCTTGGTGGCGCGCGCATGCCGATCGCGGGCGCTGAGTCGGCGCGCAGGAACCGCCGTACGTGCGCAAACCAACGCGCAGCAACAGTCAGCGTTCTCTGGCCCTTTCCTCATGAGCCCCTACGCTGCTGTCAGCACGGCGCGGCGCACTTTGGGCGCGCCGGCCTTGCGTGCTTGCCACAGGTCATAGGCGGCCTGTTGTGCGATCCACAGGTCGGCCCGCCCACCGTTTTCCGTGCCCAACCAGCCTTCCAGACGCAGGGCCATTTCGGGGGAAATCGCGGCGCGGCAATTGATCACGCGAGAGAGGGCGGCGCGGGTCACGCCAAGTTGTGCGGCGGCATCGGTCACGCTCAGGCCCAGGGCTGGCAATACATCTTCCCGCAAGGTTTCGCCAGGGTGCGGCGGGTTGTGAATGCGCGTCATGTTCGTTGCTCCTAGTGGTAGTCCTGATAATCAACCAGTACGGCGTCGCCGCCCTCAAAGGCGAAGGTCAGGCGCCAATTGCCATTCACCCAAACCGACCAATGTCCGGTCGAAAGAGGGTGCAGTTTCCAGCCGGGCACGTTCATATCCTCCGGGCTTGCGGCAAGGTCAAGGCGTGTCAATTGCCGCTTCAGTCGCGACGCATGGTGCGGCTGTATGCCCGCCCGGCTACCGGTCTCGAAAAAGGCTTGCAGTCCCTTGTGGCGGAATGTCTTAATCACAACGCGAAAGTGTATAGCGTTGCGTTACGGGTGGCAAGGGGGAGGCGCCATTGCGGGCAGAATAGACGCCAAAGCTCTGGCGCTTTTCCTTACCCCCAGAAGCGGTATTTGAAGCGCTACCACTTGCCCCCGGCTTGCAATGGTTTAGCCCGGAACGCCTCGGAATGAAAAAGGCCGCAAACCCTGATGTTTCCTGGTGTTTGCGGCCTTTTACGGTATTGCTTGGAAGGCTATCTGGTGGACCGAATGAGGATCGAACTCACGACCTCCGCATTGCGAACGCGGCGCTCTCCCAGCTGAGCTATCGGCCCGAAGGACGCGCAGTATAACAAACCTCGTTCAGGCTAGATGCAATTCCATGGCGGAGCATTTGGCGACGCCGAAGTCGGTCAGCACCAGCAAGGGGTAGCGGCTGCCCTCGAAATCGCCGCAGCGGGCGATGTTGTAGCCCACGATTACGCCGGTCACGACGCCGATGCTCACGGTCCGGCCGATCACATAGCCGGTGCGTTTCGCGGCACAGACTGCGGCTTCGATATTACGAGTGGCATGGCCGCGTCCGGATCCGTGTTGCCTGCTTGTTTGCGGAGTTGCCATTTTGTTTCTCCTGTCGCGCGCCCGAATGGGCTTGGCTGCTTGAGTTCTATTACGGCAGGATGACGGTGAAAACTTTAGTCGGCCCCCGAGCCGGCCGCCGCGCGCTTGAGCCGATCTGAGATCGCCTGCCAGGCCTGGCCGACGGGCTTCTGCACGACGATCCTGGCGCAGCCGAGCGTGTCGAGCATGCGCAGGTTGGCGTAGAGCGCGTGGGCGAATCCGCTGGGGTCGGCCGGCGCGATGTGCCAGAGAATTTGCGGATGCGCGAACGGCGCGGGAAAGGTGGCCAGCACCGCGACGCGCTCGCGCTGTACGATGGCATTGCGCAGGGCGATGGGCAGGCTGTCGTCGGGCATCAACACCAACGGGGTGCGCGGTGCGTAGTGGGCTTCGAGACTACCCGAGACGCGCACTGTTTTTGCCGCGAGCGGATCGCCCGCGACGTCGGGCACGCGTCCCAGCACGCGACCGATGTCGCTGGCGGACAGCATGCCGGGGCGCAGGATGCTTGTGCGTGCTCCGCTGCTGCCGCTGAGGTCGACGATGGTGGATTCGATGCCGACTTGGCAGGGGCCGCCGTCGAGGATCAGCGTGACGCCAGCGCCGAGTTCTTCGCGCACATGTTGCGCGGTGGTCGGGCTGATGCGGCCGAAGCGGTTGGCGGAGGGCGCGGCAATCCCGCCATCGAAAGCGTGCAGCAGTTCGAGCGCAAGCGGATGATTGGGAATGCGCAGGCCGACGGTGTCCTGCCCGCCGGTAACGGCGTCGGGCACGCTCGGCTGGCGCTTGAGGATCAGCGTCAGCGCACCGGGCCAGAAGGCCTTGGCGAGCGCATGCGCTTCCTCCGGGATGTCGCGCGCCCAGCGGTCCAGATGGCTGGCATCCGGAATATGAACGATCAGCGGATGATCGGCCGGGCGGCCCTTGGCGGCGAAGATTTTCGCCACGGCCGCTGGGTTCGATGCGTCGGCGCCGAGGCCATAGACGGTTTCGGTGGGGAAAGCGACCAGTTCGCCATTCCTGAGAAGGGCGACGGCCCGTTCGATGTCTGCCGCCATCAAATCTCGGGCAGGGTCTTGGCCAATACCTTCTCCGTCTGCTGCGTCCGGAAATCCGTGAGCTTCTGCGCCAGCCCGGCATCGTTCAGGGCCAGCATGGCGATGGCGAACAGCGCGGCGTTGGTGGCGCCGGCTTCGCCGATGGCAAAGGTGGCGACCGGGATGCCGCCGGGCATTTGCACCATGGACAGCAGCGAATCGAGCCCTTGCAGATGCTTGGACGGCATTGGCACCGCCAGCACGGGCAGTTCGGTTTTCGCGGCCAGGACACCCGCCAGATGGGCGGCGCCGCCGGCCGCGCCGATCAACACCTTCATGCCGCGGCTGGCGGCGCCGCTGGCATAGTCGAGCGCCGCATCGGGCGTGCGATGGGCGGACAGCACCTTGGCTTCGTATGCGACGCCGAACTGCTTCAGCGTTTCGGCACAGGCTTTCATGACGGGCCAGTCGGAGTCGGAGCCCATGACGATGCCGATGATGGGATGGCTCATTTCAAAGTCCTTTCGGCAGATTCGAGGGTGTTGGCCAGCAGCATGGTGATGGTCATCGGGCCGACGCCGCCGGGTACCGGGGTGATCGCGCCGGCGACGTCCTTGGCCGATTCGAAATCGACGTCGCCGCAGAGCTTGCCGTCGGCGGTACGGTTGATGCCGACATCAATCACGGTGGCGCCGGGCTTGATCATGTCGCCGGTGATCATCTTCGCGCGGCCGACGGCGGCAACGAGGATGTCGGCGCGCTTCGTATGGAAGGCGAGATCCTTCGATTGCGAATGGCAGACCGTGACGGTGCAGGATTGCGCCAACAGCAGCATCGCCATCGGCTTGCCGACGATATTGCTGCGGCCGACGATGACGGCTTCGGCGCCCTTCAGCGGCACATTGGCCGACTCCAGCATTTTCATCACGCCGTAGGGCGTACAAGGGATGAAGCGCGGATTGCCCTGCATCAGCGCGCCGACGTTTTCGGCATGGAAGCCGTCTACATCTTTCTCGGGCACGATGGCTTCGAGCACGGCTTCGGTATCGAATTGTTTCGGCAACGGCAGTTGCACGAGGATGCCATGCACCGCCGGATCGGCGTTGAGTTCGGCAATCTTGCCGAGCACGACCATGGGCTCGACATCGGCCGGATAGGTCTCATTGATCGAACGGAAGCCGGCCTTTTCGCAGGCGGACACCTTGTTGCGCACATAGACCGAAGAAGCCGGGTCTGCGCCGACGAGGATCACGGCGAGGCAGGGCACGATGCCTTGCGTGGCCTTAAGGGCGGCGGCTTTTTCCGCCAGTTCGGCGCGTACGGTCTGCGCCAGCGCATTGCCGTCGATGATGCGTGCGCTCATGCTGCCTCCGTTGCCTTGTTGTGGGCGGCGGCCTGATCGGCAGCGCGGCCCGCTTCGAATGCCTTGCGGTTGACCTCGACCATGTGCGGCTTGCGGGCACTGAAGCGCTTGAGGATGGAATCCAGCAGCACACCGGGCGGGAAGGGTAGATGGTCGGCCATGGCGCCGAGCATCACGGTGTTGCCCAGGCGCACGTCGCCGAGTTCGAGCGCGATGGCCATGGCATCGAAGGCATGCACTTCAAAGCCGCGTGCGCGGATTTCGGCGAGCGGGTCGTCCGGATAGTCGTAGAGGCCGAGGTCGACCACCGGTGGCACGAGGCGCGCGGTATTCATCAGCACGAGTGCGCCGGGTTTGAGGTAGTGGCACCAGCGCAGCGTTTCGGCGGATTCGAAGCCGACCAGCAAGTCGGCGGTGCCGGCCATGATCTGCGGCGAGAGCACCTTGGGGCCGAAACGCAGATGCGAGGACACCACGCCGCCGCGCTGCGCCATGCCGGCGACTTCGGTCTTCTTGGCGTCGTGGCCGAGGGCGATGGCGGCCTCGGCGAGGATTTCGGTGGCGGTCATCACGCCCTGGCCGCCGATGCCGACGACGAGAATGTTGGTAATGCTTTGATCAGACATGGCGCTTCCTCAGTGACGCACCAAGCGCATTGGCTTGGTCAGGTCGGCATGGACGATGGCATCGGGCGCGCAGGGTTGTACGCACAGGCTGCAACCGGTACACACCGACGTCTCGATTTTGACGAACTGGAGTTCGACTTCCTTGCCGGACGGCTTGATCGCCTTCTCGCGGCGTGTGACATGGATCGCCGGACAACCGACATCGACGCAGTTGCCGCAGCCGGTGCACTTGTCTTCGAGCACCTCGTAGGGCTTCTGCTTCTTGTAGTCGTCGATCAGTACGCAAGGCTGGTCGGTGATGATCACCGAAACCTCGGGAATCTTGATCTCCTCGCGGATGGTCTTGAACAGCACCGGCAACTGGTAGGGATCGACGACGTGGATGCGTTCCTGCTTCACGCCGAGCGATTCGACCAGCTTGGCGAAATTCACGCGCGGCGCCTCCTGGCCGTGGATGTTGCGGCCGGTGCCGGGGTTCGACTGGCCGCCGGTCATGCCGACGGCACGGTTGTCGAGCAGCAGCACGGTGACATTGCCGCCGTTATAGACGATGTCGAGCAGACCCTGCATGCCCATGTGGAGGAAGGTCGAGTCGCCGATCACGGCGAGGATGCGTTTGTCCTTGTCGGACTCGCCGCGTCCCTTGTCCAGGCCCAGCGCAATACCCATCGAGGCGCCCATCGAGATCGTCGTGTCGAGCGCATTCCACGGGTGCCCGGCGCCGAGCGTATAGCAGCCGATGTCGCCGGAGATGGTGAGGTTCTTGATCTGCGCCAGTGTGTAATAGACGCCGAGGTGCGGGCAGGCCACGCACATCGTCGGCGGGCGCGGAAACACCTGCGCCGGGGCGGTCAGGCCTACCGGCACCGGCTCGCCGAGCAGTTTGGCGATGGCGGGTTTCAGCACATTCGGCGCCAGTTCGCCCTGGCGCGGCAGGATGTCCTTGCCCAGGCACTCGATGCCGGCGGCCTTGAGTTCGGCTTCAACCAGCGGCTCCACTTCTTCGACCACCACCAGCTTTTCCACCGTGGCGGCGAAGGCGCGAACCTTCTCCAGCGGTACCGGGCAGGAGAAGCCCAGCTTCAGCACCGGCGCATTGGGGAAGCTCTCGCGTACATGCATCCAGGCGGGGCCGGAAGCGACAAAGCCGACGCGCTTGTCGCTGCCGTTGTCGATGGTGTTGAGCGGCGAAATCTCGGCCTCGGCACGCAGCGTCTTGTCGCGCTCGAACATCAGCGGGATGCGCTTGCCGGCGCCGGCCGGGGTCATCACCCAGCGTGCGGGTTCCTTCTGGAAGCCGGCGCCGAGGTGCGGTTCGCGCGTGCCGACCGTGACCAGGCACTTGACATGGTTGATACGCGTCGTCAGGCGCAGGATCACCGGCACCTGGAATTTCTCGGAAAAATCGAAAGCCAGCTTCGTCATCGCGTAAGCCTCCTGCGAATCGGCCGGCTCGAACAGCGGCACATGCGCGAAGCGGCCCCAGTAGCGCGAATCCTGTTCGTTCTGCGAGGAGGAGAGGCCGACGTCGTCGGCGATGGCGATCACCAGGCCACCGATTACGCCGGTCAGCGTCAAGGTCATCAGCGCGTCGGATGCGACGTTCATGCCGACATGCTTCATGCAGCAGAACGAGCGCGAGCCGGCGAAGGCGGCGCCGATGGCCACCTCCAGCGACACCTTCTCGTTGACGGACCATTCGGAATAAATGTCCGGATAGGTCGAAATGACTTCGAGCATTTCGGTGGAAGGCGTGCCGGGATAGGCGGCGGCGACCTTGCAACCGGATTCCCAGACGGCACGGGCAACGGCCTCGTTGCCAGAAAGCAAAAGCCGGCTGGACGCCGGATGGGGAACAAACTGAGGCATGACTGCTGCCATGGCGGTCTCTCTTCGCGTTACGGAAAACGGCAACCATAGCTGCCGAGGTGGCAAACCCCATTGACGGGGGTCAAAGAGGGCGGATTATCCGGATTCGGAGGGCGGGCGTCCATATCGCTGATCTGCACTAGCCCTGACGTGCTGTCCGGGCCAAGCGATAACTGTTGTATGTTGTCCGTGCTGCGGTGTGCAATAACGAGACGCAGCCGTTCACCCGAGGACAAAGAATGCCTGAAGAAATCGAACGGCGGCTGCGCGCGCAGTTGACTGAGCATTACCAGCGGCAAGGATATTTCGACGTGGCGGGAGCGGTCGAGGGTTCTTTGTCCATCGACAACGCCGCGCTCCGGTTGGGTCGTCTGCATGCCGCTCTACCGCAGGACTTCGGCTACGCCGGAGCGCCCATCCTCGTTTCGGGCATGGGCACCGCGAGCGAAATGCTCGCCGCGCGCCGCATCGGATTCGATCAGATCGTCGGGACGGAAGTCGACGCCTTCTCCGTCGACTTGTGCAAACTGAGGCTGTCGCGCGAACGCGGTTTTCAAGCGCTGCATGTACCCGGTCCAGTCCTCCCCTTCGCGGCGGGAAATTTCGGGGTGGTACTGTCGGGGCATGTGATCGAGCACACTGCAGACCCTGCGGCCTATATCGCGGAACACCTGCGTGTGCTGGCGCCGGGCGGCTATTTCTATCTGGAGTTTCCGACCCGTTATCACCACACCGAATTGCACACGCGCCTGCCCTCGCTGGAGTGGTTACCCTTGCCGCTGCGCAACGCGATCCTGCGCCAAGTCGGCTACGGCCGCCTGGCGTTCGCCGCAGAAACCAAGCGCAAATGCCGGGTCATCCTCGAAACCGGTCTCAAGCCGGTCAGCGTCGGCATGGTGCGGCGCTGGGCCAAGCGCGGCGCAAGCGCGCGGGTGAGCGGCCAGGGCCGGGCGGAAAGCGGCGTGGTTTTCGTGCTGTTGCGCAAGCCCTGAAGTAAGATTTGCCACTTCCGCCGCGCTATGCGAGCGCAGTTTGCCGCGAGCGCCCGACCGAAGGCTAAGACATGACACTCAACACCGACCACCTGCGCCGTTGCATTGGCACACTGGAAACCTCCTTCAAGTTCTACCGACAGGCGGAAGCAGGCAGTATCGACCAGGAGGTGTTCCGCAACGCCATCGTCAAGGGCTATGAACTCACCCAGGAAACCGCGTTCAAGCTCCTCAAACGCGCGCTCAAGGACTACGGTCATGGCGGCAAAAAGCTCGACGCCACGCCCATCAAGGAACTGCTGCGGCTTGCCGCCACGCACGGCTTGATGAGCCTCGAAGAAGTCGAGCGCTGGTTTGCCTACCGCGACAATCGCAACAACACCGCGCACGACTACGGCGAAGGCTTCGCCAAGGAAACCCTCAAACTGCTGCCCGGTTTCATCGACGACGCCATGACGCTGGAAACAACGCTGCGCGAACGGAGCGGCGGCGAAGAATGACCGCGACCACCGCTCCGCCCAGGCTCGACCTGCCGCCGCGTTACCTGCAAACGGTGCTGGACCTGCTGCGCGCTCAAGTGCCCGAGGCGGAAGTCTGGGCCTACGGCAGCCGCGTCACTGGCGGCGGCCATGAAGCCAGCGATCTTGACCTCGTGCTGCGCAATCCCGCCGACCTGAAAGCCGAATCCCGCGCCATCTACGACCTCAAGGACGCTTTCGTCGAAAGCAATCTGCCCATCCGCGTGGATGTGATGGACTGGGCGCGCATCCCGGCGAGTTTCCACCGCGAGATCGAGCGGGCGCATGTGTTGCTGCAAGAGAGTAGTCGGCAAAAAATTTGAAGCCGCATTTGTGCAGTGACCTCTTGCACAACTGACCTGGGCCAGAAGAACCTCAAGCCTTTCGCCGTCCCGTCAGCCCCGAGTTTTACCAGCCGCGCGCCCCGAACATCATGCGCCGCGCCAGGAAGGAGCGCGCGGGCGGGAATAGGTCGAGGACGAGCAGGCCGGCGCCGCGCAGGTGGCGCAGCGGGGCGATGTCGTTGGAGAACAGGCGCACCAGGCCGTCGGTGAAGCCGACGGTGGCGGCGCGGTCGAGGCGGCGGCGGCTGGCGTAGCGCGCGAGCAGGCGCGGGTCGCCGGGGTCGCCGGCGTCGGTCAGCGTGTCGGCCAGGTCGGCGATGTCCCGCAAGGCCAGATTGAAGCCCTGGCCGGCGACGGGGTGCAGGGTTTGCGCGGCATTGCCGATCCAGACGGCGCGCTCGCCGACCGGGTTTTGGCGCACGCGCAGGCCGAGCGGGTAGACGTGGCGCGGGCCGACGCTGGCGACTTTCACGCGTGGGCCGAAGCGTTGTTGCAGGAGTGCGCGGAAGGTTTCGTCGTCCGCAGCGGCGATGCGCTCGCTGTCGGTCGCCGGGCAGGTGAGCACGACGGCGTATTCGTCCCGCCAGGGTAGGAAGGCCACCGGGCCAGCGGGCGTGAAGCGTTCCCAGGCCATGCCGCCATGGGGCGCTGCGGGGCGCGCCGAGCAGATCACGGCATGTTGGCCGTAGTCGCGGGTCTTGAGGTCGGCGGCAGCGTCGATGCGGCCTTCGGCGTGCACGGTCAGCGCGGCTTCCGGGCTTTCCGGCGCGGGCGTGTTGTCGGTGTAGACGATGTCGGTTGCGGCGACGGACTGGTCGAGCGCGGCGGCGAGGTCGCCGGCAGCGAGCACATAGCCGAGCGCCGGCACGTTTTCTTCCGTGGCGCGAATCAGCGTGCGGCCCAGTCCGCCCGCGTGCGAGATGTGGATGGTTTCGATGGGGGTGTGCGGGATCGCGCCCCAGACGCCGAGGTTTTCGAGGATGAGGCGCGACCCGTGGGACAGCGCGAGGATGCGCGCGTCATCCCGCGCCGCGCCGCGCGGCCGGGCGTCGACAATGCGCGCCTTGACGCCTTGCTGGCGCAAGGCGAGCGCGAGCGCCATGCCCGCCGGCCCGCCGCCGACGATGAGGACGGGTTCAGCCATGCCGGCTTTCCGCCATCAGCGCTTCGATGTCGGCGATTTTCTTCGGCGTGTCCGCCGTCAGAATTTCGCAGCCGTCGGCCGTGACCAGCGCGTCGTCTTCGATGCGCACGCCGATGTTCCAGAAGACCTCGCGCACATCCTCGGCGGGGCGGATGTAGCAGCCGGGTTCGACGGTGAGCGCCATGCCGGGCGCCAGCACGCGCCAGTCCTTGTCGTCCGGGCCGTTGCGGTATTCGCCGGCGTCATGCACGTCGAGGCCGAGCCAGTGGCCGGTGCGGTGCATGTAGAAGCGTTTGTAGGCGCCGGCTTCGATCACGCCGTCGAGCGAGCCTTCGAGCAGTTTCATGTCGATCATGCCCTGGGCCAGCACGCGCACTGCGGCGTTGTGCGGGTCGAGGAAGCTCGCGCCGGGCTTGATGGCAGCGATGGCCGCAGTTTGCGCGTCGAGCACAAGGTCGTAGATGTCGGCCTGCGGGCCGCTGAATCGACCGTTCGCGGGAAAAGTGCGCGTGATGTCGCTGGCGTAGCCGTCGACTTCGCAGCCGGCGTCGATCAGCAGCAGCTCGCCGTCCTTGAGGATGCGATTGTTGTCGACGTAGTGCAGCACGCAAGCGTTGGCGCCGCCGGCGACGATGGCCGGGTAGGCCGGCGCCTGGCTGCCCTGGCGGCGGAATTCGTGGAGGAATTCGGCCTCGATCTCGTATTCGTATTTGCCCGGCGCGGCGCAGCGCATGGCGCGGCGGTGGGCGGCGCCGGCGATCTGCGCGGCCCGCCGCATCAGCGCGATTTCGTGTGCGTCCTTGACGAGGCGCATGTCGTCGAGGACGGCGCGCACGTCGTGGATCGAACTGGGCGCGCGCTTGCCGGCACGCGTCTGGGCGCGCACGGCATTCAGGGCGGCGGCGATGCGGCTGTCCCAGTGGGTGTCGTAGCCGAGCGAATACCAGAGCGCGGGTTGGTCGGCGAGCAGTTCGGCGAGCTTGGCGTCGAATTCCTTGATCGAATGGGCGGCGTCGCAGCCGAAGACTTCGCGCGCGCCGCCGGAACCCTCCGGGCCGTAACGGAAGCCGTCCCAGATTTCCTTTTCGACATCCTTGTCGCGGCAGAACAGGATCGACTGCGGCGCCGCGCCCGCGACCAGCACCAGCACGGCCTCGGGCTCGGGAAAGCCCGTCAGGTAGTGGAAGTAGCTGTCGGCGCGATAGGGAAAGTGCGTGTCACGGTTGCGCGGATATTCCGGCGCGGTGGGAATCACCGCCACACCGCCGCCTTGCTGCTCCATGCGGGCGAGCAGTGAAAGTCGGCGCTGGCGGAACGGTGCGTAGGGGTCGGAGGAGTCCATACGCCGATTATAGGTGGCTACGGATTTCCGCATCGAGCGCGGCGAGCCGCTCGGGCGTGCCGACGTCGACCCAGCGCCCGGTGTGGCGCTCGCCGGAAATGCGGCCGGCGTCAATGGCGGCGCGCAGCAGCGGCGCGAGCTTGGCCGGCTGGCCGTGCGCGATGCCGGCGAAGAGCGCCGGACGATAGATGCCGATGCCGCTGAAGGTGAGCCGGTCCGGGCCGTCGAGGCCGACCGTGCCGTCGGCCAGCGCGAAGTCGCCAGCGGGATGTTGCGGGGGATTGGCGACGAGCACCAGATGGGCGAGCCGCGACGGGTCGAGCGCGGCGCCGGCCCGGCGGAAATCCCAGTCGCAGAAGATGTCGCCATTGACGACGAGGAAGGGCGTTTCGCCCAGCTCATTTGCCAATAATGGCAATGCGTTGGCGATGCCGCCGGCGGTTTCCAGCGCGCCGGCCGGTTCGGCGGAATACTGGATGTGCAATCCCCAGGCGGCGCCGTCGCCGAGCAGGGCCTCGATCTGGTCGCCGAGGTGGGCGTGGTTGATGACGATGTCGCTGAAACCCGCGCGCGCCAGGCGTTCGAGATGCCAGACGATCAACGGCTTGCCGGCGACCGGCAGGAGCGGCTTGGGCGTGATATCGGTGAGCGGACGCATGCGCTCGCCGCGTCCCGCCGCGAGGATCATGGCTTTCAAAATGTATAGCCCGTTTGCGCCTGGCGGTTTTCGAGCTTGTCGAGCAGGCGCAGCAGCGGCGTCAGTTCGCCGTAGCGTGCACAGGCGGCGCGCAGGTATTGGGCCACGAGCGGCATGTCCTTGAGATAACCGTCCTTGCCGTCGCGGTGGTACAGCCGTGCGAAGATGCCGAGCACCTTCACATGGCGCTGCACGCCCATCCATTCGTAGTCGCGGAAGAACTCGCCGAAATCTGCGCGTACCGGCAAGCCGGCCTTCTTCGCTTTTTCCCAGTAACGCGCCAGCCAGTCGATGGCGCGCTCTTCGTCCCACGCGACATAGGCGTCCTTGAGCAGCGAGACGAGGTCGTAGGTGATCGGGCCGTAGACGGCGTCCTGGAAGTCGATCACGCCGGGACGCTCCCCGCCTGCCATCAGGTTGCGTGAGTGATAGTCGCGATGCACATGGACGGCGGGTTCGGCAAGATTGACGGCGAGGATTTTCTCGAACACGGTTGCCAGGGCGTTGCGTTCCTGGTCGCCCAAATCGATGTTCGCATGCTTGCCGATGTACCAGTCGGGGAACAGGTCCAGTTCGCGCTTGAGCAAGGTCCGGTCGTAGGCAGGCAGGGTGTCGGGCCGGCTATGGCGCTGGATGTCGATCAGCGTGTCGATGGCTGCGCGGTAGAGCGCGTCGGCATCCGCGCCTTCGTTCAGCGCGGCGAGGTAGGTGGTCGAACCGAGATCGCCGAGCAGAAGAAAACCGCGTTCGACATCCTGCGCCAGCACTTCCGGCACATGGGCGCCGGCGGCGCGAAACAGACCTTGCACATGCAGCCAGGGACGCACATCCTCGTGTGCGGGCGGGGCGTCCATCACGACATGGGTGGTGCCGTCGTCGAGGGCAACGCGCAGGTAGCGGCGAAAACTGGCGTCGGCCGAGGCGGGCGCCAAGCTAAATGTTCGTGCCGGAAACTGGGGCGCCAGCCAGTCCCGAATCTGCTCGATCCGCTCCACGCGAGGCATTCCGTTCAAATGTTAGAATCGAGAATTCTATCATCGGCTCAACCGGCGCTCCGGCGCACGGGACGGACAGGAATAGCGGCGATAATGTCATCGGGATGGATGCGGGGAGCAATCAAGGTCGCGCTGGCGGCTGGCTGGCTGGCGCCGGTTGGCACGGTCGGCGCCGTCGTTGTCGGCGAGGCACTGGTGCCTTTGCGCGTCGATCCTGCCTTGCTGGGTGTGGCGGCGAAACCTATACCAGCGGCCCCTGTACCGGCGCGGCCCATGCCGGTCGAGCCCAGGGTTGAACCCAAGGTCGAAGCGCCAGCGCCCGCGCCGGCGCCGGTTCGGGCCGTACCCGCACCCGCCGTGCCGCCAGCCCCGCAACCGGGGCTCCCTGCGGCTGCGCCGGGTTTCGACAAGAAATCTGCGCCGACTTACGTCACCGCGCGCCATATCGACGGGGTGAATGACGTCGAGGTGCTCGCCGAGGGCGAGGCGGTGCTGCAACGTGCCGACGATACGCTCACGGCGGATCGCATCGTGTTTCGCCAGGAGTCGGAAGAGGTCGAGGCCTCCGGTTCGGTGCGGCTGACCAATCCCGATGCCGTCGTCGCCGGACCGCGTTTGCGTATGCGCATGGGCGACAGCACCGGCGAATTCGAGGCGCCGCAGTATTCGATCAAACGCGAATTGAAGGCGGTGCCCGAGCCCGCCCTGACCTTGATGGGCTTGCCCGTGATCGACGATAAGGGCAAGGTCCTGGCGACGACCGGCAGGGTGCTGCCGCGTCCGCCGGTGACGGCCAGCGGCAGCGCGGAGATGCTCGAATTTCGCGGCGAGGACAAATACTTCCTGCGCAAGGGCACCTACAGTACCTGCGCACCGGCCTCGCGCGATTGGGAAGTGGTCGTAGATGAGCTGGAACTTGACTACACGCGCGAACTTGGCGAGGCGCACCATGCCACCGTGACGTTCATGGACGTGCCCTTGTTCTACACGCCCTGGCTGGATTTCGCGCTGAACAACCGGCGCAAGAGCGGCTTCCTCGCACCGACCATCGGCTCGACGAGTAAGAGCGGCATCGAGACGACGACGCCGTGGTACTGGAACATCGCACCCGACATGGACGCCACCATCGCGCCGCGCGTGCTGTCGCGGCGCGGGGTGCAACTCAACACCGAGTTGCGCTATCTCGGGTTCGGCTACCAGGGCCAGGCCCGCGTCGAATACCTGCCGGACGACCGCAAGGCGGGCCGTAGCCGTTCCGGTTATGCCATCGCCCATGTGCAGGATTTCGGCAACGGCTTCGCCGCAAGCCTGAACCTCAACGGCGTGTCCGACGACACCTATTTCAGCGACCTGTCCACGCGCCTGCAAGCCGTCGCCCAGGGCAATCTGCTGCGCCAGGGCTCGCTGTCCTATAGCGGTCCCTGGTATGGCGCGACGCTGACCGCGCAGCGTTATCAGACTTTGCAGGACCCGGCGAATCCGCCTTTGCCGACGCCGTATTTCCGCCTGCCGCAATTGACCGGCTATGCCGCGCGCCACGACCTGCCGCTCGGTCTGGCCTTCAATCTGGCGGCGGAATACGTGAACTTCAGCCATCCCACGTTGATGCTGGGGAAGCGCACCACCCTCTATCCCCAGATTTCCCTGCCGCTGACCAGCGAGGCCTTCTGGCTGACGCCCAAGGTCGGCGTGCATACGACGCAATACGCGCTCGACCGGCAGGCGACGGTGCCCGATCGGCAGAGCCGCACGCTGCCTGTCTTCAGCGTCGATGGCGGTTTCGTCATGGAGCGCGATACCAACTGGTTCGGCCAGTCTTACCTGCAGACGCTCGAACCGCGCGCCTACTACTTGTATGTGCCGCAACGCGACCAGGCCAACATCCCGGTCTTCGACACGGCGGTGGCCGACTTCAATCATGCGCAGATGTTCTCCGAGAACCGCTATGCCGGCGGCGACCGCTTCGCCGATGCGAACCAATTGACCCTGGCCCTCAGTTCGCGCCTGATCGATCCGGACAGCGGCGCGGAACTGCTGCGCGCCACGCTGGGCCAGCGCTACTACTTCACCACCCAGCATGTGACCCTGCCTGGCGAGATCGCCCGCACCGGCCGTTCGGCCGACATGTTGGCGGCGCTGTCCGGCCAGGTGCTGCCGCGCACTTACGCCGATTTCGGCTGGCAATACAACCCGCGCGACAAGCGTACCGAACTCATGACTTTGGGCGGGCGCTACCAGCCTGCGCCCGGCAAGGTGCTGAACGCCGCTTACCGCTATGCGCGCGACCAGTTGAAGCAGATCGACGTTTCGGGCCAGTGGCCGCTCTTCGGCGGCTGGCATGGCGTGGGCCGCTACAACTACTCGCTGAAGGAAAGCCGTGTCGTCGAAAGCATCGCCGGTCTGGAGTACAACGCCGGTTGCTGGGTTGGCCGCGCAGTAGTACAGCGGCTCGCCACGCAGATCGGCAACACCACCAGCGCCATCTTTTTCCAGCTCGAACTCAGCGATTTCTCCCGTATCGGTTCGAATCCACTGGAGATTCTCCGCCGCAACATTCCGGGATACGGCATCATCAACCAGCCGACTGCCGATCCTGTCTTCGCTGCTCAATAACTGCCCACCGCCCATGAGAATTCCATCCCTTATCGCGTTTTGCCTGGCCTTGCTGCCGGCGCTTGCCGGCGCGCAGTCGCGCCAGCCGATTGCCATCGACCGCGTGATCGCCGTCGTCAATGACGAGGCGATTACCCAATACGAATTGCGCGACCGTCTGGCCAACATCGAACGCCAGTTGCGCCAGCGCGGCACGCCCCTGCCGCCGCGCGAGGTATTGGAAAAGCAATTGCTCGAACGCCTGATCGTCGACCGCGTGCAGATGCAGTTCGCCAAGGAAACCGGCCTGCGCATCCTCGACAGCGAACTGGACCTAGCCCTGCGCCGCATCGCCGAAAACAACCGGATGGCGCTCGCCGACTTTCGCGCCGCGCTGGAGAAGGATGGCGTCGACTGGCGACGCTTCCGCGACGAGATCCGCGACGAAATCACCGTCGCCCGTCTGCGCGAGCGCGAAGTGGAAAGCCGCATCGTCGTTTCCGACGGCGAGATCGACAACTATCTGGCCCATCCCGAGCAGGCGAACGCCGCCGCCCAGGTGGTGCTCGGCCACATCGTCGTGCGCGTGCCGGAACAGGCCGACAGCACGCGCCTGGCGCAGTTGCGCGCGCGCATCGAAGACGCGCTGGCACGCATCAAGAGCGGCCAGGATTTCGGCCAGGTCGCCGCGACCTATTCCGACGCCACCGACGCCATGTCCGGCGGCATGCTGGAGCCGCGCCCCGCCGACCGTCTGCCGACGCTGTATGCCGAAGCGATCAACAGCCTCAAGCCGGGCGAAATCAGCGGCATCCTGAAGAGCCCGGCGGGCTTCCACATCGTCAAGCTGGTCGAACGGCGCGGCGGCGACGTGGTGAGCGGCACGATCCGCCAGACGCGTGCGCGCCACATCCTCATCAAGGTCAACGAACTGGTGTCCTCCGACGAGGCGCGCCACAAGCTAGTCGGCCTCAAGGAGCGCCTGGAGAACGGCGCCGATTTCGTCGAACTGGCGCGGCTTTTCTCCAACGACCTGTCCGCCGCCAAGGGCGGCGAGCTGGGCTGGCTCTACCAGGGCGACACCGTGCCGGATTTCGAGCGCGCGATGGATTCGCAAAAGATCGGCGAAATCGGCAAGCCGGTGCAATCGCCCTTCGGCTGGCACCTGATTCAGGTGCTGGAGCGCAAGAACGCCGCCGCCGGCGACGAACGCAAGCGCCTCATGGCGCGTCAGGCCCTGCGCGAACGCAAATCCGACGAGGCCTACGAAGACTGGCTGCGGCAGATGCGCGACCGCGCCTATGTCGAGTACCGGCTTGAAGAGTCGCGCTAATTTGCCTGTCATCGCCGTCACCTCCGGGGAACCGGCGGGGATCGGCCCGGACCTCTGTCTCGCGCTGGCCGACCGGGCATTCGATGCGCATCTCGTCGTGCTGGGCGACCGCGCGCTGTTCGAGGAGCGCGCCCGCCGGCTCGGCAAGCGCATGGACGGCCTCGACATCCGCCACATCCCCCTGAGAAACTCGGCCCTGGCGGGACGCCTCGATCCGGCCAACGCTCCCTATGTCATCGACCTGCTCGACGCCGCGCTCGCGGGTTGCCAGTCGGGCGAGTTCGCCGCCATGGTCACCGCGCCGCTGCACAAGGGTGTCATCAACGACGCTGGCATGCCCTTCACCGGCCATACCGAATATCTCGCCGACAAGACCGGCACGCCGCGCGTGGTGATGATGCTGGCTGGCGCGGGTCTGCGCGTCGCCCTGGCGACGACGCACCTCGCGCTCAAGGACGTGCCCGCCGCCATCACGCCGGCCGAACTCGAAACGACGATCCGCATCCTGCACGCCGACCTCTCCACCAAGTTCGGTTTCGCGCATCCCCGCATTCTGGTGGCTGGCCTCAACCCGCACGCCGGCGAGGGCGGCCACATGGGCCGCGAAGAGATCGAAGTCATCGCGCCGGTACTCGACAAGCTTAGAGCCGAGGGCATGGATCTCGTCGGCCCGCTGCCCGCTGACACGCTGTTTACGAAAAACGTGCTGGCCGGCTCCCACGCCCAGCTCGCCATGTATCACGACCAGGGGCTCGCCGTGCTCAAGTTCGCCGCCTTCGACGAAGGCATCAATGTCACCCTCGGCCTGCCGATCATCCGCACCTCGGTGGATCACGGCACGGCGCTCGACCTCGCCGGCACGGGAAAAGCGTCTCCCACCAGTTTGTACGCCGCCGTCGATGCCGCCATCGACATGGCCCGGCGCAAAGCGGCATGAGCCTCCACGGTCCATCTGAAAATGGCCATCAAGGCCATCGAGCCCGGAAACGTTTCGGCCAGAACTTCCTCGTCTCGCCCGGCGTCATCCGCAAGATCGTCGACGCCGTCGCCCCGCGTGCGGGCGACACGCTGGTGGAAATCGGCCCCGGCCTCGGCGCGCTCACCGCACCGCTGCTGGAGCGCGTGGAACACCTCCACGTCGTCGAGATCGACCGCGACCTGATCGAGCGCCTGCGCCAGCGCTTCCCGCCCGAACGCCTGACGATCCACGCCGGCGACGCGCTGGAATTCGATTTCGGCGTGCTCAAAGGCGCGGGTCCGCTGAAGATCGTCGGCAACCTGCCCTACAACATTTCCAGCCCGCTGCTGTTCCACCTCGCCGACTACGCCGACCAGGTCGCCGAGATGCACTTCATGCTGCAAAAGGAGGTCGTCGACCGCATGGTGGCGCAACCGGGCGGCGGCGATTTTGGCCGGCTCTCGGTAATGCTGCAATACCGCTACTACATGGAGCGCCTGTTCATCGTGCCGCCGGGCTCCTTCAACCCCGCGCCGAAGGTCGATTCGGCCGTGGTGCGGATGATTCCGCTCAAGAAGATCGGCTTGACCGAAGGGAATCCCCGTGGGACCAGCGACACGGCGACCGACCCGCAGTTGTTCGCCCGCCTCGTCGCCGCCGCCTTCGGGCAACGGCGCAAGATGCTGCGCAACACCCTCAAGGAATTCGGCGGCGAGGCGCTGCTGGAAGCCCAGGGCCTGGCGCCAACGGCGCGCGCCGAAGAACTCGCAGTCGCGGATTTCGTCCGCCTCGCCAACGCGCTCGCCGCCAAAGAAAACGGCGCACCCTGACAGCGGCGCGCCGTTATGCCCGGCCTTCAGGGGGAAGGCCAAGCTGGGGGAGGCTTAGTCCTTTTTCATCGGGCAAGTGTTCATGCCGATCAGCGGATAGAACGGGCAGAAACCGATAGCGCCGGTGGCCAGCGGGACAATGCCGATCCAGGCCCACACCGGGCCGCCCATCAGCGCCCAGGCGATCAAGGCCAGACCGGCAACGATACGAAGGATTTTGTCGATACCGCCAACGTTTGATTTCATGGTGTTCTCCTTGGGATTGAGGTGCGATGGCTGCATTAGACCACTGGCCTGAAGCGGCGTCGGTAACTTACATCACATAGGCCTGCCCGCCCCCAGGCGATGAAGGTGACGTGTTTGCGACAGGCGCATTCGATGCCGCGACTGTAGGCGAAGAGTATGACTTTGAGCAGCATCCCCGGCGGGTAGGCCTGGCGCCCGTCAGGTCGTTCCTCTAACGCGCGTCGAGCCTGAGAGGTCAAGTTCGCACTCGATCAAATGGTGCAGCGCGTGCTCGAAGGTTCCCGGCAGCAACTGCCGTTCAAGATTGACCGCAAGAAAGCGCGGACTCGTGTCGATGTGTTTGTAGCGCGCCATGTCCGGCCTCCGAATACCAAAACCATTGGAGCCTTGTTATTCCGTTTGGTTCACAGCAGAATGCGCGCATGAAGAGACTTTTTCTACAGCGTCGTTGGACCAGTTGAAACTATGCCGATTCCTAACGATCATCAAAACCGTTGCTGGGTTGATGTTTCAGGTACCAATCCAAAGCGAATAGAGGAGTTCCGTCCTTGTTTAGTTGGCGTCTTGGCATTTGATCATGACAAGGTACCGAGTCTTGCAGGCACGGGGTTTGTTACAGCCAGCTTTAATTTTGCTCCCAACAAAAGAATTTCTGACGTCGCCTTAGTCATCACCGCGAAACACGTTCTTACTGAGGGGGTCCTGAGAATTCAACGGCCTGTGCCGAGGCATGCGCCTTCAGCACTATTTGTACCTGCCAGCGCTAAAACCCCTTTATTGCATGAAGAAAAACTAAGAGCCACTTGGATGGGTAATGAGGGCGGAGATATGCTGTATGTGAGGCATCTGACCTATCACGACTCGCAAGATATTGCATGCTGTCTTCTTACTCCGCAGGAAGAATACGCGACACAATTCGCACCAGTTAAAATCCCTTTGGATACAACTAGACCTTCTATTGGAGACGTTGTCCATCTGGTTTCCAACTCGTTTCCCGGAGCGGGGAAGAGCATTACTGACCGCTCACCACCAACAGGCGCTAATGGGACTGGTCAGAAGTTCTCAGTGCACCGCCACGTCAGCATTCGCATCGGCACTGTAACTGCTATATATCCGCACGGTTGTCCAAAACAGATTATGACGTTGGATCATCCGACGGTGTAGGGTGTAGGTGAATCGCCAAACCCACCTGAACCCGACCGAAGGAGACCCAACGTGAAAGCATCATGCAGCATGTTCAGCC
>Ga0209262_10000106_pt1 | contig 52819 bp, 46 predicted proteins | sample Lowcelwee11metaG_FD_187171 | JGI IMG/M metagenome (GOLD analysis project Ga0209262, IMG submission 187171) | Freshwater pond sediment microbial communities from the University of Edinburgh, under environmental carbon perturbations - Low... | ecosystem: Environmental > Aquatic > Freshwater >... | reverse complement strand
AGGATGCCGGCTGCCTCGAACTCCTCGCCGCCCGCCTCGCGCCGCTCGGCTTCGTCTGCGAACGCATGGACAGCACCGGCCCCACCGGCCTCGTGCGCAACCTCTGGGCGCGACGCGGCACGGCACGTCCGTTGATCGTCTTCGCCGGGCATACCGACGTCGTGCCGCCCGGCCCGCTCGACCACTGGCACAGCGATCCCTTCGTCCCGACCGAACGCGACGGCATGCTTTACGGACGCGGCAGCGCCGACATGAAAACCTCCATCGCCGCCGCCGTCGTCGCCGTCGAACGTCTGCTGGCCGGCGGCAACGTGAATGGATCCCTCGCCTTCCTGCTCACTTCCGACGAAGAAGGCGACGCCACCGACGGCACCGTCAAGGTCGTCGAAACCCTCAAGGCGCGCGGCGAAGCGCTCGACTGCTGCATCGTCGGCGAACCCACCTCGGTGACGCGCCTCGGCGACATGATCAAGAACGGCCGGCGCGGTTCGCTCACCGGCAAGCTCATCGTCCACGGCGTGCAAGGCCACGTCGCCTATCCCGAAAAGGTGAAGAACCCCATCCACCTCGCTGCCCCCGCGCTCGCCGAACTCGCCGCAGAACACTGGGACGCCGGCAACGCCTACTTCCCGCCCACCAGCTTCCAGATCTCCAACATCAACGCCGGCACCGGCGCCACCAACGTCGTGCCCGGCATGCTGGTCGTCTCGTTCAACTTCCGCTTCTCCACCGCCAGCACCGCCGACGGCCTGCAAAACCGCGTGCACGCCATCCTCGACAAGCACGGCCTCGAATACGAACTCTACTGGACCCTCGGCGGCCGCCCCTTCCTCACCACGCCCGGCCCGCTGGTCGACGCCATCGGCGCCGCGATCCAGGCCGAAACCGGCATCGCCACCGAACTCTCCACCTCCGGCGGCACCTCCGACGCCCGCTTCATCGCCGACATCTGCCCCGAAGTCGTCGAATTCGGCCCGATCAACGCCACCATCCACAAAGTGAACGAATGCGTCGCCGTCGCCGATATTGAGCCGCTGGCGCGGATTTACGAAGGGACGCTGCGCAAGCTGCTGGGGTGAGCGTCGGCGCTGGCGGTACGGCGGCAATGGACAACCGCAAGGTGAGAGTGATGGGACGGTCTTTGGCAAAATGCGGCTGATCGACCGTTTGGGAGATGCCGCAACCGGATCATGACGATTGACTGCTTCCCGCGTGAACGCAATAGCAGTTGCGTCCGCGTTTCTTGGCCGCATACATGGCGGCGTCGGCCAGTTCCACCAGCGCTCCGGCCTGCTCCGCGTGATCGGGGGCGATGGCGATGCCGATGCTGGTGCCGACGTGGCAGTTGTGACCCGCGACGAATACCGGTGCGTTGATGGCGACGATGATTTTCTCCGCGATGCGCTGCGGAATGGCGGCGTCCACTATTTCGTGCAGCACAATGGCGAACTCGTCGCCGCCGAGGCGCGCCACGGTATCCACCTCGCGCACCGCTTCGCCGAGACGCCGGGCCACTTCCTGCAACAGCGCATCGCCCGTCGTATGGCCATAGGTGTCGTTCACCGGTTTGAACTTGTCCAGATCAAGGTAGAGCACCGCCGTGCGCCTGGAGACAGCGCGCCGGGCCGCCTTCAACGAGCGATCCAGACGCTCGCGGAACAGCAGGCGATTGGGTAGGCCCGTGAGCGCGTCGTAGAAGGCCAGTCGTTCCAGATCTTCCTCGGCATCCTTGAGCTTGGAGATGTCCGAGAACATGCCGACGAAGTTGGTGATGCGGCCTTCGCCGTCTTTGATGGCGCTGAGGCTGAGCCATTCGGGATAGACCTCGCCATTCTTGCGCCGGTTCCAGATTTCCCCTTGCCAGTAGCCATTCTCATGCAGGGCTGCCCACATGAGGGCATAGAACTCGTCATCGTGGCGACCGGATTGCAGGAGCTTCGGATTGGCGCCGATGGCCTCCTCCTCCGTGTAGCCCGTCAGCCGGCTGAATGCCGGATTGACCATCGAAATAACGCCCCGTGCATCGGTCACGATGATGCCTTGCGAGGCCTGCCGGATGACGCTCGATCCGAGTCGCAACCGCTGTTCTGCCTCCTTACGCTGCCGAATGTCTCTGACCACGCCGATGGCGCGAAAACCCTCGGTCTCGCGGATGGCCGCGATCGATATCTCGACCGGGAACTCATGGCCGGATTTGTCCAACCCCACCAGCTCGGAGGCCTTGCCGATCAGAATGCCCTGGCCGGTTTCCTGAAAACCGCCGAATTGTGCTTGGAATGCTGCGTGGAAGCGCTGCGGCGTCATCAGGCGGTGCAGGCTCTGCCCCAGGGCTTCAGCTTCGCTGAAGCCGAAGATGCGTGCCGCCGCCGGGTTCCAGTACGACACCCGGCCGTCGCGATCCATTTCGATGATGCCGTCCTGCGCCGAGGCGGACATGCTGCGGAAGCGCGCCTCGCTCGCGCACAGAGCCTGCTGCGCCTGGTCCCGCTCGTCGACCGCCCGTGCCGCCCGCAGCAGCACCAGTACCATGGCGCAGCCGAGCAACAGCACCATGCCGATCATTTGCGCGAGCGTGCTGAGCTGCAGTCGCCCCATCAGGCTCAGCCGGTCGGTAATGTCGTAATAGAGTTCGAACGCACCGAGAAAACGGCCCTCGACCATGATCGGCTGATAGGTCTCGACGACATCTGCGGTCGCGACCTGGTTTTCCGCCGTCCGGGTCTCCTTGTGCACCACCTTGGTGAACACTCGCCCCTGGGCGACGATTTCCTTGAAGTAGGCATGTTCGTTTGGCTTGCCGATATCCTCGGCGGCAGTCGAGTAGACCACGTGGCCTGCCGGTGAGAAGACCTTGACCTTTACTAGCTTGAAATCGGACTTGACGTCCCGGATATCTGCGGCGAAACCTGACGGCAGGCGATCCTCTGCAATGCCTGCCCCTTCCTCATGCAGCACCTGGCTCAGGTGGCTGGCAACGCGCGCGGCCTCGTCTTCGGTGATGCGAACCAGCAGTTCCTCATATTGCGGGTGACTGACGAACAGGCCATAGAGCGGCACCAATGCGGCCGAGAACAGAGTCAGCAACAAGATGTTGCGCAGGAACGGCACCCGCAAAGCCATCTTTAACGTCGAGCGGAACGAATTTTTCGCTGTCATGGGAAAGTTCGCCTCAGTCCGTGAAACTGGACTGAATTTCCTGTATTTCATCCAGCGAGCCGAGCAGGACGGCGACACAATCCGGATCGAGCTTGAAATCGCTCAAGCGATCGAGTTCAACGAATGCCTGCTTGTTGCTCCAGGCCTGCTTGTAGGGGCGTTCGGAGGTAAGGGCATCGAAAACGTCGGCAACAGCAACGATGCGCGCTTCAAGCGGAATGGTATTGCCGGTCAGCCCATCGGGGTAACCGCTGCCATCGATGCTTTCGTGGTGATGGGCAACGATATTGCGGATCATGGCGATGTCGTTGGCGTTCTTGATGTTGAAGTTAAGCAGCATCGTGTCGACGATCTCGCGGCCCCGCGTCGTATGGGTTTTCATCTCGGCGAACTCCTTGGCGCTAAGGGGGCCTGGTTTGAGGAGAATCCTATCGGGGATGGCGATCTTGCCCACATCGTGCAACGGCGCATGCTGGAAGATACTGTCGGCAAACTCATCGTCGATCTGGCGACTCGCCCCCAGTTTTCTGGCGATCAACCTGGAGTAGCGGGCCATGCGCTCCAGGTGCATACCGGTTTCCGGATCGCGATGATGAGTGAACTGCGTGGCAGTCTTGAGCGCGCCACGGAGGGTGCTGATCTGTGCCAACTCCGCAGCCATCAGGCTCGTCAGCAAATGGGCGATCATATCCAAATATCCAAGGTTCGAATCATCGAACGCGCCGCGCTGGTAGGAGTTGAAAAACAGCACGCCGATGAACTCACCCTCGTTGAACAGCGGGACGGTATAGCTGGAAAGGAAACCCTTGCCAAGGATTTTCTTCGAGTGGGGGGTATTCCTGCCGGCAAAGATACTCATGTCATTGACAACGCGTGTTTCGCGTGCGCGGACCAGATTGAGCAGAGAGGGAACCTCGTTTAACTTTGCCTCGTAGAGTATGAGCGGGTTATCCGCCTTCGCGCTTCCAACATGGGTGCGCAGGGTGTCGCAACTCTGGTCATATTTGGCGATGGCAATGCGGTCGATGCAGGGGAAGCGCTGACGGACAACCCCATGGACATAGGCTGTCTTGTCTGCCAGCGTACGATGATCATCCAGTTCGCTGAGCAGTAAATGATGCTCGCCACCATGCGGGGTGGGCATCATTGCCGCCCCTTCAAAATGCGACTCGCCGAATATGACCGGATTTAGTGCGCGCGACATAAATGTCCTCCTTACCCTGCATCCCAACAAAGAACCCACTTAGCCAGATCTGGTCTTCCCCTGCTGGGTGCGTATCGGCTTCGATAGTTCACTTTAGTGGCGACAAGGATCTTCGTCATCACCCCATGGGGTGATATATGCAAATCTCTATCGGATTACAATTCAGTGACTTGCCTAATATGTCACTCACCTCGAAATACGATGACGGCCAATCTCACCGGTCATGCCGAAATTGATCAGCAGCATGAACTTCTCGACAGCACGGTCGGGCGGCTGGCTTTTCTCTGTTCGGAAGCTGAACGCAACCCGGTGGCTACTTGCGACGGGTGCAATGCCGTCAAGCAAAAACACTGCCGTTCCGTACTCGCCTCCATCGTTGGCGAGTTGGCGGCATTTCTCGCCGGGCATTCTGCCTACGAGGAAAAAATGATGGAGTTATTGCCCAGCACGCCCAGTTGCCTGGCACATATAAAAGCGCACAAGTCCGCCCATGACGGGATAGCAAAGCAATTGAAGAAACTCTCGTTTCAGGTCGCCAACGAGAGTCCGCGCGATGTCAGCAACGTGATATGGCGAGTGGTCGGTAATTGGCTGGGCGATCACAGCACACTGTTCGATACCCGGCTAGTCCATCTCGGCAAACCCGATTCACCCAAGATCGATTTCGATAGCGAACTGGTCGCGATGCTCGATCAACATGTTTTCCCCAATCGGCCCACGAGGTCAAAGGTATCCTCGAGTTCCAGTGTGGAATTTCGGGGGAAAAAGCTGGAGGTTCGAGGACGCTTTGAGTCGCTTTCGCCCGCCCAGCGCCGGGTCTTCTGGCTAGTTTTCGGTGGGAAGACCAATCGTGAAATTGGCAATGCACTGGGGGTTTCGGTCAATACCATCAAGACCCACCGTGCCGCCATCTTTCAGAAGATGGATGTGAAGTCGGTACTCGAGTTGGTCAAGAAAGCCGATGTCCTTCGCTAGCATAAGGGCTTCAGGCGTCGCCCGCGTCCCCGGACAACGGTCGCAGGTTAGAATCGCCCATCCCGCCCAAGGCCCGACCCATGAGCATCACGATCAAAACTCCCGAGGAAATCGAACAAATGCGCGTCGCCTGCCGCCTGGCCGGCGAGGTGCTGGACCATGTCGCGCCTTTCGTCGTGCCCGGCGTCACCACTGCCGAACTAGACCGCATCTGCCATGACCTGATGGTGAATGTCCAGGGCTGCATTCCCGCGCCGCTCAACTACGCGCCACCCGGCTACACGCCCTATCCCAAGTCGATCTGTACTTCGGTGAACCACCAGGTCTGTCACGGCATTCCCAACGACAGGCCGCTGAAGAAGGGCGACATCGTCAATCTCGACATCACCACCATCAAGGACGGTTGGCACGGCGACACCAGCCGCATGTTCGTCGTCGGCGAGGCGTCGATCCTGGCCAAGCGCCTGGTGGCGATCACCCACGAATGCCTCTGGCAGGGAATCGCGGTGGTCCGGGCCGGCGCCTTTCTAGGCGACATCGGCGCGGCCATCCAGCGCCACGCCGAGAAGCACGGTTTCTCCATCGTGCGCGAATTCTGCGGCCACGGTATCGGCCGCAAGTTCCACGAGGAGCCGCAAGTGCTGCACTACGGCAAGGCCGGCAGCGGCCCACGGCTGGAAACCGGCATGGTGTTCACCATCGAGCCGATGATCAATGCCGGCAAGGCGGCGATTTCCGAACTGCCCGACGGCTGGACCATCGTGACGAAGGACCGCAGCCTGTCGGCGCAATGGGAGCACACCATTGCCATCACGGACAGCGGGGCGGAGGTGCTGACCCTGTCGGCTGGCGCGCCGGCCAACCCGTTCGCCGCTTGAAACGGTGGCACCCGACCACGCATCGCCGGATACCGCCGGCCTCGTCGCCCACTGCCGCCAGGCACTGAAGGATGGCCGCGCCGCACTGAAGGCGGCCTATCTGGCGAACCCCAGCCCTGCCGCGTTGCTGTCGGACTCGGCGTGCCTGGTCGATGGCGTGCTGCGCCAGATCTGGCAGACTCTGGAACTGGATAGCAGATTGGCACTGGCGGCCGTCGGCGGCTACGGGCGCGGCGAGTTGTATCCGGCCTCGGATGTCGACCTGCTGATCCTGCTGCCCGACGCCGACACGCAGCCGCATCGCCACGAACTCGAACGGCTGATCGGCATGCTCTGGGATATCGGCCTGGACATCGGCCACAGCGTGCGTACGGTGGATGAGTGCGTGGCCGAGGCCGAACACGACATCACGATCCAGACCGCACTGCTCGAAGCGCGCTTCCTCTGCGGCGACCGCGCCCTGTTCCAGCGCTTCGACGCGGCCTTCCACCAGGCGCTCGATCCTCTCGCCTTCTTCAAGGCCAAGCGCCTCGAACAGGAAGAGCGCTACGCCAAGTACAACGACACGCCCTACGCCCTCGAACCCAACTGCAAGGAAAACCCCGGCGGCCTGCGCGATCTGCAAATCATCCTCTGGGTTGCCCGCGCCGCCGCGCTGGCGGACACCTGGCGCCAGCTCGCCACCACCGTGGTGATTTCCGCCGCCGAGGCGCGCCAGCTTGCCCAGGCCGAAGACTTGCTGCGTCGCGTACGCATTGGCCTGCACCTGCTGACGGGCCGGCGCGAGGACCGTCTGCTGTTCGACCATCAGGAGGCGCTGGCCCAAGCGCTCGGCTTCGCCGCCACCGCTTCGCGCCGCGCCTCGGAAGTGCTGATGCAGCGCTACTACCGCAATGCCAAACGCATCACACAACTCAACACGCTGGTGCTGCTCGACCTCGCCGCGCGCCTGGAGCACCGCCCGCCCGCGCCGCCCATCGTCATCGACGACGATTTCCAGATGGTGCACGAACTGCTCGACATCCGCGTCGACGATCTCTACGAGCATAAGCCCGCCGCGATCCTGAAGAGCTTCCTGCTGCTGTCGCAGCGCTCGGAGCTGAAGGGCATGACGCCGCGCAACCTGCGCGCCCTCTGGCGCGCGCGCGACCGCATCGACGCCGGTGCGCGCCATGAGCCCGGCAACCAGGCGACTTTCCTCGCGCTGTTCAAGGAAAAACGTGGCCTCACGCACCAGTTGCGGCGCATGAACCAGTTCGACATCCTCGGCGCCTACCTGCCGGCCTTCGGCCGCATCGTCGGCCGCATGCAGCACGACCTGTTCCACGTCTACACCGTCGACCAGCACATCCTGCAAGTGGTGCGCAACCTGCGGCGCTTCTCGCTGCCCGAGTTCGCCCACGAATACCCTTACTGCTCGCGCCTGATGGCGGCGTTCCCGCAGCGCTGGCGCATGTATGTCGCCGCCCTGTTCCACGATATTGCCAAGGGTCGCGGCGGCGACCACTCGCAACTGGGCAAGGGCGACGCCCTGCGCTTCTGCCGCGCCCATGGCATCGCCGAGAGCGACAGCGCGCTGATCTGCTTCCTCGTCGAACAACACCTGACGATGTCAGCCTTCGCGCAGAAACAGGATCTGACCGATCCCGAGACGATCCGCCGCTTCGCCGAGATTGTCGGCAGCGAGGAACGCCTGACCGCCCTCTATCTGCTCACCGTCTGCGACATTCGCGGCACCAGCCCGAAGGTCTGGAACGTCTGGAAGGCCAAGCTGCTGGAAGACCTCTACCGCATGACGCGCCGCCTGCTCAGCGGCGAGAAGCACGCACCGCTCGCCGGCCTGGAAGAACGCATGGAAGACGCGCGCCGCCTGCTGCGTCTGCGCGGCCTGCGCGCGGGCGTCGAGAGTGCGCTCTGGGAACAACTCGACACGGCCTATTTCCTGCGTCACGACAGCGAGGAAATCTCCTGGCACGCCATGACGCTCTACCACCGTCCCGCCAGCGCCGAACCTGTCGTGCGCGCCCGCCTCAACCCCGCCGGCGCCGGCTTGCAGGTGATGATCTACACCGGTGACCAGCCCGAGTTGTTCGCCCGCATCTGCGGCTTCTTTGCCCGGCTCGGGTACTCGATCGTCGACGCCAAAATCCACACCACGCGCCACGGCTACGCGCTCGACAGCTTCGTCCTGCTCGACCTCGGCAACCAGTTGCCCTACCGCGACATGATCGGCCTGATCGACCACGACCTGACGGCGCAGTTGAAACAACAGCCGCCGCTGATGTCGCCCTCGCCCGGCCGCGTCTCGCGCCAGGTGCGCCATGTGCAGTTGACGCCGGAAGTCGCCATCCGCGCCGACGAAAGCAGCAAACACTACATCCTGTCGATCACCGCCGCCGACCGCTCCGGCCTGCTCTATGCCATCGCGCTGACGCTGGCCAAGCATGGCGTGCGCCTCTCCACCGCAAAGATCGCCACGCTCGGCGAGCGTGTCGAGGACACCTTCCTGATCAGCGGCGCAGAACTCGGAAAAACGGCGACACTGGTCCGGCTCGAACAGGAATTGCTCGAAATACTGCACGTCTGAGAGGGGATTCGTCTTGAACTGGATACGCGAACAATTCGGCTTTCACGACCTGCAACGCCTGCTGTTCAAGCTCGCCGAGCACGTCAAGGCATTTCAGGGCCTGACGCCGGCCGAGATCAGCGAGCTGCTCGCACGCGCGGAAAAATGCTCGTTCGCGGCGGACGCCGTCATCGTCAGGGAAGGCAGCGTCGGCAACCACATGTACATCATCCTCGAAGGCGAGGCCGTGGTGACGAAAAAGGGCCGCGACGGCGAGGTCGAACTGGCGCGCCTGGCATCGGCCGACAGCTTCGGCGAAATGGCGCTGGCCGACCACGAGGCCCGCTGCGCCAGCGTCACGGCGACCTCGCCCTGCGTGCTGGTGCGCCTGTCCGACTCGGCAGTGAATATCCGCCCGGAAATCGGCGTGAAGGTCTACCGCAACATCGCGCGCGTCGTCTCGGCGCGCCTGCGCAGCGCCGACGAGGCGCTGGCCTGGCGGCTGTAGAAACTCGGCGCCGGCAGGACGCCACCACCGCTCAGGGCACCTGATAAACCAACCGATAGCGCCCGGCTTCGATCATCTCGGTATCCGAGCTGCCATAACCGACATAGATTTGCGTGCCGGAAATGATCGAGGCGTCGATGGCGTCGAGCAGTTCGATCATCTGCCATTCCCCGGCTTGCAGGCCCGACAGGTACTCCGCCAACGGCCAGGCCAAAGGCTGCCATTCCTTGCTGCGATTGAACAGGAACCATGTCGGGGTCGCAACCAATGCCCCGCCTGGCAATAGCGCCGCCACATACAGCTTGTAGGTGGTGCCTGCCCGTTGCGACCTGACCGTGGCTTCGGCGTCGGTGTTGAACCACAGTTGCAGCTTCGACAGATTCTGGGTGTTCAAGGTCGCGATGACTTCGGCGGTGAGCTTCGTCGGCGTAGCGCTGGCCAGAACGATGATCTGATATTTCGCCGTCACGCTCTTGCCGCCTTCGGCATAACTGGCCGAGACCAGCACCGGGGTATCTTGCGTCACGCTCGCGGCGGTAAGTTTGCCGTCGGCGCCGATACTCGCGGCGGCGCTCGACACGCTCCAGGCGGCGGCAACGCGCTTGCTCGATCCATCCTCGTAGCCGCTTTCGGCCGCCAGGCTCAAGGTTTCCCCGGCGGCCAGCGTCCCGCGAGCGCCGACGATGGCGAGACTGTTCAGGGTCGCCGGAACAGCTTTGATCGTGATGGTGGAACTGGCGGTCTTGGTAGTACCGGCTTCGGTGTAGCTGGCCGTAATGCTGACGCTGGTAGCGGTCGTCGCCGTGCCGGCGCTGAACTCGCCCCGGCTGTTGATGGTGCCAAGACCGGCGGGAGAGATCGACCAGGCGGATGCCGCGACGCCCCGACTGGAGCCGTCGGCGTAGGTGGCGCTGGCCCCGAGGCGCAGCAAGCCGCCTGAGGAAACGACATTGCCGCCGACGATGGCGAGGCTGGATAGGCCGGCGGCGGCGGCAGTAATGCTGATGGTCTTGCTGGCGCTGAGAGTCTGGCCGGACTCGGTATAGCTGGCGGTAATCGTCACGCGGGTGTCGACGGCAACGCTGCCGGCCGTAAGAACGCCGCTGGCGGAGATGCTGGCTGCGGCGGGATCGGAACTGCGCCAGACGGGGACGACAATCTTGCTGCTGTTGTTGGCGTAGGCCGCTGTGGCGGACAGGGCAATGCGGCCACCCGACTGAACCGTGCCCAATCCGGTTGCGGTCGAGATGGACAAGCTGGAAAGATTTGTCGGGATCACCGGTCCGGCTTCCTGGGCGGCAACGCGCAACAGCAGTTCCGCATTGCTGGTGCCATTGCCGTTCGACGCAAGGAGCTGGACCCGGAACGTGCCGGCAAGCGTGGGCACACCGGTAATCAGGCCAGTCGTGCCGCTGACGCTCAGGCCTGCGGGCAGGCCGGTGGCATTGAACGAACTGGGAGATTCGCTCGCCAGAATGGCATATGAAAACGTTGAGCCCTCGCGCGCATCCGCCGCCAATACGCTGCTGATGGCGGGGATTGTGCCCAGCAGTCCGTCAGCGATCCCGACAGCATAGCTGCCGCCGTAGCTGCCATAGCTGCCGGATGTGACACCATTGGCGGTGGAACCGACATAGATCAACTGACCGGCCGCGATCGTAACCTTGACTACGCCTGACCGATTTTCCGCGACCACTCCGGCATGTACGGCCGCCCGCGCCAAGCTGGAGTCATCGGTATAGAACCCGGTTCCCCAAACGCCGCCGGAGGTAGCGCCTGTCACATCGAAGTAAAGCGCGGCCCCGTTGCGCCCCCGATAAGCGCCGATCAATCCCGTATTGGGCAAGGGATTGCCCTGCATGCCGGGATAAGCATGCAAGGGTATTGCACCTGCGGCATCCGACACGGAAAAACTGGCCGGCCATGTGCCATAGCTGTTGGACTGCACGCCATTCCGTTTGCTGCCGGCATATGCCTCCAGGCCTGCGCCGGTGACAACCCTGACGCTACCCGTTTGTCCTACGGCGAGAACCCCGGCATGCACGGCGGCGGCGGAAACTCTGGAGTCGTCCGTAAATACGTTTGTGCCCCAGACGGAGGCGACCTCGCTACCGGTCACGGAAAACAGATAGACCGAGCCTGTCGGCGCCGTGCGAAAGGTCGACATCGCCGTAGGTGCGGGAATCAGCGGATTGTCTCCGCCATCGTCCGCCCCGACGCTATAGCTCCAGCCATAGCTGCCATAGTTTGAGGAGACAATATCGTGCGCGGACGAACCCGGATAAGCGCTTTGGCCTGGTTGCAGCGTGACTTTGACGACTCCCGTTTGACCCGCTTGCAATATCCCCGCATGCACGGCCGCCTTGCCCAGCGACGAGTCGTCCGTATAGGGGTTGCTGCCCCACAGCGAACCGGACTCCGCAGCCGACCGACCGGTAACCCAGAAATATATTGCCGTACCGGTTTGCGTACGAAAAGACGAAATGTCCAGCGTTTCCGGAAACGGACTGACCGTGCGCGCCGCGACCTGGAATGAAAGAGGCAGCAAGCACAGCAGCACAGCGAATAAGCGTGAAAGCATTGGCGAAAACCTCCTTGGACAAACTGTCATGATGCGCCGCGCGGAAAGTCGGCTCTGCTGGGACGGCGGCTATGCGTCCGCCGCACACATATGTTCGATTACCAGCCGCGCCTTGCCCAGCGCTACCTGCAACACCGCCTCGATGCGGTCGAAATGGATCGCGGTAGCCGAGTCGCCGCGCCCTGCCCCCCAGTTCGCTACCGCGCAGATCGCCGCGTAGGGTGTTTCGAGTTCGCGCGCCAGGGAGGCTTCCGGCATGCCGGTCATGCCGACGATGTCGGCGCCGTCGCGCTCCAGGCGCTCGACTTCCGCAGCACTTTCCAGGCGCGGCCCCTGAGTGGCGGCATACACCGCCGTGTCCGCGAGCGGAATGCCTGCCGCTTCGCCGGCGGAAAGCAGGCGCTCGCGCAAGGCATGATCGTAGGGCGCGGTGAAGTCGACATGCACTACGGGCGCCTCGCCGCCGTCGAAGAAGGTGTGCGGCCGGCCCCAGGTGTAGTCGATGATTTGGTGCGGCACGACGAGCGCGCCGGGACCGAGGTCGGCGCGGATGCCACCCACCGAGGCGACGGAGACGATGCCCTCGGCACCCGCCGCCTTTACCAGCGCCCAGAGGTTCGCGCGGTAATTGACGCGATGCGGCGGAATGGTGTGACCATGACCATGACGTGCAAGAAATACCACCTCCTGCGCGCCGATGCGGCCATGCAGCAGCGTGCCCGAAGGTTCGCCATAAGGCGTGCGCACCACTTCGCGCCGCGCTATTTCCAGGCAGGCCAACTGAGTGAGCCCGCTACCGCCAATGATTGCCAACATCCATCCATCCCCCTCGATTGCCCATGAACGCGCATTCAAGAGACGGTAACAAGGGGCGTGCTAGAATTCACGCCCTTTTTTGTCAGACTGCGCATTCAGCCGCGCCGCCCATACCCGATGTCCCGTCCCCTGCGCAATATCGCCATTATCGCCCACGTCGACCATGGCAAGACCACTCTCGTCGACCAACTGCTCCGCCAGTCCGGCACTTTCCGCGAAAACCAGCAGGTCGTCGAACGGGTCATGGACTCGAACGATATCGAGAAGGAACGCGGCATCACGATTCTCGCGAAGAACTGCGCGATCGACTTCGAGGGCACCCACATCAACATCGTCGACACCCCGGGCCATGCCGACTTCGGCGGCGAGGTGGAGCGTGTGCTGTCGATGGTCGATGGCGTGCTGCTGCTGGTCGATGCCGTCGAAGGTCCGATGCCGCAAACACGCTTCGTCACCAAGAAAGCCTTGGCGCTCGGCCTGAAGCCGATTGTCGTCATCAACAAGGTCGATCGTCCAGGCTCGCGTCCCGACTGGGTCATCAACCACACCTTCGATCTGTTCGACAAGCTCGGCGCTACCGAAGAACAGCTCGATTTCCCGGTCGTCTTTGCCTCGGCACTGAACGGCTACGCGATGATGGCATCCGATAAGCCCGGCACCGACATGCGCCCGCTCTATGAGGCGATCCTCGAACACGTACCGCCGCCCGACGTCGACGCCGAGGCGCCGCTCCAACTCCAGATCTGTTCGCTCGACTACAACTCCTATGTCGGCCGCATCGGCATCGGCCGCATCAAGAAGGGCCACATCAAACCCGGCCAGCAAGTTGCCGTGATGTATGGCGACGAAGCGCGCGGCACCGCCAAGGTCGGCCAGGTCTTGACTTTCCACGGCCTCGAACGCCAGGCGGCGGTCGATGCCGAAGCCGGCGACATCGTGCTCGTCTCCGGCATCGAACAAGTCGGCATCGGCGTCACGCTGTGCGCCGTCGACAACCCGGTCGGCATGACGCCGATCAGCGTGGATGAACCGACGCTGACGATCAACCTTCAGGTCAACACCTCGCCGCTCGCCGGCAAGGAAGGCAAATTCGTCACCAGCCGCCAGATCCGCGAGCGCCTGACCAAGGAACTGCTTTCCAACGTCGCTCTGCGCGTCAACGACACCGAGAACGCCGACGTGTTCGAAGTTTCCGGGCGTGGCGAATTGCACCTGACCATCCTGCTGGAAAACATGCGGCGCGAAGGCTATGAGATGGCCGTCGGACGCCCGCGCGTCGTCGTGCACGAACTCGCGGACGGCACCAAGCAGGAACCCTACGAAATGCTCACGGTGGACGTTGAAGAAGGCCACCAAGGCGGCGTGATGGAAGAGCTCGGCCGCCGCAAGGGCGAATTGCAGGACATGCAGCCGGACGGCCGGGGCCGCGTGCGCCTCGAATACCGCATCCCGGCGCGCGGCCTGATCGGCTTCCAGGGCGAGTTCCTGACGCTGACGCGCGGCACCGGCCTCGCCAGCCATGTGTTCGACGAGTACGGCCCGTGGTCGGGCACGATGGCCGAACGCCGCAACGGCGTGCTGGTTTCGGCCGAAGACGGCGCCGCCGTCGCCTACGCACTGTGGAAGTTGCAGGATCGCGGCCGCATGTTCGTCAGTCCCGGCGACGCGCTGTACGAAGGCATGATCATCGGCATCCACAGCCGCGACAACGACCTCGTGGTCAACCCGATCAAGGGCAAGCAGCTCACCAACGTGCGCGCCTCGGGCACCGACGAAGCCGTGCGCCTGGTGCCGCCGATCCAACTGACGCTCGAAAGCGCCGTCGAGTTCATCGCCGACGACGAACTGGTCGAGATCACGCCGAAGTCGATCCGCCTGCGCAAGCGCTTCCTCAAGGCGCACGACCGCAAACGCGCCGGCCGCGAGGAATCGACTGACTAGGCTACCCCCTGCCCTGCGGCGCTGGCTCTGGAGACTGGCCATCGCCGCAGCAATTCTCTCGCTGATCGGTCTGACGTCGCATCCGACCGTCAGCCCACTGATGTGCAAGATCTACGGTTGAAAAGCGGCTTTTCGCCCGCATTTTCAACACTCGCGAAGATTGAAACTTTCGTATCCTTCCGTTAGTCTTAGCTTCACCTTGTTCGACAACTGAAAGGGAAACATATGCAACCGTTCCAGATTGCCCAACAGACCGCTGCCAGCCCGGAATTCGCTCAGCGGCAGAACCGCGTGCTGCGCAACACCTACGCCCTGCTCGCCGTCTCGATGGTGCCCACCGTCCTCGGCGCCCTGCTCGGCATCCAGATGAACTTCTCCTTCATGGCCGGTAGCCCGTTCATCGCCTTTATGCTCTTCCTTGGCATCGCCTGGGGCTTCATGTGGGGCATTGAGCGCACCAAGAACAGCGGCATGGGCGTCGTCCTCCTGCTCGCCTTCACCTTCTTCATGGGCCTGATGCTCTCGCGCATCCTGCAAGTCGCGCTGGGCTTCAACAACGGCGGCAGCCTGATCGCCATGGCGGCCGGCGGCACCGGCACGATCTTCGTCGTCCTGGCCAGCGTCGCCGCGACCACCAAGCGCGACTTCTCCGGCCTCGGCAAGTTTCTCTTCGCCGGCACCATCCTCGTGCTGGTGGCGATGCTCGCCAACATCTTCCTACAGATTCCGGCCCTCTCGCTGGCGCTCTCCGCGCTGATGGTGGCGATCTTCTCCGCCTACATCCTCTACGACATCAATCGCATCGTGCAAGGCGGCGAGGACAACTACATCAGCGCCACGCTGTCGGTTTATCTCGACATCTACAACGTCTTCGTCAGCCTGCTGCACCTGCTGATGGCCTTCACCGGCGAACGCGACTGAGCGATCAGCAAACTCGGCGCTGGCAATACGGCGCGAAAAAAAAACGGCGACCCTTGGGTCGCCGTTTTTTCGTCTATTTGAGGATCGAAAACAAACTGCTGTAGTCGTCGCGCCAAGGGACGAAGCTCGCCTCCGCAGCAACCGTTTTGCCATCGTCCAATCTTTTATCGCCGAAAAAGCGCGCATCGCTGCCGACAAGTGCCCAACGCGACCGGTAGTCCAGCAGATCCGCCGCACCGTCGTAGTCGATCACACGGACATCCTTGCCGAACTGGTCGGCCGCCGTCTTGATCACCTGGCGCAGATCGAGGAATCGATTGGTGATATGCACCGCCAGCACCCCATCCGGCTTGAGATGCCGGAAATACTGCGCAAAGGCTTCCCGCGTCAGCAGGTGGATGGGCACCGAGTCGCCGGAAAAGGCATCGAGGACCAGGATATCGAACTGTTGGGCGGGCTCCCGCTCAAGTTGCAAGCGGGCGTCGCCCAACACGATCTCGGTGCTGGCCGCCGTTCTCGACAGGTAACTGAAGTTGTTCCGCGCAACATCGACGACCAGGGGATCGATTTCGTAAAGGCGATGGTAATCGCCCGCCCGACCATAGCTGACCAGCGTCCCGACGCCAAGGCCGATCACGCCGACCCGCAGCGGTCCGGCCTCGGCCTTGATGCGCATCGTCCGGCCAACCCCGCCATGCTCGCTGTAATAGGCCGTCGCCTGGTCGAGCTTGCCGGCTTGCGTATATTGACTGCCATGGACGATCTGGCCATGCAGCATGCTGCGATAGCCCTCATCCTTGTTCTCGAAGACCTTGAGGGCGCCGTAGAAATTGCGCACCCGGACAATCGCCCCCGCACCTTCCTCGATATGGTCGGCAGCGCGAATCCAGCCGAGTACGAGCAGAACGCAGAGCGTGCCCAGAATGGCGGGCGTGCGCCGCTGCGGCGCTGCGAGCGGGATGACGGCAATCGCGGCAACCGCACCGGTCAGCAGGATGCCGACGGACAACTCGTAGTTGCTGTCGAACCAGGCGGGCGCGATGACGCCGACGAAGAAACCGCCGGCGGCGCCGCCGACGGCCAGCATCAGGTAGAAACCGGTCAGATGGCTTGGGTGGGGTTGCTGGCGGGAAAGCTCGCCATGGCAAACCATGCAGGCGACAAAGAAGGCCGCGAGGTTGATGCCGATCGACACGGCGAACGGCAAGGCATTGATGCCCAGCGTTGGCAGATAGGCCAGGACAAACAGTCCCAATGCCAACAAGGGCAGGTAGATGCGCCGCTGGTACCAGCGTTGGTGCTCGAAGCTCAGGATGAAGGAAAGCAGATAGAGGGCGAGCGGCGCCACCCAGAGCATCGGAATCGGCGCAATGTTGGTGGTCAGATAGCTGGTGTCCGCCACCATCAGGATCGAAGGACAGGCGGCCAACGCGGCCCATAGCAGCATCTGCGAAAATCCGGGCGCCGGTCCCACTTCATGATGCGCCGACTTGATCGCCTCGCCTCGGCGCCCCCGCCAGGCCAACAAACCGCAGGCGACGACGAAGCCGGCGAACAAGGCGGACCAGAACCAGGATTGCCAGCGCGTCGGCAGCACCGGCTCGATGGCGATGGGATAGGCGAGCAAGGCCAACATTGAGCCGAAGTTGGAAAGCGCAAAGAGCCGGTAGGGCACATGCCCGGAGCGCTCGCGCGCAAACCATGCCTGAATCAGCGGTCCGGTAGTCGACAGCACGAAATACGGCAGGCCGATGGAGAAAGTCAGCAGACCGAGGATGCGCAGCGTCGGATTCTCCGCGCCGGTCGGTTTCCACTCGTCGCCGGGACTGATCGGCAGCAGCAGTAAGCTGATCAACAGCAGGCCGCCGTGCAGCAGGCTCTGGCGATACGGCGTCAGGAAGCGCACCACCCAGTGCGAATAAAAATAGCCCAGCAACAGCACCATCTGGAAGAACAGCATGCAGACGGTCCACACCGAGGCAGAGCCGCCGAACCAGGGAAGAATCATCTTGCCGACCATGGGCTGAACCTGGAACAGCAAAAAAGCACTCAAAAATATGGTCAGACCGTAGTGAGCGGTCAGGCGCAGATCGATAGCCATCGGTCGTCGAGAATTATGGGAGGAAGGGAGGGAGAGGTATTTGCGATGCGTATTTACACCTCTGTACATCGCAGGGGCGCAAGGATAGTCGAAAACAAACCTGACTGTCGTTCGGCAACAGGCAATCTTGCCGGCAATAATTGCCTAAATGCTCAGACCTAGAACGCGCGCACCAGACAAATCCCGATCAGACATGGATTGGCAAGCTAATTGCATCCATTCAATCTTAGAAAATACTAGGAGCGATACCATGGAAACTCGACTTGCCCTCCAACCTTTCCGGATAACGCCGGAAATTCTGAGATATCCCCTCCCCTTCGATCTTTACAGCAGCAAGGGATTGCTCCTCGTCAAGAAGGGGACGCAAATCCTGGGAGACGCAGAGATTGTATTGGCCCAGCCGGTCTACCGCTCGGCCAAGGACTCGGACAGCGATGACCAGATCTACCTGCAACGCCTGGAAACGCTCTATCAGCGCTATGGGAAATTGCTGGGGGCCTGGAGTTGCCGCTCAGAGGATGTGCGTGAAATCAAACGTTTCAGTAGCGATCTGGTCCATCTATGTGGCAGCTATTCGGGCCTTTGCGTCGCCACCGCCTCGCATCTCCCCGGTAAAAGCCATGCCACCAAGCATTGCTTTGCGACAGCAATCGTCGCCATTTTGCTAGGGGAAGCGCTCGGTTGGAATCTGCGGCGTCAGCACATCCTCGCCCGCGCGGCCTTGACCATGAATCTGTCGCTGCTTTCCATGCATGACGATTGGGCAAAAAGTCGCACCCAACTCAGTGCCACCCAGAAAGATAGCGTCTTCAGTCATCCCGGCTTATCGGCAGAATTGTTGCTCCAGTCGCTTGGGGTCGATTTACCCTGGATCACCGCAGTCGACCAACATCATGAGAATCTGGATGGCAGCGGTTATCCCGTCGGTCTCGTCGGCCAGGAGATTTCTGCCGAGGCACGGGTGCTGCGGATTGCCGATGCATGGTGCGCCCTGATACTGCCGCGTTCGGGCAAAGCGCGGAAGACGCCCAAGGACGCCATCCAAGAGATGAGCCGCTTCGTCGGCACGCATTTCGACCAACCGACCTTCCTCGCCTTGAAAAAGCTGATGGGCGCCTATCCACCGGGAACGTTCGTCCGCCTGGCAAACCGGGAAACGGCCATCATCATGCGGTGGGATAAGCAGGGCTCGATACCGAAGTACGCCACCAGCGTCATGTCACCCACCGGTGCGATGCCGCGTGATTACTCGATACGACCGCTGACGCGGCACGGGTATGAAATTCGCGATTACACCTATCTGGACATGGCACAAATGGCACACTTCTCCGTATCGCGTATCTGGGCAACCGGCGCAGCCTGAGCATCGTCGAGGTCAATGTACGATCGCCCTGTTTCAGGTTTCCCGCAGATCCCCGGCAGTCAAGCCCACGTGCATGGACGACGTGGAGTTTAGGCAATACTCAAGTCAGAATATCCATTAGACTCGCGGCTCCGCGTACCAGACCATCGCAACAACATATATGCTTGCCAGATTCCTCTTACTGCTGGCGCTGGGGCTGACTTTCGCCACCACGGTCCTCGGCGTCGAACTCGATCCCCGCGCACAAGCCTGGCTGGCCCGGAAGCCGGTGGTGAAAATCGGCGTGCTGGCCGACGAGGAACCTTATTCGATGGTGCGCGGCGGTCGTGTCGAGGGTTTCTCCATCGACGTGCTGGAAGAGATTACGCGCCGCACCGGACTGCGCTTCGAGTACAAAGCCGGCAGTTGGCCGGAGATTTACCCGGCCTTCATGCGCGGCGAGCTGGATGCCATCGACGAGATTTCCTGGCGCGAAGACCGCACGCCCTTCACGCTATTTACCGAGCCCTACCATCACCGCCAGACGGTGATCATGCACGACATCAACCGGCCCCTGCCGACCATCGGCAAGCTGGAGGATTTGAAACCCTTTCGGGTCGGCGTGGTCAGCAACATTTATTTCAAGAGCGCCTTCGTCAGCCGTGGCATTCCCGTCGTCGAATACGATGGTTTGCCGAACCTGATGCGCGCCCTGGCCTTCGGCTGGGTAGATGCGATCGTTGGGCCGGAAGTGGCGCTGGCCTATCTCGCCCACAACGATGGCTTGAACCACCTGACGGTGGCCGCGCGCGTGCCGATGGACGGTTTCGAAATCGAGGACTTCCGCATCGGCGTGCGCAAGGAGCATCCCGAGGCCCACCGCGTCATCGCTGCCGGCCTGGCGGCAATTCCGGCCGAGCGTCTCGCCGAGATGCTCGCCATCTGGCAGGACTAAGGCGGCAAGACGACCGCCAAGGCAGGCTTCCGTCTCGGCCCGCAGGAAGCCGATTACATCCGGCGCCTGGGCCAGGTGCGGGTGGGCATGATGCGCGATTACGCCCCCTTCAGCTTCGTCGACGGCGGGAAACCTCAAGGCCTGGCAGTGGATATGCTGGCGCGCATTCAGGATCTCACCGGCCTGACCGTGGTCCCGGTGGCCGACCGCTGGCCGGTGCTGTTGGAAATGCTCAAGCGCGGCGAAATCGACGTCCTCGCCAACATTTCGCGCAATCCGGAACGGCTCGAATTCGCCCGCTTCACCGATGCCTATCACGTCATCCCGAATGTCGTGTTCACGCGCGATCCGAAACTGCGGCTGGATGACCTCAAGGACTTGGCCGGCCTGCGCATCGCGCTGGGCAGCGGCATCTATTACGAGCCGGCCATGCGCCGCCGCTTCGGCGACGCAGTCGTCAGTTTCGGCGCGCAAGATGCCATGTTTCAAGCACTCGCCGAAGGCGGTGTCGATGTCGTACTGGCCTCGCTGCACAACGGCAACCACTGGGTGCGCGAACTGAAACTGGCCGATGTGCGCATCGCCGGCCAACTCGACCTGCCGGAATCCAGCGGCGAAGATCTGCGCTTCGGCGTGCGGCCGGCGCTGGAGCCCTTGGCGGCGATCATGAACCGGGCGCTGGCGGCGATCAGCCCGACCGAACGCCGCAGCATCGAGAACCGCTGGCTGGGCGCCACCGCGCCGACGGCAAAGACGGAACGCGTGACGCTGAGCGAAGGCGAAGCCGCCTGGCTCGCCAAGCACGAGAAAGTCGTGCTGTGCGTCGATCCGGACTGGATGCCGCTGGATGCCATCGACCGCCACGGCCAGCATGTCGGCATCGCCGCCGACTATCTCGCGCTGATGGCCGGCAAGGCCGGCATCGCCACCGAGGTGCTGCGCACCAAGACCTGGCAGGAAACCGTCGATGCCGCCCAGGCGCGCCGTTGCGACATGTTCGCCATGGCCATGCAGACGCCGCAGCGGCGCATCTACATGGACTTCACCACGCCCTACTACACGACGCCGAATGTCCTGCTGGCGCGCATCGAAACGCCCTTCGTCGATAGCCTGGACGATTTCGCCGGCAAGCGCATCGGCATCGTCCATGGCTATGCGTTCGCCGAACTGTTGCGCACCCGTCATTCGCGCCTGAACCTGATCGAGGTGGAGAGCGAGCGCGAGGGACTCATCCAACTGCAACGCGGCCTGCTGGATGGTTACATCGGCTCGCTGGTAACGGTCAATCACTACCTGCGCGAGCTTAGTTTCGCCGACATCAAGGTGATCGCCCGCGTGCCCGGCGACTGGACACTGTCGCTCGCCACGCGCAACGATGTCCCCGAACTGCTGTCCATCGCGCAGAAGATGGTGGACAGTCTGTCGGACGAGGAAAGGCGCGCCATCGAGAATCGGTGGCACAGCGTGCGCCTCGAAACCCACATCGATCCCGCGCTGATCTGGCGCTGGGGCGGCGCCGCCGCGCTGACACTCGCCCTCCTCTTCCTCTGGAACCGCAAGCTGGGTGCCCTGAACCGCCAACTCGCCGAGGCGAATCGGCAGATGGCGCAGATGACGCTGACCGACCCGCTGACGCAGATCGGCAACCGCAAGTATTTCGATCAGGAATATGCGCGGGACTTCCATCGCTGCCAGCGCAAGCGCGGCTGCTTCGCGGTGGCGATGATCGACATCGACCACTTCAAGCAGATCAACGACCGTTACGGCCATGCTGCCGGCGACGAGTGCCTGCGCGCGCTCGCCCAATGCCTGCGCGCGCACCTGCGCCGCGATACCGACCAATTGGCGCGCATCGGCGGCGAGGAATTCGTCGCCTTCATGCCGTGCGACGAGAACGCAGAGGCGGAACTTTTGGCCCGTTTCGAGACAATGCGCGCGGCGGTGGCCGGCCTGCAAGTAGCGGTGGGGGCGGATGTCGCCGCGTTCACCATCAGCATCGGCCTGGCCTGCGGCATCGCCGCCGCCAACGCAAGCCCGACCGAATGGTTGAAGCGCGCCGACGACGCACTCTATGCCGCCAAACACAAAGGCAGAAACCGTATCGAGCAGGCCGACGACCCTGCCGGACAGTAAGCCACGGCTTCGGGACAAACCGCCAGACCTAAACTCGGCGCTGGCAGCACGCCAAAAAAAAACGGGAACCCGCAGGTTCCCGGAAGTAAAGCCCACTTGCATGGGCCACGTGGAGTTTAAGCAATACTCAAAGGTGCTACTCAGTCCCCGCCACGCATGTTCTGAACTTGGAACAGGCTGGGCGGGTTCTGTTTGTAGTCCACCTGGCCCTTGAAGTGGCCGGTGGTGCAATGCTTGGCTTGCAGGTCGATCATCTGGAACGCGTCGTCGACGCCGATGCCGGAGCCTTTGTTCATCGGCAGGTGATGGTCGGCGTGCGACTTGCCGACCGACCAGGCCTTCCATAGGTCGCCCTTGCGGTCGTAGATTTCCACGGCGCCGTTCATGTTCTGCAACTGGCTGTCCATGTAGAACACGCGCTTGCCGATCGGGTGATTGGGATCGACCGGCACGGCTTCCAGCACATACACCTTGCGCAACTGCCAGGTGCCGTCGAAGAAGCAGCCGCCCTGGCCGCCGAAGTTGACGTACTTGTAGCCGTCGGCTTCGGCCGGCATGTCGGTGGCGAGCTTCAACTCGTTGTGGTTCCACATCGGCAGCAGAACGTTGCGCGTGCCCTTGTAGCTCCACTTCATGTCGGAGACGCGGCCGTTGTAGCCCTCGAAGTCCTCGATCATCAAATCGGAGCCAAGGAAGGAGTCGGTCACCTGACCCGTGGCGAGACGCCGCACGCGGCGCTGGAAGCCGAGGTAGAGATAGGCGTCGTCAATCTTCTGGTCGTCGTCGTAGCGCTGGATGAGGAGCTGTGTGTTCTTCAGGTCGCTCGGTTCCTGCACCTTGACGTAGATGGCGCGGAAGAGGTTGGAGGCGTTGCCCGGCACCTCGGGAATCGGCGCATCCTTGACGCGGTGCTTCAGGTTGAGGAAGTGGAACTCGAACTTGATCGTCCGCTCGACCTGGCCGGTGGTCATGTTGCGATACTTCCAGAAGAAGGGATTGATCGAAGCGTTGTCGCCCCAGTTCACGCCGTACTTGTAGTTCCAGGCCAGCTTCTCGCCGGCGCGCGGATCCTTCAGGTCCGGCTCCTCAGGGAAGGGACGGCCGGCGACGTAGCCTTCGAGATCGCCCACCTTCGCGCCGAGTTTCGTCTTGTTGAGGTTCTTCTGCGTCGCTTCGATATAGGGCTTGGAAAGCTCGAAGTCGGTGGTGGCGCCCACCTTCAGCTCGAACAGGCCGTCCTTCAGCAGCTTGTAGGTGCCGGCGGCGAGCGCATCCTTGAACTGGTCGACGTTGGCCTTGTTGATGGTCATGCCCGGGGTGAGGCCGGGGAAGGCGGGGAAGCCCTTCTTGTAGGGGAAGAAGGTGTTGTCAACGTCGGCGTCGGAGGCGGCACATGCGCTGCCGGCGAGGGCCGCGAGGGATACCGCGAGAGCAATGGATTTGAGTTTCATGTCGTGATGACTCCTCGATCAGAATTTGTAGCGCAGGGTGGCGTAGATCTCGTTTTCCTTCCAGGCGGCACCGATGGGGCCAGCGCGGAAGCGACCGAGCGGCTCGATGCCGGAGAGACCGAAGGAACCCGGATTCATGCTCTGCCCGACATAGGTGGTGTAAGGACCATAGGGATTGCAGGAACGGCAGTCGTCAAAGTTCCAGGTGCTCTGGCTGCCACGACCCTTGTAGTTCGCGCCGATGGTCAGCTTCAAGTCGTTGGTGACGTTCCACTCGACGGACGGTGCGATGGCCCAGGCCTTGGCCTTGAAGTCGCGCGCCAGGATCAGGGTCGGGCTGACACGGTCGTTCATCATGAAACCCTTGATCAACAGGGTGCCGATGAAGCTGTCCTTCCAGTCGGGCATGCCCACCGTGCCGCCGGGCATTTCATAACGCTCGTGGTCGAAGATGTGCTGCCAGAACAATTGCGCGGACAAGAGCGTCGTGCGGTGCGGGTTGATGAAAGGGATGAAGGTCGGCCGATCCACGCCGATCACCGAGCGCCACACCTTGTTGCTGGAGTAGAGGCCCGGACGCGCCGTGTTGGCGAACTCCTCACCGCTGGTCAGCGCGCCTTCCATGCGCACCGCTGCGCCGGCGCTATCGACCTGGAAGTCCATCGAACCGCCGATCAGATTCACGCGCGGGTAATACACGTCGAAGGCAATCAGGTTGGTCGTCGGAATGCCCTGGGCCGGACCGGAGAACGGCGAACTGTTGCTGTTCGCGCCGGTGAAGGGGTTCACCGCCTCGGTGTTGATCGAACGCAGCGACGGCAGTTGCGAACGATAGGTCAGCGCGTTCAAGGAGAAGTTGAGACCGGACTGGGTCACGCCCTCGAACTTGACGCCGAGCTGGGTGTTGGACAGGCTCCAGTCGGGCAGATGCACGCTGCGGATGCCGATCTGGTTGGCGCCGAAGTTGGTGGCGAACCAGACGCCATCGACCGGCGCGGGCGTGCCCGGCGGCGAGAAACCGGCGAAGTTGGCCACCGTGCCGCCGTTGTCCCAAAGGTTGGCCATGCCACGGAAGAAGCAGCCGGCATCGAGGATCGCGTTCGGCGTACCGCACTGGCCGAGGTTGTTCGGCCGGAACTTGTCGAAGTTCCACACCACCTGGAGGTTGCGGTCCTGCATCGTCTCGGAACCGCCGAAACGCCATTCGCCCTGGGCGATCCACATGGGGATGCGGATGTCCTGCAACTCGTCGTAGATGTTGTTGCGCGAGTAGTCGACCGGGTTGATGACGTCGAGCACGCGGAACAGGTCGGTGCGGCCCCACACCACCTGCTGACGCCCGACCTTGACGAACAGGTCGGTGGTGTCGTCGAGGTGGAAGGTCTTCTTGGCATAGGCTTCGCGCAGGAAGTCGAGGCGCTTGTTGAACTCGGGCGCTTCGAGTTCGGCGAGATCGAGATCGCCGTAGCCGCCGAAGTCGCGGCAGCCGCGGCTGTCGGAATCGCAAGGCCGCACGGGGACGGCGAAGGCGACGCCGGCGCCGGCGTTGTTCCAGCGCTGGCCGAGCAGTTGCAGACCGGCGCCCGAGCCGTATTGGGCCGGCGGCGTGGCGACGTTCGCGTAGTTGGGATCGATGAACTTGTTGATGCCAGGACCGCCGGCGGGGCCACCCAGGTTGGGCAGGCCGGCGCCAGACTGGATACCGTCGACCACGGTGTAGCCGACGCCGCCGCCGAAGGGCACCGTCGCGCCGTAATGCACGGCGGGCAACGGCAGGCCGAGCGCCTGCGCCACCGGGCCGGCAGTGTTGGATATCTGCACGTCGGCGGCGGTCTTGCTGCCCGCTTCGCGGCCGTACTCGTCCTTGTTCATGCGATAAACGCCGTCCCAGGTGCCGCGCAGCACGCCGTGGAGCGCCCAGCCGTTGCCGACCTTCTTGTCGGCCTCGACTTGCACGGTGTTCCTGAACTTGGACAGGCCAACGCGGTTGCCGGTGTTGTCCTTGCCGCGAAAGCGTGTGTCGTTCTCATACACGACATCGACCTTCCAGGGTTCGGCTTCGACGTCCATCGATGCCGTTTGGGCCATGGCATGTCCGCCGCTCCCCAACGCCCCGATGCTACCCAGAGCGCAAAGGGTCGCGACGACGCTACGCCGCCGCCTGCCTATGACGATTGTTTTCATTTGCCTACCTCCTCCTATGTGACGATCAATCTTGCGGCGGCTCAGGCCGGCTTTTCGGCCAGCACCAAGCGCCCCTCCACGTTCTCGGTACGGGCACGTTCCCCGGCGTTCTCCGTACGTTCCTGCGCTTCCTTGCCAGTAGCGGCGGCGCGTTCCTGCGCGCCGAGTTCGTCTTCTTCCAGCACGCCGTCGGCGTCGTAGTGGGTGGCGACGACGAAGTGCGGCCGGAACACCACGCACCAGGCCGGCACGATCAGCATCGCGGCGATGGCATTGACGACGAGCATGAAGGACAGCAGGACCGCCGCGTCCGACTGGAAGCGCAGGTCCGAGAGGAAGATCCACATCACGACGCCGGCGATCAGCGTCGCTGCGGTGAAGGAGACGGCGTAGCCAGTGGTGGCGACGGCGTTGATCACCGCCTGGTGGATGCTGCGCGTTGCCGCCATTTCCTCGCGGATGCGATCCATGAAGTACACGGCGTAGTCGATGCCGACGCCGACGCCGACGGCGATCACCGGCACGGTGTTGACGTTGATGCCGATGTGCGCCGCGCCCATGTAGGCGTAGGTCATGAGGGTGGAGAACAGCATCGGCAGCACCATCAGCCAGCCGGCGTGCCAGGACTGGTAATAGACCATCACCAGCAGGAAGGCGAGCAGCATCACCGCCGGGATGATGACCATGTGGTCGGTGTGCAGGGCCTGATTGCCGGCCGCCGTAACGCCGATGATGCCGCCGCCGAGTTCGATGTGGAGACCCGGCGTTTCGGCTTCGATGCGCTTGATGCCCGCTTCGGCCAGCGCCACGACGCGGTTGATGGTCTCGGCCTGGTGGTCTTTGTAGAAGAACACCATGTTGGCTTCGTTCTCGTCCGGGCTGATGAATTCCTTCAGCGCGCCGGGAATCGGGCTGCTCGCCAGGTAGGCGAACATCAGGCCGCCGACTTCTTCGGCGTTGTCCGGGATCTGCATCCAGCGCGGGTCGTCGTTGTGGGTGAGCCGATTGACCACGCGCACCACGCCGGGAATGGCCTTGGCGCCGCCGACGGTGGGGTCGGAGAGCATGTGGGCCTGGAAGCGCTCGATGGCGGCCATCACTTCGGGGCGCTTGATGCCGCCTTTCTCGTCGGTGCGCGCGACGACGTGCAGTTCCTCCGAGCCGGGGAAGAGATGGTTGATGGCCTTGGTCGATAGGTTGTAGTCGTGCGTGCGGTGCAGGAGCGGCGAGCCGGGTTCGGATTCGCCGAGTTGCACTTGGGCGACGAACCAGGCGCCACCGAGCGCGCCGATCAGGGCAAGGATGAGGATGGAACGCGCGCCGCCGTCGGTGCCGCCGGTCAGGGCCATGGCCTTGCCGAGCAGGTCGCGCACGCCCGCGTTCTTGTTCTCCATTTCCTTGGGCTGCGGCAGGATGGTGAGCGCGAGCGGCACCATGAAGTGCACGGTGAAGATGACCGAGAAGCCCCAGAAGCCGGCGGCGACGCCGAGTTTGTGGTTGAAGGGCGCGGCGCCCAGCACCAGCACGGCAATGCCGATGGCGTCGACGATGATGGCGAGCGATCCGGGCCGGAACAGGGCGTCGAGGGCGTTCCGGGCCGCCTTGGCGCCATGCTTCACCTTGGCGAGTTCCTCGTAGTAACGCGCGACGAGTTGCACGCCGTGCGAGGTGGCGCGCGCGGCGATGAGGAAGGGGATCGGCAGGCTCAATGGTTCGAGGTTGATGCCCATCAGCGCCATGAAGCCCAGGCCCCAGATCGACGACAGGGCGATGCCCAGGAGCGGTAGGGCGATGCCGTAGAGCCGGCGGAAATAGACGATCAGCAGCGCGGCCAGGAGGACGAGCGTCCAGGCCAGGATGGTGAGGATCTGGTGCAGGTAGGTGTACACCCAGCCGGTGAGCACGGGGTTGCCGGTGACGTGGATCTTGTGTCCCGGCCGCGCCAGGCTGGCGCGCACTTTTTGCAATTCGTCGAAGGTCTTGGCGTAGTCGAGGCCGCTTTCGTTGAGTTGGGCCTTGATCAGCGCCGCCTTGAGGTCGGGGGATACCAGCAGGCCGTAGATGGTGGGGTTGGCGATGACGTCCTTCTTCATCTGTTCCAGTTGCGCGACCGTGCGCGCGCCCTTCATCGGGTCGTAGTAGGGCTCGGACATGAAGCCGCCTTCGGCGCTGAGGTAGACCTTGCGCGCGGTGCGGTGCGTCAGGCTGGCGACGAGGTTGTGGTTGACGCCGGAGAGGTTGTCCACGCCCTGGGTGGCTTCATGCACCAGTTTGAGCGTCTCGTCGTTGAAGATGCTGCCTTTCTCGACTTCGATGGCCATGACGATCATGTTGGCGCCGCCGAAGCTTTCCTTGATGCGGTTGTAGACCTGGATGTAGGCGTGGTTCTGCGGCAGCAGGTCGGAGAAGTCGGAGTACACGCGCAGCTTGGGCAGCGCGAGGCTGAACAGCAGGGTGGCGGCGAAGATCAGCCCAAGAACGATCTTGGGGTTGGCGAACAGCCATTCTTCGCCTTGGTGCAGTTTGTGGGTGATCGCGTGACGTAGGCGATGGGTGCTCATGTGCCGCTTCCTTCCTTGCCGGTGGCGATGACGCGGGCAAGTCCGCCCGGTCCGCCGATGATGAGTGCCGCTTGTTCCCGGCCCAGGCTCGCGCCTGCGCCGAGGAAGACCGGGGCGGCGTCCGGGTAGGGCATGGCTTGCCAGACGCCTTGTTCGAGCCGCGCGACGACGCCGCCGGCGCCGACGCCGTAGGGCTGGCCGCCGTGGAAGAACAGCCGGTAGAGCGGCGCGCCCGCGCGGTTCTCGCTTTTGTTCCAGCTGCGGCCGCCGTCGGCCGTGTGGAGGATCTGGCCGGCGATGCCGCTGGCCCAGCCTTCTTTCCTGTCGCGGAACAGGGCCGCGTAGGGGTAGAACTCGCCGGGGATTTGCGCGACGCGCTTCCAGTTCGCGCCGCCGTCTTCAGTGGCGACGACGTGGCCGAATTCGCCGAGGACGAAGCCGTGTTTGTCGTCGACGAATTGGATCGCGGTGAATTGCGCGTCTTCCTGCAGGTCCGTCACCGTCCAGGTGACGCCGCGATCCGCGCTCATGGCGATCTTCGCACCGGAGCCGACGACCCACCAGCGGCCTTGCGCGTCGCAGCTCGCCGCCAGCGCCGTGCGCGGTTTCTCCAGCGCGACGCTGGTCCAGTGCGCGCCTTGGCGGTCGGCGCTCCAGATCCGGTGGTAGAAGTCGATGCCGATAAAGCCGCCGTCCGGACAGACTGCCAGCCCGACGATGCTCGCCGCGCCCATCACTTGCCGCCGCCAGGTCTTGCCATGATCCGCCGAGACCATCACCGCCCCCGCCTGGCTCGCGCTCACTACGACATCGGCATTCGCAGCCACCGCCTGCACTACGTCGTAACGCTGCAGGGGCTTGGCTCGCTCGGCTTCGACGGCGGCCAAGTCGGTCTTGCTCCCGCAAGCGGACAGCGCGATCGATAGGGCGACCGACACCCCGACTGCTATGCGTCGTTTCATTTCGTTCTCTCTCCTCGTGCGGCCTCCGTCTGCGCGGACGCCGCGATACGACTAACCGTGGTGGCTCAGCGCCCCAGCTCCTTGGCGGTTTTCCCCGCGATGCCCCATTGCGTCTTCGGCACCTCGTGAATCCACACGCGGATGTTTTCCATGGGGGCCCCGACGGCTTCGTGCAGGGCCTGCGATACCTTCTCGATGACGGCCTTCTTCTGCTCGTCGCTGCGGCCTTCGATCAGGTAGATCTGTGCGAATGGCATGCTGTTCTCCTTCAGGCGAAGCGTATGGAAACGCCGCCGAGTTCCTGGATTTTCAAGCTGACGTTGTCGCCGGCCTGTACCGCGACCGCCTCGGTAATGCCGCCGGAGAGGATCAGGCTGCCCGCCGGAATCTCCTCGCCGCGCGCGCCGAGATGGTTGGCCAGCATCGCCACCGCCGCCGCCGGATGGCCCAGCACCGCAGCGCCAGCGCCGAGGGAGACGACCTCGCCGTTTTTCTCCATCACCACGCCCAGGGTGCGCAGGTCGAGTTCGGACGCCGGGCGCGCACGTCCGCCGATGACGAAGCGCGATGACGAACAGTTGTCAGCGATCACGCTCTTCAGGTCGAACTTGAAGTCTCGGTAACGCGAGTCGATGATCTCGATGCCGGGCAGGACGAAATCGGTGGCGGCGAGCACGGCGCCGATGTGGCAGCCCGGACCGCGCAAGGGCGCCTTGGTGACGAAGCAGATTTCCGGCTCGACCTTGGGATGGATCAACTCGGCGATCTTGCATTCGCTGCCTTCGGGCAGCGCGAAGTAATCGGCGAGGAAGCCGAAGCACGGCGTCTCAACGCCCATCTGCTTCATCTTGGCATGGGAGGTCAAGCCGCACTTCAGTCCGACGATGCGCGCGCCGCGCGCCAGCTTGCGGCGGCGAATCTCGTCCTGGATGGCATAGGCGTCGTCCCAATCCATGTCGGGATGGTCGTCGGTGATCTTGGGCGTGTCCTTGGCTTGGAGCTCGCAGTTCTCCAGATACTCGGCCAGTTGCGCGATGGTGTTCGGATTCAGTTTCATGCGAGCAGCCCCCTCTCCCGCGCCATCGTGATGGCGGTGTCCTCGATCATGTCTTCTTGGCCGCCGACCATGCCGCGCCGGCCCAGTTCGACGAGAATCTCGCGCGCCGGCACGCCGTACTTGACGGCGGCGCGCTTGGCGAAGAGCAGGAAGGAGCCATACACGCCTGCATAGCCCAGCGTCAGCGCGTCGCGGTCGATGCGGATCGGGAAGTCCATGATCGGGAAGACGAGGTCTTCGGCGACGTCGGTGATCTTGGCGACATCGACGCCGGTCGCGATGCCCATCAGGTCGCAAACGGCGACCAGCACTTCCATCGGCGTATTGCCGGCGCCCGCGCCCAGCCCCGCCGCCGCTGCGTCGATGCGGTTGGCGCCGACTTCGATGGCGGCGATGGAGTTGGCCACGCCCATCGCCAGATTGTGGTGGCCGTGGAAACCGAGCTCGGTTTCCGGCTTGAGCGCCGTCCTGACAGCGCCGAGTTTGCTGCGCACGCCCTCGGGCAGCATGTGGCCGGCCGAATCGGTGATGTAGATGCAGTTGGCGCCGTAGGACTCCATCAGCTTGGCTTGCGCCACCAGGCCTTCCGCGCTGTTCATGTGGCTCATCATCAGGAAGCCGACGGTATCCATCTCCAGCTTCCTGGCCAGCGTGATGTGCTGTTCGGAAACGTCGGCCTCGGTGCAATGCGTCGCCACGCGGATGGTATGGACGCCGAGGTCGCGCGCCATCCGCAGATGATCGACGGTGCCGATGCCCGGCAGCAGCAACGCCGAGACCTTGGCCTGCTTCATTTTGGGGATGACGGCGCCGAGGTATTCCGCGTCGGTATGCGCCGGGAAGCCGTAGTTCACCGAGGAGCCGCCGAGGCCGTCGCCGTGGGTGACTTCGATCAGCGGAATGCCGGATGCGTCGAGGCCGGTGGCGATGGCGACCATCTGGTCGAGCGTCATCTGGTGGCGCTTCGGGTGCATGCCGTCGCGCAGCGTCATGTCATGGACGGTGATTTTCTTGCCTGTGAGATTCATGGTCTGGACTCCTTACGCCGCCGTGGGTTCGAGGGAAAGCCGGCCGGCGAGGATTTCCTCGGCGAACATCTCGGCGGTGCGCGCGCCGGCGGCGGTCATGATGTCGAGGTTGCCGGCGTAGGTCGGCAGGAAGTCGCCCAGCCCCTTCACCTCCATGAACACCGACACGCGCTTGCCGTCGAACACCGGGCCATTCACCAGGCGATAGCCCGGCACGTATTTCTGCACTTCCTTGATCATCGCGTGGATCGATGCGGTGATCTTTTCCTGATCGGGTGTGTCCTCGGTGAGGCAATGCACGGTGTCGCGCATGATCAGCGGCGGTTCGGCCGGGTTGATGATGATGATGGCCTTGCCCTGCTCGGCACCGCCGACCTTTTCCACCGCGCCAGCGGTGGTGCGGGTGAATTCGTCGATGTTCTTGCGCGTGCCGGGGCCGGCGGATTTCGACGACACCGTGGCGACGATCTCGCCGTACTTCACCTTCTGCACGCGCGAAACGGCGGCGACCATCGGAATCGTCGCCTGGCCGCCGCAAGTGACCATGTTCACGTTCATCTCGCGCTTGCCGACATGCTCGGCCAGGTTGACCGGCGGCACGCAGTAGGGGCCGATGGCGGCCGGCGTCAGGTCGATCATCAGCACGCCCAATGCGTTGAGCTTGCGGCTGTTCTCGGCATGCACGTAGGCGCTGGTGGCGTCGAAGGCGATCTGTACGCCATCGGCCTTGACGTGGGGCAGCAGGCCATCCACACCGTCGGACGTGACCTTGAGGCCCAATTCCTTGGCGCGCTTGAGACCTTCGGATTGCGGATCGATGCCGACCATCCAGGCGGGTTCGAGCACCGGGCTGCGCTTCAGCTTGTAGAGCAGATCGGTGCCGATGTTGCCCGGCCCGATCAGCGCGCATTTGATTTTCTTGGTCATGGGAATTGCCTTTGCGATACGGGGTTCAAACAATCGAACGGACGATGCCGCCGTCGACGCGCAGCGCGGCGCCATTGGTGGCCGCCGCGCGGGGACTGCATAGATAGGCGACCAGACTGGCGACTTCGGCCGGGTCGATGAAACGCTTGAGCAGCGAACTGGGCCGCGCCTCGGCAAAGAAGCGCCGCTCGGCTTCGGCGCGCTCCACGCCTTGCTCGGCGGCGAGCTTGGCGAAGAAGTCGCCGACACCCTCGGTCAAAGTCGGCCCTGGCAACACGGCGTTGACGGTGACGCCGCTGCCCGCCGTGGTCTCGGCCATGCCGCGCGAAACCGCGAGCTGGGCCGATTTGCTCATGCCGTAATGCACCATCTCGCCCGGCGTATTCGCGCCCGATTCGCTGGAGACGAAGATCACCCGTCCCCAGTCGCGCGCCAGCATGCGCGGCAGGTAATGGCGCGACAGGCGCACGCCGCTCATGACATTCACGTCGAACATGCGCTGCCAAGCGGCATCGTCGATCTCGGCGAAAGGCCTCGGCTCGAAGATGCCGAGGTTGTTCACCAGCACATCGACATCGGGAAAAGTCCGCACGACGAAATCCGTGCCCGCCGCGTCGCCGAGGTCGGCGGCGATGCCCTCGACCTGCGCGCCCGGCACCGCCTGGCGGATGCGCTCGCACGCCGTCGCCACGCGCTCCGCATCGCGGCCATTGACGATCACGCGCGCGCCTTCCTGCGCCAGCGTCGTCGCGACGGCGTAGCCGATGCCGGCGGTGGAGCCGGTGATCAGCGCGCGTTTGCCGGAAAGTTTCAGGTCCATGGCGCTCTCGTCCGCCTCAGTAGAAGCGCACCGAACAACCGCCGATGCCGCCGATGGTGACGCGCAGGTTGTCGCCGGCCTTCACCGGGAACATCGCCGCGAGCGAACCGGAGAGGATCACCTCGCCGGCCTTGAGCGGAATGCCGAGGCGGCCGAGGGTGTTGGCGAGCCAGGCCACGGCGTTCACCGGGCTGCCGAGCGCGGCAGCGCCGGCGCCGGTGGCGACGATCTCTCCGTTCTTTTCGAGGATCATGCCGCAGGTAAAGAGATCGACCTTGCGCGGATCGACCAGCGCGTCGCCGAGCACGAAGACGCCGCAGGAGGCGTTGTCGGCCACGGTGTCCTGCACCTTGATCTTCCAGTCGCGGATGCGCGAATCGACGATCTCGAAACAGGCCATCACGCCCTCGGTCGCCGCCAGCACGTCGGCATTCGACACGCCGGGGCCCAGCAAATCCTTCTTCAGCACGAAGGCGATCTCGCCCTCGGCCTTGGGCTGGATCAGCGTGTCCATCGGGATCGCCTCGCCCTCGTTGTAGATCATGCCGTCGAGCAGGTAGCCGAAGTCGGGCTGGAACACGCCGAGCATGTTCATCACCGCCTTGCTGGTGACGCCGATCTTCTTGCCGACGACGCGTTCGCCCGCGTCGAGACGGCGCGCGATCATGCGCTGCTGGATGTGATAGCCGTCCTCGATGGTGATATCGCTGTAACGGCTGGTGAGCGGATCGACGACCTGGCGCGCGGTGAGCGCGGTATAGAGTTCGTCGCCGAGTTGGGTGATCAGAGTGGCATCCATGAGGGTTTCCGTGGTTAGTTCTCGGTCAGGAAATCGGTGACCAACCGGGCAAAGCGCGCGGCATGCTCGATCTGGGTCCAGTGGCCGCAGCGGCCGAAAACGTGGAGCTGCGAATGCTCAATCCACTGCGCCAGCGTCAGCGAATTGCTCAAAGGAATCACCTGATCCTCGCGGCCGTGCAGGATCAAGGTTTCGTGCGGGATGGCGCGGATGTCGGCCTCGCGGCTCGCCATGGCATCCACCCAGCGCTGGCGCGGCGCGGGGAACATCGCGGCGAAGGATTCCTGGAAACCCGGCCGGATACTCGCCTGATAGCGCAACTCGGCTAGTTCGTCATTCACCAGCGTGCGGTCGTAGGCGAACAAGTCGAGCAGGCCGCGCATGTTTTCGATAGCGGGCGTATAGCCCCAGACGGCGTCGAGGCCCGGCGTGATGGCGAAGGACACGCCGACGCTGCCCATCAGCACCAGACGCTTCACGCGCGCCGGGTGGCGAATCGCCAAAGCCAGCGCCAGCGCGCCGCCGAAGGAATTGCCGACCACATGAGCCTGTTCGATGCCCAGCGCGTCGAGCAGGCCGATGGCCTGGGCCACCCAGGTCTCCATGCTGTAGTCGATACCGGCCGGCCGTTCGCTGAAACCGAAGCCGACCATGTCGGGCGCGACGACGCGCATATGCCGGGCGCAGACGGGCAAAGCCAGCCGCCAGTTGGCCCACGCGGAGACGCCCGGTCCCGAACCGTGGATGAACAGCGCCGTGTCGCCAGCGCCGAGATCGTGATAATTGGTCACGATGCCGGCGGCGCTGATGCTGTGGGCGATTTCGGGATTGGCGTTCACGCGAGGTTTCCTGTTTGCCGGTTCAGAGCTTGATGCAGATGTTCTTCAACTCGGTGTAGAACTCCAGCGAATGCACACCGCCCTCGCGGCCGATGCCGGATTGCTTGGCGCCGCCGAAGGGCGTGCGCAGGTCGCGCAGGAACCAGCTATTCACCCAGGCCAGACCAACCTCGATGGCGGCGGCGACGCGGTGGGCGCGCGCGAGTTGCGTGGTCCAGATCGCCGTCGCCAGGCCGTAGGCATTGTCGTTGGCGCGGGCGATGACCTCCTCCTCGGTGTCGAAGGGGGCGATGTGGCAGCAGGGGCCGAAGACTTCCTCGCGGCACACCGCCGCGTCGTCGGACAGGCCGGTCCAGATGGTCGGCTGCACCCAGGCGCCGTTGGCGAGATCGCCCGGCATCTCCGGCACGCCGCCACCGGTAACGACCGTGGCGCCCTCCTCCACCGCCTTCTGGTAGTAGGACAGCACCTTGGCCTTGTGCTCCTGGCTGATGAGCGGGCCGATGCCAGTGGCAGCATCGGACGGTACGCCATGTTTCATCGCCTCGGCGCCGGCCTTGAGCGCGGCGACGAACTTGTCGAAGATCGGCCGCTCGACATAGACGCGCTCGGTGCCCAGGCAGACCTGACCGCAATTGACGAAGCTGGAACGCAGTGTGCCTTCGATGGCGGCGTCGAAATCGCAATCGGCGAAGACGATGGCGGCGTTCTTGCCGCCCATTTCGAGCGACACGGGGCGCGCGCCCTCGGCGGCGGCGCGCATGATCGCGGCGCCGGTGCGCGTTTCGCCAGTGAAGGTGATGGCGTTCACGCCGGGATGCGTGGTGAGGAATTCGCCGGCCGAATCCGGCCCGAAACCATGCACGACGTTATAGACGCCATGCGGCACGCCGACGACATTCATCACCTCGCCGAGCAGCGTCGCGGTCTGCGGCGTTTCCTCGGAGGGCTTCACCACCACGGCATTGCCGCAGGCCAGCGCTGGACCGACTTTCCAGGTCATCAGCAGCAGCGGCAGGTTCCACGGACAGACCACGCCGACCACGCCCACAGGAGAACGCACGGCATAGTTGAGCGCACCGCGCCCGTCGGGCGTCGCCATCTCGAAGAATTCGGTGGGGACATTCTTCACCACGTCGGCGAAGATCTTGAAGTTGGCCGCGCCGCGCGGGATGTCGATATGGCGCGCCAGACTCATCGGCTTGCCGGTGTCGGCGCATTCGGCTTCGAGGAAATCGTCGAAGCGTTTGTTGATCTCGTTGGCCACCGCGTAGAGCATATCGACGCGCTCGGCGATGGTCAGCTTGCCCCAAGGGCCGCACAGCGCGGCGCGCGCGGCGCGCACGGCGGCATCCACCTGCTCGCGGCCGGCCTCGGCAACCTGCGCGATCACTGTGTTGTCCAAAGGCGAACGCTTGTCGAAGGTCTTGGTGCCCACGACGAATTTGCCGTCGATGAAATTCAGAATTTGCTTCATTTAACTTCGCTCCGCTTCCCGCTTATTGCGACGGAATCACTCCGTCAATCCGATGGCGGCGAGCCCGGCCCGCGCGCATTCCTCGTCCTGCGCTTCCGATGCCCCGGAAACGCCGATACCGCCAATCCAGTCATCCCCTTGGCGGATGGGCAGGCCGCCGCCGAAGACGATCAGGCGCGGCTGGTTGGAAAAGCCGAACTTCATGCCCTCGTCGTGACCGATGGCGCCCATCCAGGCCTTGGTCGGGAAACCGAAGCTCGCCGACGTGTAGGCCTTGTCGATGGCAATGTCGATGGAGTGGATGAAGGCCCCCGGCATCCGCAGGAAGGCCATCAGGTTGCCGCCGCGATCGACCACGGCGGCATTGATGCGCCAGCCGTTCGCCGCCGCGTGCCGCACTGCGGCGGCCACCGCAGTGCTGGCGGCGTCCCAGCCGATGCCGGGCGTCGTCGCGACGAGTTCCATCTTCAGGTCACCACCGACAGGAAGGTGTCGTTGAGTTTGCGGTCGTGATAGAACACGCCGCGCCCGGCATCGTCGATGGTCCACTTGATCGGTTGCCAGTCGGGATAGGACTGGTAGCCGCCGCAGAAGGTCTCGAAACGGTTGCCGGAGGGATCGAAGGCATAGATCGTCGTGCCGCGCGTGACGCCGTGACGCGTCGGGCCGATATCGATGGAGACGCGGTTCATCGACATCAGGTCGGCAGCGCGCAACACCTTTTCCCAGCTTTCCAGCAGGAAGGAGACGTGGTGCAGCTTGCCCGGCTCGGGATGGCGCACAAAGGCGATGTCGTGGGCCTTGATCGAGGTCGACAGCCAGATCGCCAGATCGGTCTTGTCGTCTTCCAGCACGATGTGCTCGACGAGGTAGAAGCCCAGCACTTCCTCGAACAGCTTCTGCACCTTCTCGATGTCCGGACCGTAAAGCAGGCAATGGTCGAGACGGATCGGCGCGATGCCGCGCTCGGCCTGCGCCAGCCAGGCTTCGGGATTGACGTAGCCGAGGCCGTTGCCGACATCCTTCTTCTGGGCATACAGCTCGATGGTGTGGCCGCTGGGAATCTCGAAGCGCACGCGCTCGCCGGTTTCCAGCATCTCGCCGGCGGGGATGCGCTCGGTCTTGACACCGTAGGCCTTCAGGTCGGCGTCGAGCTTTTCCAGCGTCGCCGCGTTGGCGACTTTGAAGCCGACGAAATCGACGCCGGCACGGTCGGCCTGGCGGATGATGAAGCTGTTGTGATCGCGCTCGTCCCAGGTCTTGAAATAGACGCGCCCCTGCTTGTCGCGCCCCATCTCGATCAGCCCCATCACGTCGCGGTAGAACTGGATGCTCTCTTCCAGATCGAGAACGCGCATCTGGAAATGTCCAGGGCGCAGTACGCCATTCATTGCCATGTCTTGCTCCTCCTAGTCGTTGATGACTGCGTTTTTTCGCCGACATTTGCTGCCAGCAGAAAGCTCTTGTTTGCTTTTTTTAAAAACTATATTCTTTCAATTTCTCGACGTCAACTAATTTTCTCGATATTTTTACAATTATTGTCTAAAGCCTCCCGTGCCAGGAGCGATGCGGCTTGCGCTGTCATATCAAGCGGCCATGGCGACGCGGCAGACGTTCTTTTTCATCGCGCCGACGACGCGCAGGACGATGTCGCCCTGCGGCCAGACGCGGCAGGCCAGCACGCGCCCCGCCGCCTCGTCTTCGACGCTGACATGCTCGCGGCTCATGACCTTCTTGCGGTAGACGCCGGCGACGATCTCGACCTTGCAGACGCCGCAGCCGCCGCCGCGACAGCCGACCGGAATGCCTTTCTTGCCCAGGCGCTCCATACCCTCCAACAGCGTCTCGCGTTCGGAGCAGCGATAACTTTCGCCGGTGTCCTCGATGGTGACGTTGAAATATCCCATGGCGCTCTCAGATGTTTTTGAACAAAGGGCTGCGCACCTGCTGGGCATCGGCAGCCGAGAAGAACTTCTCGGTGTAGATGTCACGCTCGAACAGGCGCCCCTGCATCAGCGCAGTGATGCAGGCGTCGATCATCACCGGCGGACCGCAGAGGTAAGCCTTGCGTCCCCGGAAGTCGTTGTCGAAGGCACGCTTGGCCGCCTCGTGGACGTAGCCGCGCTCGCCGCTCCAGCCGCTGTCGGCGGGTTCGTCGGACAACACCGGCACGTAACGGAACTGCGGGTGGCGTGCCGCCAGCGCCGAGAATTCGTCGTGGTAGTACAGCTCGGCAAAATTGCGCGCGCCATAGACGAGCGCGATCGGCTGCGCCGAACCCTCTTCGAGCAGATCGAGAATCATCGAGCGCGGACTCGACAGGCCGGAACCGCCGGCAAGGAACAGGCTCGGCAGGTCCGCCGACTTGCGCACGAAGAAGCGGCCGTAAGGCCCGGCGAGGTTCACAGCATCGCCCACGCGCAATTCCTCGTGGATCCAGATCGTCGCCCGTCCGCCCGGCACCTTGCGGATGTTCAGCTCGATCTCGCCGTCCTGCGACGGCGCGCTGGCGATGGAAAATGCGCGATGGGAATGCTCGGCGGGATAGGCCAGGTTGATGTATTGCCCGGCCTGGAAACGCAGGTGCGCGTCGCCGTCGAGTTTGATCCAGACGCCCTTGATGGTGGGGGTGAGGTCGTCGATGCGGCTGACGACGCCGCTGTAGTCGCGTACCGGCAGCAGTTGCGCATCCGGGTCGACGTCGATCTCGGCTTCTATCGTCACATCGCTTTCCAGCGTCGCGCAACATGACAGGCACTTCTTTTCCTCGCGCTCGAAATCCATCAGGGCAAAGCTGGAGGCTTCGCCGTGCTCGACCTCGCCATCCACCACCTGCACCTTGCAGGTGGCGCACAGGCCGTGGCAGCAGGCGTGCGGGAGGTAGATCCCCGCACGCAGGCTGGCGTCGAGGATGGTCTGGCCATCCTCGACTTCGATGGTCTGACCGAGCGGCTCGATGGTCAGTTGGTAGCTCATCGATATTTCCCGCTCAACTGCACGTGCCTTGGATGCCGTTCAGGCCCGGCGTCTTGAAGCGCAGCACATCCTTGTGCTTGAGCCCGTTTTCCGCCAGGGTCTTGTTGAAATCCGGCGTCCAGGGCTGGCTCGACTTCAGCCACTGCACCTGTTGCCAGTCGATCTTGGCGAAGTCGGGGTGAACGCCGTAGGAACCGGGCAACACCTGCTCGACCACATCGCCGAAGCGCATGGCCGGCGGGAAGGGAAAGGCCAGCGGCGCGCAGAACATCAGATGCTGGTCCCAGCCGATGAACAACAACTGGTTGCCGTGGAACTTGTCGACGCTATCGCGCGGCGGAATGGAATAAGGTTTGACTGCTGCAACGGACATGTCTGGTCTCCTCAGTTCTTGGTGGCGGCCTGGCGCCAGGCGTTGAAGTTCTTCTGGTCCTCCGACCCCGCGTAATCGAGGTTGTCGCGACCATGATTGACGTGGTAGTACTTGAGCACGGCGGCCAGCGGGTCGAAGCCCGGCACGGTCGGATCGGTGCCCTCGGGGAAGCAGTTGCCCTGATAGATCTGGTGCACCGGCAGCCAGGCTTGGGCGTACTTCTCCGGCTCGTGGTCGAAAATGCCCTTGCAGCCGTCAGAACAGAAGTGGTACTTGTCGCCCTGGTAATCGGACTCGCGGTAGCAGATCTGCGTCGGGTCGCCCGGTTCGGTAAAGATCATCGGGATCTGGCAGACCTGGCACAGTTGCGGCAGCGACTTGTTGTAGAAGCGCTTGCCCTGCTTCGCCTGTTCGGCCCAGTGTTCCAGGCGCGGCCGGTAGTACTTGTCGAAGGTATTCGGATACTTCTCGGAAAGCCAGTCCAGCTCTTCCTTCGACTGATCCCAGGTGTGGAAGTCGGAAGCCGCGCTGTATTGGTAGAACGTGGCCCAGGCCTGGTGGGAGACATGCTCCTTGTCGGCGATGGCCTGGCCGGCGCACTCCGGCAGCTTAATGCCGTAACGCTCCAGATCCTTGAACAGCGCAACGCCGTTCTGCTCGAAATAGATTTCCCAGGCTTCCTTCCAGCTCATCACGCGCTTCGGCAGCATGTAGTCCATCATCATGCCGACGAGGGAGAGCACGCGCGTGCCGCGCCAGGTCCACTTGTCGATCCAGCGCTGCACGATGGGCAGGTTGTCCGGATCCTGTTCGAGCATGAACTTGATGCACTCCAGACCCAGGGTCATGTGGCGCGCCTCGTCGGACTGCGCCGAGAAACCGAAGGTCATCGCGCCCATGTCGCCGTTGTAGGCCGCGCCGGAGATGAAGGGCACGAACAGCAGATTGGTCAGCACGTATTCGAAGGAGAAACCGATGGCGATCATCCACTCGAAGGGGCCGGAACTGATGGCGTCGTCGAAGAAGGACTTCGGCACCGACAGGTACCAGACGCGGTCCAGCATGTGGCGCGGGTCGTGGAAGCCGTTGTAGAACTTGTTGTAGTTGCTCATCGTGTGGAACTGCGTCTGCACGTGACGGATCTCGTCGAGCGCCTGCATCTGGCAGGCCACGCGCGGACCGACGCCGGGGAACTGCCGCCCCGCCATGGCAAAGCCGCGGCCGGCCATGTATTCCAGCGGGCTGATGCCGGTGAGAAAGAGCTTCAGGCAGTTGATATAGCGCGCGTCAGTGAGGCCGAGGTGGCCGTTGTTTTGCGCGTAGGCGTCGAGAATCGCATACAGCTTGCGCTCCTTCTCGGCCTGGTACTTCCAGTAGGCGTCCATGGTCAGGCGGAAGGGGTCTTCCCACTTTTCCCAATCGTGAATCTTGATGCCCTCGAATTTCTCGTAGGGGAAAACCTTATCCATCGGCTGATAGGTGGTGTCCCAGCCGAGGCCGCGCGTCATCAGGCCGTAGCGTTCCTTGAGCCCGAGCTTTTTCTTCACGTTCATATCCATGTTGTTATCTCCTCGATCGCGAGCGGCTTACTGCTTCCAGCTCAGGGTGAATTCGTCGTCGGTCTCCTCCAGATGGCCGGAGATCGTGATCAGGTGAATCTGCAATTCCTGCAAGTCGAAATCGCGGCCCATCTTTTCCTCGACCGTCGTGCGCTTCACGGTCAGGCAGTCGGGCACGTCGATCTTCACCATCGCCGGCTGCTCATTGACGATGGCATTGGGGTTGTCCTGCAGGATGGCCTCGACGATGTAGCGGGACTCTTCGTTGGTCTGAAAGGCAATGAATACGTTGGACATCGGGTTCTCCTCAAACGGTCAGACCGGCCTTGGCGGCGCGGGCGTTGAACTGGTCGACCACGGTGGCCAGGATCGCGTCGGCGTCGGCGCCCAGCGCGCGCTGGGCAAGCGGCGCCAGGGCCTTGACGGCCTTGTCGCGTTGCGTCCGCATCCAGCCGGAGAGCAGCGCCTGGTTTCCGGCGTTGTCGGCGGCGGCGATCTTGATGCCGGCATCGACCCACTTGGCGGTCTCGCCGAACCACTCGCTCTGAAAGCGCGTCAGCATCGACACCACCGGGCTGCCCTGCGCGGTCAGCGCCTTGTCGAAGTGCTGGTAGATCAGCGGGTAGAGCAGGCCGTCGAGCACCAGGTTCTGCGCGACGTACAACTCGAACCAGTCCTGCACGACGAAGCTGTCCTCGACGTAGCGGCGCAGTTCCTGCCACATCGCGCCTTCCATCCAGGCCTGCTTGGCCGTGTCCAGGGCCGGCGCGTCGTCGAGCAGCAGACCGAGGCGGGTGAGGTACTGGGCGATGCCGAGGTTGTCCATCGCGTGGTACATGCAGGGCGAGCAGATCGCGGCGCCGTAGCCGTAACCGGCGATGAAGGAGTTGTTCATGTTGGCGCCCCAGGCCACATGGCGCAGCGGCAGCAGGATTTCCAGCGCCAGTTGTTTCGCCGCCGCCGGATAGCTGGCCGCCAGACCGCGTTCCTCGACGAAGTCGAAATCGGCCTCGGCGTTTTCCTGCATGCGGGCGCGGGCGATGGTGTAGGTGCCGTAGTAGAACTGGCGCGGATCCTTCAGCAGGTACCAGTCCTTCATCTTGATCGCCGTGCGCGCGGGATCGAAAATCTCGTGCGCCGGATCCCACAGCGGCTTGTAGTGGAAGTTGTCTTCGCTCTGGATGCCGATGGTGCCCTCCAGATAGCGCGAAGCCGGCTTGTCGCTGCCGAGATGCCGGGCGACGTTGTCGAACGTCTGGCGTATCGGTTTGATGCTGACGGTGCGTAGATCGATTTGCATAGACTGACTCCTCCTGTATATGCCGGACGGACCGGCTTGCTGTTTCAACTATTCCGTTGCGACTTCAACTCTTGAAGCGGCGCTCCCGCGCGTCGTCGAGACGCCAGTTCCACTCGTCCGGCCCCACCTTCAGGCGCGCCCGCTCGTCGAGAAAAGTCACCTTGTTAAGGGCGCAGAAATCGTCGAACGCCGCCGAGGGCATGATCATCTCGACGAACAACTCGGGTTCGCCGAGGGCGAAATCGAATGCGACAAAACCGTCCTGGCGCAACTCGGTGACATGGACAAATTTGCGTAACGGGTCGAATGACATGGCGCTCCTCCTGGACGACTCCATTAACAACTTCCATGCCACACATTCGAGATAGCTGATTTTTATCGAGATTCTGGTTTTTGCGGATTTTCTGCCGCGCCGCGCACCCGGCGCCGAATGACGAATTTGATCAAGCGCCGTACGCCGGAATTGCTCAAATGATCACGATGCAGTGCAGCATTGCGCCGTCCCGCCACAGCCGAGTTTTCGCGGCTGCAACGAAAAAACACAAATTCCGCAAAATATCGAGATAATGCCGAACCGGCGCGCGAAACGAGTTTCGCCATTCGAAGCGGAACAAGCCGGAGCAAACGGAGGAAGGATGAGTACGATCAAATATCCGCAAAGCGGCGATCTACGCCGCTTGGTGCGGTTTTCGGCGGAGGACGGCACCATCTGGCTGGCCGAACACCGCATGCTGCTGCTGCACGCGGCAGCGCTGGGGGGGTTACGCAAGGAGATCATCAACTCGGTAGGGCCGGAGCATGCGCGCCGCATGCTGACGCGCATCGGCTACGACTCGGGCACGCGCGACGCCGAGCTGGCGCGCAAGATTCGCGGCCGCGAGAACGTCATCGACGCTTTCGTCGTCGGCCCGCAACTGCACATGCTCGAAGGCAGCGTCTGCGTTACGCCGGTCAAGCTCGACATGGACATCGCCAGCGGCAAGTTCTACGGCGAGTTTCTCTGGGACAACTCCTGGGAGGCCGAGGCCCATGTCAAGGAATTCGGCCCGCAGACCGACCCGATCTGCTGGATGCTGATCGGCTACGCCTCGGGCTATACCACCGCCTTCATGGGCCGCTTCATCCTGTTCAAGGAAGTCGAGTGCGCCGCCTGCGGGCCGGCGCGCTGCCGCATCGTCGGCAAGCCGGTGGAGGAATGGCCCGACGCCGCCGCGCACACGATCTACTACGAGGAAGACTCGATCCTCTGCCGCATGCTGGAACTGCGCAAGGAAGTCGACATGCTGCGCAGTTCGCTGGAAAAGCACCATCAGGTAGAGAACCTGATCGGCGCCTCGCCGGCCTTCCAGAAGGCCTATGCCTTGCTGACCAAGGCCGCCGAAACCAATATCACCGTGCTGCTGCTGGGCGAGACCGGCGTCGGCAAGGAACGTTTCGCGCGCGCCCTGCACCAGTCGAGCGCCCGCCGCGACGCCCCCTTCGTCGCCGTCAACTGCGCCGCCCTGCCCCACGACCTGATCGAATCGGAACTCTTCGGCGCCGAGAAAGGCGCCTACACCGGCGCCAACGCCTGCCGCGTCGGCCGCTTCGAGCGCGCCGACGGCGGCACACTGTTTCTCGACGAGATCGGCGAACTGCCGCTGACGGCGCAGGCGAAGATCCTGCGCGTGTTGCAGGAAGGCGAGATCGAGCGCCTCGGCGGCAGCCAGACGCGCAAGGTGAATGTGCGCGTCGTCGCCGCCACCAACGTCGACCTGCAAGCGGCGGTGAAGGCCGGCAAGTTCCGCTCCGATCTGTTCTACCGCCTCAACGTTTATCCCATCGCCATTCCGCCGCTGCGCGAACGCGCGCTCGACATTCCGCCGCTGGTGGATGCGATGATCGCCAAGTTCAGCACCCTGCACGGCAAGCGCGGCATCGGCATCACCGACAAGGCGCAAAAGGCGCTCAAGCGCTACCACTGGCCGGGCAATGTGCGCGAACTGGAAAACATGATTGAGCGCGGCGTCATCCTCGCGCCCGCCGACGGCGACATCGAGCTCGACCACCTCTTCCCCAGCCTCGAATACGCCAGCGGCGACGAGACCGGCCTGAGCGCGAACGGCCACATCGAGGAAAAGCGGCCCGACGAAGAGAACCTGCTGTGCGAGGCCTTCATGGCCACCGGCATGCCGCTCGACGAAATCGAATCCATGCTGCTGCGCAATGCCGTGGCACGCGCCAACGGCAACCTCGCCGCCGCCGCGCGCCTGCTCGGCCTCACGCGCGCGCAACTGACCTATCGCCTCAAGCGCGACGAAAGCACGCTCCCACCTTTACAGGAAATCCGCCATGCCGACGACCAATAAACGCCTCGCCGTGTTCGAAACCAACGAAGCAGCGCCGAAGACCCTCACCGAGGGCGCCTACCTGCAACTGCGGCGCGACATCATCGAAGGCCACCACGCGCCCGGCACCAAGCTGCGCGTCGAGCACCTCAAGGACCGCTACGGCGTCGGCGCCGGCACCCTGCGCGAAGCGCTCTCGCTGCTGGTCGCCGACACCCTGGTAGTGGCCGAAGGCCAGCGCGGCTTCTCCGTCGCGCCGCTCTCGCTCGCCGACCTCGACGACCTCACCCACATCCGCACCTTGCTGGAAAGCGAGGCCCTGCGGCTCTCGCTGCGCCAAGGCGGCGACGATTGGGAAGGCGACCTGGTCGCCGCCTTCCACCGCCTCACCAAGGTCGAAGAGCGCATGAAGCGCACCGCGCCGCAACTGCGCGAATGGGAAGACCGCAACAAAGGCTTCCACGAAGCGCTGATCGGCGCCTGCGGCTCGCGCTGGCTGCGCCACCTGCTCGGCATCCTCTACCGCCAGTCGGAACGCTACCGCAGCTTCGCCATCACCAAGGGCACGGTAAAGCGCGACCTGCACGCCGAACACACGGAAATCTACGAGGCCGCCCTGAAGCGCGACGAAAAGCGCGCCGTCGAAGCGCTGCGCAAGCACGTCGACCTGACGCGCCAAGCCGTGCACCAGATGGCGCCGGACTGGCTGCGCTAGTCTTCAGGGCTTGCGCCTGGGTCTAGCGCTCGAACAGCGCGATCGACTCGACGTGCGAGGTGTGCGGGAACATGTTGGCGATGCCGGCCGCCGCCAGCCGGTAGCCCTTCTCATTGACCAGCACGGCGGCGTCGCGCGCCAGCGTCGCCGGGTTGCACGAGACATAGACGATGCGGGAAGGCCCGCTCTCGCCCGGCGCACCCAGCGCCTTGATCAACTCCATCGCGCCCTCGCGCGGCGGGTCGATCAGCATCTTGTCGAAGCGGCCCCAGGCCGCCAGGCTCTCCGGCGTCGCCGTGAAGAGATTCGCCACGTGGTATTCAACGCGCTCGGCCAAGCCGTTGGCGACGGCGTTTTCCTTCGCCCGCGCGATCAGCGGCGCGCTGCCCTCGACGCCGACCACCTGGGCGCCAACGCGCGCCAGCGGCAGCGTGAAATTGCCCAGACCGCAGAACATGTCGGCCACGCGCTCGCCGGGCTGCACCGCCAGGAGACCCAGCGCACGCCGCACCAGCACGCGGTTCACGTCGTGATTCACCTGGGTGAAATCGGTGGGGCGGAAGCGCATCTCGATGGCGAAATCCGGCAGGCGATAGGCCGGCCAGGGCGCCTCGGGCGGATGGAAGATCGTCGCGGTATCCGGCCCGCCGGTTTGCAGATAGATGTGCACGTCATGGCGGTCGGCGAAGGCGCGCAGCTTCGCTTCGTCGTCCGGCGTCAGCGCTTCGAGGATGCGCAGCACCAGCGCCGCAGGCGTGTCGCCCACGGCCACTTCGATCTGCGGCAGGCGGTCAGGAATCGACAGCGATCCCACCAGCGCGCGCAACTTCGGCAACAACGCAGAAATCGGCGCTGGCAGGACGGCGCAAGAATCCATCACCGCGACGAAACTGCTGCGCTTCTCGTGGAAGCCGACCAGCACCCCGCCCTTCTTCTCCACCTTGCGCACCGTCAGCCGCGCGCGGCGGCGATAGCCCCAGGCCGGCCCGACGATGGGCGACAAAACGGTCTCGGGCTTGAGCCGGGAAATATGCCAGAAGGCATCCTCCAACACGCGCTGCTTGGCGGCTGCCTGCGCCACCGCGTCCATGTGCTGCATGCTGCACCCGCCGCAGACGCCGAAGTGCGGGCAGCCCGGCGTCACGCGCTGGCTCGTTGCCTTGAGGATCGCGTCGGCATACGCGTTCTCGAAATTCGGCTTGCGGCGGAACGAGGTGTACATCACCTCTTCGCCGGTCAGCGCACCCTCGATGAAAATGGCCTTGCCCTCGACATGGGCAACGCCGCGACCTTCGTGATCGAGCGATTCGATGCGGGCGTGTTTCGCGATGACTGGTTTCATGATATTTAGCTATGATGCATGGCGCGGCGAAGGGCAGCGATTATAATGGCCGGCGCCGACTTGCCCGGAGGTAAATCATGTCTTTGGCCAGTATCGCCCGCTGGGGCGCCATGCTCGCACTCGCGCTGTTCGTCCTCGATTGGCTCCATATCACGCCCGCCAGCCTGTGGCGTTCCGGCGTCGCCAGGCTCGAAGCCTTCAAGGACGACACCCGTCAGGTTGCCAGCGGCGCAGCCGTCGACAAGTTCTCGCAAAAATTGCGCGCCGAGATGAAGGAAGCGCAACAGACCCAGACCGTCGCCGACACCGACACCGAAATGTCGCGCGAACTTCGGGCCGAGCGCGCCCGCATCATGGAAGCGAAACTGAAAGCGCTCCAGGAAAAACAGATCGTCCCGGTTGAACAAGGCCAACTCGCGCGCCAGGTTGCGGAAAACGCCCGACGGGCGGGCGGCGACAACTGAGCCGCCGCCTCAGTTCCAGTGCGGCTGCGTGACGACGATCAGCAACACGAACAAGCCATACGCAACACCGGGCAAAGCCAGCAGCCCGAGCACGACAAGCGCCGCGCCCGTCCGGCCGCGCGCGCGCAACGCGCGACCGCCCCACAGCACCGCGCCAATGAAGACCAGCAGCGCGCTCCAGAGGCCAATGTTGAACGCGGAAATCGAACCGTCGGCAAGGCCGATGAAAAAGTAGACGACCACCACGGCGGCGGTCAACAGCGCCAGCGCAAAGACCAGGCCATACGCGACGCGCGCCAGCGGCCCGGCGACCGGCGGCGGCGCGTCCTCCGCACGCTGCGAAGACTCGGCGCTCACGGGACGGCGCCTACAACGCGCGTCCGTCGTAATGCGTCACCGGCAGCGCGGCGACATCCACGCCCTCCAGGCAACGCACATTGATCGCCGCCATGCGGTTCCCGGCAGGATCGACGCCCTCGCCGAACGGATGGATGCCACACGTCGGGCAAAACTGATGCCGGATGGTCGCCGTACCGAACGTGTAAGTGGCGACCTTCTCCTCCGGCGTCAGCAGCCGCAACTGGTCGCGCGGCACAAACCACAACAGCGAACCCATGCGCGCGCAGATCGAACAATTGCAATCCACCACCCCCGCCAACTCGCCCTCAACCTCGAAAGCGATCCCGCCACAGTGACAACTGCCTTTGTAGTTCATGGAAGACTCCTCATATGTAATGTTGTTACGTCCAAGTTAGTAATTGTTGGCAAGGAGAAACCGAACACATTCGAAATATTCTTTAGAACGTGAACGGTAATCCAGATTGCGGACCGCATTTCGGGACGTGGCATCCGGGGCAAGGTACTTGATGCGAGCAATCCCGCCCTTCCAATCAAAGGTAAGTCCGATAACACGAAACACGCCCACCTTGGTCTCAATCTCTTGAAAGTAATCAGCATCACAAGGCTGGCGATCTCGCCATCGATCAGTTGCACTCAGAAACAATGCAGTTACATCAATGCAGGTTTCGACCTCCGCAAGCTTGGGTATCTTGTAGTCATGTTCGGTGTCATTTCTCAGTGTGTTCAAGCCACGTAAAATCTCGGGGGCAACGATCCCGCAGGACTGCACGTACTCCAGAAGTTGCGGGAAGCGCTTCAGTCCATCAAGCTTCCGTGCCCCAAAGCCAAGGCAGAGATCTTCAAGTCGTAGGTGAAGTGATCGCTTGGCATTTGAAATCGAGTTGACCAAGTGCCGAGAAGTGTGTCCATCCTGTAAGTCCTGCTTGGCAAACGACAGGTAGTCATACGAAGACGGATTCTCACGAACAGACATTGGCGCCCATGTGTATTGATCTACGGCATCTGAAGAAAGCAGCGCTGGGCAATAATTGAGCATGATTTCGGTGAATTCATCGACCTGTGCCGCATTATGCGCAGGCTCGGTGGAGTGATGGATTTGCCCCATGTTTAGGCGATACGCGAATGGCGTGCCACATACTTGCGCAGCACACTATCCATGAGCGATTGCCTCCCCTCTCCGGTGGACTTGAAGTACGCAACGACCTCGGGACTGTAACGCACGGAAACCAGCAATTTCTTGCTCTCGGACTTCGGCCGACCGCGCAGCGCTTTCAACGGAACCATGGTCTTCAATTGCGTTGGCGTAAGCGGCAGAGCATCGGGGTCGCTCTTAGCCGCCGCAGTAATGGCCTTATCCTCAGCCACAGTAGGCATGCGGACGGCAGGCCGCTTAGAAATTCTCGACATAGTGTTTCACCTCGCGTCGATTGGCGCGGCGAAGGCTGATATGCAGGGTTAACATTTGATAGGTAACAGGCAAGTAAAACGACCTTAATTCTCATACCAAATACACTGCGAAGCGCACGCTATTCAGCAACGATAACTACATCAACCCGTCTTCGCGTAGCCGTGTGAGGGCAGCCAAATTGTTGTTGGTCAAACCAACATTCATGCGATGCAACGAGCGATATCTTATGTTGATTATGCCCTGCTAACCGGAACATTAAAAAGTAACCATCTGCGCCTGATGTAGGGAAGAAGCGCTTCTCGCGATTCGCGAACCTGTGCGGATCTGGGCAGTCAAGCATTGCGCGCCTAAATGGTGCAAGATTCGTTATCAGAGTTCCGTCGTACTCAATTTCTGGAGCTATTACTTCGCCAACTATCTTGCGGGCTACTTCGTATTTCCTTTGACAGCTTCCATCGACTTCAGTGGAGAGTACCGTTGATGAAATGGCTTCAACAAACAGAATCTGGTTTAAAGGAATCCGGCATTCGACTACTTCATGCGCCTTTTCGGGGCGCGCAATAGAGATGGCCCATACACCTGGCTGCATCTGATATCCACATCGTCCATTTCTCTTATTCGCAAGCTTTGTGGACTCAGCGAATTTCTGTTCTACCCAAAGTACTGGCCAATCTATGACAGCGCGCCCTTCAATCAATTCATCTGGATTGTCAATAAGCCGTAAAGTAGGTTCTGATTGGAGTATGTAAATAACAACGGTAGCAAGTGCTACAAAGATTGAAGGCGGCATCACTGACCAATGCTAACGTAAGGTGTCCGCCGAAGAAAATGTCCAGATATGGATGTCAATACCGGCATCTGAAAACAAACCACCATTTGTAGCAACTGGCATATCCCCATATCTAGCCATGTGTCTGATTTCCCTATCTGGACATGTCGCCCGAGCCTGAAGCGAGCGAACTGAATGATGACGCCAGCTTACCGTGATTTATTGTAGGCGACAATATCGAACGGCTTGACGTCCAGTCCACCGACATTGCATTGCCCCCTCCCCTACCGTCCCACCAGCGCCGAGTTTGCTTCTTCAACCCACTTCCCGCCAACCGCAACCATTCGCCTGATCGGCGACTGCTATCCAGTCGGGCGTGCAGCCCAGCGCCTCGGCGAGGGCGGCGCGGGCCAGGGTGGGGGTGTTGTTTTCTTCGGAGAGGTGGGCGGCGACGATGTGGGATAGTTTCTGGCCGCCGAGGGTGCGCAGCAGGTCGGCGGCGGCGCGGTTGTCGAGGTGGCCGTAGTTGCCGGCGATGCGGCGTTTGAGTTGCGGGGGGTAGCGGCCGTGCGCGAGCATGGCGGCGTCGTGGTTGCATTCGAGCACGAGGGCGGCGCAGTCGGCGAGCATGGCGACGATGTGGGGGGTGATGGCGCCGGCGTCGGTGAGGACGCCGAGGCGGCGGGCGCCGTCGGAGAAGACGAACTGGGTGGGTTCGCGCGCGTCGTGCGGGACGGGGTAGGGGTGGATTTCCAGGTCGCCAATGGCGAAGGGGGCGTGGCTGTCGAAGCGGCGCACGGTGCAGTCGGCGAGTTGGCGCGCGGCGGACGCCGTGCCGTGGCTGGCGTGGATGGCCCAGCCGTGGCGCGCGGCGCAGCTTGCGGCGCCGCCGACGTGGTCGGCGTGTTCGTGGGTGACGAGGATGGCGTCGATGGCGGCGGGTTCGACGCCGAGGCGGGCGAGCCGCGCGACGATTTCGCGCGGGCCGAAGCCGCAGTCGACGAGGACGCGCGTGCGGCCCGCTGCGACGAGCAGGGCGTTGCCCTTGCTGCCGCTGCCCAGGGAGGCGAAGCGGATCATGGCCGCCGACCTTCCGGCCTTGTGCCGCGCCGCGTGCTTGCCACCGTTCCGCCCCCTCGTGCGAATGGCGCTCTGCGCCGGACGCGCGATTCAACCCGAAGGCCCGGAACCGGTCAAGCGGCCGGTAAATCCAGCAAATCCGCTAACGCGGTCACGCGCCGGAACTAATACAATAATAGGTATGACAAGGTCCGGCGCTCCCTCCCTTTCTCCGCTCGCGCATAACGCGGAAGAGGATGTGCGCCGCCTGCGCGCCCGCCTCGACGCCGAGCAGGCAACGCGCCAGGGGGTGGAGCAGCGGCTGGCGCAGGTGCAGGCGGCGTATTCGCGCTTCGTGCCGCCGCAGTTGCTGGAGTTGCTGGGCAAGGAGAGCATTCTCGACGTCGACTGGGGCAACCAGGCCGAGAAGAAGATGACGATCCTGTTCTCGGACATTCGCGGGTTCGCTTCGATGTCGGAGCGCCTGTCGCCGCAGCAGTGCTTCGATTTCATCAACGCCTACCTCAGCTTCATGGAGCCGGTGGTGCTGGCGCATGGCGGCTTTATCGACAAATACATCGGCGACTCGGTGATGGCGCTGTTTCCGGCGCGCGGCGACGACGCGATGCGCGGGGCGCTGGGCATGCTGGCGGAACTCGACCAGTTCAACGCCCAACGCGCCCTGTTGCTGACCGAACTGCCGCTGGACCATCCCGAGCGGCGTGCCGCCAACGAAGTGCGCATCGGCATCGGCATGAATTCCGGCTTGCTGATGCTGGGCGTGATCGGCGGCACCAACCGCATGGAGGTTACCGTGATCAGCGATGCGGTGAATCTCGCCTCGCGCGTCGAGACGCTGACCAAGACTTACCAGACGCCGATTCTCATCACCCAGCACACGCTCAACAGCATCCGCCATCCGACGGACTTTTCGATCCGCTTCATCGACCGCGTGCGCGTGCGCGGCAAGCACCTGGCGCAGTCGATCTACGAAGTGTTCGACGCCGACCCGGCGCCGCTCAAGGCGGCCAAGCTGGCGAGCCGCGACACCTTCGAGGACGCCCTCGCCCACTACCACTTCCGCCGCATGGAAGACGCGCTGACCCTGTTCAGCGATTGCCTGGAACACAATCCGGGCGACACGCCGGCCGCCGTGTATTGGCAGCGTTGCCGCCAGGCCAACCGCGCCCACACGGGCGAGGCCGGCGAGACCGACAGCGCGACGCACTGGCGCCCCGAATACCTGCTCGGTTTCGCCGGGCTCGACGAAATGCACCAGGCGATCTTCGGCCATATCGTCGCGCTCTCGGACGCCTTGCAACGCGAATCCGCCAGCGCTGCCGAAATCCTCGTGGTCAAGCTGGTCGAGTGGACTTCCGAACATTTCGACTCGGAGGAGCGCCTGATGCAGGCGCACGGCTACCCGCACTCGCCCTGTGCCGAACATCGCCAGCAACACCAGAAATTTCGCGAGTTCCTCGACACCCTGGCGAACGAAATCCACAGCGGGGAAACCTCGCCGCTGCGGCTGGCCTTCCGCTGCCAGTTCCTGCTGCTCGACTGGTTCATCAGCCATATCAGCATCACCGACCGCCACCTCGAACGCTATCTGGCCGGGCGCGTCACGCTCGACCCCACGCCTTGAGGCGGCGAGCTACGATCACCCTCAAATAGGCAAAATGCCTGCCGGGAGCCGCTCATGAAAGTCGTTATTGTCGATGACACCCAAATCAACATCACGCTGATGCAGGCGTTGGTGAACCGCATCGACGGTTGCCAGCCGATCTGTTTCACCGAGTCGGCGGTCGGCCTGCAATGGTGTATCGACAACGAGCCCGATCTCGTCATCGTCGATTACATGATGCCGGCGCCGGACGGCATCGAATTCATCCAGCGCTTCCGCGCCGCGCCGGGCAAATCCGAGGTGCCGACGCTGATGGTCACCGCCGACCACGAGAAGGAAGTGCGCTACCGCGCGCTGGAGT